>Ga0247832_1006071_pt1 | contig 13519 bp, 9 predicted proteins | sample LaCruzMarch2015__10_FD_192407 | JGI IMG/M metagenome (GOLD analysis project Ga0247832, IMG submission 192407) | Freshwater microbial communities from meromictic Lake La Cruz, Castile-La Mancha, Spain - LaCruzMarch2015_4m | ecosystem: Environmental > Aquatic > Freshwater > Lake | place: Spain... | reverse complement strand
CCAAATCTCGTGGAGGTAAGTCATGATCAGCTTCACGCCGATAAACATCAAGATAACCGATAGGCCAAGTGATAGGTAGACCAGCTTGTCGAGCAAGCCCTTGAGTAAGAAGTAGAGAGCTCGAAGACCAAGGAGGGCGAAGGCGTTTGCAGCGAAAACTAAGAATGGTTCTTGAGTAACGCCGAATGTCGCAGGGATTGAGTCCAGTGCGAACAAGAGATCTGTGGTTGCAATGGCAATCATGACCAAGAACATCGGTGTTGCAAGGCGCTTCCCATTGAGGCGGGTAAACATCTTTGAACCATCGTATTCATCAGTCATCGCAATGCGTTTTCTTACTTGCTTCACGAGGGCGTTATCGTCAGCTGAAGGATCTTCATCCCAATGCTTAAAGAGACCGACACCAGTCCAGATCAGGATTGCGCCGAAGATTACGAAAGTGAAGCTAAATGCAGCTAGAGCTGCAGCACCGACAGCAATAAAGATTGCGCGCAAGACGAGTGCGAGCATTACGCCGAACATGAGAATGCGCTGGTGGAAGATAGAAGGAACTTTGAATTGAGCCAAAATAATAATGAAGACGAAGAGGTTATCTACCGAAAGTGATTTCTCAACCAAGTAGGCGGCAAAGTATTCGGTTCCAAATTGTGATCCAGCGGTCTGCCAGACCCACACACCGAAGCCAACTGCTAGTGCGATGTAGAAGACAGACATTGCGGCTGCTTCTTTAAACAACACATCGTGAGGTTTACGGCTGATGGTTAACAAGTCGACGGCAACGAGTGCAAGAATTGCAACGACAACAAGGGACCAAGTTAAAAGGGTTACATCCATTAATACACCAATTTCGTTAAAGGGGCCTGGTGCCAAGGTCTCCCTCAACCACTATGTGGTCGCAGCTCCGGGATATTTCTATCCGTGTTGACGAAGATGCTGAACGAGGTACTCCCCTTAACGTGTCTCTATATTATGTGGTGGCTGTACTAGTTGCAAACTCAAACGAGGTAAGAAACTAGATTTTCGGTGAGCGTGCAGTTAAGCGCGAAATTAACGAAAGTGTCCACGCTCGGAGAAACTCCGCAGGGCACGTAAGCCATCCGAAGGCCACATTGAAATCGAGGTTATAGAACATGGTGTTGCATCCATGTGAAAGACCGCATCGTGGGGTGCGTGTAGTGCGATGCTCACTGCACTCTTGATAACGCCATTATGTGTGACTACGCAGACTTTTTGTCCAGGATACTCTGCAAGCAACTTCTCCATTGCAGCTTCGACGCGAATACGTGCCTGATCGTAGGACTCTCCCCCGCCAGGTGTGTAGGCAGATGAGTTGAGCCAACCTTGATATTCATCAGGAAACTTTTCACGCACCTCATCGTTGGTCAGGCCATCCCAATTTCCGAATGAGAGTTCGTACCAAATTTCATCAAAGACTATTGGTAGCCCTGTGGTCGCGGCAATTGCCTCTGCTGTTTGGCGTGTGCGCTGTAACGGTGAGGCAATTAGAATATCGGGCTTAATCTTTGCAATCTCTTGTGCAACGGTGGCTGCTTGCGCCAAACCTTCTTCGGTGAGCTCTGGATTGAGAGGACCAGTGCCAGAGAATTTACGAAGTGGAGTAAGAATTGTCTCTCCGTGACGTACAAAGTAGATCATCGTTGGATCTTCATTGCTACGAAGGCGATCTGTCAGGTAATTCTCTTGGATGGCTATTACTGGTGAATCTGCCTGACCGCCATCAAGGGCTTTATTGGCCAATCGATCAGCATGTGAGTTTTCATCGCGGGGAATCCATGAATACTTTACTAATGATGCAGGATGAGCATCGCGACACTGCTTTGCAAGAACTCGCATATCTGCATGCTTGATCTGCCAACGTCCTGACATCTGCTCGACTACTAACTTTGAATCCATCGCAACTTCAACCACAGCCGCTGGATCAAGTGAGTGAATATGTGTCAGTCCTGCTAACAAACCGCTGTATTCGGCAACGTTATTAGTCGCGATTCCAATTACATCAAAGAGTTCTGCAACGATCTTGCCATTTTCAGTGACAACTGCGCCGTAACCGGCAGGACCTGGATTTCCACGTGAACCACCATCGGCGGTGAGCTTAAATGTGCGTGCCATCTTTAAAGGCCTCGCACCAGAATGCACCGACATTCTTCACAGCGAACCACTTCATCTTCAGCTAGCCCCGCAATGCGCTGAAGTTCAACGTTGTTAACTGTGAGGTGACACCCTTTGCACTGGTTTCCAATGAGAGCTGCAGCACCTGTGCCGTTATTTGCGGCACGGATTTTTTCGTAGAGCGCGACAAGTTCAGGATTAGTTGAAGCAACTACTGACGCTCTCTCAGAAGTAATCGCTTCTAGATCCGCTGAGATGACTGCCAATTCATTAGCCTTCTTAATCTCAAGCTCTGTGATCTCGGCAGTCAGCGAGCGCTCTTGCTCTGATTGTTCTGCGATGCGCTCTTTAATAACATCGATGCGCATCATGATCTCAAGCTCAATCTCTTCTAGCTCTGCTCGACGTGCTGCAAGTGATCCCAGTTCGTGTTGAAGTTGCTCGAGCTCTTTTGGGGCACCTGTGCCCGAGGCAAGGCGAGTTTCATCCCTCGTTATACGTGTGACGATCTGCTCAACATCGCCCTCTGCTCGCAACAATTCGCGCTTTACATCGCTGAGTTCGGTCTCGGCTGCGATACGCAAATCGCGAGCATTGTTGGCCTTAATCGTCAGAGAGTGGATAGCTGCAATCTCAGGAAGATTGACTGCCTTGTTATTGAGAGTTGCTTGGGTGAAATCAAAGTTCTGAATATCTAGAATTGCGCGTTGATCGCTGAGCGTGGCCTTCATGATGCCTCCTCGCGAAAGTGTGCATATATGTATTTGTGAAACTGGTGGGCGGTGAGGGTTTCGAACCCCCGACATCCTCGGTGTAAACGAGGCGCTCTACCACTGAGCTAACCACCCGGGCCGTGCTTTCGTACTCGCGAATACTACTTTATATAGGCGAAAGTACGAAAACGAGGCTTGATTAGAGGCGCGATTAGAGACTTGCCAGCGCGCTCTTGTACTCAACAAGATTGCGGGCATCGCCGAGACCATTAACGATCTGCCATACCAATGTGCCGTTCTTATCAACGATGAAAGTTCCACGGACTGCACAACCACGCTCTTCATTGAAAACGCCGTAAGCCTTTGCAGCTCCGCCATGTGGCCAGAAGTCTGCAAGAACTGGGAACTTGTATCCCTCTTGTTCTGCAAATGCGCGCTGTGCATACATTGGATCGCAAGAGATTGCTAACAATTGCACATCATCATTTTGAAAGGCAGCAAGATCATCGCGCAAAGCGCAGAGTTCGCCAGTGCAGATTCCAGAGAATGCAAATGGGTAGAAGAGAATTACAACGTTCTTCTCGCCCTTAAATGAAGAGAGTGTGACTGGTGAACCATGTTGGTCCATGAGTGTGAAATCAGGTGCTGGTGTTCCGATTGTTAAAGTCATGCGAGAAACTTACCGCTTGCCTACCTTGCGTGCCACTAGACGAGTGCCGGCCCAATCTTGTGCGAGTGCGATCGTTGAAGTTTGGCTTAGGCCCGCAATCGGTGCTGCATCTTGAATATCACTTGACTCAACATGGCCATCTCGACCTAGCTTTGGAGTCAGGACCCAGATCGGACCTGTCTCTGTGAGATATGTCAGTGCATCCATTAATTCATCGACAAGATCGCCATCACCATCTCGCCACCAAAGGATCACAGCATCTACGACTTCAGTGGTCTCACCTTCAAGTAACTGCGTGCCGGTGATCGCAACAATCTCACTACGCAAGACGTCATCACAATCTGGACCGTATCCCACTTCGAGAACGAGCTCTCCGGCTGCAAATCCCATTCGCATTGGCACAGGCTAAGTCCATCCCACATGTGACCACTTTGACAAGGGTTTGAGCGAGAATTACTAGCCAGTTAGCCCTTGCAGATTTCCCCTGTGAGCGATTTAGCGCGAGAATATGCCCATGAGTGGAATTTTCGATACGCCAGATCAGAATGTTGACCAGCTTGTAGATATCGATCCAACAGAAACGGCTGAATGGCAAGCATCCTTTGATGCAGCCCTCGAGCATGCCGGACCTGTCCGCGCTCGTTACTTAATGCTCAAGCTTTTGCAGCGGGCTCACGAAAAGCAGATCGGTCTCTCTTCACTTCGCAACACTGATTACATCAACACGATTTCACCAGAACATGAACCTGAATTTCCTGGCGACGAAGCGATCGAACGTCGCATCCGCACATACATCCGTTGGAATGCGGCGATGTTGGTCCATCGCGCTCAGCGTCCTGGCGTCGGAGTTGGCGGACACATTTCAACTTACGCTTCTTCTGCCTCACTCTATGAGGTTGGTTTCAACCACTTCTTCCGCGGCATGGATCATCCCGGCGGCGGAGATCAAATCTTCTTCCAAGGACATGCCAGCCCAGGAATGTATGCCCGTGCATTTCTTGAAGGACGACTTTCAGAAAATCAACTTGATGGTTTCCGTCAAGAAGTTTCACATCCGGGTGGAGGACTTTCTTCTTATCCGCATCCACGTTTAATGCCAGATTTTTGGCAATTCCCAACAGTGTCTATGGGTATCGGCCCAATCAACGCGATCTACCAAGCGCGCTTTAATCGTTATCTACATAACCGTGGAATTAAAGATACGAGCCAGCAGCATGTGTGGGCTTTTCTTGGAGATGGTGAAGTCGATGAGGTTGATACTCTCGGTGCGATTGGTCTAGCTTCTCGCGAAGGCCTTGATAACCTCACATTTGTCGTCAACTGTAATTTGCAACGCCTTGATGGTCCTGTGCGCGGTAACGGCAAAATTATTCAAGAGCTCGAATCAACATTTATTGGCGCGGGCTGGAATGTAATTAAGGTTGTATGGGGCCGCGAGTGGGATCCACTACTCGCACAAGATCGCGAAGGCGCACTTGTTAACCTCATGAACACAACTCTTGATGGTGATTATCAGACCTACAAAGCCGAATCGGGTCAATACGTACGCGATAACTTCTTTGGTCGCGATCCACGTACTGCAGCGATGGTTGCAAGTTGGTCAAATGATCAAGTGTGGGGACTTAAGCGCGGTGGACATGATTACCGCAAGCTATTTGCAGCATATACCGCTGCCATGCAGGCTAATGGAAAGCCAACTGTCATCCTCGCAAAAACAGTTAAGGGTTGGACTCTTGGTTCCACATTCGAAGGACGTAACTCAACGCATCAGATGAAGAAGATGTCATTTGAAGATATCGTCACTTTCCGTGATCGCCTAGGAATTCCAATTCCAGATTCACAACTAGATAAGTACACGCCTGCGTATTACAAGCCAGCCGATGACTCTGAAGAGGCTAAGTACATGGCAGAACGCCGTGCTGCACTCGGTGGCTCAATTCCTCGCCGTCGAGCGAAGTCAAAGCCGCTTCCAATGCCAGCCGACTCTGTCTACGAAAGCGTTAAGCGTGGATCTGGCCATCAAGAGATTGCCACAACAATGGCATTTGTTCGGATGCTTAAAGATTTAGTGAAGGATCCAGGACTTGGCTCACGCATCGTTCCAATTATTCCTGATGAGGCCCGTACCTTCGGAATGGATTCACTCTTCCCAACGATGAAGATCTACTCACCGCACGGCCAGAAGTACACAGCCGTAGACCGTGAACTGATGCTCTCCTACAAGGAGTCAACATCAGGAGTGATCCTTCACGAAGGTATTAATGAGGCTGGATCAACAGCATCATTTACCGCAGTAGGTACCTCATATTCAACTCACGATGAACCAATGATTCCTATCTACATCTTCTACTCAATGTTTGGTTTCCAGCGCACAGGCGATGCATTCTGGGCAGCTGCCGATCAACTCGCACGTGGGTTCGTTCTCGGCGCAACTGCAGGTCGTACAACTCTTAACGGAGAAGGTCTCCAGCATGAAGACGGTCATTCACATCTGCTTGCATCAACTAACCCTGCAGTTGTCTGTTATGACCCAGCATTTGCCTACGAAGTCGGACATATCTTTAAAGATGGTCTCCGCCGTATGTATGGTGAAAATAGCGAAAACATTTATTACTACATCACCGTTTACAACGAGCCATACCTGCATCCAGAAGAGCCAGCAAACCTTGATGTTGAAGGCCTCTTAAAGGGTATTTACCTCTTCCGTTCAGGTGAGAGTCAACGTAAGAAGAAGAATGCACAGATCTTGGCATCTGGCGTTGCAGTTAACTGGGCTACCAGAGCTCAAGAGCTTCTACAGAATGACTGGGGCGTAAGCGCCGATGTCTGGTCTGTTACTTCATGGAATGAACTTCGCCGCGATGGATTGGCAGTTGACCGCCATAACCTTCTCAATCCTTCGAATATGAAGAGTGCATACCTCACCGATCGTATGAAGGATGCACAAGGTCCAGTCATTGCAGTCAGCGATTACATGCGGACTGTGCAGGATCAGATTGCTCCATGGATTCCACAGCAATTTGCATCCCTTGGTACTGATGGATTTGGTCTTTCAGATACACGCGGTGCACTTCGTCGCCACTTCAAGGTTGATGCTGAATCAATCGTCGTTGCAACACTTGCTCAGCTCGCTAAATCTGGCGATGTGAAAGAGTCAGTTGTGCAAAAGGCGCTGAACAAGTATCGCCTGGATGACATCTCCGCTGCAGATCCTGGAAATACCGAAGGATCTGGCTGATTCATCAGCTGATAGCGCCGTGATCAATCGCATCCCCGTTACCGATATCTCCCCATCGGTATTTTTCGGTGGTGAATTGGTCCCGGTTAAGGCAATTGCAGGTGAAGAGATTGAAATTACTGCCACGATCTTTCGTGAAGGACATGACGCACTGGGTGCGGATGTTCTGCTCTTTGATCACAAAGGTGTAGGGGTTTCGCGCACTCGTATGCGTGATCATGCTGATGGCAGTGATCGGTTTAGTACCTGGATTCGAATACCAGCTCGTGGAGATTTTACTTTTCAGATTGAATCATTTGATGATTCATTTGCGACCTGGCTCCACGATAGTGAGATCAAAATTCCAGCAGATATTGATACTGAACTCTGCTGCACCATAGGCTTAATGATATTTGAAGAAAAACTCGCACAGGATCCAGCAGCCAAGAAGATACTCGCCCCTGCTATTAAGGCACTTTCAGATAAGAAACTTGCGCCCGCTAATCGTTTTTCACAGTCTTCAACCACTGAGATAAAAGAGTATTTCAGCGCAGATCCCCTGCGGCGTTTACAGTCTCGATCTCATTCGGTCCCTGTCCGTGCAGACCGCGATAAGGCTCTAGTTGGTGCTTGGTATGAATTCTTCCCACGTAGCGAGGGTGCAACGCTCAGCGCTAAAGGCGAGATCACATCAGGAACCTTTAAAACTGCAGCTCTTCGTATTCCTGCCGTTGCAGCAATGGGGTTTGACGTTCTCTATCTTCCACCTATTCATCCAATAGGAAAGGCCTTCCGTAAAGGAAAGAACAACTCTCTAACTCCGATTGAATCTGATCCTGGAGTTCCCTGGGCAATTGGCGGCAGCGCAGGTGGCCACGATGCAATAAATCCTGAGCTTGGCACGATGCAAGACTTTGAGAATTTTGTTGCAGTAGCAAGAGAAAAGAAAATTGATATTGCGATGGATCTTGCGCTACAAGCCTCCCCTGATCATCCATGGGTTGCGAGCAATCCCGAATGGTTTACTACCCGCCCCGATGGGAGTATCGCTTACGCTGAGAACCCACCGAAAAAGTATCAAGATATTTACCCAATTAATTTTGATAACGATTACCAAGGCATTCTCAATGAAGTACTTCGCGTCATAAGATTCTGGGTCTCAAAGGGCGTTCTTATCTTTCGCGTGGATAATCCACACACAAAACCCGTAGCCTTTTGGCAGGATGTTATGTCTGTGATGAATTCTGAAAATCCTGATGTCATCTTTTTAGCAGAAGCATTTACTCGCCCATCAATGATGCATGCACTCGGTAAAGCTGGTTTCCATCAGTCCTATACATATTTCACATGGCGCACAAGCAAAGCTGAGTTAACAGATTATGCAACCGAAGTTTCTCGACATACTTCAGCATTCTTTAGGCCGAATTTCTGGGTCAATACTCCAGATATTTTGCCCTTCCATCTGCAATCTGGAAATCCTGCAATCTTTGCCCTACGTGCAGTATTGGCAAGCACCTTGTCACCATCGTGGGGAATGTATGCAGGATACGAACTCTACGAACATCGCCGCTTTAAAGAAGGTGGTGAGGAGTACATGGATTCAGAGAAGTACGAGATCAAAGTCCGTGATTGGGAAGGTGCTGCCAAGATGCAGGTCACTTTGGCTCCATTTATCACCAAACTCAATGAGATTCGCAAGGGCCACATCGCATTAGCGCGACTTCGTAATCTTGTTTTTCATCAGAGCGATAACGATTCGATTATTGCTTACAGTAAACGTGAGGGAAACGATCTCATTTTGGTAACAGTTAACCTTGATCCACTCAATGCACAGGAAACAACAGTGCATTGGAATCTCGCTGCGTTAGGGATTAAAGATTCTCGCTTTAAAGTCACCGATCTCATTGACGGGGCACAATACGAATGGGATCCTCATTCATTCGTACGACTAGATCCCAGCCGCCCGGTTGGAAAAGTCGCTCACATCATGGCGGTGAATCTCTAGTGTCTCTCTTCTCGAAGTTCTTTAAGAAGAACCAAGAGAGCGCCCCTGCCGAATACATCTCTCCTGTTACCTTTCTTAATCCTTACTCAACGCTTGGAGAGTTAGATTTTCACCTGATCGCAGAAGGTCGCCATGAAAGATTGTGGGATGTTCTTGGTGCTCACCTTATTCGCGACACCGAAGGAAACGTTCTCGGTACCGCCTTCTCAGTCTGGGCTCCTAATGCACGGGCAGTAAGTCTGATTTGTGATCACAATTTCTGGGATAAAAACACCCACCCTATGGTTCGCCTAGGATCGACTGGAATCTGGGAAATATTCATTCCAGGTATCGGCGTTGATACTCGATATAAGTTTGCAATCTGCACAATTGACGGTGCTTGGGTTGATCATGCAGATCCACTGGCGCAAGCTACAGAAATTCCACCACTAACCGCATCCATCGTTACTGAATCTACCTATACGTGGGCAGACCAGAATTGGATTACAGCTCGCGGTAATTTCCAACCGTGGCGTGCGCCGATGAGTGTTTATGAAGTTCACCTTGGGTCATGGAAGTTAGGCCTTAACTATCGAGATCTTGCCATCGAACTTGTTGATTATGTAAGTAAGCAAGGATTTACTCACATCGAATTTCTCCCTGTGACAGAACATCCCTACGGACCTTCATGGGGTTATCAAGTGACTTCATTCTTTGCACCTACTTCTCGCTTTGGCTCCCCCGACGAGTTCAGATACTTAGTTGATGCTCTTCATCAAGCAGGAATTGGTGTAATCCTCGATTGGGTTCCAGCACATTTTCCAAAAGATGAGTGGGCGCTAGCTCGTTTTGATGGCACCGCACTCTATGAACATGCAGATCCCCGCTTAGGTGAACACCCTGACTGGGGCACCTACATCTTTAACTTTGGCCGCAATGAAGTGCGCAACTTCCTTGTTGCTAGCGCTCTCTATTGGCTTACTGAATTCCATATCGATGGATTACGCGTGGATGCCGTTGCATCAATGCTCTACCTTGATTATTCACGTGAGGACGGTGAGTGGCTTCCAAATAAATTAGGTGGTCGCGAGAATCTCGAAGCTGTAGCGCTATTACAAGAAGCAACTGCAACTGCTTATCGGACACATCCTGGAATTATGATGATTGCTGAAGAGTCAACAGCTTGGCCAGGCGTTACTCGAGAGACTGCATCAGGTGGACTTGGCTTTGGATTCAAGTGGAATATGGGCTGGATGCATGACACTCTGCAATATCTCTCTCATGAACCAATTCATCGCATGTATCACCACAACGAAGTTACTTTCTCAATTCTCTATGCGTGGTCTGAAAACTTCATGCTTCCGCTCTCCCATGATGAAGTTGTTCATGGCAAAGGCCAACTTGTAAATAAATTCCCAGGTGATCGCTGGCAGAAGGTTGCCACACTGCGTGCGCTCTATGGATATATGTGGGCGCACCCAGGCAAGAAACTTCTCTTTATGGGAAGTGAGTTTGCCCAAAATGATGAGTGGAGTGAGAGCGCGGGATTGCAGTGGTATCTCACCGAATATGACGAGCATCGCCAGGTTCAAGAATTAGTTTCTCGAATTAATCAGGAATATAAAGGACATCCTGCGCTGTGGGAGAAGGATACAAACCCAGAAGGCTTTAGCTGGATAGTAAATGATGATGGAGCGGCAAATACATTGGCATTTACCCGATGGTCAGATAATCAAACACCGCTTGTCTGCATCACTAACTTTTCACCTGTCCCCCATGAGCGCTATCGACTTCGCATGCCAACCCCTGGAGTGTGGCGCGAGGTTCTCAATACAGATGATCTTTCCTATGGTGGCAGTGGAGTTAGTAATCAATCTTTTGCAGTCGATGTCGACACAGATCTCTATATAGAGCTTCGAATTCCGCCTCTTGCAACAGTCTGGTTTGAGCGCGTTTAAAGGTCTTTCGCTACACGTGACATGAAAGCCACTGATATCAACATCAGTCCAGGAATGATCATTGCAATTGCGATTGAACCAGAAAATTGAGCAGTCCAAGCAATTATTGTCTTCACAATGAGAGTAAGAATTGCGTTGATGACACCCATTTGGCCAACTACAACGGCACTTGGTTGAGCGGAACGTTTATTCGCTGCAGTGAAGAAGGTGGGTGAAAGAACTGCGGAAAAGAAACCACCGATGGAGAAACCTATGAGCGTGCAGATATATGCCGCCGTCTTTGAGTGATCCACCAAAAGTGATGATGCGCAGATGAATCCGATAAACCCAACTCCACCTATGACGCTGCCAAACTTAATCTGTTTTTCAAGAGAAACATAAGGAGTAATCCGGTGCTGGCCTAAGCGGCCAACAATCATGGCGGTAAAGGTGAGAATGTATGGAATTGTTGCAAGTGATCCACGTACACCGATAGTTTCCTTTGCATAAATTGTGGACCAGTCGGCGGTAGAGAACTCGACCATAATTCCACAGATCAAGGCAGCAGCGACTAAATAATCAATGCGGAACGAGGTAAAGAGATCCCTGAATCCGAAGTCGCTATCATCTTCCTCACTCGCCTTTATCATTTCAGGTTCGAGCTTTTTGATGATGATTAGAATTAAAAGGAAGACAGCAGCGCTCAAAACATTTATGTGAAGTGCAATTCCAACAAACTCAACCATGAAACCTGAAAATATCGCGGTAGCGACTGCGCCCATAGTCCAATAACCGTGTTGGCGACTCAGAATCAATTCTCCCGCTCGATCTTGGGCATGAAATGCTTGAGCATTGAGCGCTATGTTAAATGCTGAAATGGAAGCTCCATTGATCATATTTACAATAATGAAAATTGGCGCAGATTGTAGATGGGCAATTACGGCGATGGAAAGACACATGCTCAGGGCCGCAATGATTAAAACCTTCTTCGCCCCAAGTTTATGAACAAAGTGACCGCTGGAAAGCATTGCGATCACAGCTCCGACTGAACCTAAACTCAGGTAAGTGCCAAATTCACCGTTAGATAAATCGAGATTTGCCTTGATCTCCGGAAAACGAGGTACCCAGCTCATAATTTGAACGGCGAAGAGGAAGAAGAGTATGCCTACATACTTCTTCTCTTCTGAAACACTTAAACTTGATTTAGAAGAGTGCATTAGCAAGATCCGCTCTCGCTTTGACCACGCGTGGATCAGCTGGATCAACTAAAGAGAAGAGTTCGAGTAGGCGATCTTTAGCTCGCGCTCTCTCATCCCCTGAGGTTGCCTTGATGAGAGCCAAAAGTCGAATAAATGCTGGTTCAACACTTCCTGTCGCAACTTCCATATCAGCGGCAGCCAGAGCGAGTTCAATATCTAAAGGGGAAGCATTCGCAGCAGCAATTGTCTGCGCCGGATCTAGATTAAGAATTCGAAGTTGTAGTTGTGTGTGCGCTAGTCCCAATTTGGCAAATGGATTGGCAGGCATGCGTGCCAGGAATCGCTTGTAGGCATCTTCGGCCTTAACTAAATCTCCTGCCTCAAGGAAAGCTAGCGCTTCAATCTCTTCCGGCTCTAACTTCTCCTCAGGGACTTCACCAATACCCTGTTCGGCTGCAATCGTAAGAAGTTTTGTGATCACCGACTTGATATCACTTTCAGAGATTGCTTCTTCAAAGAGAGGGATCGGTTGGCCGCCGACAAGGGCTACAGCATATGGAACTGTGCGAGCCTGCAATGCGCTGGCAACTTCAGGAGCTGCATCAACATCTATGCTTCCTAGTTCCCACGTGCCGCCATCTTCTTGATTGAGCTTATCCAGAATCGCCAGAGTATCCAGTGAATGAGGTGCACGGGTTGTCCAGCAGAGAAGAATGACGGGTTTAGTCATTGAAAGTTCTACGAAATCAGAGGCTAAATTTTCTTTTGTGACAACTTTGCCAACTGCAATGTTTGGTGTGGTCGGTGCTGGTTTTCCAAGAGAACTTAAGTCAAAGGCTTGACCGAAATTAGGCGGAAGAGACATCAAGATCAACCCCCGAATCTCGTCTCATAGGAAGTACATCAGCTATATAAGATAACGCTGCAAATTCTAGTCCGACATCGTGGCCGGCTTTCTCACTTAAATACCAGCGGTGCTCAAGGGCTTCATGGAAAAACTGCGCAGCCTCGATACGGCCTTGTAATTCGATTGGAATCAACGAAACGGTTGGATAGAAGACTTCATCGAGCCAGCGTTTTGCAGATTCGTGCATTGGGGGGTGAGGAAGGCTTTCACGACCTCTGAAACGATCAAAGGATGCAAGCAAGCGCTTTGCTTGAAGTTCTTCAGTCTCGAGGCCAACCAAATCTCGTAGTCGATTCTGATGGTAACCCGCTTCAACAAGTTTAGGTTGAAAGAAAAGCTTCTTACTATCACCATCAAGAGTCACGGAGACCTCTTCAACGGCGAAGCCAAGGTCATGAAGTTGGCGCATTGCACGTTCGACTGCGTGGCGGTCATTGGGATCCAACACTTGACGCTCTTTTAGAGTTGTCCAAATTCTGCGATAGCGTTTTATCACTGCATCGCTTGCGCGAATTGGATCCATTCCTGGATATAGAACTCCCGACAAGGAGAGGTCTTCAAGTTCGGCTGCAACATTGAAATGAGCAATCTCTAAATCGTGTTCACGTTGGCCGTCACTTAAATTCTTTTGAAATTCACCTGTCTCTGCATCAACCAAATAGGCTGCAAAACCTTCTGCATCTCTTCTAAATAAAGTATTAGACAGAGAACAATCTCCCCACCAAAAACCAAGGAGATGTAGCCGAACAAGAAGGAGTGCTA
>Ga0247832_1006069_pt1 | contig 13523 bp, 10 predicted proteins | sample LaCruzMarch2015__10_FD_192407 | JGI IMG/M metagenome (GOLD analysis project Ga0247832, IMG submission 192407) | Freshwater microbial communities from meromictic Lake La Cruz, Castile-La Mancha, Spain - LaCruzMarch2015_4m | ecosystem: Environmental > Aquatic > Freshwater > Lake | place: Spain... | reverse complement strand
GTTGGGCTTGATTGAATCCCGGTATTGAATGATAAGATCCCGGGAATAATGGAATTAATACCGGAACTGCGAAGTCGCTAGGAAGTCGCTAGGAGAGAAAAAACAAGTTGTTACCCGACTCGTAGTACCAAAGATTCTACTATCGAGAACTCCACCTGTAAAGTTAGACACCGAGTTGTTGGAGGAACTCAGACACCGCCGGTCCCATGGTACGCATTCAATCATCTGAAGCTGGATGTATCCTGCTCGTCGGCACGCTACTATTCCAATACATATTCATAATAATGTTTTATAATCATTTGTTGGTTGGGAGGAATGATCCGCTAATGATGTTTTTGACACCACCATCACCACCATCTAGCAACAGACACAACCTTTGTCAATCGACAATGAAACTATTCCATAATGTAACAGAAGTCAATCTAGCAATAGAAGCAAATATTCATTTTCATCAACGGTTAGGGAATCTCAAATCGATTATGAATTACCTTAACGAATATCAGCAATCGACATTGGATGCACTTAATGTACAGTTCCTTCCTAAACCACCAGAGGACGCTACACCGGCGTCCAACGTGACATCAGCCAAGGACGCCGACAACAATAGGGGCATGATTGAATACTTGCAACAATATTACGCAACGAATGATGTTAAGCGCGGAGGGTATGGTCAGCCACTACCGGGTACATTGTCATCGAATTACAGTCCAAAGATAATCCAAGATGCCATGTTTGGAGGACGATGGATTAATGTTATTGAACCACCGACCAATGAGCGATATACTGCTGGGACGGGACCCGTGGGTCCACAGTGTTCTAATATGTTAACATTTTCACCAGGAACATATGAAGAAAAGAAACTTTGTATCCCCACTTCTAGTCCGTCGTCGTCACGAACCAATGTAGATTGTAACATCCTATCCATTGGAAGTAATGATCAATGGGGATTCGAGATGGAAGTTACACAACAACTACCTGGCTGTGTCACACACACCTTTGATTGTACCTTGAGTGATAACACGCCAAAAAAGAAACCTATGAATGATGATATAAACTTTTACCCTTACTGTATCGGTTCGTCAGAGAATCAGGGGCCAACTCTCCTGCCGTATGATAAGTTATGGGATGCCGTAATGACAAGGCAAAATGATAATAAAAACACAGTCTCGGAAAGTAGAACCAAGCAGCAGTCAGCAATAATATCACCACCAAAGCTACTTAAGATGGATATTGAGGGATACGAATTCGATGTCCTGCATAATCTATTATCATCATCTGATTCATCGATATGGCCCGAACAAATCATGTTAGAGGTACATTGGGCAACACGTATGGTAGGTTTACAATGGATGCCACGTACATTAACGGCTGGGGAGATTTCATTATTCTTTGGCGGATTATTCAATTTTGGTGGGTACATGGTTGTGGATGCCAAGAAGATCAATGGATGTGATCCTTGTTTAGAGGTCTTATTGGTACGAGTTCTTTGTTGATTGATATTAAGGTGCACAAAAAATCAGCAATAAGAGTACCTGTTTCGTTCTGACTTGCAGTAAGTTTTTAGTGTAAAACATAAAATAAATGTCATGGTGTGGAAAGTTCGGCTTAGATCCTACGAGTTTTGTAAATAACAATCGAAGCTGATTTCCTTGGCATGTTGGCTATGTGGCTGAGGTTACTGAGAAGTGGTCACCAAGGCTCGTGGCTCGTGGCTCGTGGCGTTGTTCAGGCTTTATATTCATTTTGGCGGGTTCAAAAATGCGTCCTCAACCTCAACTATTCTAACCTCCCAGACTGCACCTCGGAGAGTCAACGTGTAATAAAGACCATTTGACATTTGACTAGTAGGTGTCGTCTTGACAGGCAGTCAAAGTGGTCCTGATTTTTTTTCAAAGATGATTACGCATCCTGCATCAATGCTGCTACTACTTTCTAATTTTGCATATTTTGCATCATTGAAGGTGAATGCCTTTCGAGCTCCACTAATAAAAGTGAAAGTAACACAGCAAACATCAACTCCGACAACCCCCGCCTCGAGAGCAATCAAAACATGGCTAAAAGATGGCATGCCGCCATTGGCGGATGTTGATGATGCTACCACCGAAACTGCCGATACAACAACAGCCTTGGTAGATGGTGGTGGCGGCGGCGCTACCGCGATATCGCATGCACGTATTGCGAAAGTTATAAAACCACGTCCATATGGATTATTTTTAGCCGAGAAGGGGGCATCGCTCTTCCTTGATCCGATCTTTGGTTCATCAACGACTTCCAACGCATCATCGTCATCATCATCATCAGTCGCACCACTACTACACGAGACAAAGAAGGAGAGTATAATAGTACTCGGGACGGGATGGGGCGCGGCCTCCTTCCTTAAAAACATCAATACCGATAAGTACGACGTTACCGTAATCAGTCCACGGAATTACTTCGTCTTCACGCCCATGCTCGCCGGTGCATCCGTGGGCACGGTCGATTATAAGAGCATCACGCAACCGATACGCGAAATTAATAACAACGTGCGTTACATCGAAGCGGAGGCCACGAATATCGATACGTCCAATCGCGGCATGGCATGTACGTCGATCGTGTGCGAGGGCAATTCCTGCGAAACTATCGAGTTTACGGTAAATTACGACAAATTGGTATTCGCGGTGGGTGCCAAAACGTCCACATTCGGCACGCCCGGCGTCGAGGAATATTGCAACTATTTGAAACAAATTACCGATGCACAGCAGATTAAAAATGCAATCGTGAATTGTTTCGAAAATGCCGGATTGCCCACCTGTATTACCAATGAAGACAAAGTGAAAGAATTAACATTCGTTATCATCGGGGCGGGACCTACCGGGATTGAATTCTGTGCGGAATTATTAGACTTCATCGAAGATGAGGGACCGAGATACTATCGTGACCTATTACCATTCGTACGTATAAAGATTGTCGAGGCGGCACCGACAATATTACGTCCATTCGAGGACGGTATGAGACAAGAGGCTATACGTAAATTAACACGATCAATACTCGTCGAGGGTATTACTGAACCTATACAACCATGTGAAATATTACTTAATAAACAAGTGAGTGAGGTAACAGCACAATATATATATTTTAAAGATGGATCTAAAATACAATATGGTATGTCATTGTGGGCTGCCGGGATTGGTCAGTTACCAATTACTAAAAATATTATTGAATCACTAACTACTACTACTACTACTACTGATAATATCACGGAAGGAGGAGGAGGAGGAGGAGGAGGAGGAGAACAAAGTAAAGCACAGGACGAATTTGCGCGAGGACGCGTAGGCGTTGATCCATGGTTGCGTGTATTAGGTGGACATGGACATATCTTCTCATTGGGTGACTGCTCGTGTGTATCACATACACCGACATTGCCCGCCACGGCACAAGTGGCAAGTCAACAGGGTGAATACTTGGGCAAGCTATTATCGAATGATTATACTATTGATGCTATGTCATCATCATCTAGTGACAAGGGTGCAGTTTCCTTACTACCGCCAATGATAAATGATCATCAATTAGTATCACGACGGTCTAAATTACCATCTGAGCAAATAGCAGCATATACCATGTCCGAAGCCAACATTGCGCCACCCTTTCAATTCTTAGACCTGGGTATACTTGCCTATACTGGTTCCGGGTCAGCATTGGCACAGGTACAGGTCGCGCCGTCACGTGAGGGTCGGGGAGATGAAACTTGGGACCCGGTCCGATTACAAATTAAAGGTAAGGTTGGATTTGCATTATGGAGAACAATCTATTTGGCAAAGCAGACGAGTACAAAGAATGTCATACTGGTGACATTGGATTGGATTAAGGTCAAGTTATTTGGGAGGGATATTAGCATTTTGTAGAAAAGAGAAGAAGCGAAAGAGCATCATTTGGGGAAAAAGTATTATTATTATATCTCTCTAACAATTTTTAGTTGATAGATTTTAGTACTCTTATAATGGTGTACATAGAAACAAAAAATAATTCCTCAAAGCTATCATATAGCAGGACAATAATCAGTGTGTGGCAATCCTGCAACATTATGACTGTGGTTTATGTACAATATATAACAGACCTAACATGGAAGTTCAGTCCACTCTCAGAGTGACTCACAGTGCCTAGACTCCTACCAGAGATGATGACGTCTCCAAACAAGAAGGGTATATTACATGTTTCGAATAATAGCAGCGGCAGCAAGTACATCCAAGTCGGTAAACTTTTGTGCTCCTGCAGACTTGACACGAACCTTGTTATTGCTCGTATTAGTAGCAGACGAACTGTGGATCCTCTTGTTGTTGGTAGCAGACTGACGTTGACGACTCGTTGGACTCCGAACGCGCACCGGCGCAGCCAAGACATGCGTCGCTGCATTGCCCGCTGCGGGAATCACCAAGCCATGTCGTCGACATAATCCTCCCTTGTTCACCTTGTTAGTACATCCTCCCTCGAACGTGCATAGCTTGACCGGCGCACCGTGCTGTTTGCACAATCCGCCCCGTTGAGCGAAGTTCGTACACCCGGCAATGTGCGTGCATACCTTACGCTCGACCTTGGCCCCGTGTCGGATGCACCGTCCGCCCTGCTTGGCCTTGTTCGTGCATCCGGGGGGGTACGTGCATCGTCGTACTAATGCCCCGTGCGCGATACACACGCCACGTTGTTGGACGTGGTTCGTACACCCGGGCGTGGAACACGTTGCCTTCTTGGCCCCGTGACGTACGCACAGGCCGCGTTGTTGGGCCCATCGGGTACAGTTGAGATGAGAACAAGCCTTGTTGATGGCCACTCCTCCTCCTCCTGATGCGTGAGCGGCAACGACTGGAGGTGCTGCAATAGTAGTAGTACTAGTACCGCCGGCCGAGGCGGATATTACCTTACAGAGAAACTCTCCTCCATCGTCATTCGCATGCAGTAATGATGGTGGTAACGCCGGTAGGGTAACAAGACTCGATGGTTGTTCGTCCATCATCATCATGAAACCAGTGGGCATTTCAGGGCAGTGGTATTCTTGGGGGGGAAGTGGAGGAGGAGGAAGAGGAGGAAGAGAGGAGGAAAACGACGACGGTGGAGATGGAGTAGTCGTGCGTAGCGCTTCGTCGTCCATGGTTTGAGCATCAACTGCTTTTCCTGCTGCTACTATCACAGCTTCGTCTTCTGTTGGCAATGATGGAGGCACGATCATCATCATCATCTCACTGTCAACGACGTCATAGTTGTCGTTGTCATTGTCGGCAGACGCACCACGAGACACGGTCGACGGAAGCGAGAGCATGGTAGTAATAGGAGTGGTGGTGGGGGCGCACCAGCGGTTGCGGAAGTTGATCATGTTGTGATACTAAAAGAGGATGAAATTTATGAAGAAAAAACCAACGTCTTTGTGCATGCATGAGTCGTTTGAGGCAAACGAAAACGGAGATGAGGCATTGGCGATTCCAATTACAAAATCTGTATCAATTGACGGATTTTATTTCTGCACAACTCCATTTTCAATAGTGTTCCTGTTAGCTTCGGGGTCTTAAGAAAAGGTTGAAAGCAGACAATTGATACACTTGCGATACTGCCGATTCCTTTCTCAACGCATTTCTCTTCTCCCACCTATCCCATCCTCTTTGACCTCAACACGAACACAACATCATGAGCCTTCTACCTACACTATCTACCCTACCGATGGGGCAAAGGAGGACCATCCAATGAGGCGGTACGACTGGTTGCGGATAGACTTAAAAGCACCATGTATCATCGTCGATTGCTCACAGCCGTCGGCATGTCTATCAATTTGTTACTAGCGAGTAACGTCATTTTTCGTCGACAATCGTCGTCGTCGTCGACGATCGATGATGAGGTATCCTTTCTTGATCCATCGGGATGGGATACGAGGCGCGAAAGAGACAGTCGTCATCGTCATCGTATTGCACAGCGACGATCGAAGGACGAAGTGGCGAATGATCGAACAGCAACAACAGCAGTACGCAATATAGACACGGCGAAGCAAAATCGTCGAGAAGACGATGATCTGCTCGATTGTGGAATCGAAATAGATAACGATGATGGATATACCTGCAATTTACGCGACTCGAGCCTGGGCACGCCCACGATATTGATTAGCCTCGGTCGCTCTGGTAGTTCGGCGACGTGGCAATTAATGAGTGCAATGACGGGGAATCATACCTTCGAGGCCACCGAGGATACTGGGTCGAGTACCAAAAAGTCACTCGATATATTTAACAATATATTCAACCAATCACTACATGGGAAATGTTGGATCCGGCAATTATTATGCACTCATCAACATCGCAATCGACAACGCAGAGACGATGGACGGTCGATGGCCGGTATATACGGCTTTAAATGGAAGCCATATTCTGTGACATTCGGTTCCAACAGGTCCATCGAGGCATTGCAATGGTTATCGCACAACTCGCATGTAAGGGTAGTAAACAATCGACGCAATCTCCTCGATGTCGTCATATCACGATATAAGCACGAGGATAGGAGTGTACGTTCACATTGTACAGTCGGAGATGATGATTGTCTAACCAAGCATAAGAGTGCAAAGCCAACATTACCCACGCGTAAAGACAGACTTATTAATATACTCGAGAGTCTTGAGGAGGAAACAAATCATGCCGATCAACTGCTCGATGAATATAACGTACCACATATTGACGTGAGCTACGAGAAGCTGTATACCAGTCACGATATTGCAATTGAATGGAAACGATTGTTCACATTTCTTGGTGTTGGACCAGCATCAATGAATGATCAGTTGACGAGCAAGGAGTTAATCGCAAATATGGAACATGCGGCCACAAGCTCGCTATCCTTTCGTGATAAAGTTCAGAATTATGACGAGGTTGTAAATATATTGCATGGGACTGAGTATGAAAAATATCTATCGAAATAGTATATACTTCTCGGAATCTTAGGACGGCTACTGCTTAAACGCTCTATAAGCCTCGGGGGCTCCAAACTCGCAGATCTTTCGTATCCCTAAAGTCATGACCCAGTATCAGCTGATAGCTGCATGCCGCTTGCCGCCATGTCCTGACGTGTATGCAAGATTACTAACTACCACATAGATCAATCATCATATCTAAGTCGCCAATTAGGTTTATAGTTACATTAACATTTCTGAGCGGTTTCACCGGTACACGACAATCTTGTACAGACATACAACGACAAATATATCACATTGACGGGTATGCACCCACTGTATTCACAACACCATCTTTAGCAAAGGTAGAACGGATTTGGAGTAGGTGCATTCGGATATCAAAGGTAACTCGTGGCTACCAATCCTCTGGCGCACCGTCATTATTTTGACAAAAAATCAATTGCCTTTATGCTACTCGGTAGTAGTGTAGGTAGAAGGCTCATGTTGTGTTCGTGTTGAGGAGAGAGTACAAAGAGATAGGTGGGACAAGGGAATGCGACAGGGGTTAAATGGCGCGCATTTGCCTTGATTTTTGCGGTCTCCACCGAGACCTTCGCACCGTCATTTTGACAAAAAATCAATTGCCAAACGTTCTCATGCGAACATTCGATCAGATTTCAGAAATCAAACATTCGCACGAGAATGTTTGGCAGTTGATTTTTTGGTGCGAAGGTCTCTGGACGACCCGGGTTTTAGATACCCCGCCAAATAATCACACACAACATGGAGGACTTTGCAAATCAGCTTGCCAATTTACAACGTGCCGCAGCTCGTGCTGGTGGCGGTGGTAGCAACAACTATAATGGCACTGTCAACAATGGTGGCAGCAGCAACAGGGGCAAAGATGATGGCGGAAATGATGGACGGAGGAAGAAGAAGCGTGACAACAACTACGATGAAGGAGGTGTAGTGTATAATGACAAACGTCGACGAGGCAATAATTATACTACCAGTCAAAGACAGAATGAAGGAACATCGCTACGAACGCTCATAGACGGTGTTGCTGAGCGGTACAACAATGACACCATTAAAATAATGAACATGGACGGTGCCCCCCCAACGAAACAAACGACGAGGAAGCCCAAAAAGCGAAGAGGACATATAGCATTACTATTCCTAACAATTGATGATTTACCACATGAACATATATGGCAAGAGTGGCTACATCCCTCATCGTCATGTACTACATCTACATCATCGAGCGATAATAATGATAAAAATAGTAATGAGGAGGAAGAGGATGACGGTGTTATTGTGAGTGTTATTGTTCATGCCAAACATCCACATCGGATAAATAGTCCATGGTTAAAACAACGGCATTTATTACAACAACGTAGTAAACAGACTGCCAATGCCAGTGTAGAGAAAAATATAGATTTTCATACGCGTAAACCAGAATGGGGATCAGTGGATATAACCAAGGCGATGATGGATTTGTTGGAAGAGGGTTTAAAGATTGGTACCACAACAACAACAACCACAGCAGCAAGAACAATGGAGGACGACGGTGGTAGTAGTAAATGTTGTTCGTACTATCGAAGATATCTTTCTACTACTTGTCAATCAAAGTGTCATACATCATCATCAGCAGTAGCAGTAGCAGTAGCAACAACAGCTAGTCACACCAAGGATGATGATGATGAGGATGATGATGTTATTGACAAAATACCCACGGTTGATCGATTCATCTTTGTTAGTGAATCATGCTTACCAGTGACTACATTAAAGGAGTGCGAATTGGCATTATTTGGTCCTCGTCATCCATCTTCTTCATCACACAGCGACGACAACACCAACATCACCACCAATAACGATGACTTATCATTATCATCATTATATGATAAAAGTTGGATACATGCAAGGTCTACACCCAATAATGGTTACGCTAAACAATTACAATGGGATGCTATATTAAAACGTAAACGGGATGATGATACTATACCTATACCATCTCAATATATATGGAAATCAGATCAATGGGTCATACTCACACGTAAACATGCCTTGGCTATAACGACACTACCTCGAGCATATTTAAATGATATTTCATTATTAGACACGGTATTTACCAATGTTCGTGCATCGGATGAAATATATATACCAACTGTACTTTCAATAGTGGGGATTATACATCGACCGATGGGCGTAAGGGAGGTGGAAGATTATAATTATGATACTATTACTATGACGAGTGGACAGAAGTGTAAGAGGAGGAGAATAACCAAAGAAGAGGAGAGCCGTATAGGTTATGAAATACGTCGACGTCGATCTACGTATTGCGATTGGAGTATGGGTGCTAAAAATCCTGTATCATTTAGTACAGTTGATGAATGGAACGATGTGGTATGTAAGGCACGTGAGGAAGGATGTTTATTTGCTCGTAAATTTGTTACTACTACTACTACTACTACTCCTAATACTGGACGAGGGAAAACAGGAGGAGGAGGAGTGTCTCAATCTATGCTTTGTAAGGAGGATGGAGGATTAATTACGGTAGAAGCATGGAAAGCAGCAATATACAATTTCGACAAGAACGCAGGATCACATTCTATGCGGCAAAACCAACAGTGGGAATCGATTTAAGGATTTGGCAGGAATTGCTTATATAACTCAAGTTACAGGAATAAAAGAGATTCGTCTAAGCAACACGATGATGTTCACATCCACATATGCATAACGGGAAAATAAGGTACAAGGTACATCCGTCGTGGCTAAAAGTTATGGCGCTCTACAATCGTTTGAATGGAGTAATAAGACGTACTACTTTATCCTAATGGTCGGCGCAACTTTACTACAGCATCATCCACACACAGCAAATCACCGACACCATGATTCCGACGACTACTTTCAACACCAAAGAAGAAGAACGAGCATCTCCATGTTCGGCTATTTCACCAACACCCTCCAACTCGACTTGGATCTCAAATGGACTTTTATCCTTGCCGGCGACCGACAATTGACGACGCGAACCAATCAGATTCATCTCCACAGTTCCTCGAACATCAAGAACCGACTCTCCACCGTACGCGAAGAAACGGGATGGGACGACCGTGGTGACAAGGACGGCGGTGGAGTTCTTTTTCGTCATGGAGGAGATCTCGAGATTTTGAACGGCGGCACTGAGGATGATATCCATCGTATCCAACTCTTGATAGAGCTGCAAGACATCCACGAAGCGTATTTCCACGTCCTTGTCAATAGACATGATGCAGATATTCATCAATGAGTTGGGAGAGAGTTTGTTGGTATTGCATATAAATCCAAGTCCATCGCACTTGCAGGCCTTGATATACTTGCCGACATGAGCGGAACCAGAGCTCGATGATAAAGATGCGCTCTGCGTGGCGACATTCGCCAACTCAAAGTCAATGGATAGGTCAAAGGCGATATCGATCTCGCGCCTATCCTCTTTAATGACTTCGTCGCCCGATAATAGTTGCAGAAGGACACACAATTGTAGACTGCTATCCACCCAAATGTTACTCGCCGTGATGGTCGATTTGTCCAAGTCGATCATCACCTTGAGGTAATCAAGGCTTGAGGAGGTCGTCGCGGATGATGTCCGCGTCGTGGTGGCAATGGCGGTGGTTCCTTCGATAGCTCCCACGCAATCCTTCGCGAATAGCTGCACAGTGTATGATCGATCCCTACCAATTTGATACTGCATGATAATTTCATTTTTGACGGAAGCATCAAAGTTGGTCTCAAGGGATGAGAAGCGTATGTCCCAGTTTGGAATTTGAGCGGCTATGGGATTGATCATCATGGCGGCGACAAGGAGGAGGAAGGTGGAGGTGGGTGTCATGGCTGATGGTTGTTGGGACGTGCTGTCTCTTTATTTTTTGTGCGTATGAAGCCCAAGCATTTGGGCCGTCTTGACGTTTTTTTCTCGCTGAGACACCCGCGGGACTCGGAAAACGCTCATTTTTTGCCTTCGCCGTGTCTTCGGTGAAGTATGTCAGAAGAAGAAAGATTGCATTGGCGGCCATGATTGTCATAGCCATCGATTGACGACAGTCACCATGTTTTAGACCCAGCTAAAGCCCATGTCAATCATGTTAATTAGTGATTGATTAAATGAGAGTTAAATCCTAAACAACATAAGTAATACCAACTTCAAGTTTTGTATCAAAAAGTAGTGATTATTTGTTTGATTGACTTCATGAACCATGTCTGTTCAACGTTTTCCCTTCTTTTTCTTCTTAATCTTTGACTTTCCTTGACTAATACCACCTCCTCCACCTGGTGTGATCAATTCCATTTCATCATCAGCAGTGTCCGACTCGTCTAGTGATACGAAGTTGTTCATCCCTCCAACATCAGGTCTGAGTGTCGATGAAAGAATTGTTTGTTGCTCCTTCTTTGCTGTTGTAATTATTTTCGCACGTTCATTCCTCTCTTTTCTCATTTGAGTTAATCGTGATGCCAATGCCTTACCCTCACTTTTAGACGTACCTCCACTGGCAATACCAATACCTAGAAGACCATCGACAAACGATTCTGGATCAAACTTTGATTATAAAGTGTGTATTTTGAACAATTTGTGTAAACAAATCCATAACACCAACATCAACGTATAGTCAGAACCGAAATTTCAATAAATATGGTAACATATCTCAATTTTACTTACATCTTTCAAGTCTTCTATACCTTCACCAACGCCAACAAGCTTTACTCGGGACGACTCTGAGAAAAAAACGGCTGTATTTGAGTAGCCTTCCATTCCCATTCATTCATTATAGATATTCATTCAATCGTTTCTCATATAAAGCCAACAAGAGTACGTTCTGACAATCGATTGCTAAACAAATGCATAACCTTCACATCAATCGCCCCAGCTACCTTCAGCCGACATGCCTCCTCCATCGCCAATTCATCATACCGTCCACGTCCATGTCCTGCATTACAAAACTTGAGTGTTAATACGAAAGCACAATTATTCATTGGACATGTCATCCCCATATCACGTAAACGTAGTAACGTATCAACTTGATTTGTATACTCGTGAAGGCACATATCAGATACCCAAAGAGAAATCTGTTTGCACTCATTTCTATTGTTGACGCATCCTCCTTTTTGTTGTTGTTGTTGTTGTACTGTTGTTGTCATTGCGTCGTCAGTGACGGGTACGCCGGTAAAGTCTCTTTCTTTATTGTCGTCTGTGTATTCATCTACTGGCAATGAGACTTGGCCTCCACCACCACAGGACGGTGATGATGGTGATGATGACAAAATATGACACAAATGTGGTATAGCATCCTCACTTGTCATTTGTAAATGTTCAACTACTGGTAATGATGAAACACGCTTGTCCATCTCAGCTGGGTCTATAGAATATATGACATCAAAGCAGGCATGCTCGGCAAGGAACTTTGTCCATCCTCCTGGTGCTGAACCACAATCAACGGCAATGAGAGGACACCGTCTCTTGTTTCCAGCGATTACTCTTCCTCGTACTACTGATGACGTTTTACTTAGAAACGAAAACGATTTAATATCCTCCTTCTTTGTGGTGACAATATTATCACCAACACTACCATCGTCTGTACGATACCATCGATGAAATACCTCCTCTAATTTACGATGTGCTCTACATATGATATCATCATCATTGGATGCTGACAATTCCGATGAATATATCTTCTGTGGAATTATATGATTTGTTAGTCCAACGAGGAATGTTCCATGACAACCACTATCCACGTTTGCTTTACTTTTGTTGTTGTGTTTGTTGGTATGTTGTTCGGCATTGTCAATTTGAACAATCGACAAAGTATGTGTATAGTTAGTTGGAGAAATGTCTAATTCATCTTCGGGAATGCACTTGTCATTCAATAACTTTGTTATGTTGGAAATCATCTGATGCTGTAATTTCATTGGAAAGACATCTACCTTCACAACTACTACTGCTGTTGAAGAAGATTGTTGTGATGAGTAACAAGTTCTTTGCTTTAATTTTTCAAGTATGTTGAGTAGTTTTCGATCAATGAAGTTGTCCCAGCATCCCTCGTCTAACAAAGATGATGATGATTCGAGACGTCCCTGTATGATGGATCGAACACAAACGTCGTCGCTGCGACTGCTGCTTTCTTCTTCGATCGAGGTCATTACGTAAATCTTATTCAATCCTCGTAAGACGTAGTCGTAACGTTTCGTCATGTCTTCTAGGAATCCCAGCACGCTACTGCTGGATTGTTTCAATAAGGTGTTGTCAGACGAGGAGGAGTCGACATGTAGGAATAGAAGTGAACATGACTTGCTTGCTGTGGATTTTTTCGTTGCCACAATCCGAACGACGAGATCTCTGCCGACTTCACTGCAAGTATTATCAGTGGAAGAAGAATAAGATGGTGATGATGAAAATGACGTAAGGAAGTCTACCATGCGATCTAGATGGCTGCGATTGACTTGCAGTACCACATTCGTATCCGTGACTAGTGCCGCCGCCGTCGATGCCTCTGCCTCATTCATCACGAGATTATTGCGCCGAGAGTCGAACCATGCCATAGTCCCTGCGCACCAGGATTTATTTCTACGTAGGCCGACACCTGCGACTTACAAAACAATTGTC
>Ga0247832_1006067_pt1 | contig 13535 bp, 11 predicted proteins | sample LaCruzMarch2015__10_FD_192407 | JGI IMG/M metagenome (GOLD analysis project Ga0247832, IMG submission 192407) | Freshwater microbial communities from meromictic Lake La Cruz, Castile-La Mancha, Spain - LaCruzMarch2015_4m | ecosystem: Environmental > Aquatic > Freshwater > Lake | place: Spain... | reverse complement strand
ATAAGCAATACAATCTGTGGTGCATCATTAGCTACTTCATATTTAAGATCCAGTAATCCTAAAGCTGCCTCAAGTTGAATATCGTGCTTGTTTAACTCACCTGCTTTTATTAAACCTAGTTGATAGAGTTGTTTGGTGGCATCAAATTGTTTCAATACTCTTTTTTGTACAACCTGATAAGGCTCGTTTTTCAACAAAGCCAATAACTGCTTATGGTAAACTTCTTTCTTACTTTCACTTAAGTGCATAGCATAGTACTCAAGGGCGTATCGCTGTTCGTAAGTTCCTTCCAACGTTTGCCAATCTGCACAAAAATTAATAAGCCTATCCGCCGCTTCCATAACTTTTACACCATTCTGCTTAACCAGATATTCCCTAAAGCTTTCATGAAACAACTGATAATCTAATACATCTTTAGTTAGTGGGTTTTCATTTAATACTTCCTTTAGCGTGCTGCCAACCCGTTCAAGTGTTGCATCACTTAACTTATTTATAAGTCCTAGTTGTGGTATTGTCAAGTAATTTTTAGCAGCAGCAAAGGTATATAAGCCTAAAAATAAAGCGTCACCATCATTATCCTTCGCATAACGTTGTAAAATGGCTTTGTAGTAATCATCAATTTCTTTCGGCAATGCGTTAAAGTCATTCAAGGCAATATGCCCATTTTCAATAGCCTCGCAGAGTAATTTCATATAAAGTGGGTTTCCTTGCGAACGCTCCAGTACCGCATTTATCCAGAAACTTTCACGTTCCACTTCATATTTATTGGCCACCTCATATATCATCGAACGAATATCTTCCTTATTTAAGCCCTTAAGCTCAAGTTTGGTATGGTGCTCGATTGGAAGTGTTCCCCAAAATTCATTTATGCTATAATGTCCCCCAGCTCGGGAGCCATAAATAAACAAAATATTCTCAAAATTTTCTCGAGGCATGAATTCAACCATGTTGTCATCAATACCTTCATCGAGCCCGTCAATTAGAAAAAGTATTTTATTTCCATTATTATTTTCAGCCCACTGATTCCATTTTTGAAAAAGCTGACTTTGCAAAGACCAGGACGTTTGATCTTTTGCGTGCATATCCCTTCCTTGCGGAAAAATTTCGTCTGTGCTATTGATAAGATAATTTAGAAAGTGATTCACTCTTGCCTGAACAGTGCCCCGGCGAATAAAATAGGGTACAACCTGGATAGTATTATCTTCTACATTTACACGCAGGTCTTTTAGAAGTTGTGCTAACAACGCAGATTTCCCAATCCCAGGATTACCTTGTACAGAAAGATAACCTTTATTTTTTTTCAAAACGAACTGTAATAACGCTTCACGTTCTGAGATGCGACCCTTAAATGTTTCCGTTAGTTCTTCAATATACTGATAAAACTTGTAATTACCTTTAGTTTTCCAAAGGTGGAGTGGAAGGTATTGGTGAAATTCATTATAAAGGATTTTTTCTCGGTAGTGTTTAGCTAACGGATAATTTAACAACCCTACCTTCTCATTTTTTAAATCATTAAAAAATGCAAAAGAGGCAGGACTTTCTTCTCTCCTGTAAAGTAAAATAGGGTGTAAACAAAGAGCGTTATTTCCTGATATCATAAATACCATTCCATCAATCACCTCAATCTCAGTAGTAACAAACCACTTATTATAAAGCAATTGATTTAAAAATGGCTCAAATTTATTTATATCTAAAGTACATTTTTCATCGCTTGGAGTAGCGCCATGTGCATAGCTGTTTCTTAAACTGACTGCGTTAGTTTTTTCTTTTTCTAATGCTTTGTCCAAATATTCAAAAGCAGCTTTAAAATCAGAAAACATCCACTGGTGTTTTTCATTATTAAGCTCTTCAAAGAGAACTCTACTAAATAATTGCCAGGTTCCTAACGATGGGGTCCGCAATCCATGGGCAAGTAATTCTTTGGCGGTATCGCTTAGTTTATTTCTCTTTACATACTCTGAAATTATAACCACGGTGTATGTTTTAATGATACTCTCAAAGAGATCAATCATACGATGAACCTTCCGAAACGGTTGATTTTCAGAATTAAATAAAATAAAAAGCGTATTTAAGTGTGGATGACCTTCCATTAATATTAATAATATTATTATTATATGAGATTAACCATTAACTTTATTTTTAAAAAACAACCTAATTTATTATACTCCCTTAAAATATGGGCATCATACCAGATATTTTGCGTTATCTGATTTCACTCACTATCCTTAAATGAATAAGAAACAAAATTAAATAGGGTAGCTATCCTTTTCTCTTCCATAAAATGTTCAAAGGTTATTTGGTCTAAAAATCCATCTTCGCCATTGTGAGTTAGTGCTTTGGATATTCTGGCACCTTTATAGAAATGAAATAAATGCATCAGGTCAGAAAATCCAAATACATCTAAATCCACTAATGGATTAGTAGCGCTAAATCCTTTCCCTTCCACAATCTGCTTACAGCCGCTTTGAAGTACTTCCAATAAGTCCTCATTGTTATATGTGAAACTTTTCCTTATTAAAAAAAAATCATGTCTAAAATATAAGTCCATGCCCATTTTAAGAAATAAATATGCCTTTGAGTAGATGTAGGCAAATTGATTGTTTATTGCATAGCTTCTATCTTCTTCTGACATTGATTGAAGCACTTTGCTTATTTCTTTATTTAAACTCATTTTGATTGGAAGGGCTTTTAAATTATTGTTGTAGAATATTTGTAGTATTTTAGAATTAAGGACTAATTTAGTCAACCTAACTCATTTTATACTTTAAAATTAAAAGACCATTTTAAATAAAATTTATGGACTTAGTCAAGCTATTAAACATTTTTATGTTTTGGCTTTAACTAAATTTTTCAACAATTTCCTTCATACTAAAATCACCAGACATATCTTGGATATCAATCTTACCAATTAAAATATCAAAGAAAAAGTTTGAAATATTCTCAATAGTCAAAGTTTTCCCTTCAATACCACTCTCAATGCCTAAATCATAAGTTTTAAGTAACTGTGAACCAAGTGAAGCAGCAGTCAAAAGAAAATGGTTTTTGAATTTGTCTAAATCCAAAAGGTCGGCTGCCAATACCTTCCCTATTACGGTATAACTACGAATAATTTGTTGTGTATCTTCTGAACGCAAAACAGATTTTAATTCATCTTCTTTCATACTCATTTTTATCTTACCTGAATTTTTTGATTGCTCTGTGCCTTTAAAAAGAGATCCTAAATCAGCCAAACTTAAATTATACAATCTAGTTCCGGGGATTGCATTTATTTTTTCAACTGTAAATGCACTCGGTAAAAGCAAGTGAATAACCTTTGAAATTGTTGCAAGTGGAGCGTTGAATGTTCCGATGATAGAATTATTTATTTCAAGATTCAATGAAGCAAATACACCACCAATTACTACGCAATCTTCCAAAACAATTTCATCTGCAAAAATACTTCCTGAAACAAAAGCGTTACGAAGTTTAACTTGCTTCGCATTTAAATCACCTTGAAAAATTATACGGTAGCCTGGAGCAATTGAAACAATTGAAACAGCAGAACCAACTGCTTTACGAAAGATCGCTGAACCTTTTGCATCAGTATTTACATGCAATTCAATATGTGTAAAAACTGCACCTTGCACCTCAAGAATTCCATTTTCAATTTCAAAGTGTTTGGCATATACTGCACCTTCAATAATTGTGTCCCCTTTTATTATTACATCTCTTTCCAACTCGCTCGCCACTCGCGGAAGTATTGAACTCTTTACAATATTATCATTTAATAATAAGCTTTGGCTATTTAATCGGATTTCATTTAACTCTATCATTACGCTTAAATTTTAATTATTAGTTTGTATATTTTTGTCATTGTTCCAAAGCTGCATAATTTGTTGTACTACTCTTGGATTGATAGGGTACGTTTCGCTTTCCAAACTTGATAATTGAAGTTTTAAATAGGTATTGATATATTCTCTTTTATTTAAATCCATTATATTCCAATTACTTTCTGAGTTTAAAAAACAGTCCTTTAGTTTCGTCTTGTTAGATGCCAATGTTGGAATTTGCTCTGAACTAATTATTGCAACATCATTTCCATTATCCTGGTTCCTACTTTCAAAATACAAAACAGGAATTTTTTTTATTCCTTTAACTCCACTTCCTACTGGAATTAAAATTTGTTTTAGCTGTTCTGAAAGATTTTTTTCAGAAAACAAATAAATCTTGGAACTCTCAATCAATGAAAGTGCTTTGCTTTTCAAACGAGAAGCGAAAAGCATACTCTGAAGATAATTACTCTCCTTGTTATAAATAGTTGCAATACTTGAGCTAATATCGCTTAATGAACGACGAACACATTTAGTCAAACTTTCGTGAACACTTACTGCAGATTGGTTTAAAAAAAGTATTCTATTCTGCAATTCTTTATCTAGATCATAAAATATTTTTGTATATCGCTCGGAGATTCTTCCAAAGTCTTGTTCTAATTGAAATTTCTTTTGAAAACATGATTGTGAATGATGCATCAACTCAATAATTAATGCCTCAACTCTTGGTTTTATTTCTATAATTTGTTGATTAATTTCAGATTTCACAAGCCCGTAAAATCCCTTAACCAATGTATTAGAAATATCTTCCGCACTTTTAACTTTTGCAGCTATATGTGCAGCTTCTGTTGCAACAACTGAGCCTGTAAGAAAATCGACTTGTCGATTTGCAGAAATAACGCTTCTTTCAAAAGGACTTGTATCAACATTAATTTTAATGTTAATTGGAACACGCTCCATATAACGGACTGTAACATTCATGCTTCCTCCTTCTTCAGATTTCGGATATTTAACAGTCTTAGATTCCGAACCTTCAACTATAATTGTTTCGTGATAATCTCTTGAATAACTCATAGGATTATGAAATTAATTTTTGCCACTTAGATGAATCAAGTAAAGACAACATTTGATTTTTGACTCTTTCAGAAAGAGAAGATTGATTCACAAAGTTTCCAAATTCTTGTTTTACTCGACTTAAATTGCTTTGGTCATCATCGACCCAAATTAAACTTGTAATTGAAGAATATAAATAGTCTTCAATTTTTGAGTTTATGTTATTCTTTAATGGTGGTTGCGTAATCTTCCATTGTGACTGTCTTACATTAAGACTTTCTGATTCGGAAATAATAATAGGAATATTTTTTACAGTTGGTTTAGTTACTGATTTATTACTTAAAATGCTCTCTATTAAACTTTTCTGATTTTCTGAGTTGTTAATGAAATCTTGCATAGAAGAAACATTCCTCATTGCATTATACTTTGTATTTGAAACAGAAATCATTTGACTATGCGCTATACTTTCAACTTGGTTTGTGGAAGTTGAACCTGGAAAACGCTTAATTCTGTTTGAAGTAAGTAAAACATCTTTATAAACAAAGTTTATTGTCGGTTTATCAAGTTCAAATATTCTTGCGCGCAATGTTTTATTCAAAATTTCAAATAATTTAGTATAACGGCTCGCAAGCATTTGGTAATCTTTTTCCATTCTGCTTTTAATTGCAATTAGTGAAACTGATTGTTGTTGCAGTTCCATTATTTTTGCAGCGACTTTACTTCGATGTGTTGCAATTTTTTGAGAAATTTGTGAACGAACTAAAGAGTAAAAACCAAAATTAATATTGTTGCAGATTTTTTCTGTTCCTTTTTGTTCTGCAAATACAACTGCCGTTTGCATGGCTATAACTGCTGCAATAGTTCCGTCAACATGATTGGCGACACCATCAATGCTGTCTGCCATTGGGTTGGTGTCAACAGTAAAATTAAAATTAGGCATTAAATTATTTTAAATTTCGGTTGTTGGTAATATTATTTCTGTATTTTAAAAGTTTTCTGGTTTGTCTTTATCTTTTAATGCTTCGTTGTTGCCTTTTAATTCATCCAATGCTGCCTTTGCAATTTTAGGAAGATTAATTGACAAGTGTTCATAAGTTAGAACCTCAATAGATGGTGTTGGTGGTAACTCTGCCGTTTCAGCAAAGAAAGGATTAACATAAGCCAGAGGTATTCTTCTCGCTTCCAACTTGTTTACTCTACCACTTGCAATGGCATACTCTTTAAACGTAGTATCTCTTAATGAGGCATCATAAAATTCAATATATTCAAACTTTTCTGCCCTTCTGTCAATGTCTTCCTTCAACCTATCCATATATTGGGCAAAATCATCCTGAATCATTTTAAAATCTTTTGACTTAGCTTCAAAAGCAGCAAATACTTCTGCTTCATTCTCCTCTAATTTTACAATTGAATCATCAATATTTTTATTAATATTTAGATTGTCTTCCGTTTTTTTCAAAGCTAATAAGGCATTAAAAGCTGAAATGTATTCACTCAAAGTTGAACGCATTATGTTTATTAAATCATTGCTCTCTGACCTGTTTCTTCCATAGAAATCCATTGTCTCTTGATGCCATTGATTGAGATATGATATTTTTTGATCTTTTATATTATTATAAATTTTCATTCTCTCCAATCTGGTTTCCTCCATTAAATTTTGAACTATTGGAGCAACAATTTCTTCGTGAATTTGATGGACACCGAAAGGAAAATTTGTTTTACCTCCATCTTCACCTACCCAACAATCCGAAACAATATCATATTTCAATTTTGAACTTGATTTGAGTTGAAAAGGTTGATAATTATCTATTGATTCCTGATAATCGAATTTTTCATTTTTAATTCTTTCAATTTCTTCTGCTTCAAGATTTGGCGAATAGTGATTGTAAGAACATTTTAAAATTTTAAATAGCATTTTGTTTGATGTATCAACCATCATATTTGTTGAAGCCAGTTTTACTTTAGTTATTGCCTGAACTGAATTTGCCATATTCATCATCAGCGCTTTCAAAACTTCTTCAAACATTGTTTGATTTTTCTCAAAGGATTTTTTCATTTCATTCAACGAATGAAATCTTTCAATCTCAGCCTTATAAAGTGTATTGTTAAAGATATTAAAAACTGGAATGTTTCCTGTTTCTGTTGTTGAATGTTCATAGATAAATTTTGAATACTCCGTTCCGGGTATTACAACTGGCAGTGAAACAGATGTCAAGTCCAAATCAGAAAGGCAGAATGAAGAAGTTCGAAGAGTTCTGTCGATTTTTCCTAAGTAATCATGATAAGTAACATTTTGTATAGAAAGAGAGTAATCATCAGTGCTTACTGATTCTGTTTTTTCTGACTTTTCAATGATTGGAGCATACTTCATTAACTCGTCTAAATCATTTACAGCATTTGTAAATAACTCTGCTTGTTTCAACGTATTCAGGTTAAAGTTTTTAGTATTAATAGAGTTCGTGTAATCAATTATAAAACTTTTGTCCTCAAAAGGAATTTGTTCAGCAATAGGAATGTAAGCAATTCCTAACTTTGTTACCTTGTAATCTCTAAATATTTCTTTGTGCATTTTTTGAAATTCTGCAATCTTCTGCTCATTTGCAACAATCTCCGCTTGAAGTTCTTTTAATTTTAAGTGAGCTGTATATGCAAAATAAGCTGGAATAAGTAAAAAAAAAAATATAATATTTAGTAATCTTTTTTGTTTTACCTCTTTAAAATCCTGGCTAAGTTGTGCAATTCGTTCTTTACATATTGCAATTTCCATTTCATACTTTTCCTCTTCAGCGACAATTTTCTCAGCAGCTTGCTTGTAGTAGTCAAAAAGAACTTTAGCTTGGTCTTGATAAATATTTGCAGATGAATTAAAAAGTTTTCCGCTCATAACATTTATTGGTTACTGGTTATTTTGAGTAAGTGTTTTTTCTAAGTTTCAATAAAGCCTCACACTTACTAAGTAGTGAAAACACTTCTTCTCCGCTACCATTATTATTACTTGCAATGGTAAATGCCTTTTGAATTGTGCTTATAATTTCAGAATCAATATCTGCTGCGGCTTGATTGTTAGTTGGAGATAAATAACGAACATCTTCTTTCAGGAAATTTATTTTTTGTTTTTCTCCTGACCATTTTGTTGAATCCATTGTAAATAAAATCTCGAATTGATTTAATGCATTTAGAATATCAACCTTTCCTTTTCTCCACATATCTTGTTCCGTTTGTACTTCTAAAACATTACTCGAACTTAATTGAGAAAAGAAATAACCAATAAGTATTAAAAACGCCGCAAGTAGTTGAAAAAAAAATTGATATCGGAATTGAAGTTCTAGAAAGTATCCTAATGCAATTATTAAAAGTGCCAAAAAGGAATAAAGACGGATAAATATAATTCGAATTCCAAGACCTCCAAGTTGCTTTTCAAAATCAAAATTGATTCCAAAAAGTCCTAACTCTGTCAATGATAAAACCAGGAACACGAGACAAACTGTCGCTAAATTCAACCAGAAAACATCAGTTCTTTTGTCATGTGGTACTAAAAGAAAAAATCCAGTAAAGACTAAAGCTAAGCCTACAATTAAAACGACATAGCCGAAGGTTTTATTTATTTGTTTCATATTTGGTTGTTTGGTAATGCACATTGAGAACAGAATGGTTGGCTCCCTACTTTGTATCCGCAACGTTTGCAACTGACTACACTTTCTGAAACAGACTTTCCGCAACCAGCACAATATAACGCTCCGTCTAATAATGGCGTTCTACAATTTATACAATTCGAGCCGCTTTGTGTTAAACCTGTTCCACAACTCACACATCTCTTCGCATCAATGTCATTGTCTGAGCCACATTTTAAACAAGCTGTATATGGGTCACCACAATTCGGGCAAAATTTCATATTGCTTGAAAAATATTTTGCACAATTAGAACAACAAACTTCCCGCACTGGTGTAACAACGGAATTATGTTTACTAGGATCTTTTACTTGATCATTATTAGATGCAGAGTCAAGCAAACCACCTTCTGAAAAACTTCTCATAATATTTGTTACCACCAATGCATCCAACAAACTATTTTGTCCGTTGACTTTTCCTAATCCTTCTAATGCTTTGTCGCCTAATCCAAATGCTTGCTCCTGTTGCCAAGTATAACCTCCAATTTTTTGTGCACTTCCCTTTGCCATCGCCTTGAGAATTAGTTTCCCAAATTCAGTATTTGGATCAACTTCAATGGTGGTAATATAAAAACTTATAAGCTTAAAGCCGTATTCTTCCCAAATTGGTTCAATGGACAACCTTAAACTTTCCGATAGCTTTTCCAAGAAAGAGGAAATATTATTAATGCCAATATTGTTCGACGTAATAAATTGCAGAATAATCGATTTTGTTTTCGCAACTGTTGCTCCGTAAAAATAGTCCGTAAGTTGGGATGAAGAAAAAGTTGAAGTTGTCCCAACCAATTTAATTAAAAATTTTTCCGCATCAACAACTTTTATCCCATAACGACCTTTTGCAAGAAGAGGAACCATTGTCTTATAGTCAGGATCTTGATAGTTCATTGAATCAGTTGTCCAGTCAATATTTAATGGAGTTGTTTTATTTACAAACCACACCTCAGCTGTGAAAGGATTTTTGCCACCAAAAGGAATTCCAAAAAGAGTCCTCAAATGTGGTAAATTTTCTGTGTTAAGGGTGTGTAATCCTGGTCCGAACTTTCCAACTATTTCCCCTTTGGAAAATAGTATAGCATCTTGTGATTCAGAAACTAAAAGTTGAGTATAGGTACTTAAGTTTGTCGCAGGAAATTTCCAAGCGAATAATTGTTCTTCTGGTTTTGTCTCCCATTTTACTAGGTTAATTATTGCTGGCATAGTAAGTTATGAATTAAATAAATTAATTAGAGTGCGGTGGTTATCTTAATCGTTTAATATGTCCCAAGTGCCGTTTCATTTCTTTCCTGAATTCTTCCCCATTAGCTAATGTAACAGGTAAATCATTGGCAATTTCATCAAAAGATTTTTTTAGGTTTACTAATTCTTGTAATTTTTCGCTAACTTTTATTAACGGAATAGAACTGCCATCATCTAACTTTAGATATCCTTGATTTCCTATGTTTACCCAATTCCTTCTTTTAGCAAAAATTCTATTTATAAATCTTCTTAATCTTTCAACTGAATCAAAAGATGTGACGCTTTTAAGTTTATCAACATCTGGGAAAAATAGTTTTAAATAATCATCTGTCATTACAAATGGTGTATTCCAAACCCTTCTAAACCAAGATTCTGTGTACACTTCACCATCCATTACAATAGAGTTATTAGGAATTGACTCCTTAATTTCAGAAAGTATTTTATTATTTTCAACTTTAAAATTATTTGGTTTTGGATCTATTTTTTTTTGTGATACTTCCTCTCTTTTTTGTTGAATAGGAATTAACATTGGCCTTGAAGAAATATCACACAATGGACACCAAAAATCCCCAGTAGGCTTTTCAAATAAATGCTCGGAGTTATTTGAACACTGATATTTGTATGACGAAGTAGGAATGGGAACATAAGGCATAAGCTAAAAATTTAAAAAGTACTTAGTTCTACACAGTATTCAAAATTACTTAAGAATTGGAGCATTTTTTTGCCCTTATCGATAGTAATATTTTCGAATATCTATGTTTATCTAGTTGTCAAGCAAGTTAGATCTTAAAATTTATCTATTAAAATGAAATAATTTGATAATTAAGTGTAAAGGTTTAATTAAGAAAATTAACGCTAAAAATCTCAAAATTTTATTTTTTCCAATAATATTGGCAATACCAGGACTATAATTATAATAAAAGCTTATAAATTCCTTACCCCATTTCAATTTATCAAGATAAGTATCTCTAAAAATTCTTAAATCCAAAACTACTGGATGGTTATAATCGTTATAAACAGCTGTTGCAACAAAACACCCTGATTTTTCCGGTGTTACTTCGTGTGCAAATTCGAATTCACATTTTGGAGAACAAAATTTTTGCGCAGACTTTTTCAGTTTACCATTTACGTTTATATTACGAAACCAAAATTTCTCACCAATTGGGCCGTTACACCATGAACAATTTTTCAACATATCTATAATTTTTTCTTCTTACTCATTTGGCTTTTCAGATTACGCCCCGTTTTCTTAAAGTTGTTTCTGGACTCAACTTTATATAATTGATTTTTAAAAAAATCTAACATTTCAATTGCGGTGGACCCCTCTTTTTTGTAATTGTAAAATTGTATATTATCATATATTATAATTAAGGAAAAATGATAAATTACTAGTAAATTTAATAACCAACTTTTATCTTAGAGATTTAGTAACTAACCGCGGCTTAAATTCATATTTACTATCTTTTATTTGGTTTATAAAAAACATCCTGAAAGTCAGCGCGCAACTCCTTAAACGTTTGGTTAGCAGCGATATCGTCCAAAATTTTAGTTGTTTCTTTATTTTCAACATGTTCAATAAATGGAATTAACATTGGTCTTGAAGAAATATCACATAATGGACACCAAAAATCCCCAGTAGGCTTTTCAAATAAATGATCAGAGTTATTTGAACACTGATATTTGTATGACGAAGGAACGGGTACAAAATGCATAAGCTAAAAATTTAAAAGCAATATGTTTAACAATTTTTCAAAACTTAATTTCACATTTTTGATTTGAATAAAGCGAAATTATCTCTGTTTTAACTCATTTATATTAAATCTCATAAAGTTTTTACATCCTTTCATAAAATCTATTCCAGCATTTCTATGATACACAGACCAGAATTGTCTTATTTTATTTCAGTTAATATTAAATATCTAAATCAGATTCAGGACGAATCTCCCGTATAAATGTTCTCATTGATGATATTGAAGAGGAAAGTTGTTCACTTGTATATTTTTCATTTAAATCATTTTCTGGATGATGAATTTGATGTCTGATGTATTCGGTTAAGGTATATTGATATGTTTTTTGATATTTTTTGTGTATATAAGGCTTGGTTTCTTTGTTATTCTTATACTCTTGGAGATATTCCTTAAATTCTAAAAACCCATATAATTCATTGTGATATTCCTCTGTAACTTCTGCAAATGCAACATAGTTTATCTCATTCAATGAAGGATAAGTTAAAGTGCTTTCCGATACATTTTTAATGATTTTTCCATTTTCAGTATTTTGAATCAATCTCAAATGATGAAAATCTAACTTTTTTATAATATTCGCACTATGCGTAGTCAAGATAACCTGTGTATACTGGTCTTCCGATAGACTTATCAATGAAGTTACAAGAAGTTTTTGATTGGCAGTATGTTGGCCAGTTTCTGGTTCTTCAATAGCATAAATAATATTTGAAAAGGTTTTATCATTCCTTTTACGTTCTGCTTCTGCTCTGAAAAAATTAAGTAAAATTAATCGCTTTATTCCACTTCCTCTTTTATTAATGGGAATATCCTGATCTCCTGTGATGGATACTTTAAAAACATTAGACCATTTTAAATTTTCAGCCGCTGGAATAACCGGATTTAAAGTATCAGCGATTTCTGGATTCATCTCTCTAAGTTTTTCTAACGTTCTTTCAGAAACTTCCTTAAGTTTACTCTCAACATCCTTAGCAATTTCATTTAATCTCTTCACCAAAGAATCATCCTTTAAAATCTGTTCCAAAGCTGTTTTTAACGGATCCTGGATCTCATTATCTTCAGAATTATTCCTTCTGTCAGATTGAAATAAAAAATAAAGTGGTAAATACTCATTTATTTTGGTCCATATACTCTTAACGTCTCCTTCTTTAGAGACATCAATTTCAATTTCATCTAATTGTAAATCTGGACTATAATAGTTCCAAATCGCCGATCTCATTTGAGCCTTTCTATTTTTATCGCTACACTCTATTCCATTATCAGTAATAATTTTTTTTAATTCAGTATCCTTTTTCAATAACAAATCCTTGCAGTTAGCATTAGTGGGATGATTAGCTTTTATTAAAATTTTATGCCTTAAATTTCTTGTATATCTTTTTATAATCTCCAAATCACCATTTTTATTCAATAGATATTCTTTACCCAGATAAGTATTATTAGTGCTATCAATAATGATTGGATCTGGAAGATCAGTAAAAGTAGCTGCAATTATAATTTCATCATCTCCAGACTTGAAGTTTGACTTATTAAAATCATTTTCATCTAATTTAATTACTGCATTTTTATCATTAAAAAAAATGTCCAATGCTTCTAAAATAGTAGATTTTCCTATATCATTTTTACCAACAAATACGGTAAGATTATCTATATCAATAGTAATTTCTGAGTTATAACTTCTGAAATTCCTTATTCTCAAAGATTTTAATTTCATACAAGAACTTGACTTTAAGTATTAAAAAATCAATCGGGGAAATTTGGATAGTTTATAAATGTGTTAGCCCAAATAGATAAAGAGTGGGATAGCACTAAACAGAGAATATTAAATACAACAGCATGAATTCCCGCTACAATAAAGTTATTTTTAGCTAATTCAACTTTTTCATTTTCATCCGTTGCAAAATCAATTACAAAAAAACTAATCCTAAATAAGACATAAGAAAAGACCAGAGAAATAAATGCAAACAATAGACAATATCCAATTCCCAGCAATACAGTACCCTGTGTAGAGTAATAAATGAGTGCATTCGT
>Ga0247832_1006065_pt1 | contig 13538 bp, 14 predicted proteins | sample LaCruzMarch2015__10_FD_192407 | JGI IMG/M metagenome (GOLD analysis project Ga0247832, IMG submission 192407) | Freshwater microbial communities from meromictic Lake La Cruz, Castile-La Mancha, Spain - LaCruzMarch2015_4m | ecosystem: Environmental > Aquatic > Freshwater > Lake | place: Spain... | reverse complement strand
GTGCTGTTTTACCAATTATGGCTTTTTATATTGCTGCTGCAATCGAACAAGGAGTGGCTATTTCATCACTAGCTGGTACAATTCAAAATGATATTTTAAAGGAGTTCATGGTACGAAATACGTACATATATCCTCCAACACCTTCGATGCGAATTATAGCGGATATTTTTGAGTTTACTTCGCAAAAAATGCCGAAATTCAATTCGATTTCTATTTCGGGTTACCACATGCAAGAAGCTGGAGCAACTGCAGCTATTGAGTTGGCATATACTTTAGCTGATGGTTTAGAATACATTCGTACGGGTTTGAAAGCAGGTTTGAAAATTGATGAATTTGCTCCACGTTTGAGTTTTTTCTGGGCTATCGGAATGAACCACCACATGGAAATTGCCAAAATGCGTGCTGGTCGTTTATTGTGGTCGAAATTGGTACAAGAATTCAATCCAACAAGTCAAAAATCATTGGCTTTGCGCACGCATTGTCAAACTTCAGGTTGGTCATTAACCGAACAAGATCCTTTTAATAACGTTGCTCGAACTTGCATTGAAGCTTTAGCCGCAGCATTAGGTGGAACCCAATCTTTGCACACAAATGCATTGGATGAAGCGATTGCTTTACCGACAGATTTTTCTGCTCGAATTGCTCGAAATACACAAATATATTTACAGCAAGAAACTGGGATAACACGTTTCATTGATCCTTACGCTGGCAGTTATTATGTCGAATCGTTGACGAATGAATTGGTAAACGAAGCTTGGAAATTGATCCAAGAAGTGGAAGAATTGGGTGGAATGGCAAAAGCTATTGAAACAGGAATTCCAAAAATGCGCATTGAAGAAGCAGCAGCTAGAAAGCAAGCACGCATTGATTCAGGAAAAGATATAATCGTTGGTGTAAATCGCTTTGAACATTCTGAAGATTCGCAAATCGAGATTTTAGAAGTGGACAATGCAAAAGTGAAAGATTCCCAAATCAAACGTTTGCAAGAAGTTAAATCGAATCGCAATAGCGAAAACGTAAAAGTATTATTACAAGAATTGGAAGATGCTGCGAGAAATTCTACTGGAAATTTATTAGAAATAGCCGTTCGTTGTGCACAAGCGCGTTGTACTTTAGGTGAAATTTCTACCGCTCTTGAAAATGTTTACGGTCGTTATACTGCTACAATTCGTTCAATCAGTGGCGTTTATTCAAAAGAAGCTATGAAAGATGAAGATTTTGCAAAAGCAATGGAATTGGTTGAAACTTTCGCTAAATTAGAAGGTCGTCGTCCGCGAATAATGATTGCAAAAATGGGACAAGATGGTCACGACCGCGGAGCCAAAGTGATTGCGACTTCCTTTGCCGATATTGGTTTTGATGTGGATATTGGCCCTTTATTTCAAACGCCAGAAGAAGCAGCACGTCAAGCGATTGAAAACGACGTTCATATTTTAGGTGTTTCTTCGCTAGCTGCAGGACATAAAACCTTGGTTCCAGCAGTGATTGCTGAATTGGAAAAAATGGGAAGATCGGATATTATGGTCGTTGCTGGAGGAGTGATTCCACAACAAGATTATGACTTTTTATATGAGGCTGGAGTCTTTGGGATTTATGGTCCTGGGACTAAAATTGCAAAGGCAGCACAAGATATATTGCACCTACTTATTCAAAGCCACAAATAATTTTGTAAATTCGGCACAATAATTGAAAACCGCAAAGTAATAAAATTGAAAAATATGAAAACTACTTTACTATTTCGTCTGACTTTAGTTCTTACAATCGCTTTATTGACAGGAGTTTCTTTCGGTCAAAAACCTTCATTAAGCATGAAGTCGAACAAAAGAATTTTAACTTTAGATGAAGAAGATGATAGCCCAGAAAACAATGTTGTTAAATTGGAAACTTCATTTGTTGCAGCAGGAACAAAAAAAGTTGGAACTGTTTGGTCGATATCAGGTGTGCAAGATAAGGATTGGGAAGTTGTTGGTGGCGCATTAAATGCACCTGCTGTTGAGTTAAAATTTAACAAAGTTGGGAATTACGATGTCGCTGTAGCAACCACTTATTCAGTAAAGAAAAAACTTAAAAACGGTGAAGTTGAAGAGGAAGAATCAGATATCGAAGTGGAAGAAGAAGCGTTTATTACAGTTACAAATAACTTAGATGAATTAACTCAAATTCATGCCGACAGTAATTTCGTTAAGTTAGTTAAAAAATCTGCAGATTATGTGATTAAACCAAAGTTTGCAGGTGACCCAACCCCAACTATTTTCTTAGCAAAGGGATATTACGGAATGTATCGCAAAGACATTAAAGACCCACAAATTCAAGAACCGTATGACGAAGCAATTAACGCTGTAGCAACTGCAATCGAAATGGATCAAAACGGAATTTTTTATACGCCCGTTCATAAAATGTGGTTAAGCGGATTTCAAACAGAAGTTTTAAACAATGGAGTTATCTTTAAATTTGATGATGAAAACGGTTATCCAGTTTTTTACAACGGAAAAGACGCAAACAAAAAACTAACGCTTCAAGAAGAATTAGCAGAAGGAATTGAGCAATATGCAACTATCACCAAAAATCCTATTGCAGCTAAATTTTTAGAGGCCGCAATTCGTTTTCAAGCAAAAGATTCAAAAAATGCAAACGCAATCTGGAAAGTTGAAATTCCTAATTTATTGAAATTAGAAAAAATAGATAAATTCACTGATGCAGATAAATTAGCTTTGAAAACAGGAATTATTTTAACAGCTCAAATTCTACCTGTGATTGAAAAAAACAACACAAATGCGTGTTTGTTACTAAATAAAATCAAAGAGTGGTTTGGTGAGGATAAAGACTTTATAGCATACTACGAAGTAAAAATGAATAGTTGTAAAGAGCAATAGAATAATAACATTTAGCTATTAATAAATTTGAAAGGAAATCAAACGATTTCCTTTTTTTTTGTGCACTTTTGAGCATGGACAAATTGAAGCGCTTTTTTGCCAACAAATATGTTAGAAACAAGTATGTTATTACTTTTTTCGTGTTCTTGATTTACTTCCTATTCTTAGATGACATGGACATTTTTATGCTCGTAAAACAAAGAAGCAAATTGAATAAATTGAAAGCTCATAAGACAGAAATGACAATTCTACTCCTTGAAACCAAAAAAGAATTGAAAATGCTGAATAATTTAAACACGTTGGAAGCATACGCACGTTCCGAAAAGTTCTTCAAACAAAAAGACGAAGATATTTTTGTGATATCTTATGAGTGATTAAGTAGTTCATTCGAAAAACGTTTTATAGAAAATCATCTTCGAACCAAAATCCTGAATAAAATGAAGCATTCAAAATTTATTTAACTTCATTAATTTGTTTTAGAGGAGTTTAAACATTGATTTCAATGGTGTTTTAAATTAGTTTTGATTTATAGAATGCAAATAATTTTATTTAGTTCGCTAAATTTAAGCTGGTTAACTCAATGATTTCTTTGATTTCACTAAAATGACACACTATTGTCATTCAGTAATTTCATCTAGCAATTTTTATCTATAATTTTGGAGTATGGCTAAAGTTAAAACTCCTTTCGATTGCGCGATTTTTTGTAAAGATCCGACGCTATCAACAATTATTTCTGATGAAAATTTAAGAAATAATGGAAATATTATCATACTTAAAAGTAATGATGATGTAATCAAATGTTCTAAACAAATTGTTTTTGTTGATGAGGACTTATTAGATCCTTTAATTTTTAAAAATGAAGAACTTTTAACTAAGATTGAAGAATTTGATTTATTACTCGTAATAATTGGATCTAAGAAATCTTTTCAGTCTGAGCATTATTATTCTTCTCGAATAGATAAGTCTGAATTAAATAATAAAACTATTGAAATTCTAATTAAAAAATGGTATACCTTAAACGGAAATGTGACAAAAAGAGATTTAGCATTAAACAAAAAGTTGACCCGTTTATTTTTTATTTACCATTTGTTAGAACAAGAAAACGCGGTTAGTTTAGACTATTTAATAAATAAAACTGGGTTTAGTAAACGAACGATTCAACGTGATATAAAAACGTTGAGGGACGTTGTTGTTTCTTCGAAAATTGAGTTTAATGAAGAAAACAAAACCTATGAAATGACCGCTATATTTAAAATGAAATGAGATTAATAAATCACAATAATGAACAATTTGAATTGCGAATTCAAGGGTGTGAATTTAATTCCAATGGAGAAAAAATAGAATGGTGGTTTAAAAGTAGTGTCATAATTACAACTGAAGGAATAAAGAGAAAAACGAACTTGAAATTTCTAACTATTGAAGATTTGGATTTGTTAATAGACTGGATAAGAGACATTAGTAATGGAAATTATGAGAAAACGTTTTTTCAATTTGTTGACAGTCATGTTTGGTTTCGAGTTTGGAGAAAAGGTAAAGAACCAATTTTACGCTTTTTTATTCAAGGAGACAAATACCGAAAATTCTATTGGGATTGGCGCTTGAAATTAGACAAGGATAAAAAGTTTTTGAAGTACGCTCAAGCTTTGTTGGATTCCAATCGTTAAGAAAAAGCATTCATAAATCATTTGTCTGAATTTTTCAGAAGACTTTATGAATTGAAAAACATAAAGCTTGATGTTTTGACAAAAGAAAACTATTTTATGTATTTTTAAATCAAAATAGGATTTGCTCTATAGAGATTTTTATCCTGTTAACAAAAACTCTATAAAATACTGGGGGAGTAAATATCTGAATGGTTAAAATTTTCACTGAGTTAAATAAAAATAAATAATGGAAAGTATACACACAAAAACCGATTTAGAAAATCAGCTTATTTCAATTCTATTTGAGACTTTCAAAAATCATGGTTGGAAAATTGAAGAATTACCAGCTATTTTTGATTCAGTTGAACAGAAAGGTAGTGTTCATTTAAACAATAATGATTTCTGGGATTTTGATTCGTTTCTTGGAGTTTATCGTCAAACAGATGAAAAATGGTGTGATAAAGGGGAAGTAGTTTTGTTTATAAATAATATTGAAGATGTCGCAAAAAGATTTTATGAACACGACCAAGTTTTAAGAAATCCCGAAACTGGAGAAATAATTTATAAAGATAACGGTCAAATTTCCAAAAAATCTGAATTACTTCATTTTATTGTAAAATGGGCTCTTCCCGATTATGGTGTAAAACTAGAATCTGCTATAGAATATTTAAAAGCTATAGTTCTTATACACGAACTCACACATTGGATGATTCATTGGAATAGTGATTTCAATCAAAAATCATTAAGGTGTAATGATAAATACAAAGAAGTGGATGAAATCAATTTCCATGAAGGCTTAGCTCAGTACTTCACTGACCAAGTATTACGAGAATATGGCTGCAACAAGATTTGCGATTTATTTTACTTTTTGAAAGATTTGCAATCAAAACCATACAAGATTTTTGAAGAATTAAAAACGGATTTGGACGAAAATCCAATTGAAATAAGTTCAGTTTTCACAGCTTTGGCAATGTGTTGGGAGAAAAATTATAATCAATCATTTGAACTTTTAAAAAAGTACAATTATCTTTCTGTTTTTTATTATCCATTTGATCACATAAAATCTTACAACGAAATCAAAGAAAAAAAACCTGTTATAGATCAGGATAAATTAATTAAGTGGTATAAAATTGTTCCGTTCGACAAAGATAACTTTTTGGTAGATTATTTTTCAGAAGAGAATAAAGTAATTAAAAGAGGTGCAATAGCAGGTCGGATATATGGTCAATAAATTAAAATAAAAAATGATAAAACTAAAACATCCTCCATTAATTGATTCAAATGGTGTATTGTCGAAAAATCCATTTTTTGATTTCGACCCTCAGAATTCTTTGCACTATCCGAAGGGTTCAGGTATATATATTTATGGAATCAAAGTTGAAGTTGATGGCGAAATGAAATTTGTTCCTATCTGTGTGGGTGAATCTAAGGATTTAAAAAAGAGATTATATAATGATCATTATATTGGGAAATTCAAAAATCCCTCTGATATTCTGAATAATGGCCAACAATTAAAATTAGGTGACAATAAAGAACTTTGGGATTTTTCGAAAAAAAAATATTCCATAAAGCATATTCAACTCGTTTACAATCAAATGTATAACTATAATTCTACCAAGTCAGTTTTGAGATACAACCTGTTAAGATTATTAAGCGAATTAATTTACTTTCAAGACTTTAGATTCTATGAAAATTTATTTAATCCCCCAGCAAATGTAAAAAATGATCTAAATATTGTTGATACTGTTATTGAAATACAAAAGAGATATAATAATCAAGTGGCAAAAGTATATGTTTCAAAGATAAAAGCAGCACTTGATAATTTCACCAATAATTTCTATTTCGTCTATGCAAATACAGTTGATAATGAGGACATAAATCTTTCGAGTCAAGAAGCTCGTTTAAACATTGAAGTAAAATTAAACCAAGCATTGATTGATCAATTTGATATATATACAACTGCCGACAATAGAAGAACAGGAAGAGATTTTCCTATTCAATTTGACCTTTCTTTAATTAGTAATCAATTGGTGAATTTGAAATAAAACAACAACGACACACTTATGTCATCCTAAAATTGTCATCCCCAAAAAATTGCTTTTCCTTTGATTTAAACTTTAAAATTTAAGTCATGAAAAAACCTGTTTTTACTGAAGAAGACCAATTAATGTTTGATGAATTGGCAACTAAAAAAATGAATAGAAAAAGATTAATTTTAGAATTAACTATACATTTTAGCGTAATGTCGATTGTTTCACCAATTGGAATGTTCTTGCTTTCACTATTAATGTCCTTTATACCCGCTCTTATTCATTGCTATATAATGGGTTTTAATATAAACTTTATATTTATTGCTTTAGGAATCCACTTTGTGGTTTATCAATTAATCTTAAAAGCAAAATTCGAACGAGAGTTATTACCTGGTTATTTTGCAATGAAAGAAGCCACAAAAATTTTAAAAAATCGATTGAGCGCCTCAATTTATGAGAAATGAAGATTATAAACCAAAATTAAGTTTCAAAATAATAATATTAAGTTTAAAGTAAAATTGAAACCCATGAGCAAAAGTGAAACAGAAAAATGGATTGAAATTGTTATTGAAAATCCAGAGGAATTAAAAACAGCTCCCGATCATATTAAAGAAGATAAGAGAGTTGTTAAAGCAACGCTTTGTAGACCTTTTGATGAATATATAAAATTTGATTTTGAAGGAGATTTTGTGACTATTTTCGAGTTTTTCGAGATTTTTCAATTTGTTGGTCCTAATTTGAGAAAAAATGAAGATTTTATAAAAGAATTATTCCCTTTGTGCTCAGGTTATTTGTTCAAATATTTGGATCCAGACATGCGAAATAGTAAACAACTATACCTAACAGCATTAAAATATTCTTCAAAAGACTACATTTTTAAACTGGCCCAAAATTTCATCAAGGAATCAGAAATATATAGTGATTTAAACTCAATTCTTGATCCCGTTGCATTTGAATCTTTTCTTTTAAATGGTATGATTCTACTTGAAACAGATAATGATGAAACTATGAGTTTTTTAAGTGAAAAGGAAACTATTTTATTTGCTCTTGAATATCAACCTCTAACTTATAAGTTAATAAATCAAACTTTGAAACTAGATAATGATATAGCTTTAAAGGCAATTGAATGTTTCGATACTAACTTCTATTATATTCCAAATGATTTACGTGGAAATTTAGAGATAGTTATTGCTTATTTAAAAAGTGCAGTTAAAACTGAAATTACTTATTCACGTATTTTTGAGCCAACGTTTTGGGACAGCATTGATTTTGAACTTAGAAATCAAAGTGATTTATATATCGAAATGATTAATCAAATTAAAAACATGGATTTGAAGTATTTAATTTTGACAGAAGCACCAATTGAAGTTCAAAGCAATGATGTAATCAAGGCTTATCTTACGAATGAACTTAAGCTTGAATGAGTAATTAACAGCAGTTTTTAACCTATTGCTTCTATTAAATTTTGCATTATGACACTTAGCTGTCATTCCGAAGTTGATATGCCCGAAAATTTGTTTTTCCTTTGAATAAACAATAAAAATTATTTCTTCTAAACTCTGTTTTTTCTAAAAAAGTCAAATTAATTTTTACAATCTAAAATAAGGTTTCTGATCTGTAGGATAACATTGTAAAAGTATTTTGAAATATTAATTAATAGATAAAAATATTATCAATTGAAAATCAACTAAAAAAACCATTTTGTTTAACCTTTAAATCTAAAATCTATGTCTAGTCTATTTAATTTCCCAATTACAACTTCAAATAGTTTTTTGAAAATTATAAAATACTTCACTGTAGTAGCATTGCTGTTTTTTTCTGTGGGTGCTTTTTCAATTGTTTCAAGTTGTTATTTCGGCGTTCCAATTATTCCAGATGATTTGTATTTTTTCATAAGTGGTATTAATCTTTTGGCTTATGTTTTTTTAGCTTCATTTCTTTTTGGAAACATCAACTTTTCAGAGCGAGTTATCTATTTCGGTTTAGCGTTTTATCTGACGAGTTTGGTTCTATTTATTAATCACTGGACAGGTGGTGAATTAATGATTGAAATTAGTTTTATTTATATAAGTATCTGCTTTGTTTTGTCTACCATTCAAAAATTTAGAGGAAAAAAAATAGAGTTGCCCAATCTTAATTTAAAGATGATTTTGTACGTTTTAGTTATGATCATCATTGTAATGCTTTTAGGAGACAAAATTTTACAATTATAAAGGGAGTCAGATGAATAAAAGTCATAATATCGAATCGAAAACAAATTTCACTTAATTACCTGCGACGCACAGTTGTCATTGCATAATTGACATTGCACAGAAATAGCTTTTTCTTTGAAAAAACTTTAGAATTTTCGACATTGGAAAGCCTTTTTTTAGCAAAAAAATGAAATGTAGTTTTCTTACTTAATCAAGAAGTTTTTAACTAATAGCATTTAAAAAAATACTTAAATAGCAAAAAAATGAATAACTTAACTGAACCAATATTGACACTAAACAAAAACAGATTTGTTCTGTTTCCAATTCAAAAAGATGATATTTGGAGTTTCTACAAGAAGGCAGAAGCTAGTTTTTGGACTGCGGAAGAAATAGATTTAGCTCAGGATATAATGGACTGGGAAAATAAATTAAACGATAATGAACGCCATTTCATCAAACACGTTTTGGCATTTTTTGCGGCATCTGATGGTATTGTTAACGAAAATCTAGCAGAGCATTTCCTTTCAGAGGTACAATACACAGAAGCGAAATTATTTTATGGATTCCAAATTGCAATGGAAAATATTCATTCAGAAACGTATTCTTTGTTGATTGACACTTATATTAAGGATTCGAGAGAAAAAAGCCATTTGTTTAATGCAATTGATATATTAGATTGTGTGAAAAAAAAGGCTGATTGGGCTTTACGTTGGATTGATAAAGGAACATTTGCAGAACGTTTGGTTGCATTTGCAGCGGTAGAAGGGATTTTCTTTTCGGGTTCATTTTGCTCCATTTTCTGGTTGAAAAAACGTGGATTAATGCCAGGACTTTCCTTTTCAAACGAATTAATTTCAAGAGACGAAGGCTTACATTGTGATTTTGCTTGTTTGTTGTACACTAAACATTTGATAAATAAATTACCAAAAGAACAAGTGCGCGATATCATTATGAATGCCGTTGAAATAGAGAAAGAATTCATTGCAGATGCTATTCCTGTTAAATTAATTGGAATGAACAGTGATTTGATGTGTAAATATATTGAGTTTGTTGCTGATAGGTTGTTGTTTGAATTAGGAAACGATAAAACATACAACGCTACAAATCCTTTTGATTTTATGGAATTGATTTCGTTGCAAGGAAAAACTAGTTTCTTTGAAAAAAGAGTATCTGAATACCAAAAAGCAGGAGTATTAACAGGTAAAGAAAATCAAACATTCAGTTTGGATGTAGATTTTTAATTGAACACTATTTGTCCGAAGAAAGATTCAAAGATTTAATTTTCAATTCATTAAATTTTATATGCTAACGTTTAATAGCTTTCCAAGAATTACATTTCTAATCAAAAATTAAGCATTAAAAATCCATCTACACTTCCAACATAAACTCTGATGTTTTATGGAAAGTTAAATCTGGATAATCTTTTTCTGCCATTTGCAATAAGAAGGTTGTTTCTGCAAGGAAAACTAAATTATCATCTTTGTCTAAAGCTAAGTAATTTGATTTCGCGCGTTTGAATGATTCTAATTGTTCTTGATTATCAGTTGTAATCCAACAAGCTTTGAAGTAATTTCTCGGAACGAAACGACAATTAGCGCCATATTCGTGAATCAAACGATGGCTGATAACCTCAAATTGTAATTGTCCAACAGTTCCAACAATTTTTCTGTTTCCTGGTTGTTGGATAAATAATTGCGCCACGCCTTCATCGATTAATTGACGAATACCTTTTTCTAATTGTTTGGTTTTCATTGGATCTAGGTTCTCCAATTCTTGGAAAATTTCGGGCGAGAAACTAGGGATTCCTTTATACATCATCACTTCTCCCTCGGTCATGGTGTCGCCAATTTTAAAATTCCCGGTATCGTATAAACCAACAACATCACCCGGATAGGCTTCATCAATTACGCTTTTATCTTGAGCCATAAACGAAGTTGGATTTGGGAACTTCATTTTTTTCTCATTGCGCACGTGATAATAAAAAGTATTGCGTTCAAATTTACCTGAAACGACACGTAAGAAAGCAATTCTATCGCGGTGTTTTGGGTCTAGATTGGCATGTATTTTAAATACAAAACCACTGAATTTATATTCATTTGGTTCCACTTTTCTTTTGTCAGATTCTCTTCCTCGAGGTGAAGGTGAAATTTCACAAAAGGTATTTAATAATTCGCGTACACCAAAATTGTTAACAGCAGAACCAAAGAAAACAGGAGCAACATCACCAGCCAAATAATCTTCTCGATCAAAAACATTATAAACTCCCTCAATTGTTTCTAGTTCATCACGTAATTCTTCAGCAGGTTTTTCACCAACGATTTCGTCTAATGCTGCATCATTGATATCTGAAATGGAAACCACATCGTCAGATATTTTAGTCTTATTAGCTGAAAACAAATTCAAGCCTTTTTGATAAATGTTATAAACCCCTTGAAAACGATCTCCCATTCCTATTGGCCAAGTTAATGGTCGCACATTGATATCGAGTGTTTTTTCCAATTCGTCCAATAATTCAAACGGATCTTTACCGTCACGGTCCATTTTATTGATGAAAATTATCACTGGCGTTTTACGAATACGACAAACTTCCATCAGTTTTTTCGTTTGCTCTTCAACCCCATTTGCACAGTCAATTACTAAAATAACACTATCAACTGCTGTTAGAGTTCTAAAAGTATCCTCCGCAAAATCTTTATGTCCTGGCGTATCGAGAATGTTAATCTGTTTTCCGTTGTATTCAAACGCCATAACGGAAGTAGCAACAGATATTCCTCTTTGTTTTTCAATTTCCATAAAATCCGAAGTCGCCGTCTTTTTGATTTTATTATTTTTCACTGCTCCAGCCGTTTGGATGGCACCACCAAAAAGCAATAACTTTTCAGTTAAAGTTGTTTTACCAGCATCGGGGTGAGAAATAATACCGAAAGTTCGGCGCTTTTCAATGGCTTCTAAATTTTTCATAAGAAATTGTAATTAATAAAAAAGACCGCATCGAGCGGTCCTATTTCTGTAAAATTAGTCTAAATAATTAGAAAATCTCAGCAGCTGAAAAATGGAATTCACCTTCGATAGCAGCGTTTTCATCTGAATCTGAACCATGAACAGCATTTTTAGCTTTGCTCTCAGCGTATGTTTTACGAATTGTTCCTTCAGCAGCCTCAGCTGGGTCAGTTGAACCAATTAAAGCTCTGAAATCTGCAACTGCATTTTCTTTTTCAAGAATTGCTGCAACGATTGGACCAGAAGTCATATATTCAACTAATTCTCCGTAGAAAGGACGCTCAGCGTGTACTTCGTAGAATTTTTTCGCTTGGTCTTCGCTCAAACGAGTGTATTTCATTGCTTTGATTGTGAATCCTGCATCCGTAATCATTTGTAGGATATTTCCGATGTTACCGCTTTCGATTGCATCTGGTTTCAACATTGTAAATGTGCGATTTGTTGCCATGTTTTCTTTAAAATTTGGGTGCAAAGATAGTCATTAAAAAATGTTTTAAGCTCAAACGAATTGACAATATTATGTTAAAATTGATTAGCTTCTTTTATTTACCTTTGAATTAAATCCAACTTATGCAATTCATAATATCACAAGGAATTATAGCATTGTCTCTATTCATCGCCTCAATTATTTTCTTTTTAATTTCTATCTCAAAAAAGAAAATGCCTTTATTTTATCTTGCTTTGTTTCTTTCATTTCTAAGTGTTGGAACTGGACTTTATGCAGGCTTTGTATTTATTAAAAAATCCTACATAAAAATTTCAAAATCTTTAGAGCCACGGACAAATGAAGAAATTTATGCAGCAATCTTTGAAGGCAATCCAAATAAATGTACTGTCGTATTAAAAACACAAGATCAAGTGCTTCCTGTTATTGATGTAGCAATTTATCTTCATTTTAAAACTTGTGAAACGGAATTAAACAGAATTTTGAAACAACAGGAATATGAAATGAATATTCTTGTAAAAAACGAAGTTGATACCACATCAATTTCAATGGGCCCTGATTGGTTTGAACCTTCAAAAATGAGTGATTCAATTTATGTTTTCACCTACAAAAAGGATGATTTTGGCAACTATCAAACTTTATTCGTTTCAAAAAAGAAAGACGAAGTTTATTGTATGGATGTAACTAATTAGTTACTGATAAGCAAAAGCCACAACAATCATCATTATTGCAAGACCGATGTTTAATTTTTCTTGCTTGTACATAATTTGAGCGTACTTCACCATCATTTTATAGCCAACCCACCAGAAAGGCATATTTGTAAAACTTGACCAATGAAATAAGTCAGGAACAAAATAATAAAAGAAATAGTTGTTGAAAATTGCGTAAGCAGTGAAATTAAATAAAATTTCTAGAACAAGTAAGAATCCAGCTTCTAAGGCAAAGTCGAGAAATACATTTCTGTTTTTTGATTTATCCTGAGAATGAAAATGCAAACAAATGTAAACTGCCGATAAACCCCACATAATTGGACCATATGAGGAAGTAATTTTATTATGAATTGGCATCACACGGTATTCCCAAATAGGAGAGTGAAATATCCAATCAATGAATTGAAATAAAAACAATTCTCCAAACATCCCAAACCAAGAGCCAAAAAGGAAATAAGATAGCATTAATCTAAAATCAACAGCGCTTCCTTTTCTTTTCAAATAGTAAAACCAAATTATGATTGGGATAACTTGAATAATTGTAAAGAGTATTATTTTAAATAGCATTTATGAATATTTAAAAAATCAATTTATAAAGAAAAAAATGATTGAAAATAAAACTAGTGTTTCTATAAATTTGTCAAA
>Ga0247832_1006062_pt1 | contig 13542 bp, 11 predicted proteins | sample LaCruzMarch2015__10_FD_192407 | JGI IMG/M metagenome (GOLD analysis project Ga0247832, IMG submission 192407) | Freshwater microbial communities from meromictic Lake La Cruz, Castile-La Mancha, Spain - LaCruzMarch2015_4m | ecosystem: Environmental > Aquatic > Freshwater > Lake | place: Spain... | reverse complement strand
CGTTGGAAGAAGAAGTGGTCTCCTCGTCAGTAGGGCATAATGCAAGTGCTGGAATGAGGTGCTCAGTGTGCAGAGCAAGGACCAAATCAGGAGGACAACTCTAGTCCTCGTCATGCTGTTCATGCAGCAAGCCAATAAGCGACAACGACTGTGACGGTGGCTTCTTTATTTTGTTCTGTTGGCGGGATGAATCGACGCGTGGAACCTGCAGAGGATTTAAATTAACAATGGTGACGCGAACAATGAAAGCCTTGAGCATATCGACGATCATTGGGTTAGTAGCAATGGTGAGTAGTATCTCACGTTCTTTCTGTTTGAGTCGGTCATATTGTTTGTGACCGCACAGTGTTTTCACCACGGTTGTTTTGCCATCTCTACTTTGTGTCTCGATCATTGCATGTCCGACCAATTACTTCTGATTCTATCAAATGAATTATATATCCAACCAGCCAACACCCACAGTTGCACAATTTGGCATTGGACGGAAAAATAAAGGTGGTGCTACATTTGAGGAACTGAATAAAATGGCCGCCGAGAAGTTGGCAGTCGAGAAGAAGATTGGAGGTGGTGGTGGTGGACTTGACATGATAGATTCATTGAAAGGTATGGATTTAGGTGCACTGATGAATGACTTGGATCCGAGTATGTTACAAGAATTACTTGCGGAGGGGATGAATGATCCTGCACTTCAGGAGATGGTAAGGTTTATTCCTAGCTCAGCATTGGATCGTGCGTGCCATCAACTTGATTTTTATAGTGCAATCTTGTTCCTTATCAACTCTTATACATTTCATTTGCCATCAATGAATCGTCAATCATAATGAATTTGACATGAATGTTGTACACACATTTATACAAAACCTCAAACAAATAGTTCTCTGGTATGAAAGGTGCAATGGACGAATTGCTAAATATGAATCCTGAACAACTAAAGGAACAAATGGAAGATGCATTAAAAATGTTAACATCAACAGATATGAAACAAAATATACTAGACCAAAAAGAGGAGGTATTAGCCATGATGGAGGCACAGGGAAGTGCCACACCTGCCGAAATTGCTGAATATCGGGCTGACCCTGCCAAGTTTGAAGAAGCAATGACGAAAGCCTTTGGTCAAATGAAGGAAATATTTAGTGATCCCAAGGCACTTGATACAGTCGTAGATATGATGCAAGGCTTTGGTGCGATAATGAAAGATCCAGAGGCGGCAATGAGTAAGCTGGGGGGTGTATTACAGGAGGTACTAGCAGATGATGATAAAATTGAGGAGGCTAGATTACAATTGTTGAATGATCCGAGTGTGGCGGGTAACAATGTACTTGCCGATATGTTCGATTCGGATGAGATGAAGGCTATATTGAATGATCCCGTAAAATGGAGGAAGAGTGTGAAGGAAGGGCAAAAGATGTTGAATGGGGATGATGGTGGAAGGTTAGGTGGAGTTGGCATGGGCGAACTATAATCAAGTAGAAAAATTGTGCCTACACTGGAATATCTTTCTAATTTATGTTCGTCGAGCAAATTTTTGGTTCGGCGTTTGTTGCTGAAGTGACTTCTCTAAATCGTCTAATAAGAATATGCCACCGAATTCCTTCAGCACTCCTGACGATTCCACATCGTCATGGGCATTGCAATCCCCCATCACATGATCTTTGGACGACGATGATGGGCCCTTCTTGGACCCAATCATCTTGCATATACTCGCCATCATGACTGCCCCCAAGACTAATACACTTCCATGTACATAAAGCCAGCTAAATCCCTTTGGAAATAAGACAAAGCTCAATACTAGTGTCATGGCCTTACGTGCCGTAGTCAGAACCACCGCTGTGACACCACCGAAGCGCTTTACTAAGTTCATGTAGCACGATATGCTAATATAGCTTAGGACAGTATATACTCCAAAGTACAGTGCAAGTGTGCCATTATGACAAACAACCTTTCCAAATTGAAGCAGTGTGCCATTCCCCAAAGTATAGATTGTCATGGCAACGAAGCTATAAAAGTTACTATACACGGTAACCTCCAATCGTGAACTTCCTTCACGGAACAGATGTTCTTGCGCATTGGGCAATATAGCATCTGCCACGACACTCCCACTCACGAGTAACAACCCCATGGGGTTATATGTAACCGGATCAATTTCATAATCTGCCATGGCAAATAACACAAGACCGGCACATATCGCAAGTGCACATATATACTCGTGGGAACGGAATCGTTTTTGATTCACAACTGTGGCAATGATCATTGTGGGTACTAACTTGCATGAACGGAACACTACCTTCGTGGGCATACCAATGTATGACAAACTCATGTTGGATAAACTGGAGCTTGCGATTAAACATAATGTAAGTAATGGATAGGCACTCAATGGTGCGACTCGACCTCTCTCCGTCGTGAGTTGCACTCGTTCAAGGTAGCTAAATGCCAGCACACCAATGACCTCGGCATATCCAAGCATTAGTGTCCAATTGCCATGATCAGTCTCGCGACCACCATTATCTTCTGTCCGACCACCACCGTTCTCGTCAGACGCGATGACATTTAATAGATTCACAATAGCCTCCTGGAGGATATTATGCATACCAAAGAATAGGAACATGAGCAAACCGACAAGTGCCATTTGCTGTGATGCGGGTAGTGAGTCGAGCATCGTTGATCCAAACCCCTCATTGTTGTTGGAGTTGGGGGATTTGTGCGATTGACTTTTGTTACTATAACTATTCCTCCGTACATGTTTTTCGGCAATGATAAGAGGTTGACAATCTTGGAAGCTTGACGATGAACATAGAGCCGCATCGCCGAGTTCAATCTCGCGCATCCTGCACATGACGACGACAAGGTTGGTGGTAGCGACGACGGCTTTTTATGGGCGAGGCAATCCCGAAACGACACGTTTTTACACACGGAGTCGTTTTGGACACAGCGTCCGAAGGCCCGGACAGTTTGTTTGTCCAAATAGAAACACGATTCGTCCGAATAATGACAAAAAATACTTAACGGTAGTGATGTTTAGATTTCTTTTACTATTTTTTGCTTATTGATGAGAAGCGCGACTCATTTCTCCCTTCCGGTTCGTGGATTGTCCTCTTTTGGCTTCCCGCTGAGACGCTGAGTTTAAAACGACTCCACGGTCCAAAGAAAGGGTCATTTACGGTCACAAAGGGGTCTCTTTTAGGACTCGTACATACCTATTTATGTATTTACTACATCCCATTTTTTCGAAGCTCATCCAAAGACGACGCCACGGGAACTCCTTCCAACTGGCTCTCCCTCGTTAGATACAATACATCCGCTCGTCAACAAGCTTCTATTAACAAAAGCTCCCAATCTACTGCGCCCTATTAAACCTAATCATTAATTTTCTACACATTCTTTAGCAAATAAGAATACAAAGAGTACCAATGTCGCGCGATAGTAACTATGATCATCACATCTCCATCTTCTCCCCCCAGGGACGGTTATATCAAATGGAATATGCATTCAAGGCTGCGTCATCTGCGTCAGGTCTAACCGGCATTGCTTTACGCGGTGCGGATAGTGCCGTCGTCGTAACGCAACGCAAGGTACCTGATCGTCTCGTCGTGCCGTCCAGTGTCACACATGTCCACAACGTCACATCACGCATCGGTGTACTTGCCACGGGTATGACAGCCGACTGTTCGGCGGCAGTCCAACGTATGCGATATGAGGCAGCCGACTTTGAATACAAGTTTGGGTATGCCATCCCGCCCGCCGTGTTGGCGCGACGGATGGCCGACTTGGCACAGGTCAATACCCAAAGTGCAAGTATGCGTCCGTTGGCAGTAGTATTACTAATTGTGGGTGTGGATGACGAGTGTGGTCCACAGGTACTAAAGGTTGACCCGGCCGGGCATTACTTACCATTTGTGGGTACGGCCAGTGGTGCCAAGGAGCAGGAGGCTACCAACTTTTTGGAAAAACGTGTTGAGGATATCCGTAGTTATGATTTTGATACTACGGTACGGACAGCAATTGTGTGTTTGGGGAGTGTATTGGGGAGTGATTTCCGTGGAAATGAAATTGAGGTTGCAGTTGTCCAAGGAAAGACGGGCAAATTTAGGTGTTTGACGGAGGAGGAGATTGAGGAACATTTGAATGCGATTGCAGATGATGCTGATGCGTAAAGAGATGGAGGATGGGTTAAGAAGCAGAGGAAGATTTTATTGCTAAAAGAATTTGTTCTGGGCCACTGCGATTGGACGTCTGCAATCGCTGATGGGGGGGGGGGATTGGGGGTCAATTAATACAGATTATATCTAAGAATTCAAATAAATAGGATGCACCATCCTCTTTGTTAATCGACATTTAAAATTGTCCCCTGGTTAGTACTTACATTTCTTGCCCATTCCCATACTGTTTGCAATAAATCCTTCCCCTGTTTGGTCAAACCACACAGCCTTTCCCTGTTGGTTGGCTTTAAACTGAGACACTGTGGTGTGACCATAATCTCAACCTTCATAATTCCAAAGACTTTTACCGTATAAATTACAACAAACATCATTCTTCAGTGCCTATTTGAGCTTATTCATCAATTGTATGGTTTTCTTGTGATGAGGACCAAGTACTTGCCTGCTAATAGCAAGCAACTTTACTAAAAGTTCCCTTGCCTCCTCCCCGCGATTGGCATCCTGGAGCTGAATAGCAAGGGTTTTACCTGCATCAATTGAATATCCATTCTCTTGACCAAATTCGACGACATGCAATTCGTAAAATTCTTGGGATGACTTTATCAACTCCTCATGATTGACGCCCCCTACGTACATTGACCTTGCCAGTGCTATGTTGCTCTTTGCGGTGACAATACCCTCAAAGTTACCAATTGCTTTGTTCACCTCCAGTTGGTTCTCAAAGTGAACCACTGCCCTTCTTGCACTTTCATCCGTTCCCTCTTTGACAGCAAGACGACCAAGGACACCGGTTGTGAGTGCTTTAACTTGGGAGTATCGCATTGACAGTGGTGATGCACCTCCATTCATCCGTTCAATCAAGGACAGAATCACATCTGCAGTAACTCCAACTTCTCTCTTTTGCACAGGTTGCAATCTCCCAAGCATGGAATCGAGTGCACGCAGCTTCAAATAAAGAGCCTCCACCTGCATTCGTGTATCGCGTGGATACGTCACTCGGACGAACGAGACAAACTTGGTCGCAACATCAACAGCAAGCTCATTCTGATATTCTTGATGGCAATTGGGACATAATCTCCATGGATCCACGAATTCAATCATTCCAAGAGCCTGCTTGCTCTTGGATGCTGCATAATTAGTTAGACAGGAAAGGTGAACAAATCCCGAATCTGTGCCTCGACATGCACAATCGCGTCGCAATGGCTCTGATCCCGCATCAAGGCACAAGTAGCACAACGCCTCCCCGTCGCCAGAAGGAATGGTTGACATCTGTTGACATCATCTCTTTGTTGGGTGCAGGTGGAGTTGAGTTGAAGAAGGCAACCCTTGCTCGGTAAATTCGGACTTAGCTCGCCTTTGTCATATCCTCCGGAAGTTTATCCACACTGCCATCAAATAATAAGGGTGGGATGCTTTAATTTCTACTACAAACGCCTCCGTCAATACACAACTACGTCTAGAAGCCCCCTCGCATGTCTATTACATTTCTCCGAGGGTCATCTCCGTCTGTCCAGCCCCAATCAAGTCTTGCGACTGGACCTCGGTTCTACCCCGTCGACCCAGGACCAGTGACGGATACAACTTCAGTCCTACCTAACCTGTCTAATCAAATCTAATGGTGCCAAAACCGTAGGGTTAGTATCCTAACCCCTAGTGATAGTACTATTGTCCGCTCAGAAAACGAAGGAACTATTCAAAAATCAGGTGTAAAACGCAATTGTATACATAACGTGGTGCTCACAGTTGTTGTTATTATACTTTTATTCCTTATAAAATATACATAACACAACATTAGAGTGTTTTTATGCCCAACTCTTTCTTTTGGATAATTTACATCTTGTGTGATTAAACTGACTGCTACTTTGGTGATCTTCGCATGTACTGTCTTCCTCTCACTCGGAACTTGGTACACCCTGTGCCCGTCGGACTGGTCTGTCAATATGCACTGTCTCCGTTTGTCGGTTGTACAAGGCATAGAATGGTCTCGAAAGTCCCTCGCAATATTTACGCATCTTGATTTTACCATCTTGTAAACTTTCAGCCATGAAATATATTGGTTGGTATGTAGTTATTGGGAATTCAAGATTCGCTGCCACAGCTGGATCCCAGGGCAATATCTCTGGACGCACTTCACCATCACCACCGTCGATATGTTCCTTACATGCATACTCAAGCTCACCAAATGATGATAGCAAACCAGCACCATAGGCCTTATTCTTCCCCTCCTCTAAACACAGACCAAACTCAACTGAATACCAATAACACCGAGCAAGTCGGGTTATGTCATCATCACTCGCACCAAGACTTGCAAGTCCAATCTCTTGGGAGAAGTCACAAAAGTCCCTATCGACGAACATGGGCACATGACCCATGAGTTCATGGCAGATATCTGGTTCAGGCGTGTACAATGGCATTGAAGAATGGCGTATGTACTGTGTGCAGAAGAAGGTACGGAATGCCAATCCGTTGAGGAAATCGCGTGAGGATATTAGTCCCGCCACGGGACGTAAACGAAAGTTCGATCGTTGCTGCAAGAAGGAGGATACAGTCGTGAGTTGAGGTATGGCATCACGTGAATAGTCACAGTGCTCGGCCATTAGTTTCATCGACGTTTTGTACTCCTTACAGGCATATTTGGCCCATAGATCCACCATGCGATCCCATACGACACCCCATGTATCAACCTCGTCTTTTGTATATTCCGTGGTGGGGATTGATGTGTGATTCATACGATAATTCAACGCAGCATCGGCAAGACGTGATCGTCGTTCTCTGTACTCAACATCATGAAAACCTGGATGATCGGCTTCAAGATCAACACCAGCATCAAGTGTCCGGTTGGCAATTAGGTCCAATTCGGATATATGACGAGGGAACCAATTTACCTCCTTCTCATCCAGGATTAGTAGTCTATCCGTCATTAACTTCATCTGTGCCAATAATGCATCAACGTTGGCATCACCAATTTGTCCATGAAAATCGACAAAGAAATCGAATTTCGTTGGATTGTCGGTATTAATCCGCGATTCGATACGCGTTATATTGATGTCGTTCTTCCAAAAGTATCGTAGTATATCGTGTAATGCCCCAACCCGGTCGCTCAATTCCATCAATACCGACGTTCGTGGCGGGCCGTCATCGTCGCGCCTCGTAGTCATCGTAGGCGGCTTGGCCCAACGTTCTTGCATAGTCAGATATGTCGTCATGGCAGCGCTGTCTTGATCATTGCTCATCATGGAGGGTGGTGTGGTTGAGAATTTTCTCATGTCGAACCGTTGTCGAATCAACGATTTTGACGTGATGACCGCCGCCCGCTGAGTCTTCTTCACCGTCGTCGTGGCACGAAACAGTCTGATCGCGATCATGATTTAGTACTGAACAACTGTTGTTTCACCCGAGGTTTATGATGACACCAGCACGATCAATGGCTGATCAAAGGTGTCATTGCCGCGAGAGGTCCTCCTCGCTTTTGTTCTTCTCTTTATGGCGCGAACAACATCAACCCCGCCCACGCGAGGAAGTCGTAGCGTGGAGCTGCAATAATAGCAAGCCCCTATTTACATCCATCCTCAAAGGTTGTGGAGATGAACTGGTGGAACGTCCTTCTATTCCTCATCTTGGTCGAGTCGATACACTCCTTCTCCTATAGGGCCGTGCCAGCGGGGACTTTGAATCTCTCTACCTCCGTCGAACGGGATGTTTACACTATGGCAGATTGGGCGGCTGGGTACGGAGTCCAGCAAGCGGAGGGTATACAACTAACTAGCTACGATGGCAAGGACTACTTTCCAATGACACAAGCGTATATTCCAGCAGGAAGTCCGGTAATGTACGTCCCGAGTGATCTAATTTTAACGTCGACCAAATCGTCACGGGAATTTGGCTCGTCAATATCGCAGTGCGAGGACGAACTCGTACAAGCGTATATGCAGGATAAGATTCCACTGTTTAGAATCTTTTATAAAATTGTGGCCGAATACGAAAAAGGACAGGAGAGTCCATGGTATCCATGGTTGAACTCTCTTCCGCGATTATTCAATACTGGAGCCACCATGACATATGCATGTTTCGACTGCTTGCCACCCTACGCGGCGTACCTGGCATTGAACGAACGTAAGAATTTTGTTAATTTCCAAAAGGCAATAAGAAAAAGCCAATTCTGCGAGGAAATCAAAAAGAATGTGACGGTCTTGAAATGGGCATACAATGTCGCATTGACTCGATCAATAGAAAGGAATGGAGAATATATAATAGCACCACTCGCGGATATGTTCAATCACGGTGCGGATACTGAAGTTGAAATTAGTGTGGATAACAATGGAGACTGTTATGCATACTCATCAATTGACATCCCCGCTGGTAGTCCATTACGCGTAAGTTACGGGGATCCAACTGATCCCACACCGCTGTTTGCACGATACGGCTTCATCGACGAGAGCTCTCCTGGGGTCTTTTGTAAATTAATGAGCACGACATCAGAAATGGAGGCGTTGGGGTACACTTTCGCCAATATGTTATTCTACCAGGAAAATGGAGGGATATCGCCAGAGGTGTACGATGTAGTTTTATACCACCTCCTCCTGGATAACGACGGTAGCGCGGGGGCCGATGAATTCTACCGTGCCGTCATGGGAGGGGATGAGGAAACAAAATCTCGATTTCACGATCAATATTGGCCATACACAAAGGCGGAATTATTAAAGCACGTGGATACCATGCTACGGGATTTGGATCGTTGGTCGGCCAAGGCAAATTCATACGACCTTAATACACACCCTCGTGTGCCCCTCATCCTACAGCACAATGAGTTTGTGAAGAAGACGTTCCTCCGGGTGAAGGCAAACCTTGATATGATGTAGGAATGTTCTTAGTTTTCTAATTTAACATACCCCCCCTTGACTATAGCTACACGTGCCTTGTCTCATTCACAAAGAATGGCGTCATCAATGTTGAAACTGAACCTACGGCCGAGGTCAATATAAGTATATTGAAATAGCAGCAACAACGTCAACAATCTGATAGTAGTATTCATAGCGTGGGCAAGCGCGTTAATTGCTTGCTCACAATGATTTTGTGCTACCCATAATCTTAGAGTGGAGATATAGCGATGCTATCCGATAGATCCTCTTTCCTGACTTAGTTATCATCTCATCACTGCACATTTGATATTCATACTGATTCTCGGTCAATCATACGGCAAATTCAAAAACGATTGCTCCGCAGGAAAAAGTAATTTACCCATGGACCACGTCGCGAAATTAACTTGATGCTATCTTATCTCGGTACTCCTCTGAATAGCCTCTGGCAAACCCACCCATTCGTCTCCATCGTAATTCTTGGTGGCGATTTGGCAAATGAATAGCTACTCTAATACACTCCCCTGGTGATCCGAGATATCACTCATCCCTGATTGTTCTCTTGATGATACTTCAAAGAAGAATGAAGAAAGTTGGCGACACTCCTTATGTCCTTGAAAGAGGACATGAAAATGTAGAATAATTCTCTAGACACAAGCAACACAGGTATGACTTTTGGCTATTATTGTGTCTGTGTAAGAGGTACTGAAATTGCCTGAACCCATGCTATTCAAACATTATTAAGGATAGTCCCCTTCACACTTGAACGATATATTATGATCCATTGGTTCGTCATAATTATAATCCTTCTACCTATACCGGTATATATCCTACGTTCTCGCTACGCATGCTATTCCTCACACTTTCACAGACCCAGAATACCATCTGTGACACACAGTATCCAAAATAGATATGTAACCAAGTTTGACTCTTCGTCTTTGCGAGAGTACGTGTTATTAGACCCCAATTGGCCGGTACTAATGCATAGTTCATTGCAACAAGAGCCGATGATAGAATCATTGCAATCCTAGCACCCTTTGTTAATCCATACATACGTTCATACCATGCCGAGAGAGCAACAAGGGCGAAGCTAGCAACGCCCAAATCGAGACGCTTGGTTCGTGTAATATTTATTACCGCCCAACTCCAACCGATGAGCGCTATCGGAAGAACATGTCGGTTATTATTGGTGCCAGTATAGAGTCCGTACCACGATGCGATCGCGTACGCGGGCATTAGCACGGTCCCGACGTTGATTGTTGGCATCTTCGCGTGCGTTCCCCACTTGCACGGACTATGGGTGTCGACTCAAAAAAATCCCACACAAAAATAGCGTTTGAGCTGATCCATCAAGTTTGACGCTCCGCCGCCTTCTTTCGATCGCTCATGATCGCTGGATAATTTGTGACACCGCCAAAAACTCGCTTTCTTTAGCGGGTTGGGGAAAATTCGGTGATCGTGAGCGAGCGAAAAAAGGCGGCGGAGCGTCAAACTTGCTGGATCAGCTCAAACGCTATTTTTGTGTGGGATTGCGTGCTCATGGCGGCAACCAACTAACGTCAGCCGCAGATCATCATGGCGTCGGGGCGCGCTGCGGAGACTTTGGCATCCATCCCCCCAGCAACACGGTTCATCATGATACTCTGTATCCTACTATACGTAGTCGTACAATGTGTACTGGATGTGCCGGTATCTTCCATCGCACTGAACCCATCATATATACTTTTCGATCGCCAACTCTACCGTCTTATTACCGGAGCATTATTTCACGCGAATCTCATGCATATATTCATGAACATGACGAGTACGATGGCGATAGGGAAAATGCTGGAACAACGAATTGGCACGATAATGACATATCTTACTATTGCATACGGAATACTACTTTCCTCGTGTTTGTATGTCATGGCGTCGTGGCTGCTATTCGTCACGTGCGGGTACGCACCGCTCATGAAGCAGAATTGCGTTGGTTTCAGTGGCGTGATATTCCATCTATCAGTTTTGGAAACGAATCACGGTACCAATAATGTTGATAATAGTAGAACGACGACACGGAGTGTCTTCGGTCTCTTTGAGGTATCATCGAAGGCCTACCCCTATGCATTACTCGTGGCTATCCAATTTATCATGCCGCATGTTAGCTTCCTTGGTCATTTATCAGGCATAATCATTGGTACGATGCAATGTCATGGTTTGTTAGATCGATTATTCCCATCATATGAACGATTGCAAGAGTGGGAGATATTGGGTAGTGCTAGTAGTAGTAATGAAAATGGGCGTAGTACCGTGTCTGCATTTGTGACTGGTCAGTCGGGGTATGTTGCAGTTGTTACAATGCCCGAATTGAGGACTGTGACTCGTGTAGCCGACATGTGTCATCAGTCTATATTGTCGTATGGGGTGATATGTAGAGGTCATGTTTTTGCCATTTGTGAGGCACTGCGGATTATCATTTTTGGTCGCGGAGGCGATGCCAATGCTAATGCTCGTATGCCCGACGAGCTTGGTGCATTGTGGGGATACGCTGAGGGCAACGAAACGACGATGGACGGAGTCGGGGATATCGACAATGATGACGAATGGGTGGGTTTGCCAGAGGCTATTCAGAGGAGTACCGAGATAAGATAGCATCAAGTTAATTTCGCGACGTGGTCCATGGGTAAATTACTTTTTCCTGTGGAGCAATCGTTTTTGAATTTGCCGTATGATTGACCGAGAATCAGTATGAATATCAAATGTGCAGTGATGAGATGATATCTAAGTCAGAAAAGAGGATCATTCGGATAGCATCGCTATATCTCCACTCTAAGATTATGGGTAGCACAAAATCATTGTGAGCAAGCAATTAACACGCTTGCCACGCTATGAATACTACTATCAGATTGTTGACGTTGTTGCTGTTACTGCTGTTATTTCAATATACTTATATTGACCTCGGCAGTAGGTTCAGTTTCAATAATCCGACCACCTTCTTTATCTTCTTCTTCGGGTGTCAATGATGGATTTACTCAAATCAAGAAGTTCGAATGGATAGGCTGCTCTTCCGCCGAACCAACTGTGAACTAATCCCAAGCGATACTGGTAGTGATAACATAATGGATACATCCACAACGAATACTCATGCTGCAAGCCTCCCTAGTCGACCTCCTAAACGCCTTACAAGACTTTCATTCTAGGTGCATTCAACACTTTTCTTGGATTCCTTTACTTCTATTGGCTGGTGGTGAAATGACTAGCGCTCCAGCAAAGATTAGCTTTTATGAAAACGAATGTACTGCAAGTAGGAGTGTGAAAGATATGAAATACTAACTGTTACTTTATTTCAGTGATAATAGGATCAAATACAAAGACTGCGTGTTTATATTAGAATTAGAAAGTTAGTTTATTCAATCAGTGCAATGGGGTGGGGAGTTGATATGCGTGAAAGTATTAGAATTGACATGAACATATTCATCAAGGATTATTTCAATTGTCTAAAAACGTTTTACTAGAGAGACATGAATACTTATTTCTATTCATTTGGTCAAATTTAATTGCTTACTCCTATTGTATTCAATGACATCATCTGTGGCGGTTATAATTGTCCATGGGTCTTACTCCGTTCCTTCATGATTGATGGCCGCATCTTCTCGCCACTGCCAACAGGGGCGGCATTCGCAGAAGGTTTCCTGAGGAGATCTGATCCAACCTCGAGCGATAGCAAGTCGTTCACCAAGCCACTTCGACAAAGCATGCTACGTAGAAAAAAGTAATACTTGGCATACTCGCTTGCCTCGACCTTGACTTTGTACTTTAACGTTCGTAGGAGTTCAATCTCAAGCTCATTCGTGCGATGTAATGAGAATGTCATCCCCAATGGACCAATCTTTGAGAAATCGCAGTTCCACATTGAAAGATCATCCCATACCTTTGATGCAAGGACCATACATGAGAATAGCAATGAGCGCCAATTGTCAGGTCTTGGACTGAGCTTGCCATTCGTCGTCTTGACTAATCGCTCAATATATATAAGTGAAATTATGATACATTCGACTTCCATTTGACTGCGCATGAATATAGATCGGTAGTATTCAGTCACTGCGTCGAGAGAAGGAATAGAGGATGTATCCAAAGATCGGTAGTCTCCAGAAGGTCGTCGATCCCTGAATATAGCATGTTCCATTGATGACGAGGATGACGAGGAGGTGGAACACGCAAAGGTAGCAACTCCTCCCTCAGCTCGCTGGAGCATGTGAGCACGGAACACCCCGCAGACGCACTTGATCAACGCATCCTTGTCCGGAGTTGAGAGTGTCGATCCAAGGTAGATAGTGCTACAGGAGTTGCGCTTTGTAAGATTTGGCTTGACTATATTGGTATTGACCGACGACGACGATGATGACGAGGCAGAATGTTCGCTCCCTGGACTGCTCGTTGATGATGGAGACGAGGCATTGCCACTCTGACTGTCGCCATCTGAAAATGGAGTCAGTGGCGAGTTGGTCGACGAGAACATAGATAGGACGCTCGCGACCAAACTATCTGAATCCGGA
>Ga0247832_1006059_pt1 | contig 13546 bp, 15 predicted proteins | sample LaCruzMarch2015__10_FD_192407 | JGI IMG/M metagenome (GOLD analysis project Ga0247832, IMG submission 192407) | Freshwater microbial communities from meromictic Lake La Cruz, Castile-La Mancha, Spain - LaCruzMarch2015_4m | ecosystem: Environmental > Aquatic > Freshwater > Lake | place: Spain... | reverse complement strand
GCCGCAGGCAAGCCTTACCCATCCCTCCCCCCGAACGCCTGCCGCGGCGAGCGGTGCCGGGTTTGGGGGCGCACAGCCCCCATCAAACTGGTGCTTTTTCACCCACAGATTTTTGTGAAGAGCCCATAAAACAAGCCGCTTTGAGCGGCTCCAATCACAAGCCTCCGGATTTGCCGGAGGTATTTGACTGGCGTATCGGCATTTTCTTGATGCACAAAATGAATAATCGCCGACTCCGAGTGTTGATCAGTGCATTTGCCATCTCTCCGTGTCGTGGGTCTGAATACGGCGTCGGGTGGAATATCGTAACCCGTTTGGCCAAATATCATGATGTTACTGTTCTTTATGGGGATATGTGGGAGGTGCAGGAAATTCGGAAGGAAGTCGAGGATTGGATTGGAAATAATGGGCCAATCCCCGGGTTGACCTTCGAGTATGTCCCTCAGGGGAGGATAGGCTGCGCATTCTTCCGCCTTTCTCACCACTTCAAGCCATTGGTATTTCTGTATTACACCGCCTATAGGTTTTGGCACATGTCTGCACACAAACATGCGCTATTCCTTCATTGTCGGCATCCCTTTGACCTCGTGCATATATTAACCTATGTGGGATATAGAGAGCCAGGGTATCTTTGGAAATTACCAATTCCATTGGTCTGGGGACCTATCGCCGGGGCTGAAAATGTTCCTTGGAAATACTTTTCTCTGCTGAGTCTTTCCTCAAAGTGGAGGTATTCGATTCGCAACATCATGAATACCTTGCAAATGCGAGGTATTGGAAATATTAAAAATACCGCGAAGGTGGCCTCTCATATTTGGGCCGCCACGGACGAGGATCGCAATCTCGTAGAAAAGCGATGGGGTCATCGTGTGGAATTGCTGCCTGAGACTGGAACTGACCCTCAAAAACTTAATGGCCGCCCGAGGTCGTTTGATGGCTCGCGTCCGCTTGTTGCCATATGGAGCGGTCTTCATGATGGAAGAAAAGCCTTGCCGATTGTGCTCCAGGCCATGGCAAGGTTGGCAGTTCCAGACAGAGTCCGACTTGTTGTTCTCGGTTCTGGCAGCGAGACAAATATGTGGAAGGCCCAAGCAATAAAGCTAAAAGTCAGCCATCTGGTTGAGTGGTGCGGACATCTGCCGCTGCATGTAGCACAGCAAAAGATGGACCAAGGGGATATCTTTGTTTTTACAAGCATTAAGGAAGCCAGCTCCACTGTTGTAATGGAGGCTTTGTCATTAGGGTTGCCTGTGGTTTGTCATAATGCCTGCGGCATGAAGAATATTGTGGACCCTTCCTGCGGTATCTTAGTCCCGATGGTTGATCCGCGCACAAGTGCCAAAGGATTTTGTAACGCGCTCCAACGTTTGTTGTCTGATCCCACGCTTGTTACCCGACTTTCGCGAGGAGCAATTCAGAAACGAGAAGAATTTACTTGGGATAAAAAGGTAAGGACTATTTCAGATACATACAGAAAAGTTGCCGCGTTTACCGGGAAATGAATCTCATGCATGGAGGTGCTGGCTACAACTATGAGATGAAGAACAGCTTTTGTTTGCAGGCCAGTAGCCGCAATGGAATCAATGCTGCGAGGACCAGGAGAACCATGCTGCCGACAGTCGGCTCCGGAATAATTGCAAGGATTTCGTCCTGGTATTCGCTGATCCGGACGGTGACGGTGTATTGTTGGGGATTGTAGAGGCTCTGGTTCATCACTTCCACGCTTGTCGTGATTCCGACAAGCTGCCACTTCCCGTTGTGCATCTGAAAGATCGGTGATCCGGAATCGCGCAGCGTCGCGGAATACTCGGTGTTTCCCTGGTCGGGGCTGAACCAGGTCGCCAATGCCTGATAGCGGGAAACTGTCCCGCTCCACGCAACCTAATTCGACCCCCAGCGTTGGTTGTTTGTTGCATCTCCTCCGCAGTTCACTACGCGACAACCTCCTTTTGCTGCCCATAAAGTGCTATCCAGTTGCTGGTTTGTTCGACATCGCTCCAACACTCTTAAGAATGTCTGGATGACAGCCCATTCCTCAAGAGACGTGACGGAGATGCGGCCACCCCAATCATTCATTCGATGCAGAAATTGGTTTGATTTGCAGTGTGACTCATGTAATGCTTCACGGATGATCAAAACCGCAACCGTTCGAGATATCCGAACGCGCTTCCCTGTCGTGGAAGGCTGGCTTGCCGAGACCGGATTGGTCGGGATTACCAAGTCGGGCAAATTGGTTGCGAAACTCGTTCCCGTGGCCCCCGCTGATCACCAGGTCGCCCGTTTGAATTTTGCGGAGCGTTATGCGATTGGTGACGAGAATACCGCCAGCACAACCGACATTTCAGGGATCCTGATCCGATCGAGGGAATGATTTTCTGCGATTCCTCATTTCTGGCTTCGCTCTTTGTTGAAACTGACAAGCTTCACAAAGCCGCATCCCGGATCGCTCAAAAATTCTCCGAGCCCATGCCCTACACGTTGCTTGGAGAGCTGGAACTTTTGAACGCCCTGCGCCGGGGGCTGGCCGAAAAGGCACTCGACGTCACCGCTCACGACGCCTCCATCCGCCGCATCAACGATGATGAGGCGGCAGGGTTCCTTGAACGGCGAATGATCAATCAGATCGGCCACTTTGAAAAGGCCCGGCAGCTTTCCAAGAAGTTCACCGGGCACCTGTTCTGCCGGTCGTTGGACTTGTTGCAGGTGGCCTCCGCTTTGATTCTTTCCGCCGATACGTTTGTCACGTTTGATAAAAACCAAGCGAAGCTCGCCGTGGCGGCAGGCCTCAAAGTAGTTTCCGAACGTGGTGATCGAGCCGGGCGCCACTGAGGAGTGCCCGCCACACACGCATTCCTTATTTTTTCGACATCATTCCAATATTCATAAGAATGTTGTAGATTTTGCCCATTGCCGAAGCGTCGCGAAGCAGATGCTGACAATCCGGTATATCTGAGCGCTGGAGCTCGTCCGAGAATGTTTCTGACACCGCGCGACAATGTGCAACGGCTCCTGCGTGCGGGCTTTAATGGGCGCAGAAAGACGCGCCTTTTCTCCTGCGCAAGGCGGCGATTATGGGGAGGGCGGAGGCTAGAAGAATTGAAATGCTTGGCTCCGGAATAATCGCAAGAATTTCGTCCTGGTATTCGCTGATCCGCACGGTGACGGTGTATTGTTGGGGATTGTAGAGGCTCTGGTTCATCACTTCCACACTTGTCGTGATTCCGACAAGCTGCCACCTCCCGTTGTGCATCTGAAAGATCGGTGAGCCAGAGTCTCGCAGTGTCGCGGAATACTCGGTGTTTCCCTGGTCGGCACTGAACCAGGTCGCCAACGCCTGATAGCCGGAAAATGTCCCGCTCCACTCAACCTGGTTCGTTCCCCAGCGCACGTTGTTTGTTGGATCGCCGCCCCAGTTCCACCCCTGACCAACAATTTCGGAGCCCCTGCCTTGGCCCCAGCCGATCATCACGGTCGTTTGAGATCCAACTTCAGAGCTTCCTGAGTAGAGGTCCACGGGGTCCAGGATCGGCCCGCCCTGGATCTTGAAGATTTTAAGGTCCACTCCTGCGGCAACCTGACGGGGAGCATAACCGGGATCGAAGTCGTAAGGGGCGCCGTTGATCTCGATCTTTGGCGTGTCTTGCGGCTGGACATGGTTCGCGGTAAGGACGAATCCGTTGCCGAGGTAGATGCCGGTGCCATTGGCCGCTGTGGACTCGACCCCTCCGATGCGTGCCACATTCTGCCAAGGAACATCTCCGAAGCCTGCGGCATCGAGCGATGCGTAGGTCGTGTTGGCAGCATTATCCAGCCCGTAAAGAATGACGGCCTCCCCGCGCTGCAGGAACAGCAGAGTCATGAGGATGACGACCAAGGCTTTCATGGAAGCGAAATTCTGCCCGAAATCTCTTGGGAATTCCAGAAATATCAGCCGCCTGTATTTTTGGATTTTTGGAAGTGAGCATCCTCAAAGTAGCCAAAGCGGGCCTCGCCAGTAAGAATCTTGTTCCGCCTTCTGACGCAATACCGCTCACTTTGCAGAAAAAAGTGGCATGGGCATCCTGCCCATGTGCCGAAAACCAGCGCATCGGCATCCTGCCAATGCCAGTGAAGTGAACAGCATTGCCTTTAGGCGGTGCCTCCTCGCCCTCCGCCTGGCCACGTGACCGTGGGAGGGTTTAGGGGAGTGCGAAGGAAGACCCCACCTGGGCGACACGAGCGGGAGAAAGAGTCAAAGCACAACTCCGAACCCCATTCCTCCCCACGGATCTACATTTATCTGAGATGAGCGAGCGCCCCGCTTCCCCGTGCCTCCTTGGGAAATATCCTCGACCCAGCCATGTATTCTTTGATGTCATGCCAACACTCTTAAGAATGTAAGAATGTGTTTCGCCCGCTCAGTGAGCGCATGCCGGACCTCACGCCCCTCGTGGCGCTTTAGAATGAGCCCCGCAATTGTAAGGCGTCGCAGGTGCTCACTGGATGTCTTGAGCTCGATTTCGAGCGCGGTGGAGATCTCCCCGACCGACATCTCGGGTTTTTTGGCGAGCAGTTCGAGGATCTCGATCCGCCGGTGGTTCGCAAACCCCTTCACCACCCGCTCCAGCCGCCGCGACCGCGCCCCCGCTTTTCTGACAATGCTCTTCTTCACTTCCATGCTCGCCATCCTGGCATGCAGGTTACTTTTTGCAATGACGTTCTTACATTCTTAAGAATATAAGAATGCAATCTTCGAGTTTTTCTTCCAGCCGCAGTTCCAGGACATTTTTAGATGCTCCTCCAAGCTACGAGTGACTTCGTGAGCCCGAGGACCTTCTCCTCGAAAATGTTCGACTCGGGGAAAATGTATCGCAGCTCCGGCAGGCTGAGCAGACGGATCGATTCCACCTCCTCCAGTGCCGGGAAAAACCCGGGGGCTTTTTTCCACCAGCCGAGATCTCTGGATCCATGGCAGATGGCGCGGATTCTGTGCGGGAGGTACTGAAAAAATGGGAGGAGAAAGTGGGGCTCCATAGGGAAGTGCCGGTTTGGTGTCTGCACAAAATGGGCTTTTGCCACCCGCAAGCACTCATTGGCCATGCATCTCTGGTCTCGCAGCCCCCCGACGTGTTCGATGACCGAGTTCGAGAAGACGATATCGAACTCCTTGTCTCCAATCTCGCGCATGGACCTGGCATCTCCTGTGATGCATCGCGAGTTTGGCAAGCGCGAAGCTGCCGGGAAAATGTTCAGCAGCGTGAGGTCAACTTCTGGAAGCTGGCTTCTATCCATCGCCAGCCAAAACTCGTCCTGCCCGCCAACATCCAGAATCTTGACCGGAGGGGGGAACTTTTTTGCGATCTCAACAAAGAGCAGAAATCGCTTGTTGCGTAGCCGTCCGGCAGCGGAATTGTGATCCCATCCGTTTGCTGCCGATCGCAAGATGTTGCCGAGGTTCATCGAAAGTGTAGGATTCTTTCAGAGCACGCGATCATCTTCCATGTTTTTCAAAGTTTTTATGGTCCTCAGATGAGTATCCAGAGCCATATCGGGGCGATAGCAGCGCTTTACAACGATGGCGGCCTTAAAAGCACGCTGAGGAAGTGGTGGAACTTTTCCGGGAGCTACAGTTTTGACAGTCGCTCCACGGGCGCAAGCGGGCTGGTCCTGATCGTCGCTGGGCACAAGCCCCGCCTCTGGCCCATGGTTTTTCCACGATTCAATCGCTTCCTGCCGCAGGGCTGGGACGTGTGCCTTGTGGTCCCAGGAAAAAAGGACCCGGTCCTCGAGGAGATTGCCGAGCGCTACGGGTGGTCTCTGCTCGCAACGAGGGCCAACAAGCTTGGGCTCGCTCAGAATCACGCAGTGCGCCTGCATCCCCATGCCGAGTATCTGTGCAAACTGGACGAGGACATCTTCATTTCTCATGGATTCTTGGAAGGTCTGTTTGAGACGCTGGAGGAGGCAGAGGCAGGGGGATTGCATCGCCCGGGATTCGTAGCTCCCATATTGAATGTCAATGGATTCACTTCCCGGCTGTTCCTGGAGGAATTAGGCCAGTTGCGTGCCTTCGAGGAAAAATTTGGGGTTCTGCCATCCGGCTGCTTTAACTCTCCCGCATGGGGTGACCCAGAGGCGGCGGCGTTTCTTTGGAAGATACTCATTCCATTTGATGAAGTTGCCAAGAGGTTCGCCGCCGCCTCTTCCAGAGCTTCGATCTGTCACCACCGATTCAGTATCGGCGCAATCCTGCTCCGCCGGGCGGTCTGGAAATCGATGGAGGGGTTCAGCGTCAGCGCACCTGGGGTGCTCGGAGCCGAGGAGGGCGATCTCTGCGCCTGGTGCGTCGAGCACTCCCGGGCCATGGTCATTGCACACCGTGTTCTGGTTGGGCACGCAGGGTTTCAACCGCAGGTAGCAAGCCTCCTTCCTCTTCTGGAAAATAGAGCCGATCTGGCTCTTCAACCCGCAATTCCACATCCGCATGGCTAACTGGAAGTGGAGCATGCGGATGATCGCCCAGCATGCCTATACGGCCAAGCTCGTCCGCGGTATCAAGCAGATTGTGACCGCGCGCCAGGAGGATCTCGTCGATCCAGCCTGGGTATTGAGCATCATCCGCAAAGTCGGCCTCCGGTATGATCGCCGCGGCATCTATGGGGATGATGCCAGGTTCATGAATGTCCTCGGACCGGGCCTGTGGCAGATTCCTGAGCAATTTGCCGGTGCTCTTGTAAAACTGGCGTCGATGCGTCCTGCCAACTTGCTCGAAATTGGCACTTGTGATGGTTGGACGTTCAGCGTCATGGCCGCGTATCTGCAGCGATTTCACCCACACTTTCATGCCCTATCAATTGATCCAACCGATCAGTTCGTGGCCCGAAAACACGTTCAGAAAATTTTGCCGATTCAGTTCAGAAAATCCACAAGCGATTCACTGGATGGAAAAAAATTCGACCTTTGCTTCATTGACGGAGACCATTCCAAGGAGTGGGTGACGCGGGACTTTTTGAATGTTGGCCGTTTTTCCAGGATCTGCATGTTTCACGATATTAACGATCCGCTGGCAGGAGAAGGCGCGGTCAAAACTTTCTGGCTTCAACTGAAATCCGACTTTCCCGATAAGCCCCATTGGGAGTTCACTGGGCACAGCAATGGTTTTGCGGTGATGGGAATTGGGCTATTTCAGCCATCGGACTAATCAGCGATTTTTCTTTTCCCAGACTTCGAAGGCCTTCAGTTCGCGCACCCGGGTGTATGCTCAGCAAAAGAAGGAACGCAACCGCTGCCAGGCGGAGGAAGGAAGTTTGGGCGCAAAGGGACGAAGTGGCACAGCACAGCGGAATCTACCCCGACTACGCAGAAAAGGGGAGACAGAAAATCAGACGGATATTTGACACCTCCTCGCGTGCGTGGGAAAGTATTCGTCCATCCTCCTCGCAAATTGATTTCTCCTCTCCATGACCTCCGATTGGTGCTGGCGATCCTTTTTACAGGACTTTTTTCGACCGCCCTTCCCTTGTCTGCTCTTCAGGTGACCGGGTATTCGGCGGCGCAGAACGACCGGTATTCCTCCGGCTTCCCCACCGCTCCGGTGCTCAATGGAGATCCGTTTTATCTTGGCAAGGACTACGACTGGTCGGGGACGGCATGGAGCACGCAGACGCATGCCGCCGGCAGCTATAAAGGATTTGCGATGCTGAGCCCGCGCCATTTTCTGACCGCACAGCATTACGAATATAGCAACAACAACGAGGCGACGACCGGCGTGCGCGTTCTCGGACGAGATGGGCTTGTTTACTCGGCAAACTTCGCGGCACCGGTTTCGAACCTGGGGTTTGGGTTGCTGCTCACAAATTATGACATCACCAACTACGACCTGGCGGTGGGAACTCTCACCCAAGTTCCTACGGTGCCCGCAAACGTTTACCGGACCCCGTTGCTCGATCTCAACGCCTCCTCGTCATCAAATTCTCTTGGCAGCTACACCAGCCTGGCCCTGATCGCCTGTGGGCGCTCCTCCACCACCAACGGAAGCCCAAGGGTGGGGGCCGTCACACCAGAGCTTGTCACCACCTTTAACTCGGACCTTAAACAGGCAGGCATCCGCACGCTCAGAGATGCCGCGCAATTGGAAGCGGGAGATTCAGGAAGCCCGGCTTACCACGGGTGGACAAACCCGAATGGCGGAAAGGAACTCGCTCTGCTGGGCCTCAATTCGGCTGCCGACGCCACCTATAGCTACATGAGCTTCCTGCCGACAGCCGGAGCGATCAATGCCGCCAATGCGGTCATGGTGCCTGACGGGTATGCCCTTCGGGTGGTTGGGAATCCGGCCTATACATGGGCGGGGGGCTCTGGAAGCAATGCAAACCTGCGCGACAATATTTCGCGCACTGGGAACTGGTCACCTGCGCCTTTTGTTTTCCCACCATCGGATGTCTTTGTGCTCCTCAACGCAGCCTCAACGAGCTACCGATCTCCGGAGGTCGATGCCAACAGTAACTTCCGTGGGGTTTATTTTAGGAGCACCGTGGCAAGCGGTGACGGGTTCAACTTTACTGGAACCGGCACGCTCACCATCGGGCGCGGAGGGATTACCAATTACGACAACGACCCACAGGCTTTCACCGCCCCCCTCGCTCTCGGCGACCACCAATACTGGGATGCGGGTCCGGGCGGGCTGAACCTTGCGAATCTGAACACGAATGGAAAGCTGCTGGAAATCCAGACGGGCGGGACAACGACGATCAGCGGCAATATTTCCGGGAATGGTTCGCTGGCCCTGGACTCCGGCCTCCTCGTGCTGTCGGGGGACTCTTCGTTCACCGGGACGACCTGGGTTCACGGCAGCACGCTCCGGGTGACCGGCAGCGTCTCCGCCTCCTCGGCGATCAAGCTGGCAGGGTCCGCAATACTCGAAGGGCACGGGACGTCAGCTTCTGCCCAGGGGTCCGGAACAGTCTCGCCCGGGCCGGCTGCCAGAATCCTGACAATGCCGTCGGTGGACCCGGCCTCCGGACTCGATTTTGCCTTCGAGTTTGGCGCGGCCTCGGCCCCGGCATTTGGATCGGCCTCGGCCAGCACGAATGATGTTATGCGCCTTTCGGGTGTGACTCCGTTTTCTGCCCCACTGGGGCCAACGAACAAGGTGTCGGTTTACCTGGATGTCCCCAGCTTCGCGGCCGGGCAGGTTTTTCAAGGCGGATTTTTTACCGACCAGCCGGCGGACTTTTCCACCTCCGTGCAAAATGCGGCGTTCGAGATCTTCCTCGCCGACCCGGCCGGGGCCGTCGAATTTGGAGGAAAATCCTACTCCGCGTACGCAGGCCCGTTGGTCATCTCGGTTTCCACAGCGACCGCATCCGCTGGATTTTCTGGAGGCACTGTGAATGGACGGGTCCTTCAACTCGAGGTTCTTCCCGACCCTGCTTCGTATGCCGGGTGGGCACAGGGCAGCTTCCCGGAGGGAACCCCGCTGGCGGACCGCGAGCCTGATGCCGACCCGAATCATGATGGCGTCTCCAACTTCCTCGCTTGGGCGCTGCGGCTGGACCCGATCAATACGCCTCCCGAGAAACTTCCCAAGGCCACCTTCGACGTGCTGGCGAACGAGCTTGTCTTTCAGTTCCGACGCAATAAATCCGCGTCCGGCTTGATCTACGAAGTGTACTCCTCCACCGACCTCTCAACCTGGACATTGCTCGCCACCACTCCCAGCATCGTCAACGCAGATCCAGATGGCGATGGGAGCGCAGAACTGGTTGAAATTCGAATCCCAGCCCAGCCTGGAGAGTCCCGGATTTTTGCGAGATTGCGGACAGTCATTCCGTAAGCCTTTCGCGGAATTTCCCCGAGCGACATCTCCGGCTTCTTGCCAAGGAGCTCAAGAACATGATTTTCATGCCGCCCCAGGCAGCGTACGTTGCTGCACATGCCTGAAAAGCAATGGCTGGTTTGGTTGAACGATGCATGCCGTGTCGAGGCGGAGAAGCACACCAAGGGCGGCCGGGTGACGGGCTTCCGGGTTGTCCTCCTCGCGGATATTGACGGGGTGACGCATTGCGTAACCCGGTTTGACACGGCGCATGGATTCGCCCACAGGGATATTCTTGCTTTTGGAGGGCGTTTGGTTGGGAAGGAAATTCTGGATGAACAGGACTTCACCCTTGCTTTTGAGTCCGCATACTTCGATGTTTTAGAGAACCATGAGCACTACCTGCGAACCTACAAAAAAGGCCAGTAAGCCGCGCATGTTGGGCGTGCCGTTGCTCAAGGGGCCGTTCCCGACTGAGGCGGAATTTGACTCCCGGCTTCGCGCTCTGGGATTCCGTCCTGCCACCGCGCAGGAACGCAATGCCTCACGGATTGCACAGGGGCGTATTCATCGGGCGTAGACTTGCCTAAGCCTTCAAAAAGCGCTCCGTAGCCTCCTCAAGTGCAGGCTGCCCATCAGACAGCCTATTCTGTCGAGGCGTTCCTCTGCGTGTTTTGATAAATCAAAACTACAAGATTATATTTCTCATATCACGAAGGCGATCTCCCGCGACATCGAGCCGACCGTGCGCCGTGCGGCGAAGGCGTTTCCCGCTGTCGTCATCAGCGGGCCCCGGCGCGCAGGAAAAACATTCCTTCTGCGTCATATGTTCCCGGAGGCCAAATATGTCCTGATGGAGCCACCGGATGCGGTGGCCCGGTTTCGCGCCGATCCGAATGGGGCTAACTTAAGGGGCCTTTGCGATGCTGCCCCTCCAAGGCAGGGCCGCCGGTTATCCAAGACCCAGGGCGGCGCTGGCGCTTGCCCTGGGCTATGGGATGAAGCCCCGTTGGGGCCATTCCAGGCAGACCCCGATCAGTCCAGCCTCGCGGCCGGGCAGATTTTTCAGGGCGGATTTTTTACCGACCAGGCATCGGACTTTTCCACCTCCGTGCAAAATGCGACGTTCGAGATCTTCCTCGCCGACCCGGCCGGGGCCGTCGAATTTGGAGGCAAATCCTGCTCTCTCAACCTGGACGTTGCTCGCCACCACTCCCAGCATCGTCAACGCAGATCCAGATGGCGATGGGAGCGCAGAACTGGTTGAAATTCGAATCCCTGCCCAACCTGGAGAGTCCCGGATTTTTGCGAGATTGCGGACAGTCACTCCGTAAGCCTTTCGCGGAATTTCCCTGACCGACATCTCCGGCTTTTTCTTGAAAAGTTCCAGGATCTCAATCCGGCGGTGGTTCGCAAACCCCTCAGCCTCGACCCGACAGGTCGGCCTCGATAATTTTAATGATGGATTCCAACTTGCCCCGGAGACGTTCAAAATCAGGTGGAATCTCATCGGCTTCGCCACCAGGATAGTGCATCGCCCAGAAATGATCTGTAAGCTCATCGGCAAAATCCAAAAACTCCTCAAAGCGGACATCGAGCCTAGCCGCCTCGGCGATCAAAGCACCGAGGTCATGAATCTTGCGCAATCGCCAGCCTTTCGCAATCAAGTATGCCTTTAAAAACCGTTCGGTCGCCTCTTGGAGCAACTCGACGACGGACTCTGAAACTCCCTCAAAGGGAAATAATCGATCTGCGGAGCCAAGTCGAACCCTCGCCGATCTCAGCCAATCTTCGGGGTTATTCTCGCTTGTTTTCAAGCAAGCCGGACTCCGTGAGCGTAGATATCGGAGTGGAAATCGGCTCCCTCCAGCAGTCGTCTGCTGAAATCCTGCGGATCGCGAACGAGAATATCCAGAGGCAAGTTGGCAACCCGGCGTCGCAGTGGTTGAAAGGCCTTTCGAATCGCTGTCGCTTCTGCACGTGAGCTTGTCTTGACGCTTTTTATAACAAGCAAGTCGATATCGCTGTCATCGGTCGGATTCCCGTAGGCGTAGGAACCAAAAAGAATGACCTGCTCTGGCTGAAACTTCTCAATAAGGACCCGAAGGAAGGGCAGGAGTTTGTCTGCAATCCGGTGCACGGGATACTGCCTGTCCCTGATCGGTCCATCCTCAATGGGAAGTCTGATTTCCCTGTTCATTTTTTAAAGGTCTCATTTTCAGTGCTTGCATCAAGAAAAAATCGATTTTCCGTGTCAACCAACACCCTCCGCACATCGGCGATAACTCCTCCAACCGAGATCAATGGGGAAGTATCCGTCATGGAGGAAAACCTATACCTCCTCGCCCGCCCGGAGGGAAGAAGATCCCGCATGGGGAAGATGGCGAATAGCGAAGAAATAATGGCGAATCCGCCATCCGCTATTGGCCAACGGCCCTCTGCTTCAGGTTCCCCTTTCGCCATCCGCCATTACTCATCCGCTATTTGGGCTCCTTTCCGCTTTTTCTGCCCCTTCGTCATCCGCGATCATTCATCCGCCAACGGCCCTCTGCTTTCAAGTTTGACTCCTTCGCTCCCGCTCATGTCGCCCTTGCGGGTCCCGCAGGCGCGGGAGCTACCCGAGCCGTCCCCACGGCTACGTGTTCAGCCCTCAGGTTTGTTATGCCAACATTCGTAAGAATGTTGGAGTGATTCCAACCTCCTGTCAGGGGCGATTCTTCACCCAGATCTCAAAGGCTTTCAGTTCATCAGCTTTGTCGTATCCGCCGAGACTGAGCGCCTGCCTCGCGAGGTCTTGACTGTCAAAAATGTCCGGACGTGAGAGGATAATCAGGTCGATGGAGACCGGTGCAGCCTGGTCTTTTGAAAACTGAATCCTGCCCCCTGCGTTGCTGGAACCCTTTTCCAAGGGGAGACCATAGTAGGCTCCGGGGGAGGGGTCGGCAACCCACCACACAACTTTTCCCCCGTTGGCCGCCTGGATCGCCTCGGCGGCGGCTCCCCGGTAGTCGTCGTGTTTGTGCCACGGGGCGAACCGGATCAGGAGTGAGGAGGCCATCAGGCAGGCCAGGATGATGCCGATGGCAAGCCGTCCGGCCCGCCGCCAGATCCCCTGGCGTGCCCAGTGGATGGTGATGCCAAGGACCAAGACCCAGAACGGAAAGGCTCCGGCAAGTTCCCTGCCCCAGAATGGTTGTCCGAGGGCAAGTGCCAGCAGGAAGAGGGCCGCTCCGCTAAAAACCGGAACGGCGACCCCCATGAGCCAGGGAGGAAGCTGAGCGTAGGATCGTGCGATGCGCCGCCCCCCCCGTGCGACAGCTTCTGGCGTGGCTTCGCGGGTCATCCAGGATTTGGCCGCCGCCGCAAAGACAAGAAGGTAGGCGGCGGCAAAGACCAGCAGCCCGGGAATAAAGACGAGCAAGGCCTGTGGTGGCATCAGGCCTTTCATGATGGCACGAAGCTCCTGGCGTCCGGGTCCAAACCCGGAAAACCCCAGAAATTCATAAGCCACAAAAAGGATGTTGGCCGGGGAGACGCTCCAGTAGTTATCTGATCCGCGACCGGATAGGAGGGTCGTGGCGTAGTAGGCGGCCAGCGCGGCCAGGATTGCTGCGCTCAGCAACAGAAGCGTCTTCGTCGCGACACAAAGTTGGAGCCTCCGCCAGATTCCCAGCAGCAGCAGCCAGCAGGCCACGGCTGCCAGCGGCAGCATCCCTAAAATGTGCGCCCCGCTCAGGAGCAGTCCCCCAA
>Ga0247832_1006052_pt1 | contig 13556 bp, 11 predicted proteins | sample LaCruzMarch2015__10_FD_192407 | JGI IMG/M metagenome (GOLD analysis project Ga0247832, IMG submission 192407) | Freshwater microbial communities from meromictic Lake La Cruz, Castile-La Mancha, Spain - LaCruzMarch2015_4m | ecosystem: Environmental > Aquatic > Freshwater > Lake | place: Spain... | reverse complement strand
TCTGCGCAGCTGCTCCGACCAGCCCACCACCGCAGGTCGCTAACACCCGCCCGTTGATCATCGAGCCTTCGATGGTTCGTCCTCTTCCTCTTCGCCATTCCCTGCGTCTGGCCGCGTGAGAAAATTTCTTCACAAACTCTCAATCAAACTTCGCTGACCAGCGATGAGCCCAATGAAAGCGGTGAAGTCACCGCCAACGAAATCGAAACCCAAACCACAACGCATAGAAACACCACCATGAAAACGATCCTTGCCCTTCTCATCCTCGCCACCACTCTCCCAGCCGCTCGTGCCGATTACTGTCAGCCCTACCTCGTGCGCACCTGCGAGGTGTGCCGCAACTCGGTTTGCCGTTACGCCTACGACCACTGCGGTCGTCGCTACAGCTACGAAGTGACCGTCATCACCTACCGCAGCTACTACAGCAACGGCTCCACCTCCACCTTCACCCGCAGCTATCGCGCGTGATTGGCCAAGGAGCGGCGTGCATCCTGCCGCCGTCATTCCTTTTGCGAAGCCAAGAATCTCCTTCGCTTCGCATGTGAACGACGGCGGCAAGATGCCGCCGCTCCTTGCTTGCCTTGGCATCCTTCTTCCTACATTCTCCTTCCCATGAAAAGCGCCCTCCTTTTGCTCTCCGCCAGCTTGGCGATGAATCTCAGCGCGGCTGATCCCCAGGCCCTCACTGCCAGCGTGCAGAAACTCTTCGCCGAGCGCTGTGCTGAGTGCCACAGCGCCAAGGCTATTCCCGACGAGGAAACCAGCCCGCACTTCGTGGACAATCTGGATATTCTCAGAGAGGAAAACATCGACTTCACCAAGCCGGAAGAATCCATCGTCTATACCGACGTGCTGAAAGGCTCCATGCCCCGCACCACGGCCAAGCAGAAGGCTGCAGGCGAGAAGGCCAAAAAGCTGAGCCCTGATGAGTGTGAGCTGGTGCTCAACTGGATCAAAGCCACCGCGCCCGTGACCGCCACGCCTGAGAAGCCAGCGGAGAAACCCGCTGAGCCGAAGCCGGAGACCAAACCTGAAGCCAAGCCCATCGCCATCGCACGCAAAATCGTAACAGAGGCGGAAGTGTTCGCCGGAGCGCTGCTCGATCTGCTCAACCAGCGCCCCGAGGATCAATCCGATGTGCGTTACCTCAGTCTCGCTCCGCTGCACAATAACCTGGACGAGATCACCACTGACGATTTCGCGCTCGCCTCTCATGGCGTGACCAAGCTGCTCAACAGCCTGTCCACCAATCCCAAGCCGCTTACCTTTCCCGCCATCGGGCCAGAGGGCGTGCTGCGCCGCATTCGCCTGCGTGAGCTGGGCTGGGACAGCAAGCAGTGGGATAGCATCACCGCCACCTACCCGTATGCGCTGGACTCCGCGCACCTCTCCGCCCTTGCCGGACCCAGCCACTGCACCGTGCCCCTGGTGCGGGCGGACTGGTTTGCAGCCGTGGCCTCTCGCCCGCCGTTCTACGACATGCTGGTGAACATTCCCAAACACGCCACCGAGCTGGAGCAGCGGCTCGGCATCGACGTGATCAAGAACCTGGCCAACGGCGACGCCATCCGCTCCGGCTTCACCAACAGCGGCATCTCCCGCCAGAACCGACTGGCTGAGCGGCACGAGATTCGCACCTATGCCGGGGCTTATTGGAAGAGCTACGACTTCAAAAAGAACGAAGGCCAGGGCCGCCTCGCTGACTTCCCACTGGGGCCACCCAACGCGCGTCTTGCAGGCGGTGCCCACGCCTTCCAGCACGCCGGGGGCGAGATCATTTACAACCTGCCCAATGGCTTTCAGGCTTACATGCTCGCCGATGACAAGGACGTGCGCCTGGATGGTCCCGCACCCATCGAAATCGTTGCTGACCGTCAGGACAAGACCCGCCGTGCGGACGTGGCCAACGGCCTCTCCTGCATTGCCTGCCACAATGAGGGCATGAAAAAGCTGCCGGTGGATGAGCTGCGCGCCGTCGCTGGCAGCGCGCGTTTCAGTCCTGAAGAAGCACGCCTCATTGAAAAGCTGCACCCCGACAACGCCACCATCAGCGCCAGCGTGCAGGCGGATGAGGCGCGCTTCAAGGCCGCGCTGAAAGCGGCGGGCATCCCTGAGCAATCTCCGCGTGAGCCCGTGCTCGCCCTGGTGGAAATGTTTGAGGCAAACGTGACGCTGGCGCAGGCAGCTGCCGAGCTGGGTCTGAGCAAGGCCGACCTGACGGAGCGGCTGGAGAAGGGCGGCGGCGCTTTGTTCGATCAGAAGACCGCGCTCCAGGCCGCTGGTTTCCCGCGCATCGTCTTTGTTGAGCACTTCGGGCTCATGGCCGTGCGCTTCGGCCTGGGCACGGCGCGCCGCTTTGCCGAGCCCTCGAAGATCTTCGAGAAAGTCACCGACCCGCGCAGCCTCCAGGGCCACGCGGACTTCGCCCCCATCGCCGTGGAGATCCGCTCCGAAAAGCCCAGCTACCGCCGGGGCGACAATGCCCGCTTCACCGTGCGCACCAGCGAGGACTGCTTCCTGCGCCTGCTGCATGAGGGCACCGATGGCGAAGTCACCACGCTCTATCCCAACGGCCTGCACCCGGAGAGCAAGATCAAAGGCGGAACTGACGTGGCCATCCCCGCCGACAGCGACAGTTTCGAGATTGAGGTGCAGCCGGACAAGCATGGCAACTTCGGCACCGTCAAGCTCGCCGCCATCGTCTCCAATCAGCCTTTTGCCGATGACGCCGAGGTAAAGAAGGTCGCCCTGGAGCGCACCTTCGCCCCTGGCGAAAGCGGCAGCCTGGAGCGGAATCTGGTCATCGTCGCCCGCCAGAAACCCGCCGCTGCACGCATTGGCATTGCGCGGCTCAAAGTCGAAAACACACCCTGATTTTAGTCATTGGTCATTAGTTATTTGTCATTGGTTATGAAAACACTGCTCACCCTCCTAGCCGTCCTGCCCGGGTTCGCGCTGGCGCAGACTGCCACTCTCACGGAAGCCGAAGCCAAGGCCCGGCTTAGCGCTGCGCCCGAGCGCACAGCTGCCACCGTGGTTTCAGATCAGGGCGCGGACCGCGCCTACTCCCCGCCCAAGGAAGCCAGCCGCAGCTATGACTTGGAGCGCAATCTCGTGATCGTCAAAAAGACCGACGGCAGCACGGAGAAACGTCCGCTGCTGGACCTGCCCGTGCTCTTCATCAAAGGCACCGCCGAGATTCTGGATGCTCAATCCCGCGAGAACTTGCGCACCCTGAGCAACACCATCCGCGACCTCCACACTGGCGGCGGTGCCCGCTTCATCATCGAGGGCCACACCAGCGCCGAGGGAGACACAGCCATGAACCAAGCGCTCTCCGTCCAGCGCGCGCGGGCCATTCAGAGCCAGCTCGCTCTGTTGCTGGGGGAGGCCGCCGCCGCCTGCCTCACCCCGCAGGGCTTTGGCCCGGCCCATGCTCGCAGCCCTGCCAATGCGCCCGAGCCCGCCTTGCAGCAGGACCGCCGCGTGCTCATCGTCCGCAGTCGGTAGTTTTGGTCATTGGTCATTCGTTTCGCCCTCCCGCCATGAAATCCCTGCTCATCTTCCTCTCTGGCTCCCTGCTCCTAGCTCCCTGCCCCTTGCTTTCTGCTGCTGAGCGGGTGGCCATCGTCATTGGCAACAGCCTCTACGATCCTCAGCAGCCGCTGCCGAAGCCAACCGACCCTAAGGACCCTGGCAATCCGAACCTGCCGAACCCGGTCAATGACGCGGCGCTCGTTCACGCCACCTTCAAGAACCTCGGCTTCACCCTCATCCCCGAGGGCCAGCCGCTGACCAATGCCACGCGGCAGCAGATGCTGACGAATCTGAACCTCTTCGTCAGCAAGGCACGCGGGGCCGAGCTAGCGGTCATCTACTACGCCGGGCACGGCGCGGCGAACAAGGACAGCAACCACATCATCCCCGTGGATGCCTTTGAAAACCTCCAGCCCACCGCAGGCGTCGGGGCCAGTGAGGAGGAGAAGGAGGCTGACTTCGCTGCGCAGTTGGAATCCTTTACCCTCAGCCATACGCAACTGCTCGATAAGCTGAAGAATGCAGATGTGAAAGCCCGTGTGCTGGTGCTGGATTGCTGCCGCGACTCCGGCCTGGCCAAGAAAACCTTCGGCCTCCAGCGGGATCGCAGCAGCGGGGGCGACGGCGGCATGGTCGCCATCAATCGCAATCAACTGCCCCCTGCCTCCCTGGTCATGTTTTCCGCTGGCCCTGGCGAGACGGCCAAGGACGGCGCGGGCCGCAACAGCGTCTTCACCGAGAACTTCGCCAAACAAATCCAGACCGGCAAAGACATCTACGTGGCCCTGCGGGATGTCAGTGTGGAGGTGAAAAAAGCCGTCACCCGTCAGACCCCGTGGCTGGAGTCATTCGGAGATGCTGCCGCGCTGGCCGACATTCGTTTCGCCCCTGCGTCCTATGTGGCCCCACCGCCCGTGCCCACGGGCATGACCGAGGAGGAAGTGCAGCGCCGCGTGGCCGAGGCGCTGGCCAAGATGGTGCCCAAGGTGGACCCAAGGAGCGGCGGCGTCCCGCCGCCGTCAGTCACCACGCCTAGCGCTGGGCCGGGGACGGCGGCTGGAAGCACGCCGCTCCTTGGCTCTTCCATCCTTGATCAGGGTAGTATCGGCAAGGTGATCCAAATCAAGATTCCCGGCGGTCAGGTCATGAAGTTCGCCTACTGCCCGCCCGGCAGCTTCACCATGGGCAGCCCGGCGAGTGAGGCGGACCGGGGATCAGATGAAGACCAAGTCGAAGTCACGCTCAGCAGAGGCTTCTGGATGGCCCAGACGGAATGCACGCAGGCGCAGTGGCAGGCCGTCATGGGCACCAGCATTCAAGAGCAGGCAAAGCTAGGCACTCATGGCAAGGACCTCTACGGAGCGGGGGCCGACCTACCCATGTATTACGTCAGCCATGATGAAGCCTCGGCATTTTGCGAGAAGGTGCAGGGCAGTGTGACGCTGCCGGCGGGTTGGAAGGTCGCCCTGCCCAGCGAGGCGCAGTGGGAGTATGCTTGCCGCGCAGGGACTAGCGGTGCCTATGCAGGCACGCTGGACAGGCTGGCCTGGTATTCCGACAACAGTGACTCCACGACCCACGCTGTCGCAGGCAAACAAGCCAATGCCTGGGGCCTCTATGACATGCATGGCAATGTTTGGGAATGGTGTGCGGATGGGTATGATTCGGAACTCCCTGGAGGCACCGATCCACGGGGGGCTACGACGGGCGCTTACCGCGTGAATCGCGGCGGCTCGTGGGGCAACGACGCCGCCTACTGCCGCGCGGCCCTCCGGGGCAACCATGTGCCTGGCTACCGCTACGTCAACCTGGGCTTCCGCCCCGCCCTAGTTCCATCCAGGTAAACAGGCGTGGAGCGCAGCGGCGGAGCCGCCCCAGCGGAGGCATGAACCGAGGAGTCGGACTGGAGCGGAGCGGAAGGGAGACGGAACGGTTCGGTGCCGTAGCCGTCTGATCCCGCGCAGCGGGTCTTTTTTTTGGCTCAGTCATGGAACAGCGCCACCCGTTTCGGAGAGCTGCACATCAGGCAAATCCCGGTGATGACTTCGCCCGCGAACTGCGTTGAGTGCTGCACCACCCATCATGCCTGTTCTTGCAAGCCTTCACCTCGACCACCTCGCGCCGCTGATTTTCTTCTACGGCCTTGGAAGTGCGCGACCGCTGATCACTTTCATCGAGCCGCAGGAGCTGCCCGAGCAGGAACGCTGGCTGTTGGCGCATGACACGGACATGACGCCGCGCTTACGCGAATTTCATCACGGTCCGATTGACCTCGACGTCCATGCCAAAGGCAAGATCGGAGATTACTATGTGCGCGCGTCCGTCCTGCGCCGTCATCGCGATGCCAAGGCGGTTGAGTTCGGGGCCATTGGCATTCATGTGAACCGTCTGCCTGACGAAGCCCGCAAGCTGACGCTGGAAGGCAAGAAGCCCTTCGGCGGCATCCTCGAGTCAGAAGCCGTGCCCCACAGTAGCCATCCGCGCGGCTATTTCCGCATCACCATTGATCATCGCCTGGCCGAACTGCTAGACGCCACCGAAGGCGAAACGCTCTACGGTCGTTGCAACGAGCTGCGCCACGCCAATGGCCAAACGTTGGCCGATGTGGTCGAGGTGCTGCCGCGCGTGCTGGGTTAAGGCTTGGCCTTCAACTCACTCAATCGCAGCGTCTGTTCGAGCTGTGGATTGCCTTCCAAGTCGATGATCTTCATCGTGATCAACGGGTCGGTCTGCCAGTCGATGTTCATCGTGCCCACATTGGGCAAGTGGTAGGTCTTGGGCAGCACGCGGTTCTTGTTCTTCGTTGGGGTGCCGCGCGGATGCTTCTGCGTCATGGAGCTGGCGGTCAGGTCATAGAGCGGATAGCCGGGGCCGTCGATGCGCGACAGCTCGCACCAATGGCGGTCACCGCTGAGGAAGAGCACGCCCTGCGCCTGGGTGCGCTTTAGGATGTCGATCATGTGTCGCTGTTCATGCGGCAGGTTGGCCCAGGATTCGAAACCCTGCATCTCAGCAGCGAACTCGATGCTGCTGACGATCAATCGCAGCTCGGCAGGCTCGCGCAGCGTCTTTTCCAGCCAAGCCCATTGCGCCTCGCCCAGCATCGTCGTGCTCGTGTCATCGGTCGCCGTATAGCGACCGCCAACGAGTGCCTGCACTACGGGCAGTTTTTTGAGTGAGCTGCGGAAGTAGCGGGTGTCGAGCAGGACGACCTGCACGCGCTTGCCTTCGGGGCCGAAGGTCTGCGCATGGTAGACGCCTTCCTGCTGGCGGCGTGGTGAGTCCGCAGGCTCGTCTAGCCAGTTCCAAAACTCCGTCTGCGCCTCGCGCTTGTGCGGGTAGTCGGCACCGCCGTCATTGAGGCCGAAATCGTGATCGTCCCAGGTGGCGAGGATGCTGCCCTTGGCTTTCAAGCCCTGATAAAAGCGGCTCTGCTTCAGCAGCGCATACTTCTCCCTCATCATGGGAATGCCGCCTTTGTCGGCATACACGTTGTCGCCCATGAAGATGAACAGGTCGCGCGGTAGCGTGAGTGCGCGGTCGAGCATCGGGTGCTCATGCGTGTCCAGGCAGGAACCGAAGACGATGTCGCGCAGCGGCTCAGCACTGAATGCAGGGAGGGCGACGAAGACGGCGAGTGTGGCAGACAGGAAAACTCTCATTCAGCATCCTTCGCTGTGGCTTTCTGCTCCGGCAAGTCTTCACTCGTGTGCGACTCGTAACTGAGTGCACACATGATTCCGACCTTGATCCAACGCCTATCGCATCGCGACAAGCCTAGCGCTTTCCCCGTGATGCGGCAGCGCTGGTCGCGGCTGTTGTTTTTGCATTGGCCGATCGAGCCAGAAGTGATCCAAGCGAGTCTGCCGCCAGGGCTGACGGTGGACACGTTTGACGGGCGTGCCTGGATCGGTGTGGTGCCTTTTTACATGGAGCGAATTCGGCCCGTGTTCTGTCCGCCCGTGCCCGGCATCTCGTGGTTCTTGGAGCTCAACGTGCGCACCTACGTGCACGATGAGCAGGGCAACTCGGGCGTTTGGTTTTACTCGCTGGACTGCAATCAACCGCTGGCTGTGGAGATAGCGCGCCGATTGTTTCATCTGCCGTATCAGCACGCTGAAATGAAGGCCAAGATGGAGGGCGATGCCGTCCGCTACGATTGCCAGCGAAAAGGGGAAACTGTTGCCGCGGACTATCGTTATCGGCCTGGCGGTGAGTTGCGCACGGCTGAGCCGGGCAGTTTCGAGTTCTTCCTGCTCGAGCGCTACTTGCTGTTCTCCACCTCACGTGACGGACGCATCCACAGCGGTCAGGTGCATCATGTGCCTTACACTTTTGTGGAAGCGGAGTGCGATGCCTGGAGCGCGGAGCCGATTCGCCAAGCGGGCTGCGCATTGCCGGAAGGCTCGCCCACGTCGCTTTTGTATTCGCCGGGTGTCGATGTCAGCGTGTATCCGCTGCGATGACTGGACAGGCAGCAGATTGCATGACAAAGAACGGCTGCCCATCATGAAACAGCAGACCCTAGTCACTCTCGATCTCGAAGGCGTCCTTGTGCCCGAAATCTGGATCGCCTTCGCCGAAAAGACCGGCATTCCTGAACTGCGCCGCACAACTCGTGACGAGCCTGACTACGACGTGCTGATGAAGGGCCGCCTAGCCATTCTCGACCAGAATGGCTTGAAGCTACCGGACATCCAGGACGTGATCGGCACGCTGAGTCCGCTGGAAGGGGCGAAGGGTTTTCTGGATGAGGTGCGCTCGCTCACGCAACTCATCATCTTGAGCGACACGTTTGAAGAATTCGCGCAGCCGCTGATGCGTCAGCTCGCGTGGCCGACCATTTTCTGCCACAAGCTGGAGGTCGATGCCGCGGGTCGTATCGTGGACTACAAGCTGCGTCAGCCGAATCAGAAGCAGAAGTCGGTCGAAGCGTTTCGTGGGCTGAACTACAAGGTGATCGCGGCAGGCGATTCCTTCAACGACACCACCATGCTCGGTGCGGCGAATGCCGGGTTCCTTTTCCACGCGCCGGACAGTATCAAGGCGCAGTTCTCGCAGTTCCAGGCTTTCGACGCCTATGCTGATCTTCTCGCCGCGATCAAAGCCGAGCTGTAGGCCAACACGCAGAGCGCTAGCGATAGCATGGCGAACCAGTCGCCCCAGCTTGCATAGAGCGTGAGTGGCGGGCTCTTTGCGACGGCGATGGTCGCGGGCAGCACGCCCTCAATGAAGGTGTCGCCGGTTTCAGGATCGTGTAGGCGGCTGGTGATGCGGCCTTTGTCGTCGATCACACAGGTCACCCCCGTGTTGCACGCCCGCACCATGGAGCGACGCAGCTCGATGGCGCGGAAGATGGCGTTGGCCGTGTGTTGCTCGGTTTGATGACTGTGCAGGAACCAGCCGTCGTTGGTCATGTTGACGATGAGCTGTGGCTGATCGCGAACAAACTTGCGCGCAAGATTTCCATCCGTGTCCTCGAAGCAAATCAGCGGAATGATTTGGATGTCGGGCTTGGCCAGAGTGAGAGGTTCGGTGCTTGAACCGTGATCGAAGTCGCTGGGCAGAATGCCCTCCAAGATCGGCCCGAGAATCGGCCGCAGCGGCAGGTATTCGCCGAAAGGCACCAGATGGACCTTGTGATAGAGTTGCGAGCTGTCCCAGCCCTTATTGAAGAGCGCAGCGCTGACATGGCTCTCACCGGCAGGCTCCAGCACATCACAGCCTGTCAGCAGCGAGTAGTCGCCGAGTGCGAGCAGGTCGTTGAAGTATTGCGGGTGATCGGGGTGGTAATAGGGCAAGCCCAGCGCGCTCTCGGGCCAGACAACCAAGTCCACGGGCGATGCCTTAGTGCCATCGCGTGGTTCTGCGTAGAGTCGCGTCAGGTCAGCGTAGCGATGGTAAATGTCCACCGTGCTCTCGCCGCTCCAGCGCACGGCCTGCGGGATGTTGAGCTGCACCATCGCGACGCGCACGGGCACTGATTCCACTTCGCCCTCCAGCGACAGCTTATTGATCCCATAGGAGGCCCACGCGATCAGCACCGCCATCGCACCCACCAGATCAAAATACCAGCGGCGCGGCTTCTGGTGCTTCGCGTGCAGCACGATCCGCAGCACCACGATGAACAGTGCGCAGACCATGAACACCGGCAGGAACGACACGCCTGCGACGCCAATGCAGTCCGCCATCTGAATGAGCAGCTTGTTCTGATGCAGGCCCACGCCAAGGCCATTCCAACCAAAGCCCGTGAAGACCCAGCCGCGCAGCCATTCCAGCGCCACCCACGCGAAGCCTGCGAGAGCTGCACTGCGTAGGCACTCGAGCGACACATCGACCACCGAACCGTGCAGTAGCACGCTGCGCCTGGGCTTGGCAAACTTGCTCGCAAACACCGCCCACACCGCGAAGTAGAGCGACAGGAACAAGGTCATACCCGCGACGGCACCCCAGCCCATGAGTTCCACGGGCCAGCCCATCCACCTGTCATCGACCGCACCGCTGATCACTCGTGACGAATGGCGCAGCCAAGACAGATTGGGCACGAAGAAGCACAGCCCCGCGAGGTAGCCGAGCGCGAAGGCCCGCCGCTTTCGCACCTCGCTCAGCCACAGCACGCTGAGTAAGGGGATCAGCCAAAGCCACACGCACACCTCCACATTCCATCGCGGAAACGCGAAGACCAGGATGGCTCCGCTGACAGCAGCGAGCGGATAGTGGAGGGTGCGGGCAATCGTCATGGCAGCACATTCTGAGGGTTTAGGCTGAAGTGAGTCGCCGCTTGCAGCAAATGCTTGTCATTGGAGTAAATGACCGTGAACCCATGCAATGCAGCCGTCGCTAAGTGGAGGGCGTCTCCAGCTCGTAGATAGACCTGACTGCCAAGCGTGCGGTAGGTCGATTCGATGAGTTTCTGAACAGGTCTGTCCAAGGGTAACCATTTCCACACACCCAGTGCTTCATCATTTTCAAACATGCTCCATACGGCCTTGTAGGAAGGCTTGGTCAGACTGCCTTCGCGGAGCTTGCGATGAAGGCCCGCGAGAAATTCAGAGCGCCCCCAGACACTGCAGCACTTAGCAACTGGCTGGGCTGCCAGCGTGCGCACCAGATGAGCATGGGGCTCAGGCAGGTAACATTTCAGGATGTAATTCGTGTCGAAGTAGAGCATGGCTTTGCATCAACGATCACGATCGTCGCTGATGATGACAGCGCTCTCTGACTTTTGCTTCGGCAGTTTGGCTATCCATGCCTCGCGTGCAGGTAGACCAACCCCCGGCAGTTCCGCAGCGGTGGGTGCCTGGATAACGGCTATGACTCGACCGCGATCGGTGATGCGCAAAGGGCGTTTGGCCGCCTCGCGCACCAATGATCCGGTGTTCTGATGCAGTTCTCTCAAGGACACCGTGCTCATAATGTGTCACAATGTGTCACAAGTGAGCCCGTTTGGCAAGTTTTGGCTACGCCAGCCGTGTCTCAATGTCCTTGTCCAGCCAGGCCCAGAGGTTCTTCAGGCCGTTGGCGGCCTTGTCCTTGGCGGCGGCGAGTTCTTCAGCGCTGAATTTTTGACCAACGACGGGCAGGCTCTTGCCGAACATGTAGTATTTGATCTTCGGCTCAGTGCCAGACGGACGCACGGCGAAGCTGCGGCCATCGGCGAGTTCGACGAAGAGCATCTTCTCGGTTGGCACACGCACGCCTTCTTCGTCGTGGATCACATCTTTGCGGAAGTCGCGCATACGGGTCACCTTTACGCCGTCGATTTCCGTTGGTGGGTTGCTGCCGTAGCTGTCGGTCAGCTTGCCGATGGTCGCCGCGCCTTGGGCTCCTTCGAAGGTCTTGCTCTTGTTCACTTCGAGGAAGTAGCCGATCTCGCTGTAAACTTCGTCCATTAGCTCGGCGATGGTTTGGCCCTTCGAGGCCGCGTAGGCAGCCAGCTCGGCAAACATGACCACGGCACCGTTGCCATCCTTGTCGCGGCTGAAGTCGCTGCCCATGTAGCCGTAGCTTTCCTCAAAGCCCATGATCAGGAAGCTGCTCTTGGCAAGGCGGACATCACGCGTCTCCGTTTCGGTCAGGTCGCGATACTTGTCGCCGAGGCCGAGTTCCTTTTCATACACGTCTAGCTTGCTGCTGATCCACTTGAAGCCGGTCAGGGTATTGACACAACGCACGCCGTAAATCTGTGCGATGCGCTCGGCCATGCTGCTGGTGACAAAGGTCTTCAAGATGACAGCGCGCTGCTTGTTGCTGTCGTTCAGCCAGCCGAGTTCGAACATGGTTTTGGTGCGATACCAGGCCATGAGCGCGCCGATCTGGTTGCCGGTCAGCAGCACCAGCTTGCCTTCCTTGGTGCGCACGCCCACGCCCATGCGGTCGCAGTCTGGGTCGGTGCCGATGATGGCATCTGCGCCGATCTGGTCGGCGAGGTCGGCGGCCATCTTCAAGGTGGGCGCGTTCTCCGGGTTGGGCGATTCCACGGTGGGGAAGCGACCGTCCTGAATGTCCTGCTCGGGCACGGTGCTGAAGTTGAATCCGAGGTCCTTCAGAATGACGGGGACCAGTACGCCGCCGGTGCCGTGCAGGGCGGTGAAGACGATCTTCAGGCCCTTGGCTTTCTCAAGCAACTCGGGCTTGAGCATGAGGGTCTTGACTCGCTTCAGGTAGTCGGCGTCCATCTCTGCACCGAGAACGGTGATCGTGCCGCGTTCAGCCTCAGGAAGGGCCTCGTACGCTTCGGTCTTGATGGCGTTGACTTCCTTGATGATGCCGGTGGCGTGGGGCTCCACGATCCCTGCTCCGTCGTTGAAGTTTACTTTGTAGCCGTTGTCATGCGGTGGGTTGTGGCTGGCGGTCAGCATCACGCCTGCATCGGCACGCAGGGTGCGCACGGCGTAGCTCATCTCTGGGGTGGCGCGGCAGCCGTCGAACAGATACACATTCACGCCCAGGTCGGTTGCGATCTTCGCCGCGTACTGCGCGAACTCCTTCGAGAAATGGCGGGTGTCATGAGCATACACGATGCTCGCTTTGCCTTCGATGCCCGCAGCCTTGCGATAGGCGATGCAGTAGGCCACTAGGCCGCGCGTGGCGCGCAGCACGTTATAGAAATTCATCGCATTCGTGCCCACGCAGGGATGGTCGGGGCGTTGATCGGCGGGGGCGGCACCGCGTTCGATGCTGGTCACCACCTTGCCAATCGTGCGTCCACGTAGACCACCCGTGCCGAACTTCAGCGTCTGGAAGAAGCGGTCGTTCAACTCCGCCCACTGCTCACCGTTGGCCAGTTCTTCGATGCTCGTGGGGTAGAGCGGATTCGTGCTGGCGGCGAGCAGAGCTTGGATGTTTTCCTGACTGGCAGAAAGTAGTTTGCCATCGGCAACGGCTTGGGAGAGAAAGGCTTCAACAGACATAGAGGCGGACAATCTAATGAGGAAAGTGCTCTGGGGTAAGTAAAAAGTGCTGCATCCTGTCACCCCTCGCAGCCATACACTTCTTGACTCTGCTCGCTGCCCTGAGCACTAAGACCCATGAAAATCATCCGCCACACTGACGAAGACTTCGAGATCCAGCTGTCCATGCTGAACCGCCGGGCGGAAGCCAGCGACCAAGTGCGTGATGTGGTAAGCACCGTGCTGCGTGCGGTGCGCGAGCGCGGGGACGAGGCGCTACTGGAGTTTACCAGCCGGTTCGACCACGTGGCTCTGACTCATGCGCAGCTCTGCGTGTCGGATGCTGAGCTTGATTCTGCCGTCAATGCGATCAGCAGTGAGGTGCGCGAGGCGCTGGAGGCGTCGCACCGCAATGTGACGGCCTTTGCCAAGGGAAGTCTCAGGAAGCCTTGGATGCGCAAAAACGAGCAAGGCGCGGTGGTGGGCGAGGTATTTCATCCCTACCAACGCGTGGGCTGCTACGTGCCTGGCGGCACGGCCCCGCTGGTGAGCACGGTTTTGATGACCGTCGCCATCGCTGCGGCAGCTGGCGTGCCCGAGATCGTGGTCTGCACGCCCTGCGGTCAG
>Ga0247832_1006050_pt1 | contig 13556 bp, 25 predicted proteins | sample LaCruzMarch2015__10_FD_192407 | JGI IMG/M metagenome (GOLD analysis project Ga0247832, IMG submission 192407) | Freshwater microbial communities from meromictic Lake La Cruz, Castile-La Mancha, Spain - LaCruzMarch2015_4m | ecosystem: Environmental > Aquatic > Freshwater > Lake | place: Spain... | reverse complement strand
ATATTTTATTCTTTTTTGTCTTGATCTGTGCCCACAAATTTGCTGAGATGGTTGAGTTCATCCAACATCTCATTGGCACTGGGATAATCTATGGGATGACTGAAGTAAGGATCCACTGTGCTGTGTTCATCATCTTCTGCTTGAATTTTTTTGACCTCAGGCACATAATGAAACAAAATTTTTTCCACTCCATGTTGTAGTGTCATTTTGCTGCCGGCACAGCCTGAACATGCTCCACCCATCTGCAGTGTGAGTGTGCCAGTGGCTTCATCAAAATCCATCACACGCACAGCGCCCCCATGGCTGCCCACTCCTGGCAACACATATTTTTCAATCACTGTGTGAATGTCAGACATGATGTCCAATTTGGTTCTTGGGGTCATTGTATCAGTATACGATTTATGCGGGCGTTTGTCAATCTTTTTATTTGGATCGTTTTTTCAATGCCTGCTGTGCCATGCGATCCACTGAATTCTTTTTTGGTGCTGTGGGAGTGGCACCTGGTTTGGTCACATCTGTTTTGAGTGTGATGCCTTCACGGTCAAAGTTTTTGATTATGCTTTTGAATTCTGCATCTGTGTCGTAGGCCTGCTTCACAGCATCGAAACTGTATTGATCTCCTTGCACGTTTTGCATGATGCGATTCAATGCCACATAGTTGATGTAGGCAGGTTGCTGCTGACTGTTGGCAGTGCCAATTAAATTTCTTAATACTTGGGTGATGCGGCTGTGATCAGCCTCGATGATTAAACCTTTTTTTTTCCGATGAAAGGTCTGGACAGCATTTCTGCTAATTTTGGACTTCTTCTAATGATGGATTCTCTTTTCTTTCTGTCTGCAGGTTCTTCACCACCTGTGGCTGGTTCGCTGGCAGTGAAGTCATCTGCTGTGTCTGGGGTAACTTCGGGTTCTACTTCTGTTTCAAGGTCTTCTATGTCATCTGTTGGAGCATCCGCGCCCAAGGTTGCCGGCGCTTCTTCGCCTGTCAGGACAGCTACGCCGCCTGTGAATGATTTTCTTACAGTTTCTAATTGAGTGTATAATTGTTCAATTGCTGGTTTCATGGCTGCAATGAATTCTTCTGCTTTTTCAGAACCCATTTCGTTTCGGATCTCATCGCCTAGATCAAGATTGACTTCAGTCTGCATTTTGGCTGTGTCTTCCAACCAACCAGTGATTTTGTCCACCATGCTGTTGGCGGCCATCACTATCTTGGCAGTATCTTCTGCTGCTTCTTTAATATCTTTTTTCTTTTCTTTGTCTTTGATGGCTTTTTTCATGGGTTCTTTTTTGTTGCCATCTTTGTCCATGTCTAAAAAATCTGGTTTGGCTTCCGCCACTGCTTCTGCTGGTTCTTTCATTTCCACTCCTGCTGCTGCCATAAATTTTGCATGATCAAAACGAGGATTGAAATGTTGGAATATGGCTGAATGATGTTTGGCATATTCTGCTTTTTTAATTGGGTCTTGGATATCTTTTATAGTGTCAGCCACGTATTGAAAATGTTGTTTAGTCATAGTCTCTTCCACTGACTCTTCTTGTTCCACTGGAGTTGATGTAGTTACTGATGGTTGTGCCACATCAGTCTGTGCTTGAGCCGCATCTGCGTCTGTGGTTTGTGATAATTCTGTAATTCTTTGTTCGATCACTTTTAAAAACAATCTATTTTTTTGATAGGCTTCACTGGAATGTATGGCATCAAAGTTGGCTTGATTTTCAATCACCTGCAATTGATTGGCCAGTTTGTCACGAGCCGCAGTCAACTGTTCCACTGTGAATGATTCCAATTTAATTTTGGATCCAAACATCTGAGCCACCCTATCGTTAAGGTTTTCTGCTGTGGGAGTGCTTTTTAACTGTGTGAATTTCATCTATTATTTCCTATATGAATTTATTTAGTCAAAGATATAAGGATCCAGTTCACTTCTCAGCGTGATCACATCATCCCAAGCCACATCATAGCGTATTTCTGCTGCGGATTTGCGATCTTCATCCTCACTCAAATATATGGTGTGTTTAAAATGCACACAATCATTGTATTTTTGCTGTATTTTATCGTCAATTTTGAGTATCATGGGAGTGTGATCCACTGTGCCACGGGCATGGTTTTTGGCAATGGCCACTGCGGCAGTTTTGCTGAATGTGCAGGCCACCTGCTGATCTGTCAGTGCATTGATCACCAAAAATCCTTGGGCACTTTCACGCACCACCATGTGTTTGATGGTGACACTGTTGCCCTGCTGTATGGGCACACACAGTTTATTGGTTTCTTGGTCTATCAGTTGCAGTATTTCTTTAGCAACTGTCTTGCGATCTTTCATTGCTCACCACCAGGATTTGATTGTTTTTGACTATCTTGGTCACAATGCTCTTGCGGATCATGTTCTCTATGATGAACTGTTCTCGCTCTGTGAAACTCTCCATGGGTTGAGTGTGCTGCATGCGGCTCAGCAGTGCAGACTCTTCGTTGCTGACGTAAATTTCAAAATCTGATATCAATTCATTTATTTTCATCTTGGTGCCTGTCCTCTGGATCTTTGCAGCACATTACTGATCACAGGATCCAACTCTTTCTTGGTCACTGTGAACTCACCAGGTGCTTTGGGATCTTTGCTCTTCATTTTGATATCCTTAGGTCCTACTGACACAATCTCCATGTCCTGTTCCTTGCCAGGTTTAATGGGTATGGGTATGCTGGCACCAGGTTTCAATAAATTCTTGTTCACTGTGGTGTTGGCTTTGCCCACAGTGGTTTTGACCATGGCATTGGTTTTGATGGGTCCTTTGGGCAACACATTCTGCGGCAGCGGCGCACCTGTCTTCATGGTGGTGCCTAATTTTTTACTGATCTGATCTAGGTAATTGTCAGGTGCTATTTCTCGGATTTTCATTTTCTTATGGGCTTTCGTTTGGCTGATTTTGTTTTGCTGCTCTTCACATTAAGTTTTTTTATTTTTCTACTGATTGTGGATCTTTTGGTTCTGGCTGCTTTGATAGAAATTTGAGATCCTTTCTTGCTCAATGTTCTTTTGAAAGACAAAGATTTTTGAATATTTTTAGGTTTGGTGCAGGTGGCTGGATTGCCCACTATTCTGCCTTTGCGAATGCCTGCTGTGCAGCGATAGCGTCTGGCCACACGGCCTCCTTTGCGACCCCATATGGGAGTGACTGCTTCTGTGAGTTCTACTATTCTCATGATGTCCTATGCTTTAATGTATGTATTTAGTGGTGTTGAAGGATTAACCTGGGAATTTCATCAGCAGTGTGACTATGGTGCTGAGCAGTCCTGTGACTATGGCGCCAGTGGCCACTATGATGGTTTTGGTCATGCCTGAATTGCCCTTGAGCATTTCTGCGTGCAACACAGCCACTTTTTCTTCAATGGCTGAAAGACGTGCTTCCAGAGCTTTGTAACGCTCCGCGCAAAGATCCACGTGTGCTTCTAAATTTTCTCTTTCCAGTTCGCTCATGCAAATATTTATCTGCTATTCTGTGTTTTTAAGTGTGCTGTTTTTATAAAACACTATGTTTGTGTTCTGAGGGTCTTGAGTGATAAAAATGTTGTTGTTGATGTTGATGCTCTCCTTGAGATTGGAGATCATGGGCACCATGTGGAAGTCTTCCTGCAGTTGTTGCACCGTGACATAGTCTGGCTGTTCTGTGTCAAACTCCATGAACCATATCTGATGTTGACCCTGATATCTGCTGCCAAAAGCAAACTCTTTCACATCGCGGTGCAGAGTCACTGGACGACTGTGTATGTTCACATTGCTTCGCAGCATGAGGCACTGCTCAAACACATTGTAGTTGGATTGTTGATCCACAGCACAGCGATCATCACTCTTGTGGCGATGCTGATCAGTTTTGGTGATGTCTATGAGTGAATACACTTGATACATGTTGTGGGTATTTAACAGTCGTTAAAAAAGGGCGTCCAGTTTCCTGAACGCCCTTGAAGTATTTCTAACCCTAAGGTTAAAATTATGCTACTGCTGCAGCAGTTAAGATACCAAGTTTGGTTCTTGTTACTGTTGCTGCACTTAGATCAACCGCTACATCACCAGCAGACGCGCCTAATGCTCTGATTGCAACTTGCAATGCAGACGCTTCCGCTGCTGTGAAGTCACCTTCAATTGCGAAAGTTTGTTGGGTGTTAGTGTCGGTCAATGGACCTGCAGCCACTATCGTTCTTGTGTTTTGTATTGTGTTTAACACAAGCTGATGAGCTCCTGCTGGACCTACTGATCCGTTTATAGCATTAATGTAATCAACTGTGAAAAAGTTGATGTCTTGACCCACAACTTCATAATTTACTGTTGTAGAAGCTGGGTTTACTTTTGTTACTACTGCCATTTTTTTCTCCTTTTTATCGTTAATGGCCAAATCCACGCTCAGTGGATTGGTTATGATTATTTATGGCATCAGATGCCAAAATTCTCTACAGTGTTAATTCTTGGGTGGTTTTAGTAGGTAGTGGTGGGCGTGTAGGCAGTTTGACCCTTCATGTACATGTCCACAAAAGTGCTCACATAATTCTTGGTGTCAGGCTGACTCAAAAACTTCTTGATGCCTGCACTGCCCTGTATGTCTTTGGTGAACTGTAATTTCACAGCTGGTTTCACATTCTGTGCAGTGGCCAATGCTCTCAGTGCCTTTGCCTGCTGTGCAGTGATGGGGTGTTTTTCACCATCATCTGTGATCACGTGTGTGATGGGATTGGGATTGCCTTGACTGTCCAACACTTTGCCCAACTGGTTGAACATGGTGTCTTGACGAAACTCTTTGTCCAGCCCTGCATCTGGATCATCTGCTGGATCCATGATGTTGATCTTTTTGGGCATGAAATCTTTTGCTTTTACCATACTATCTATTTAGTTGAAAATTCTGTTTGCTGAAGCCTGCACGGTTGACCAGCTTGATGGGACCTTTGGCAGTTTGCACCACATAGCCTTCACCACCTGGTTGATCGTTCATGCTGGCAGTGACATCTGATTGTTGACTGTCCAGTTGACGAATCACTGCATCTTTGGCCATTTGTATGCCCACAAACACCTTCCACAAGGCATTGAATCCTTTGACTTCCTGTTTGACATAATCCACTATCTTGCCCTGCTTGTTGCGACTCACTGCACTGGTCATGGTGAGCCATTTCACAAAGTCTCGACCCAAATCACTTTCACCTTTCAACACTTTGTTGTTCACATAGGTGTATAAAATTTGTGCAAAGTCTGACACTTTCATGGTGCTGAGTTTGTTGCGATCCAACACAGAATCAATGTCTTGGCTGTGCTGACTCAGCAGAGCTTTCACTTGATCCAATGCTGCGTCATCCACCGTGACAGGTTCACTCACAGTCACAGGTGGCACCACCAGCAGTTTGCTGCCTCGGAATTCCAAATCTTCTGGCATGCTTTGTGCAACTCCTTGCTCATTGATCTTGCTGTGAATCACAATGCCCACTTCACTGCGAGCAATCTTTTTGCCCAACACACTGTCTGCCTTCACACTGTATGTGACCACATTGGGTTTGAATTTGTACACATTGTTTTGTAATTGAGGTTGTTGAAAATATAAAATGTCTGCTTTGTAATAGCCTTCCAAATCTTCTGGAGTGGCGGCTTCCACCACAGAGAATACTGATTTCATTTTGCCAGCAAATATTTTGTAGTCCGCTGCCTTGCTGGGGTCTTTCACTCTGCCTTGGATCATTGCCTCAAGATCATCTGCATTGGTGGTCCTACCATCATAGCCTTTGGCCACAAAACCTGCTTTGTCTGTGAATATGAATTCACCATTGGGATTTCTTCCAAAGATCACTCCCACTGCACCATCCCATTTGATGGTCACACTTTTTAAATTTTTATTGATGTTGCTGAGCGCTGTGACTGCATCACGGGCTCCTTGACTGCCATCCCACAGCACAAAATCTTCCAGGTGATGTATCCTGGCATCTTCCAACAGGATATCACAGCGACCAGTGATGTGTTTGAATTCTACCAGTTTCATTTGGTCACCACGTTCATCATGTTTCTAAACCATATGTTGCTGCCTTCCACTGTGTGCTCTGGCAATTTCTTGCCAGCTCGACCAAATGACTCCGCAGCATCTGCCACCAATTTTTCATAGTCTGATCTGTTTTTGATAATTTTATGTATGCTTTCCACACTGGCCAAATCTTTGGCAGTGTGATCCACTCCCAACAACAGCTGAGCAATTCTGTCTGGATCCTTGCTCACTGGTTGATTGCTCTCACGATTCAGCAATCCATAGTTGTGACTCCAACGATATCCCAATGCTTTGGCAATGCTGGCCAGCAGTATGTGACGATCCATGCCTTTGTATTCGCTGCCGGTCATGCCACCCTGTAGACTGAACTTTTGCCATGTGGGTTCACCAAACATAAAATCTGTCTGCACAAAACCTTTTTTCTCATCACCTGCTATGGGAGTTTTAAAATGCACACTGATGCCACTCTTGCGCACCCACTGTTTGGGATCTTGTTTTTTTGATTGTGCCCACTGAGACAACTTTGCTACCAATTCGTCTTTGCTGATTTTGTTTTCATCCACACTGAGATCCAGGTCACCGCTGGTGGGAGCCTTGCCTGTGGTGCCCAACATGCCATCCTGCAATGGCAGTCCTGTGATGCCTTCCAACCATTTCACTGTGGGTGCAACGTCTGCTTGATTGATTCTGCCTGTGAGTAACTCACCTTGAGAGCCTTTGAAAATGTTGCCACCTTCTTTGAGTATCATTAGTCACTCTCACCTTCTTGGATCTTCTTCACTCCCATTTTGAATTTCTTGCTGTCGCCATTTTTGATGGAGTTGATGAATCTGCGTTCCAACTCTTGAGCAGTTTCGGGATCGTATTTTTCATTGATCATTTGGAAAAAATTGATAGCGCTCTCAATGATGTTGCTGCCTTTGGCTTCCACTATGTGATCCAGGTCTTTGGACCTGTACATGTGGTTCAATTCCTGCAGAATGGATCTAGTCTGTTTTTTCATAAAGAGCTTTCAAGGTATTTACCGTCAAAACCTATCAAAAACAGTGTATGTTTAATTGTAACACGCTAGATGGGGTGTGTCAAGCGGTAATACACCGCGAATTATATGGTGTTTTAAGTCAGTCGAGCCAATATGCTCACACAGGCCACCAAGGCTGCTTTGACTTCCATCTCTGTGGCTTCTGCATCCAACTGATCTGTGCGTATGAGATCCTGCATCAGTTCTTGATACTCTGACTCGGAGATCTCTGCTTTTTCACGATACTCCACCAATTGTAAGGCAGTGCGAGCACGCTGCTCAGCCCATGCATGTCCACAACCAGTGAGTTCTTTCAGTTTTTCAATGTGTTCCATGTTTAAAATCTAGCCAACACTGCCTGAGCTGCCATGCGGCTCTGAGTGTCCAGCAGTTGTTTTTTGGTTTCACAATAGGCTTTGCTGCCTTGTGTGCCGCCACTGCGAGTGACAAAGTCTGCCACAGTGTCCTGCATGGGTTTGATCAACAGCAGCACGTCTTTTTGCAAATAACCTTTGCTTTCACTGTACAATTGAAACCATTCCAACTGATGTTGTATTTTTTGCACCTGTGGCAGGTGTGGTTCCACACAGTTGATGTGTCGCACAGTTTGACGCACATCTATGATCACTCGGGATTGATTGTCGTCCCAGAAGCTGGGCAGCATGCCTGCACATCCACTGATACCCACCAACAATAATACCACAAATATTCTATTCATTATGTGCTGTTATTTATAGATTATTGTCGTGTATTGTATCTTGAACAAAACTTGTACTCATTCCAACAATTTCTGCTATTTTTTTAAATGTTAATCCTTGTGCTCTAAGTTCTTTTACTTTAATTTTTTTTTCACAATTTCCATAACCTTTTAAAGTATTTTCTTTTATAGAAATCCATTCTAAATTATCAATATGATTATTGTTTCTATCATTGTCTATGTGGTTTACTACAAATTTAACATTAGGTTTGATAGGTCCAAAATGTTCAATTACCAGCTTATGTACAGAATGAGTTTTTCTACTTTTATTGCATAGTAGATTGACATGATGATACCAATTGCCATTTATTGATGTTTTTAAAATTCTTTGATATCTTAAAGATTTGACTTGACCTGTGTCACTTACAGCGTAATCAGGATAACCGTTTATAATTTTCCAATTGATCATATATTTCTTTATTTTATGTTAGTCAGCAACATTATTTATCATTTCAATTAAGTTTTGGCAGAATTGATGTTCAATTGCAACAAAAAATTGCTGCATTGCAGCGAAAAAGTGGTTGACTTTGATAAATAACACTGCTATATTACTGATATGCTTTATCAAGTGGATATGGCAATAGACACACAAACACACAAACAAAGGAGAACAACATGTCTAACACAACAAGAAACGGCTACGAAATCCGTGCCGACCTATTAGGACTTGCGAAAAATATCGCCGAGTTCAACTACACAATGAAACAACAAGAGTATGAGTACAGCCTAAGAAAAGAAGGCGATCAAGTGGTGGCCGAATTCAAAGCCCCTACCATTGCCGCTGAAGACATCATTGCCACTGCTCAAAAATTCAATGAGTTCGTGACCAATGGTCAATCTTATGCAGAGAATACTCAAGTGTTGATGGAAGGTATGAAGAAATTCAATGCCAAAGTGCAAGAATCTTTCAAACCTGAAGCCATCCTTAGCAATGTGAAGGAATTTCAAAACAACGTAGAGAAATTCACCAAAGCATTTGTTAATGGTGTTGAGAAGAAGTAGTTTTTAATACAAAACTAATCATAACGGTTGTGGCAGACATCAGCAGTGTCTTTTGTCTGCCGTGGCCTATACAAAAAGAAAAACATGTTACCTTATAATATTTGTGAAAATCGTTGGTTGAGTACCACTAGGAAAAAAGTCAAATCACACTGGATGGAATATGAGCCAGTGTATGCAGTGCTGGCAGGCATCGTTGGTGTTGCTGTATTTGTGCTGGCTGTGGTGGCTTCAATCTCCAGTTTTTTACCTTAGTCGCTTTCAGTGTAAAGTGCCATCTGCGTGCGGTGGAACCATGTCCTTGCCTCCTGTGAGGCTGTCTATTCTAGCTCGGAAGTATTCCTGCACAATGCGATATTTCAATATCTTGGTTTGATTGGCCACAGTCAACCCTTCATCATCCAATTCATCTATGGCCATTTGAAGGTTATCAATCTCTTCCTGAAACAATTCTTCCAGGGTGAGTTGTTCGTACATGTGACTGTCATCCATCCAATTATTTATGGGCTTGCTCAAAGTGATTTAGGGTTCAATTCGTTTTTGATATGCAGTTGAGTCACTTGATCATAGCCAAACTTGCCAAATGCAAAAAGATTAAATGCCACAGCATATCGCTCTTGTTCACTGCGGCTGGGATATACTGAATGTTGTAAAGTGCTGGGAAACAATATTAATAAATTGTCTCGTGGTCGCACAGCCCATCCTTGTGCATTGAATGAATTGTGTTGAGTGAACGGCACTTCCACAGTGGGTGTGAATAGATTGTAATGTGCTCTGTCTTTGGTGAACAGTATGTCACCACTGAGATCATCAGTCTGTATGTACAGCACTCCGCTCAACATTGCATTAGCATGACCATGAGCACCTGATTCATCACCTTTGACGTGTTTCACTGCCCAACTGTTGGTCATCTGAAAGTCAGCAGTATTTTCTACTTGTAGTATTTGATAGATGTAGTGTTGGCAGGCCTGCATTATGTTCTGCTTCAATTGATTTAATTCTGGTGAATCCAAAAGAAATTTGTTGGGAGTGCCAAAACCATTGTCCACTGGAAATCTTGTGTATTCAGTTTTTTTTATAAATTCTTTGGCATCAGCAGGCACATCAATCATGGCCTCCAGCAATGGTGTGGCAAACAATGGAGTGACGCGGAATTGATTGGGATTCATCTTTTATTGGGGGTGTTTTTGAATTCTGTCATACAATTGTAATTTACAAACCAAGGCCATTGTAACAATGTGACGTCAAAATATTTTAAGATAAATTTCATTTGAAATATTTAGTGAACCCTGTGGTGAGTCCTTTGATCAATTGAGTGATCATGTCAGGTGTGTGATTGGGAGTGGGTGCTATTCTCAATCTTTCGGTACCTTCAGGCACAGTGGGATAATTGATGGGCTGAATGTAGGAATCATGCTCATACAACAGATGATCGCTGATGCTTTTGCAAATTTTTGGATCTCTCACCATCACAGGCACAATGTGTGTGGAGTTTTCCATGATTTCAATTTTGGCATCACGCAGTGCTTGTTTGGTCTGATCCACTATGCGTTGATGATTTTCTCTCATCACTTGTCCTGTTTCATCTCTTAAAAATTTAATACTGGCAGTGGCACCTGCACACACCACTGGTGGCAGCGAAGTGGTAAAAATAAATCCTGAACTCACAGATCTCACAGCATCAATCAATTCCGCAGCGGCAGCAATATATCCACCATGACAGCCAAACGCTTTGCCCAAGGTGCCATTGATGATGTCCACTCTGTTTTCCAACCCTTGCTGTTGCACCATGCCACCACCCTGCTCACCGTACAAACCCACAGCATGCACTTCATCTATGTAAGTGATGGCGTGGTATTTGTCGGCGAGGTCGCAAATTTCAGAAATCAAACCCACGCTCCCATCCATGCTATACACGGACTCAAAAACAATACAGGGAGTGCCTTTGACAGCCATCAGTTTGCTCTCCAGATCCTTTATATCATTATGTCGGAACACATGCTTCACAGCACCACTGTGTCTAATACCTTGAATTAGACTGGCGTGATTTTTATCATCACTTACGTATTCAACATCCGGAATGATTTTTTTCAAAGCGATCAACGTCCATTCATTTGCGACATAGGCAGACGTGTACAATAGAGCAGCTGGTTTGCGATGCAAAGCAGCCAACTCAGTCTCCAATGCTATGTGATAGTGTGTGGTGCCTGAAATGTTTCTAGTGCCACCCGATCCTGCGCCCACATGATCCAATGCCGTACGCATGGCATCCAACACCACTTTGTGCTGGCCCATGCCAAGATAATCATTGGAACACCAATTGATAACTTTTTTTATGTTGTACTTGGAATGCCATATGGAGTTGGGAAAACTGCCCCGTTCTCTCAGTATGTCATTGAACACACGATAATTGCCGGATTCTTTCAGTTGATCCGTGATACGTGTGAACTTGTCAATTGGCAGCATACAAGTATTTATGGTGGCGTTTAGTTGAAGAATTTATCTATGGTTTGCTGACTGACCTGATCCACAGCCTGCTGCCACTGTCGAGCCCATTTGGGTTCCAATATGAGGTCCTTGGAAGCATTGTCCAAAATCATCCAATACTTGCGTTTGATTTCCTGCTCCAGCTGATCCGGAGTCCACAGACTGATACCACAGATCATTCTCCAATTTTTGGGTCTATCGCCCAGATAAAATCTGTCCATCATGATGTGATCGGAAGTGATGCTGAATCCATTGCCCAAACGCATGGTGTTTTTGCTTTTCCATTCTTCTGAGTGCAACAGCATCACATGATCATGGTTGACAGGTCCACCCATGAACAGTTTGTCCTTGCGGAAATCTGTGGTCTTGAATCCTTTGATGCGAAACACTTCATGCACAGTGGTGATGTTGGGTTTGTTCAATATTACACCAGCCACGTGCTGCAGACTCTCTTCGTAGATCAGTATCACTGATTTATCAAAAGTGGCATCAGTGCCCATCACAGGTGTGCTGACCAATATTTTATTGAGAAATCTTATCATCGGCTGTACAAAGGCAGTGGCCCACCGTAGGGTTTGCCCTTGATTATTCTGTTTTTGACCTTGACTCGCTTGCGACCTATTTTGAAACTCTTTTCACCCTCTCTGGGTCTCAATCCTTGACTCTTGCAGGATGCCAATTGACTGGCTCCCAATTCAGAATTGCTCTTGCGACTGCGGCACAGTGCCTTGGTGGCTTTGACTTCGTACTGCAATCCTGTGATGATTTCTGCAATCTTCATAAAAATATTTAGCGATATTTGTCGGCTGCCACACTACTTACAGTGGGTTGATTGGGCAGCAATTTAAAAGTGAGCACTTTACGACTGCCACGTGTGGTGCCTATGCTGATGTCGCCACTGCTGTGCTGTTCTATTTTGGTGATGGTGGCCACATGGCTGCCCAGTTGAATTTGCTGGCCCACTGTGAGATCTATACTGATTTTTCTGAGATTCATACTGCCCTCCGAATGGATGGTTGGTGATACAGTATTTACAAAAAAAACAATAAATAATGGTATGGCAGCAAACGGAATATCCACACTGGGAACCAAAGAACTGAAACAAGTGGCCAAACTGGACATAGATCAGGCCAAGAGAGAAGGCCGAGTGGTGGCTGATAATGGCACAATTACTGGACCTGAAGATTCTACCAAACCCTATTATCGTGCTCGCAACGTGTACGATCGAGATCGAATGCCCACTCAATACAGTGGTGATGGCATTGTCAACAACGCCCACGCTGTTGGACTGCTGAGAGCAAGACCGTGGACTGCTTATGATATTAACCCCACTGCCAACATAGTGAATGAAGGCGGCACTCTTGTAGTGAATATTGCCCTACTGGAAATACTGGATGGCACCACTGTGTATTGGTCAGTGAGCAGTGCTGGAGATTTTGGCACAGCGTTGGGCACATTCGTCGTGAACAATGACAGCGGCAGTTTCACAGTGACTCCCACCAAAGACCTCAGCACAGAGGGCACAGAAACATTCAACATCACCCTGCGCAGGGGCAGTTCATCAGGCACAGTGGTGGCCACGTTCGCCAATGTGGAAATCTTTGATGTGTCATTGACACCCACGATCACTCCTGCTGCCAACTCAGTGGATGAAGGCTCCTCATTGTCATTCACAGTGACCAACCTTGGACCCAACGGCACTTATTACTGGACCATCAACCACGTCACCACTGCCAATGCAGACTTTAGTGCAGTGAGTGGATCATTCTCTCTCACAGGTGGAGGAGCACAGGACAACGGCACTGGCTCGTTCTCATTGTCTACTGTGGCAGACAACACCACAGAAGGTGCTCAAACATTCACAGTGAGTGTGCGCAGTGGCAGCATCAGTGGCACAGTGATAGTGACCAGTGGCAGCATCACAGTGAACGACACTTCATTGACGGCCTCGGGAGATACCGCTGGCTTATACAGAACCACTTACGCAGGCTACTTTTCTGATGTTCCTGCATTCTTCGCTACGGCCACAGTGAGCAGTGCGGCAGTAAATCTCAGCCCCATTGGTGATGGTGATCCAGGTTTTGAACCCTTCAGTGTGCAGTTGCTGGGCTACTTCAAACCCACCACCACAGAGACCCACACATTCTTCCTCAACAGCGATGATGCCAGCTTCATGTGGCTTGGCGCCACTGCTGTCACAGGATTCACCACTGCCAATGCACTGATCAACAACGGAGGCACACACGGAGCTACGGAAGTCAGTGCCAGTATCGCCCTCACAGCTGG
>Ga0247832_1006046_pt1 | contig 13564 bp, 5 predicted proteins | sample LaCruzMarch2015__10_FD_192407 | JGI IMG/M metagenome (GOLD analysis project Ga0247832, IMG submission 192407) | Freshwater microbial communities from meromictic Lake La Cruz, Castile-La Mancha, Spain - LaCruzMarch2015_4m | ecosystem: Environmental > Aquatic > Freshwater > Lake | place: Spain... | reverse complement strand
TACTAACTGAATTTAATAAACTATATCCAGAAACATTTAATGAACTATTAATACTAACTGTATTTAATAAACTATAACCAGAAACATTTAATAAACTATTAATACTAACTGTATTTAATAAACTATATCCAGAAACATTTAATGAACTATTAATACTAACTGAATTTAATAAACTATATCCAGAAACATTTAATGAACTATTAATACTAACTGTATTATTAAATAAACTATATCCAGAAACATTTAATGAACTATTAATACTAACTGTATTTAATAAACTATAACCAGAAACATTTAATGAACTATTAATACTAACTGAATTTAATAAACTATATCCAGAAACATTTAATGAACTATTAATACTAACTGTATTTAATAAACTATATCCAGATACATTTAATGAACTATTAATACTAACTGTATTTAATAAACTATATCCAGATACATTTAATGAACTATTAATACTAACTGAATTTAATAAACTATATCCAGAAACATTTAATGAACTATTAATACTAACTGAATTTAATAAACTATATCCAGAAACATTTAATGAACTATTAATACTAACTGTATTTAATAAACTATAACCAGAAACATTTAATAAACTATTAATACTAACTGTATTTAATAAACTATAACCAGAAACATTTAATGAACTATTAATACTAACTGTATTTAATAAACTATATCCAGAAACATTTAATAAACTATTAATACTAACCATATTATTAAATAAACTATATCCAGAAACATTTAATAAACTATTAATACTAACTGTATTTAATAAACTATATCCAGAAACATTTAATGAACTATTAATACTAACTGTATTTAATAAACTATATCCAGAAACATTTAATGAACTATTAATACTAACTGAATTTAATAAACTATATCCAGAAACATTTAATGAACTATTAATAGTAACTGAATTTAATAAACTATATCCAGAAACATTTAATAAACTATTAATACTAACTGTATTTAATAAACTATATCCAGAAACATTTAATAAACTATTAATAGTAACCATATTATTAAATAAACTATATCCAGATACATTTAATGAGCTATTAATAGTTATTAAAGATAAATTAAGAGAGTTATCATTAATTGTTAATAATTCATTCCATTTATTATTATTATATATATTAATTTTATTAGTAACAGAATTAAAAATTATTTCACCATTATTATTATTAGTTAAATTATTTATATTTAAATTAGCTAATCTTAATGTATTATTTAAGATAGTATTTCCAGAAACATTTAATATACTATTTATAATAGTATTATTTAAGATAGTATTTCCAGAAACACTTAATATACTATTTATAGTAGTATTATTTTTAATATAAAGATTATTTTCAATAATTGCATTTCCATTAACATCTAATTTTTCAGAAGGAGTATTAGTATTAATACCTATATTTTTATTATTATCTATATAAAATGCATTATTATTTCCTTTAATTCTATCTATAAAAAATGCATTATTAATATTTGAACTAGCTATTCTCCAAGTATTTATATTATTTGTTAAATCTAAATAACTTAAATTTAAATTACTATTAGATACTAATTGTGAATTAGAATTATTAGTAGAAATAAATCCATTATTAATAGTAGAACTTAATATGTTAGTTGTTTGTAAAGCATTAGTAATTGTACTTATTTTATTTTCTATATCACTAATATCATTATTAATACTACCAAATATATTTCTAGACATTAAAATAAAAAATAAAAAAAATAAAATAAAACTTGTTTAATATATAATAATAAATTCTATTAATTTATTAATTTAGATGAAAATTTAATATTCTATTAATTTAGAGGAAAATTTAATATTCTATTAATTTAGAGGAAAATTTAATATTCTATTAATTTAGAGGAAACTAAACTATGATCTGATAATTCTTCATCTATAATATTAATATTAATTAAATCATAATTTTTTTTACTGAAAATAAATATATGATCATATGATTTATAAATAGAAGTGTTATTATTTATTTTTCTTTTATAAGTATAATCTTCTGTTTTTGTATATGTTTTTAATAATTGAAACATATAATGTTTTTCAAATTCTTTAAACATATAATTTTTATTTTTATTAAAATCTCCAATTACAATAAATGTATATTTATCTGTATCATAATTATCAATATATTCTTTAATACATTGAAATGCATCTTTTCCACCATAATTATCAATTGGCAAATGTGTATTTATTATAATTATATTATGAGTATCTATCTGTGTTATTAATGAAGCTTTACCAAAATCAGTATATTGAATAAAATCAATATATTGATTTTGATAATTATTAATATTTTTATTCCAAATTAATGTTACAATATATTCAGAATTATTACTATAAATAAAATAATTTGATTTTGGATATCTTGGTATTTTATAATAATAAATTTGTAAATATTTAAATTGTGTATTTTGTCGTAAAATATAAAATTGTATTAATAAATCATGAGGAACTTCTTGTAAATTAATAATAACTAATTCATCAATTAATAATTCTATAATTTTTACATAAATTTCATTAATTCTATCATTTTCATTAATAAATTTTTTAATTATAAAACTATTATCTTTATTATAATATTCTTCATGACATCTATGTAAAACATTAAATGTATGAATAATCATTATTTATTATTAATAAAATAATAAATAAAATAATATAAATAATTTAAATAATATAAATAACATTTATACATTATTTATATTATTTTAATTTCAATTTTTATTATATAAATTAAACATAACTTCCATTATAATTTATATAATCAACAAATAATTCAAAAGTTAATGGGTGAATAAATTCATTATTATTAGTTAAGTTAAAATGATATAAATATAAATAATATTGATTTAAATAATATTGATTATAATCATAATTTAGTTTACTACTTTTATCATCTAGTTTAATGCTTTCATAATATTTATTAATTTTATCTTTTTCAACCCATAATCCTCCACTAGATAAAACTTTTGTCGCTTCAATATGTTTTGAATTATCTTGTATATTACATTCTGTAGAACTTGTACAACTTGTTCTAGAATTTCCGTTAGGAATTGTACAACTTGTTCTAGAATTTCTATTAGGAATTGTACAACTTGTTCTAGAATTTCCGTTAGGAATTGTACAACTTGTTCTAGAATTTCCGTTAGGAATTGTACTAGAACTAGCTTTATTACATTCTGTAGAACTAGCTTTATTAAATATTTTTTTATTTTTTTCTATAATTGAATCTGATATAGATTCATTATCAGAGTCATTATCATAATCATAATCAATATTAAAATTATTTTCTAAATTTAAATTTGATAATTTATTTAAATGTTTTTTTCCAATACTATGATTTTTATATTGTTGTTCACTATTAAACATTTGATTACATATCCTACATAATTTAGTTTTTTTATTAACTTGATTTTTTTGTATTATAAATGTTTTAGTAATTAAAGTGTTTATTATAAATACTTTAATTTTATAAAATGTATTAAGTCTTGTATCAGAAAATAAACTTGCAGTAATATATGCTGCAAATACATCTGCTAAAATTTGTTTTAATTCATCATCATCTATATAATTTTTAGGATTATCACTTGATATTAATCTTTCTAATTTTTTATTATTATGTAAAATATGTTTATATAATGAAGTATTAATACAAGCATACGCTAAATTTAAATCAGTAGTTAATTCTTGTAAATCTAATTTTATATCATTACTAATAAAATTATTTAAATTATCTTCTTTTTCAAATATAATTAAGTCTGAAGTATATATATTATTTTTACCTAATATAATTTCTAATATTATATAATTTATTAAATTTCTTCCTATAATAGCCATATTATGATAAGTTTGCATTTGTAATTGAAAAGATGAATGTGTCAATGCTTCTATAATAAAATTATAATTATTAAATTTAATATTATTAATTAAATATATTTCTGATAGATTTATAAATAATTTATCTTTTGTATTAGTTTCTATAATATGAAACATTATATTATTAATAAATGGAAATTTAATATAATACTTTCTTAATTTGTTAATTATATCAATATTTGAATCTATATAATTAATTTTTAAAATATTATTATTTATATTATTATCATAAATAATAATATTTTTTTCTATAAATTGTTTATCATTTCTAATAGGATCACAATCAATATATACCCATATTTTATAATTATTAGAATTAATATATGATAATTCGTTACCTTCACTAGTTTCATAATAATTATTATTATTATTAATTGATACTTTAATTAATGGTAAATCTATTAATTTATTATATATCTCTTTAACATTTATTGGATTAGGTAGACATAATAATGTTAATGTATTATTAAATAACCATTTTTTTATTTTTATAGGTATTAATAAAAATTGATTATTTATACATCTTCCAGAACTTAACATTTTATATTTTTCACAGTATCTTAATTCAATCCACCTACCTTTTAATGAATATTTATATAATATATCTCCTCCATCAGGACCAATTAATCTAAACCATATTTCTTTAATAATATTTTCATTATCAAAATGATTCAATAAAATATGTTTAAATGTTAAATAGTCAATTGAATTTATATTTTTTTTTCTAAAATTAATCCAGTCATCATTTGTTTCAAAAAAATTATATATTTTTTTAAATTGAGTCAATGGATCATTTGAATATATTATATGTTCTGAATCTACAGACCATTCATACAAATTAAAATTTTGTCCCCTTCTATAAACTCTCCAATCTTCTGTATTATTAAAAATATATCTTATTTGTAATTCTTGTGGAGATTTTAATTCTCTTATTGAATAAGGACTTACATTTATATATTCACCGCCTCCTAAACTATTACCTTTATTAATATTTTGTATATGTGTAATTAATGGGTGTCCTTTTAAAAATTTATTAATTTTTGATGGTAAATTATTATTATTTAAAATTGATGAACGTAATATTGTATTATTTTTAATTTCTTTTTTTATATTCCAGTTACCATATTCAAGTAAAGGTGATTCAAAATATACATGGTTTAAATCTAATTGTTCTTCAAATATCTTATGTTCTTTATTAACATATTTATAATGATATCGAAACCATCCATAGTCATTATAATTAACATAAATATAATTATTTACTTCAAATAATACTGTATAACTTAAAGAATGCATTTTATATTGACTATTTATAAAACATCCTCCAAATAATATATGTTTTAATGATATAGATGGATTACTTTTGAATGCAGTATACCATGCTTCTTGAAAATGAAAACCATAAGTTAACATATTCTTAGTAAGTTCAAGTTTTGTATTGTTATTTACTTTTAATAATTGATCATTTAAAAATTTTTTAAATTGTACATGACTATTATTATTAAAAGTATGTAATTTATCTATTGATAATAATAATTGTAAAGTAGTTTTACCAAAACTAATTAGTATTTTTTTTAAAAAATCATTATTTGATTTATTATTTAATATATTATAATGTTGTAAATAATGCATCATAATATATGAACTAATACTATTAATAATATATAATGATGCATTATTTGGATTTACTAATATATCATTTTTAATATTATCAATAACATCACTTGATAAACATATATTATCAAATACATTAATATTTATAATATTTAATGGTTTATTTTTCATTAATTCTTCATTAATTTCAAAGTTATCATTAATTCTAATTAATGAATTATTAGAATATTGTTCTATTAATTCCATATTAATATCTGCAATACTTACTGCTTTAATAATATTAATAGTTCCTATAAAATATCTATTTTTAAGAAAATAAAAAATATTAGTAATATTTTTTATAATATTTTCAGATATAATATCATATTCATCATAATCATTTGAAGATAATATTTTATCAATATCTACATTATATATATTTTGTTTTATTAAAATTCCAAATGTTTTATCCTCAAATTCTTTTTCATTAAATTTAAATATAATATGTAATGGAATTATCCAATACATATTATTATTTTGATCACTATTATTTATTATTTGTTTTAGTAAATTATCTTCTATTAAATTATCTTCTATTAAATTATCTTCTATTAAATCATCTTCTATTAAATCATCATTTATTACTATATCATTTATATCATCTATATCATCTATATCATCTATATCATCTATATCATCTATATCATCTTTCAAGTCATATTTTTTTTTTTTGTTTGAAATTGGTAAATCCCATTCATCATCATCTAATATATTCATCTTTGTTAATTCTAATAGAAATTTGTAATCTAATAATCAAATTATAAATTAATCAATTTTTATATAAAAATTGATTAATTTATATTATAATTTAATTTAAATTAATATTAAAAATGACTGCATTGCCTAATTTATGTATACATAATATATTAAATTATTTAGATACAACATTAGATCAATTAAATTTTTTAAATTCATGTAATACATTAGTAAATATTAAAAAATTATCAATGATTATATCATTAGATAATAATAATAGTAAATTATATTTTACTGATAGTAATTTTTATAATATTATAAATAAGTATAATAATATAAAATTAAATATATATAATTATGATATTCCTAATATTATTTTAGGAAATAATATAATATTTATTAAAATAATATATTGTAAATTTAATATTGAAATATTAAAAAATGTTAAAAATATTGAATTAATAAAATGTGATCATAATGATTTATCTATATTAAAAGAATCTAATAAAATTATTATTACTGAATGTAATAATATATTTGATATATCTTCACTTAAAAATATTCCTAACTTATTTATTACAAGATGTCATAATATAACTAATATAAATATATTAAATAATAATATATTATATTTATTAGATTGTAATGGTATATCAAATTTAGATTATAATAATATATCAAATAATATTAATAAAATTTATATTATATTATGTAAAAATATAAAATATAATAATTTATTAAAAAAATGTTATAAAAATATTATTTTTTTTTAATTAATTTATAATTTTTTTACACCTTTGCACATTTGCTAATAAACATAAAATTATAAATTTTATGTTTATTAGTTATAAAATAAAAATAAAAAATATTTTTATTTTATTAAATGCAGATTTTCTTAAAAGTTTTTATTTTATTTCCTGAATATAATAAAAAATTGATTTATAATTTAGTAATTACATTATTACATATATAAACTTTATTAAAATGAACTCCACTAACGGATATATTTATATTAGAAATCATCCATCATATGATGTTTATGATGCTTGTAAAATGGGTAAAACAGAAAACATTCCTAGAAGAGATAGTGAATATATTACTGGTGAGATTAAGAGAGGATATTTTGAAGTGGTATTTGAAGTTCCTATTAAACAAATGGGAATTGTTGAACGCTTATTACAAAAAGAGTTTTGTGAATTAAATGTTAAATATGATGCTGGAACTGAATTTTACAATAAAAATATTATTACTCTTATTGAACCTTATTTAATTAAATTTGGAATTAAATATAGAAAATTATCAAAACAAGAAATTAGTGATTTGGTAAGATGTAATAGAGTAAGAAATACTATGAAAAAAATAAACATTCAATCATTAATCTATATACTAAAATCCAAAAAAATAAATAAACAATTTATTTGGAATGAACGAGAATACCAAACAACTATAAAAAATTTTAGTAAAAATGAAATTTTATTACAAAAAAAAATATATATTGAATTACCAACAGGGGGCGGCAAAAGTTACATAGTATATAATTTATTTGAATATCTAAAAAGTGAATTTATTATTATTGTTTCACCTAGAAAAATAGTAAATTCACAAAATATTTCACAAAAATATTTACAAATACTAAAAGATAATTATAGTACATTCAATTATTCTACAGACAATAACTTTGATGAATTTTTAAGATTATCAAATAAAAAAATTCTAATTTGTTGTACACAATCCATTAGTAAAATTTATGAAAAGATATTATCAAATGACATCACTAATATAACAATTTGGTTTGATGAAGCACATTGGGCAATTGAAAAATGGGTCGATAGTTTAAAAAATGATATAAATTCACAATTTTGGTTATTAAATAATAGACATATAAAATATCGTATATTTACATCTGCATCACCAAATAAAACAAAAGTTTTACAAAATGAAAAGATATTTGGTAATTTGTATTCACCTATAAAAGTAAAAGAATTAATAGATTTAAATTGGTTATCAGGAATAGAACCTTATATTTATAGTGAAAATATAAAAAATGTTGATAATATAAATTATATTATTAGCGATTTTAATGAAAAAAAAAGAACATTTGGATTTAGTTTTCATAATAAACAAATAAATGCATTCAATTTATTTTACAAGCATTATATACAATATAAAAGCAATAAAACACATATTAAACCATTCTTATTAGTTGATGATGGTTTTACTATTGAAAAAGAACCTAGATTACAAAAAATTTTATTAGAGTATGAATATAGAGATATAAAAATCTATGAAACCACAATCCATAGTATTGGTTATGTTGTTGCAAAATATAGTATGGGTTATGATTTTAATAAATTAGATTTTATATATTTTAGTGATCATAAATTATCAATACAAGATATTAAACAATGTATTGGAAGAGGAATTAGACCAGATGAATTAGGAAATAATGGTTCAAATAGAGAAAAAATATTAAATGTATCATTACCAGTATATATTGGCGAGAATTGTGATAATGAATATGAAAAAATAATAGAAGTATTAAAATATTTATTATATGATATTGAAATTCCATTTGAAGAAATCTATTTTAAAAATAGATATACTCCTAATTTTAAACAAACTGAATACAAATCAAATGATTATAATGGAATAAATGATGTAAAATCTACATTATTAAATTTATTAGAATTAGAAAATAAAAGAACTGCACTTGCTACAACATATGAAAAAGCAAGAAAAATAATTGCTGATAAACATATAAAAAGTAAAGAAAGTTATTATGAATTATGTGAAAGAGATAATAGATTATCCAAAGAACCTGATATAGTATTCAAAGGACAATTTACAAACTGGATAGAATATTTAAGTATTGAACGAGTATATTACGATTTGGAAACATGTAAAAATAAAGTAGGCGAGTATTTATTGTTGTATCCTGAAATAAAAAATAAAATAGATTTATTAATAATAAGTAATGAATTATGTAAAATAGATACATTATTTCCACCAAATAGTTTATGGGTGGAATACTATAATATTAAAGATTTAAGAGATATTATTATTATCACAAATAAGAAAAAAAAATTATTATTTAGTATAGATAATGATTTAAGTAAATAAAACTTTTCTTTATAATATTTTAAAAAATTGATTTATTTTTATTATAAGAAATAATATCTTATATAATATATATAACAATGTCCAAACAATATTCTTGTAATTTATGTAAAAAAATCTTTAATCAAAAAATTGATTATACAAGACATCAAAATAAGAAAGCACCTTGTATCACACTAACTGAAATGCAACAAATTACCCAAATAAAAGAAATTAAAATAGATAATAAAAGTAAACTTATTAATGTATTCAAAAATTGTTTAAATATAATGAGAGATAACGAAGGTTTAACTGGTGAAAAAGCACTTAGAAATATGTCTTATTTATTAATATTAAAATTAATTGAACCTCAATTAGGGAGTGAGATTAATATTGATAATTATGACTATGATTTTAGTGATTATGAATTTAGTAATAATAATGAATTAGTTAATAAGCATAAAAATAAATTATTAGAAATAGTTCGTTTTAGTAATCTAGTAAAAGAAAATGAAGATAATATTCCTAATATTATAAAGTATTTATGGGATGATATCTTATCAAATCATCCTAGTACAAAAAACATATTCTTGAAAGGCAAAGGATTTGATATTCAACATAAATCAACCTACAAAAAATTAATTGATAAACTAAAATCACTTGACTTATCTCAAACTGAATATGATGTTTTGGGTAATGCTTATGAGGAAGTTATTCAAGATATTATGACAGGTAAAGTGTTAGGACAATTCTTTACTCAACCATTAGTCAAGAAAATGATGGTAAAATTAATCAATCCACAAATACATTCTGATGGAAAAATAGATACTTGTGGAGACCCTACTATGGGAACTGGTGGTTTCTTAATTACCTATTTACAATACATTTTACAACAAGCAACTTCTAAAAACATTAAACCTGATTGGAATTTTATCAAAACCGAAGGATTATATGGTAAAGAATTAGAACCTGATACATATCAAATTGCGGTTTCAAATATGTTAATATCATCAGGTCATATGTTTGAAAAATTAGACAAAGGTGATAGTATTCGTGTTCCTATAACAAGAAAATTTGATAATATTCTTGCAAATCCACCATTTGGAATTAAGGGATTAAAATATGATGATTTTCAAAGTCCATTAAAAAGTGAATATGTTCCTATCAAAACAGATAATGCTGTTTCATTGTTTATTCAAGCAATTATTTATATGTTAAAGATTAATGGTAAATGTGCCGTTGTATTGCCTGACGGACAAGATTTATTTTCAAAAACAAATACCACATTAGTTGCGATTAGAGAATATATTATGAAAACTTGTGATTTGAAAGAAATAATATATCTACCATCGGGTATATTTACATACACATCAATTAAAACTTGTGTGTTTTACTTTGTAAAAAAGAGAGAAGGAACTGATGTTTTGGAAACAAACATTAAAATATCCAAAACTCAAAAAGAAACTGGTAGAGATTACAAGTTTTCAAAAACATATCAAACAACCAAAGTCAAGTTTTATGATTACAATCCTTATGAAGATGTAAAAAATCTATTGGTTGAAGTTTCTATTGAGAAAATTGTGAGTAATTCATATTCACTTAACTATGCTGAATATATGAAAGATGAAACAGAAGAAGAACAATATGAAGATGGTGTTGTTGTAAAACCACTAGAAGAAGTTTGTAGTATTGATTATGGAACACGAATTGTAAAAGGCAATAATACAGAAGGAGAATATCCTGTTTATGGAAGTGGAAGAGCAATGTTTTCTACAAATACATTTAATCGTGAAGGATATAATATATTGATTGGTAGATTTGCATTATCATTAGAATGTGTTCGTTTTATAAATGAAAAAATATTCTTAAACGATAGTGGATTATCTGTAAAGCCAAAAACAAACATTTTATTACATAAATATATTGGATATTACTTATTACACAATCAAGGTATTATATATAATTGTGCGAGAGGAACTGCACAGAAAAACTTGGAAATGGATATATTCAAATCAATAAAAATCCCAATCCCATCACTTGAACGCCAACGAGAAATTGTAAAATATTTAGATTTCATATACGAAAAAGCAAATAAAACAAGTAATGAGAAAATTAAGGAGTTGAAGCAGTTGAAAGAGTTTTGTTTGAATAATCAAAAAATATTTGGTGAGAATGTTGTGAAAACACTTGGAGAGGTGTGTAAGGTTAATCAAGGAACTTATATAAAATCTGATATGAAAATACAAGGAGAATATCCTGTTTATGGCGGTGGAAATGCAAGTTATTATATTAATCAAAGCAATAGAGAAGATGAAATAATTGTAGCAAAAGATGGAGTATCTGCAGATTGTGTGAGATATGAAAAAAATAAGTTCTTCTTAAATCATCACGGGTGGACTTTAATTTGTAAAGAGCAAATAGTTAAAAAATATATGTTTTATTATTTACAATCTATCCAACCTGAATTATTAAGTATAGCTAAAGGAACAGCACAAATTGGAATTAATCAAGAAAACTTCTATAAACTAAAAATACTAGTTCCTTCATTTGAATGCCAAAAAGAAATAGTTGAATATTGTGAATATAATGATACACTCATTAAACAATTAGAAAAAGAGATTGAAAATAATAAAAAACAAGCACAACAATTTATTACAGGTATTGTAAAAGTACAAGTTCAAACAAAAGAACAAGATGATACAAGTTCAGTAAATAATGAACCTATTGATGAAGTTCAAGATTAAATAGTATCTGTTTAAAAAAAAGTTATTATTGAACCAAACCCAAAGATTGTTAAAAGTAAAAAAACTTATTGTTATTGTTGAAGATAATAAAGTATACTTATTAACATTATTATCACATAATTTTAGTATAAATATAATTTATTATAAACATTTTTTTATTCCAAATTTTTATATCATATTATATAATTATAATACCTACTCATAAAATTAAGATTATAAATAATATGTGGTTAAATATTATTTAACATAAGGCAAAACACGGAATAAGTGTGTAAAATATTCAAATGTTATGAACGAAGTTTATTAAGATGGGTTGATAAATATAATGAAAACGGTAAAATAAAAAGGACCCACCTAAAACCTATTGCATATAAAATTCATAAAGTTTATATTAGATGAAATAAAGAAAAATAAAACTATTACGATGCAAAATTTACTTGAAAAACTCAAAGAAAAATATCATACATTAACATTAATCCAAAAATTTATGTTTTATTAATTTATTTTTAATATAATTTTCTAAATTTTTAATATAATTTTATAAATTTTTAATGTCATATTTTATTTCAATTAAAATTATATTTTGTTCTTCACATAATCGTTTCTTCAATATATCTCTTTATAATTTAATTTTAAATGTTTCTTCATTTTATGAAACTAAGGTATAAAATAATAATGATGTTATCCTTGATATTTAAATGCTAATTTTAAATCTTTATTATAACCATCTAATTCATATGGTTTAATTATTTGTCTTGATTTAAAAATGGTTTGTCTAATAATATCTCAAAAAATATTTTAGATAATACGAGTAGTAATAGAAACAAAATAATAAAAGAATTGGTAAATAAACATAATAATATATTATATTTATTTACTATTTAATTGAAAATTATTTCAGTATGTTAAAGTCAAGATTACAAAAGTTAGATGGATTAACACACGAAAAACTAAAAGAAAATATAGAAAAGGTTATAAATTATGAATTTTATGTAATTAATTTATAATTTATTTTTTAATAAATAATGAATTTTATGTAATTAATTTATAATTTATTTTTTAATAAATAATGAATTTCATGTAATTAATTTATAATTTATTTTTTAATAAATAATGAATTTTATGTAATTAATTTATAATTTATTTTTTAATAAATAATGAATTTCATGTAATTAATTTATAATTTATTTTTTAATAAATTATGAATTTCATGTAATTAATTTATAATTTATTTTTTAATAAATTATGAATTTCATGTAATTAATTTATAATTTATTTTTTAATAAATAATGAATTTCATGTAATTAATTTATAATTTATTTTTTAATAAATTATGAATTTTATGTAATTAATTTATAATTTATTTTTTAATAAATAATGAATTTTATGTAATTAATTTATAATTTATTTTTTAATAAATAATGAATTTCATGTAATTAATTTATAATTTATT
>Ga0247832_1006044_pt1 | contig 13565 bp, 15 predicted proteins | sample LaCruzMarch2015__10_FD_192407 | JGI IMG/M metagenome (GOLD analysis project Ga0247832, IMG submission 192407) | Freshwater microbial communities from meromictic Lake La Cruz, Castile-La Mancha, Spain - LaCruzMarch2015_4m | ecosystem: Environmental > Aquatic > Freshwater > Lake | place: Spain... | reverse complement strand
GGGCGCCAGAAACAACAGCAGAAACAACAAGAAAAGATGAGGCAGAAACAGATAGAGGCCGAGCGTCGCGCAGCTGCTGAGAGAAAGGCACGGGAGAATGCTGCTCTGAGAGCTGCAAGAAAACAAAGGAAGATGTCTGGTCCCAAGACACCATCCCCCCAGCAACAACAAGCAAAACAACGGTCTGGGAAAAAGGGTTACAAAACCCCATATTCCAGGCCAATAGGTCCTGTGAAACCACGGTCGCCATCGCCAGTACCCACGGCTCCCCCAATGCCACCTGGAGGTTTTAGGTCTGGGAAAAAAGGTTACAAAACCCCGTATTCCAAGCCAATAGGGCCAAAGCAAAGACCTCAGTCTCCCCCAAAGCAGAAATCACTGTCATGGGGAAATAGAGGATTGTATGAGCCAATAAGAAAGTATAAGAATCCTGGAGATATTGGTCCTTTTGGTTAAATAAAATAATATGATTAGATAAATATAATGGAGAACGTTCAGGATTTCATAGTGAACATGTCATTTCCTACTTCCGACCCCTACAGAATTTCTGGGAACTTTGCCGAACAGTATAATCTCGAGCCCACTGTGACTGCTGCTCTGCGTGTTCTCCACGAGACTCCTAGCAAGTTCAACACAACCTTTTTCTCCAGGAAAAACATTGATTTCATCCAGAACAGGCTTGTGGCTGAGACAAAGCGGTACACTGGTTTTGTGATTGGCCCCCAGGATGAGGGTATTCTGGTTGAGATGATGACTGGTATTTACATCCAGGACAGTACATATGATCCTAACAATTTCAATGCGTCTCTTGCCAAGCTGAACAAACTGGTGATAACTGAGTCTCTCAAGCAGATACTTCCAGGTGTTCGCGCGTATGCCCTGTACGTTCGTGATGCCAGTCGTCCTTACTCTGGGGGAGGCGAGGCAGCTTTTGCACGCCCAGTGCTTGCAAGCGACAAGGGTTCGAGGACCCTCCCTGGTTTCATTCCATTGGTTCGCAAATAAGTTTTTACATATTTTCCAATTTGCATATAACTTGTTCTATCGTAAGACGCTTTCGTGGTTCTAGCTCAAGCATACCATGAAGAAGATCCTTTAGTTGTGAAGAACAATCCAAAACACAAATGTTATTCTCAATGTCAATTCTATTTGGCATCTTGTGTGCCTCTGTAGGTGCTTCACCAGCCATCATGAAAAACAGAGTAACTCCGAGCGAAAAGATGTCTGATGGTTTGCCCACTGGAATAGTAGGATATAGCTTGGACCTCTTTGCATTTAAGAGTATCTCGGGGGCGATATATCTATCAGTTCCAACCAGGGCATATGGCGAAATCTTTTTCTCCTCTGCGGTGCAACCAAAGTCGCACAAGACAACCTTCTCAAATTCTCCGCAGAACAGGATGTTGCTCATTTTGATGTCTCTGTGAACAAAACCCTTGTCGTGGATACATTTGACTGCCATGGCAATCATGAGACAGATGTAAACTGCGTTTCCTTCACCCATGCCCGTATCATGTGTTCGCATATATCCTACGACATCAGATGAATACAATGGCATTACCAAAGCAGGTTCCCCCTTGAAATCCAGGAACTTTGGTTTGATGATGTGCTCATTGTCAAACTCCTTCATCAGGTTATATTCCTTCATCAGGACCTCTTGAGAGCTCCACAGGGTACTATGTCTCTTGGCGTGAAGAAACTTCACGGCAACGTTTTCTCCACTTGTATTCCTTCCTTGGTAAACGTGGCCAAATGTACCATTGCCAAGCTTCTTGAGAATTGTGTACTGCCTCACTTGCTTTGGGATAATCATTTTTACTTTGTGTAAATGACACTTATTATTTATAGACTACAGTTTCTCTGGGTCAAATGACAGAATTGAAGATACGCAAAAAAAAGTTCCGGATAGCAGCAATATTCTTATCATTTTCCCTACGACACATGTCACTCTCCTTTGCCATTCTCATATGTGCAGCTCTCATTATGTTACATGTAGATTTAAATATTCAGAATCATACGCTGAATGCCCTTGGTGTCATTAATAGAAGCGTATGGCTTGGTGACACCATACTCATAATTCTTATAATTAATTGTTATCTTTCCAACAAAGCCAAACTTTGAAAACAGGTTCTGGCTTTTGAAGTTAGTGCAGTCTGCCAATACCATGGAGTACCCACTGCGTTTTGCTTCTTCTATGGTAGAAGACAGGAGAGCAGATGCAAGACCCTTTCCTTGAACCTCGGAGGAAATAGCAAACACCACAACACACTCCTTATTTGGGACATAAGCATCAAGTTTGGAGAACAGGTCAAACATTGGGGCAGATTCCCGCGTATGGCCATAGTTTGCCATCACAAAGGTGTCATAATCAATACTCAGAGACTGGGCCACAATGTCACCATTATCATCTTCCACCGCAAAAGAAAGACCGCTTGCAATAGACTTTGTCATGACATCTGCAAATGAGGTGACAAAATCGCAAGTGGTAAATTTAAGAGCCACGGAAGTAGGCTCCTGGGCAACAAAAGTGCGTGCAGTAAATGCCATGGCACGAGACACATCTTTGAGAGTTAGTTTGAACATTTGTATCAAACTCACCTAGAACTACTTTTATGTTCCATATGTCGATATACTCAGGCATCTTCTAGAAGTCCTTGTTCAAGGTCGTTTGCTGGCTGAAGTTTGGATTTTAGTCTTTCATTCTCTTTGATCAGGCTTGCGACTTTCTTTCTTTGTTCCTGAATTTCTTTTGAAACAACCTTTGGCTTTGTAAACCCTCCTGGTTGGCTCAGGGGGGTGGGTAGCCAGTACCCCAGAATGCCAGAGATGAGGGACATGTATGCAGCATCTATCCCATGGACGGCAAGCATGGTTCCGCTGAATGCAACAAGACTCCCAGAAAGAAGTGCCTGTGTCCAGAACATGTACCTCTTGTTGCTGTACTCCTGATGATTGCTCACATGTTCCTGAAACTCATCAAAGTCTAGTTTCCCAGATTCTACCATATCAAATATTTTCCCATACATCTTACCATTATCTGTGAGAGCAACTTCTGAATTCTTAGACCAGTTAAACATTTGATATTATAATATGTGTTTTTGTTAAATGGTTTTTTACGCATTTGATGTGATATCATTCCTAAAGAAACTTGTGAAAAATGATACCAAAGTGGTGTGTAGACGAGGGTCTTGGGTTGTTCTGACAAAGAAATCCGGAAATTTGTAACTTCTTGGCATGGCTGACGTTTGACCAGAGAAACATTATTACAAAAGAGTGAATGAGCCATCAGCCATATCCATGTCCAAAGGCATGAAACGGATTTTCCTGATGCGTTCTCTCTCTGCGTAGTCTAACTCGGCATCGTCTTCTATTATATCATCCTCCTCATCACCAAAGAAATCAGCGACAATTTGGTCATCTGATTGATCAGCATAGTCGGTGGGGTCTACGGCAACTTCATTTTCTTCTTCACGATCTTCTGTGACTGCATCAATTTCGCTTGGGTTGTGTGCAACTTCCGCAACCGTGTCCGCTATCTCCATCTGCGAATCATAGTAATCATCTGGCATGTTGTACATCTCTGTGTCGGATGTTTCGGTATCTAGGAGCACACCCGCATCTCCCGCCGAGCATGTGGAACATCCTGACAGTTCCGTGTCCACGAGGACACCCGCATCTCCGGCAGAGCAAGTGGAGCACCCTGTTATCTCGCTGTCACTTCCTCCAAATAAAAAGGAAGCAACGATAACAACCAGGAGAGCAATTGCGACGAACACCCAGTTATCCTTGGCAATGGCAACAATCTTCTTAAGCATTTATGTATTGTAAACATTTTTTATTTACTATAGTAAATGTTGACTTCCGTGACAATACCTCAAATCCGACTGATGCCAAGTGATACTGGTTTCATGCGTGGACAGCGTGACATCACATTTAAGATAAACACAGTTTCTCCAGAGGAATTTGGAACGCAACCGGTGGACAATTCGTGGTTACAGGCACAGGCTGCTTACTTTATGAAACTTGATAACGATGATTTGTATACTCTCATATCATTCACCGTCCGGAGTCACCAGTGGATCACCCCTTTTCTACGTTCTGGCAAACTCCCCGGCTCCAAGGAGCTGAAAATGATAGTGCAAGACAGTCAGCTGGCCCCGCTATTTCCCCAGATGAGAACGCTCGTGGATCGTGGAACCACTGTGTTTGGTAAGAAGAGCATGTCAAAGGAAATGTTCACCGATGTTGACCATAGGAAGTACGTGCGTAATTTGTTTGTTGACAAAAAGACTCCACTCGGAACAAGATACGTAGCATTCCAGATGCTCCTCCGGGGGAATGACTTCAGTGACCGTGCTCTCAAGATGGCCCTTGTCACATACCAACGTGATTTGAAAAGGTTGTTTGCCGGTAGTCCCGCAACTACGAAGAAAATGACTGTGTTTCGTGGAATTCTTAGAAATATCATTGGTTCAAAGAAGATTGTTCAGACAAAGGAACCATCGAGCACATCTTTTAGCATGGAATATGCAGGGGCGTATTCCGAGTCTAATAATGGTTCCGGAAGGATAATGAGGATTGAACTTCCAAAGGGGACCAAATGCCTGGCGTTGTGTATAGTAAACTCCTTTACAGAGGCAGGTGAGTTCGAAATTTTACTTCCCGCAGGCAAGTTTGTTGTTGAAAACACAGGAATACGCCGCAAGCTTGGAAAGGCAAACATTCTTACAAACACTATGAAGCTGAAAGTGTGATATCAAATGTTAGTTTTTTAGTGATATAAAAGAGACATCCGCCCCATAGAATGTCTATAAAGGCCGTCTTTGCGTCCCATTTTTCAAAGAGGGCATAATTTGTCCCATCGTACACTGCGTATACCAGCGCGCCTAGCAAGAATGCATCGGTATCTTTGGTTTCCTTGTGTATAAATGTGTTAAATAGCAAGATCATTGCCGCATATGCAACCAGAGCTCCCGTAGGTTTCACTGTCATCTTGTTTTGTTGTATATTTTCTGTCATTTTTGCAAACATCTTCCCGGCAACCAACCATATCCAGAGAAAGTCCAAAGTTAACATAATTGCGCTGCTTTTCAGAACTGACGAGTTCATTTTTTAATGGTAATATAATTAAATGACATTGCTTTGTTCGGTGTGTGGTAAACGGGTTGGCATGCTTGGATTCTCTTGCCCCTGCGACGACAAGAAATCCTTTTGTGCAAAACACAGGCTCCGAGAATACCATGCATGCCCAACCTTGGAAACCAAGGGAAAGGTTCACCTTGAGAAGATCGTTGCAGATAAAGTTAAGAATAGACTGTGACTAATTTAATAGACGTTAAAAATCACATAAATAAAAAAAGTCATAGTAATAAAAGCAATCATGCCAGGTGCCATTTCTCAGCTTGTGTCATATGGTGCCCAGGATGTATACCTCACTGGAAACCCCCAAATCACATTCTTCAAGGCAATCTATAGGAGGTACACAAACTTTGCAATGGAATCCATCCAGCAGTCCATGGATGGTACAACAGATTTTGGTAAGTTCCCTACATGCACCATATCACGTAATGGAGACCTTGCAGGAGCTATTTGGATCGAGGTAACTTTGCCATCCCTTCTTGGGTATAACATCACCCCCACTCCCCCCATTTCTCCTGGTTCGTCTACTCTCCAAAACGCATCAAACGTGATGGCAAACACAAGTTTGTTTACAGATACAAATGGTCACTACTGGCAAACCAGCGATGGCGCGGCATATTCTAACCTTGTTGCTGCCAACCTGAATGGTATTTACTATGCCAGTGCAAACACTGCCAACATGTCAAACACTGCTGCTTATTCTGGCAACATCATCACATGGCCTTACATGACATTCACCGGGAATGGGATGCCAAACACCCCTGCAATTTCCAACGTGAGCATTCCCACTTCAAACCTCCGATATGTGAACGGCATTGGTCTTGCGCTCTTCAACTCTATTGAGCTGCAGCTTGGTGGTCAGCGCATTGATAAGCATTACTCAGAGTGGTGGGACATTTGGTCGGAGCTCACCGAGACTTCTGAGCATCTGCAAGGCTATAACCAGATGGTTGGCCGGTACGATCCTTCGTACTACAATAACAATTGGGATGTGACTCAAGCAAGGGGTGGGACGTACTACATTCCTCTGAAGTTCTGTTACAACCTGAACCCCGGCCAGTACATGCCCCTTGTGGCTCTGAGTTATCACGATCTCAAGCTCAACTTTGACATCAATAATTATCTCAACTGTGTCCGGTGCAATTATCCTGTGACGAGTCTGACTTCTATGGTTGGTTCCAACCCTCTGAGTATTTCTAACTTCAAGTTGTACTGCGATTACATTTTCCTTGACGCCCCTGAGCGCATTAGGATGTCCGAGATTCAGCATGAATATCTGGTGACACAGCTCCAGTGGCAGGGTTCTGAACCGGTGACTGCCCCCAGCGCACCTAATGGCACGACAAACCGGAAATTCACCCTGAACTTCAACCACCCCGTCAAGTGTCTTATTGTAGCATATCAGGCTGCCAGTTCTTATGAACAAGGTGATGCTGTGAATGGCAATGATATTTTCAACTATCAAATACCTGGAGATGATAGCGCCGAGATTATTGAGTCCATGACTCTGCTCATCAACGGAAGCGAGCGTTTCTCTGCACGCCCCGGTGCCTATTTCCGTCTTGTCCAGCCCTATCAGCACAGTCTGCGCACCCCCTCCAAGAGTATCTATCTGTATTCCTTTGCCCTAGAGGACATTGACTCCAAGCAGCCCAATGGCAGTGCCAACTTTACCCGTTACGACTCTGCCCAGCTCCAGATGGTTCTCAACCCCAACTTGCCCTCTGGTCGTTTCCAGATTTATGCGCCCAATTACAACATTCTACGCGTGGCAGCAGGTATGGGCGGCTTGGCTTTTGCGAACTAATTTAGTACTCATCCTCGCTGTCAGACACCTCCTCACCGCGCGCCTTCCGCATCTTCCGTGACTTAGCGCGTTGCTTCTTTTCTTGGCGAGACAGCTCCCGCTTCTCTTCCTTTACCTTGTGGGTGTTACCAAGAGCATCAGTGTACTCGGTCTCCCGCTTGAGCTCGATCTTGGCTGCCTCTAGGGTGGCTGCGGACTGACCTGTGATGTCAACCTTGCCTCCCCCCACTGTCCACATCTCGGAGCACACAGACTTGACAAATTCTGTGCTGTGAGAAATGACTACGACGCCACCGCCAAAGGTATCCAGAGCAGTACTCAGAGCGCCCAGACTCTCGCGGTCCAGATAGTTGGTAGGCTCGTCAAGAACGATCACGTGAGGGTGCTGCCACAAAGCTGCTCCGATGACAAGTTTGACCTTCTGGCCTCCAGAAAGACCACGGATGCGAGAGTGAGTTGTAAACTCGGGATCCAGACCAAGCTTGGTCATATGGTCCTCGACATTCTTGGCAGTCAAGGGCTTCCCGAGCAGTCCATTGACAGCGGCATCCTTGGCGTCGATGTCGTTGAGGAGCTTTTGGAAGCCAAGCTGCTCCAGGGTCTCGCGGACAATCCAAGTCGAGGTCTCATCATTCTTCCAGAACACCTCATACTCATAGGAGCGCTTTAGCTTCCTGCGACCTCCAATGCGGTCAAGAGACTTCTTGACACCATCGATGACCTTGACCTCATACATCTTGGCGGTATCGGCGGCATTGCGTTCAGAGCGATCCACCGACTCCAGATCCTGGCCACTTGCATAGCGCCACTGAATGTATTGGTTAGGAGTCATGTCCAGGTGGTTCTCGATGTGGTGGAAAGCATGCTGGGCAACATAAGCCATCCGCATGTTGGGATGCTTCCAAACAGACCCCTCGGTGGTCTGGGTCTCGCCAGTCAGGACTTTGATTAGGGTAGACTTACCCGCACCATTGGGCCCGATGACACCGATCCGTGAGTTCATAGAAACCTGTGAGTTGACACCGCTGAAGATGTTGGGGCCGTTGGGATAAGCAAAGGAGACACCACGGAGCTTCATGATTGCACGATCCTTGGACGTGATGCCCTCCAGGAACCCTGGCTCAGGGAATTCCCACTTGGCGGTGGCATCCTTCAGGTCATAGTAGGCAGCCGCCTCAGGGCGCTTTGCCACAAACGCAGACAGGTTTCCGATGTGCTTGGAGAGCTTCAGGTTTTGCTCATAGTGAATGATGGCAGAGCACACGGCATCTAGGAAGCCAGAGTCGTGAGAAACGATGAGGGAAGATACATTCTTCAGACTGGTTAGATAGGACACAAGCCAAGCCACATTAGTGGTGTCCATGTGGTTGGTCGGCTCGTCGAGCAGGAGGACATCGGCATGCAGTAGAATGGCACGAGTGAGGGCCAGCTTCATCTTCCAACCACCTGACAGAGATCCCACTGGTAGATTACGCATGCTTTCGTCAAAGCCATTAGCCTCTAGCTTCTGGATAATTTCCTCTGCAGAGCTGATTTCCATCACCTGGTGATCCGATGTTAGGAAGTCGAACACAGTGCTCTCCGAGAGAGAAGAGTCAATGTCGTGCTCTACATATACCGTCCTTACCTCAGATGCACTGGGAAACCCTTCGAGCTGACCATTTGCAATGGCGCGCATGAGAGTACTCTTGCCCGCTCCGTTTGGACCAATGAGACCATACCGGTTGCCACGCTTGATGTTGAGGCGGGTAGAGTTTAGCAGAATCTTACCACCATAAGCAAGTGAGAAATCACAGTCGCACAGATCTTCACCTGGCTCAGTCTCCTTCTCTGCGTTGTCCTTTGCCTCAGGCTGGAATTCCTCAAACAGTTTGCGAATTATGTCGCTATCCGCAAAGTCAGAGAGAGCCTCTGACCATGCAGACATATCAGTTTCCTTGTGGCGGAATAGGCTGTCTACGACCCCTGCAATAATGTCAGCATTCTTGGGGCATGCACTGGAAACCACACCTTTGATGTCCTCAAAACTCACCTTGGAAAAGGAAGTCTGATGGAGATTGTATAGATAGTCATAGCACTTGGTTGCCACCGCGCGTGCCTCTGGGTTGGACATCCCCTCCATCGCATTCTTTACGTCATTGATGAGCTTGTCGGAGAAGTCATAAGCATCAGCAGGATCTTCCACGAGCTTGGCCATATTGTTGATGATGACACAGGTCTTGCGGCGCACCACAGTCGTGCGGTCCACAATACCACGGCATAGCAGAGGCACCAGGACAGCAAGGGTGCGTGCATCGACGGTCTGGACAAATGTGGTTGCAGATAGTTGATGGACGCATTCTGGGACCTGGCTGCTATCAGAGATGGCAGTGATCAGATGGGCAATGAATGGTTCGACGTCCTTGTTGCCAATGGATGTACAACACTTGGTGAGAGCAGTCTTTGCAGCTGCCTTCACCGAGGGACGGAGGTCTACCATACACTCGGACAGCATAGGAACAATTTCGGGGAGAAATTGAGAAACTTGTTCTGGGACGTTCTCCGCAATACTGGTAAGCAGAGACAGGGCTTTCTCCTTCACCTGCCACTTGGCAGTCTTATCGACTGGGAGGTTGTCGATCACATTGCGAACAAAGTGAGCGGGAATGCTAGGATAAGTAGACATGTTGGCAGATGACAGGATGTTTGCAATGATGGTAGCCATTCTGGTTTGTATATCCCAGATGCATATTTTATACGACTATGTGTCGATATAAAATATTGGTTATGTGTATATGACTCCTAAGCTACTATCGTCGCTGTTTGCAGCCTTCACGGGTCCTGGAATGCAGAAATTCGCTTCTAAGGTGACGAGTCGTGCCGTCATTGCTCCAGTTATATATGCTCTTATGTGTATGGCTGCTTTTGCCGTTGTGTATGCTCTCATTGGTTACAAAGAGCTGTTTGAAGTCACCGACGAAAACAAGGACAAAAACTGGGAGAACAGTGTCGTTGCAAGTGTAATGTTGCAATCCAATGCCATGGGTGATGTATCAGCAAAGAATTCTCTTGCTCGGTGGTTGATGACAGCACAGGTGATGTGCGGGTGGGCTTGGTTCATGGTTATCGCAGGCGTTATGATATAAATATATAAATGTATATCGACAAACTCTTTTCTCAAAAAAATGTTTGTGTAAGTTATACACCATGGATGCATTTCTCTTAACTCAGGCTCTGGAGCAACCCGCTGAGACCTACATTGACAAGATGGATAAGGTGGTTATAGTGGAGAAAAGGGGTTTCTCATTCATGAAGATGCTGCAGCTGATCCTGTCCCTTGCGATCAGCGCGTATGCCGCGTATCTGTCATGGAATTGCTCTGTGGGCGAACCCGCATTCATCCGCATTCTATCCGCGTTACTGGCATGGTTCTTTGGCGTGCTCTATATACTTTTTTACATTATGTTCAAATCGAAGTCTTGCGCAATGATGTAAAGATATGGTAAAAACTCCGCCATGTGCAACTGTATTCTGTGTTGATCGTGTACTTTTCGAAGACAATGTACAACCGTCTTCGAAGTAGTATTCTAGAGTCTTAATATTTATATCGACAAAATACTTTTTATGTATAATTATTTTCTTGACGTGTGTAATAATGTTGTCCGCACTCATTCGTGTTCACGGGAAGGAACATCAGGACGTTTCCTCAATTATCCCCTGTGTTGTACAAAAGAAGAGTGTGAAAAAAAACTCCGAAGAAAATGATAAGAAACCAGCTTCAAAATCCCTCGAAAAGAAGCCAAGAAAGCCAAGGGCTAAGAAAGCGCCTGTTCAACCTGAGGAGGAAAAAGGCATCGAGTATTCGGAGTTTGTTCCCATTAAGGTGGATAAAAAACCGCCCCCGGCTCCATATAAGGATGTTGATGATGATGATGATGATGGTGAATTCATGGCAATTACTGGCCTGGTTGATGATGATGATAAGTACGAGAATATTGATAATATGTACAGAAAAAGGGACGTGGAATGGGCAAATATGATGGAGGAAGCGGCAGCTGTGCTAGATGATGCAGAAGGCATTTCTGACACGGATGTAGATGGGTCATTGTCAAATTCACAATTTTCAGAGCATGATGTAGAAGGTTCCATCGTTTCGGATTTAGATACTATGGACGATGATGTTGCCGATGTTGTTATTGACGACGATATATTCTTTGAAAGACAAGTGTCGGAACCAAAGATAAAAGTTTACAAAGGACCTGCTTTGTTCAAGGACACAGACTATATCCCATAGCATATCACGTAAAAAATTATAAAATAAAATATGGTTTCATATCAACTATGGCTAGCACTGAAGCCAACAACATTATTGAAGTGAATGACCTCATTGAGGAGATCACTCCTGTCAAGGATATTGGCGAATATGTATCTGAGGAAGAGAGCCTTGGCGATGACAGCAATGACGAGGAGTTTGACTTTGACGAGGAGGATGGTGGTGATTTCATCCGTGTTGATGACATAGGCAACTCTGTAGAGCGTGTGGTTGATGTCCTTGGTGGTATCTTTGTATCCTCCGAGGGATCTACAATGGCTGATATTTTGTCCAAGATCTCTGAAACTCTAGACCGCCACGTGCTTGCGATCGAAGCACAGACTGCCATTCTGGAGAAGCAGTCCAAGGTCCTGTTCCGTCTCTCAAAGGCACTTGAGAAGAATTAAGAAATTTGATTTTTAGGAAGTGCAAATTTTGTATCAAATGAGGTTTCTGTTAACAGTTTGTCAAAATACAAGTGATTTATAATTTTTAGAGGATCGAGTTCTATAAGTTCTGCATCGTGTCTATCATTTTCCATGAGTTGAAGACTTTTCAAAAAATCTATTGTTATGCCAACACTTTTGGAGGAAACAGACCTTGTAATACATTTAAAAACACTCTTTAAAAAAAAGTGCGAATCATAAGAAACATTTTTGTCAGGAAAGACTCTGAAATGACCACTGTGCACCCGGTGGTTATGTAGTTTTTCGACATCAGCATTGACAAAATCATAGTCTATAATCGTGATAGCATATTCCATACTAGTGTAGTAATACTTGCCATCAACTCTGTACCTAGAAGAGGTTCTCTCAGTCTTCTTGGTAAGAATGTTATTCGTCGAAAGATCATTGTGTCTCCAACCAGGTATCATCCTCTGTACCGAAGCAATGGAGTATAGAACTTGGAAAATAAGCATCCTGAGAAAGTCATCATCATATGACATCTTTCTCAGGAACGCAGTCATATCCGTGTCAAAAATCTCCATGAAAGAAACATGATTATATTTACGTTGCAAGGGGGTTAGCTCTTTTATTCTTGCTGAAAGAATTGGGATCTTCTCCACAAAATTTTTAACATCCCGCGAGTCATACAACTCTAGAAAATGTGGTGTAATGTGCATGTTCTTTAGCTGCCGTGCAATTTTAGAGAATCTGGAGGAAATAGATACAGCATCTCTGTCCTTTTCTTTCTTTGCTCCAGCGTCATCTCCATCTGCAATTTTCTGTATAAAACGTCTGACTGTCTCGTCACGGTAATAACTTACTTTCATGGCAAACTTCTCAGTTTTACTATTGATCAAAAAAATGTCAGAGTATTTTCCAGAACCTATTTTCTTAAGAGATAACATTAATATTTTTCTCTTACTACATTTTATTTATACTATTTTTTGACGACTTTGGTAACTCAAATTAAAATAATTAATTTAATAAATGTCATATGTGTTGACTCCTCAACCAGGTTCTAATACATCGCACCAAATAAGAACTGCAGAGGCACTTGCCAATGTCCCCATCAGAGAGGCTTTGGAACTTGCAAAACAAAAAGCACGGAAGGCATTCCTGTTTGACCCCTTGAAACTGGGGGCCAAAAAAATAGGAGGCGGTGTATACGGAACCGCGTACCTCATGAAAATCACCCCAAGTGTTATTAATGGTTTACAGGAAGGGTTGGCATACGGAGGCGGGAGAATTGTTACAACAATGCCCCGCGTTGGAGAACAAGTTGTTATAAAAATAGCCCGGCAGAGTAAAAACAGAGATGCTGAATTTTACCAAGAGAACATTCGAGAGAACATAGTTCACAAGAGAATGTCCACAGCCCAATGCAGACCCGTCCCAAGAGCATCAAAACCAATTTGCGTTTCAAAATACGTCCCGCCTTTCAAACTGTCATTCATAGATGGTGCCCCAGGGAGACACGAATCTGTAACTGTGATGGGTCTTGCCGGGAATATGTCACTGAATAAATTTGTAAAGGGAAAGTCTATCCCAGCAACTTTTTATGTAGATGTCGAACGTGCGATTTGCAGTATGTGGCTTGATGGTTATCTTCACGGAGACCTGCACCGCGAAAACATAATGATAGATACCAGAAACAATAAAGTCCAGATAATAGATTTTGGGTTTGCTCTCAAAATGCCCCCTGCGTTTGTTGATGTACTTGCCAGGCGGATATCTAATATGGTATCCAGAGGGAATTTCCAAACCCTTGGTGACATATGGACAGAAAAACCAGTGGATGGTAAACTTCGTCTCATAAACTACTCTGATCGCGTGATGAAAGGTCGTGGTTTTCCATGGTACAATCCTGATTACAAGATTCTGA
>Ga0247832_1006038_pt1 | contig 13568 bp, 7 predicted proteins | sample LaCruzMarch2015__10_FD_192407 | JGI IMG/M metagenome (GOLD analysis project Ga0247832, IMG submission 192407) | Freshwater microbial communities from meromictic Lake La Cruz, Castile-La Mancha, Spain - LaCruzMarch2015_4m | ecosystem: Environmental > Aquatic > Freshwater > Lake | place: Spain... | reverse complement strand
CTTCTGGGGGTAATGGAGATTATAAGATTACCTGGAATAAAGGCCAGGTTAAAGAGGAAATTTCTAATCTCGCAGATGGGGATTACGATTTTACGGTAGTTGATGCAAAAGGCTGTAAACTTGAAAAGTCGCTTAGAATGTCGGAAATTATTCTTCCTCTTAGCCTCGATTTGAAAATCCTAAAGGAAGTTTCTTGTGCTGAATTTGAAAATGGCTCTCTGGAGGCTTTCGTGGAAGGCGGTAAACCTCCCTATAAATATAATTGGAGTATAACAGGTAAAACCAATGCTACCCTGGAAAATGTCAAAGCAGGAAGTTATGCAGTTACTGTTACAGATAAATTGGGCGAAACTAAATTTCAAACCATTGAATTGAAAAATCCTCCTGCCATTGTTGTCAATGTGGAGATAATCAGTCAAGCGTCGGTTAATAACAAAGATGGTGTCGCCACTGCTTCTATTACCGGGGGTATAGGTGCCTATAAAAAAGTTTGGTCCACAGGTGAAACAGGTGATTCCTCGTTTTTACTAGGTCCTGGGTACCAAAAACTAACTATTACCGATGATCAGGGTTGTGTAGTAAGTAAACCTTTTGTCATCACTGAAGATATTAAAGAATTCAATGCCAATATTAGGGTTGTCAATGCATTAAAATGTGCAGGGGATAAAAATGGATCTGCAACGCTAAATATTAATGGTGGTAAGCCACCATATACCATTAAATGGAACCTTAGTGAATTAACAGGTACAGAATTAATCAATCTAAAGAAGGGTAATTATATCGCTTCTATAACAGATAGTCAGGGTAAATCTATCTCCACTTCGTTGGAATTTACTGAACCAGAGGTAGTTAAAGGACAGATTAATGTAGTAGAAATTCCCGCGCTGGATAGCTTAAATGGTAAGGTTACCCTCTCTGTTTCTGGTGGTACAGCACCTTATTCAATTCTTTGGGATAATGGTGAAATGGGGGAAAATGCCTACGCACTCTCCAGCGGAACACACAAAGTAACGGTTAAGGATACGAATCAATGTGAAATAATCACCTCTTTTGTACTCGATGAAATAGTGCCTGAATTGACATTAATGGTTAAAACGGATAATGAAATTGCATGCTTTGGTGATAAAAATGGAGCCTTATCTTTGGATTTAGTGGGTGGTAAAAAACCGTTTTCCATAAAATGGAGCAATGGTTCAAACAACCCAAATATTTCATCTTTATCTCCCGGAAAATATTCCGTGACCGTAACCGATAGTAAGAATAAGTCAGTCACAGCCGAAAAAGTATTGTTTGAACCTTCAAAACTGGTAGTTAATACTACTTTCATTAGAGGTGCATCAGATGATAAAGGTCAAAATGGCAAAAGTAGCCTGCTCATAAATGGCGGTAGTTTTCCATTCGTCATTCAATGGGATAATGGCAATAATAAGATGTTAGCTCAAAATTTAACGGCAGGATATCATTCTGTGACCGTCACGGATATTAGAGGCTGTGTAGATACCAGCGCGGCAACTATTCCAATAAGACTTATTCCAGGTTTGGCTCGTGATTCATTTAAAGCAGAACAAATCATTCAAATCGAAAAATTAGTTTTCCAGGCCGATAGTATTAGCATTCCACCAGGCGTAGAAGAACTTTTACAGGAGGTTTTACAGTTTTTAAAGGATTATCCAACCCTTAACGTAGAATTTGGTGGGCATACTAATAATGTAGCATCCGATAATTATGCAGATGATATATCTCTGAAAAGAGCCCGATCTGTAGCAAACTTTTTTATCCGCAATGGTATTCCAGAGTCAAGAGTAGCCGCTTTCGGGTATGGAAAGAAAAATCCTTTGGTCTCAAACGATACACCAGAGGGGCGTAAGAAAAATCAGAGGGTTGAACTGAAAATCCTGAATGGGCAATAAAAGATAATATTATTCTATTCCTTTCCATCGTCGATGACTCCACAACCACTGGCTTGGGTCATCGACGATTTGTTTTTCAAGGAGTTCCGCATACTTTTTTGTGATAAAACCATGCTCTGTTTCTTTTCCATACATACATATTAAACTAAAATTAATATGACATTGACGGCCCGCATCTTTTAAATGTAAATAGATGACGGGTAAATTATATTGTACAGCATGTTTTTCAACGCCAAAAAGCATGGGAGTTTTTATGTCTAAAAAAGGAGTCCAAAATGATTTCTTGGGGTCAACCGGGCGCTGGTCGGAGGGCATAATATAAAAAAAGATTTGATTTAAATGTGCGACAATATGTTCCTTAAATGTATAGCGGGTGATTAAATTTAATCCAAATTTTGTTCTTATGTGAAGGAGTAAAGCACTAAAATAATTGCTCTTCACTGGGGTATATACCAAACCAACAGGTTTGTTTATAAAAATAGGTAAGGCAGAAAACGCTTTTTCCCAGCTTCCATAATGTGCTGTTACTATGATTATGGGTCTATTTAATAAGGTAAGCTCATTTAAGAGGTCAATATTTTCAATCACTATCGACGGATAGACGCCTTTTTTACTTTGGATTAAAAGAGGAATAAGATCTTCAAAGTTTTTTAAAAACTGACGATAAAAGGCCTTTTGAATTTCTTTAATCTTTTTTAAGGTATGCGTTGGAAATACCTTCTGCAAATTATCCTGTACCACCTTTTTCCGATAGAAAATGATAGGGTATAAAAGGATAAATAATAGGTTCAATAGTCCGTGAAGTATTGGTCTGGGGATGGACGCAAGAAGGAAAAAGGGTAAATATTTGGGACTAATTTTCATAGACAACAAAAATGAGGGAAAAATGGTAAGATTTGCCTTCTTTTGATTAGTTATTTATAAATTTAGATGTTTTAATTTGCTGAATCATTTTTTTTTTCATTATTCATCGAAATAGCAACTATGCAAAACTTGACGAAACTTTTATTGAGTGCACTTTTAATGATTTTAACATTAAACGTATCTGCTCAAAAAAAATCTAAATCTAACAATGCAGAGGTAGTCGTACCTAAATTGATAGATGCCAAAAATTTTAAGTCGCTAAAATGGAGAAATATCGGTCCTTTTCGCGGCGGCAGGGCTAACGGTATTTCTGGCGTTCCTGGTAATAATCAATTGTATTTTGTTGGCTACACCGGCGGTGGCGTCTGGAAAACGCAGGACGCAGGACTAAATTGGGTTAATATTTCTGACGGTTTCTTTACATCAAGTACCATTGGAGATATTGCCGTAGCTGAAAGTGATCCCAATGTAATATATGTAGGTACAGGGGAACATGCCGTAAGAGGTGTTATGACTACTTTTGGTGATGGCGTGTATAAATCAACAGACCAGGGTAAAACCTGGAAAAATATGGGTCTGGAGAATACCAGACATATTTCTGATGTGATTATTCACCCACAAAATCCTGATATTGTTTGGGTGGCCGCTCAAGGCGCATTACACGGTCCTTCTGAAGAAAGGGGTGTTTATAAAACAACAGACGGAGGTGTTACCTGGAAAAAAACACTTTATGTAGATGTTAATTCAGGCGTTTCCAGCCTTACCGTTGATTTTTCCAATCCAAGAATCATGTATGCCGCTACCTGGGAACATCGTCGCCTTCCCTGGCAGGTTCAGAGTGGAGGTAATGGTTGTTCAGTATGGAAATCAACAGATGGTGGTGAATCCTGGAGCAAATCCGTAGAGGGTCTTCCTTCTATGATGGGTAAAATTGGCTTGTCTGTTTCAAGAGCTGAACCTTCCCGCGTTTACGCCATTGTAGAAGCGGAAAAATCTAAAGCAGGGGTCTATCGTAGTGATGATGCCGGAAAGTCATGGAAATTAATGACAAACGATCAAACACTTACCGCCCGTTCCTGGTATTATATGGAAATTTATGCCGATCCCTCAAATCCTGAAATTGTCTATGTCCTAAATGCTCCTGCGATGCGTTCCATAGACGGAGGAAAAACTTTTTCAATGTTAAGGGTAGGACATGGCGATACGCATGACCTTTGGATTAATCCACAGGATAGTGAAAATCTGGCACTTGCCGATGACGGTGGAGGTGAAATTAGCTTTAATTCGGGAAAAACCTGGTCAGCTCAGGGAAATCAACCTACCGCTCAGTTTTATAGAGTGAATACAGATAATCGTTTTCCATATTGGGTGTATGGGGGTCAACAGGATAATTCTTCCGTAATGATTCAAAGTAGAACCAGTGGTTCAGGTATCACCGACAAGGACTGGACTTCCGGACCAGGTTGTGAAAGTGCTTTCCTCGCTTTTAATCCAGATAATCCTACGCAAATTTTTGGTGGTTGCTACCAGGGGTATATCGAGGTATTAAATATGGCAAACCAGGAAGTTAAGGATATTATGGCTTACCCAGCCTTAAATCTGGCTATTGCTCCAAAGGATATGAAGTACCGTTTCAATTGGAATGCGCCTATTATAGCTTCTCCTCATGACTATAATACTATTTATCATGCGGGAAATAAAGTGCTGAAAACAACCGATGGTGGTATTAGTTGGACTGAAATTAGCCCTGATTTAACCCGAAATGAGGCGGAAAAACAAGGGGTCGGTGGTGGCCCAATTACCAATGAAGGAGCTGGGGGAGAAAATTATAATACTATCTTTTATTTAATTGAGTCTTCTACAGAAAAGGATCTTATTTGGTCGGGAAGCGATTGTGGTCTGGTGCATGTAACTAGAAATGGAGGTAAATCATGGGATAATGTTACCCCACAAGGTTTGCCGGAATGCCTGATTCAATCTATCGAGGTTTCCCCACATCAGCCGGGTACTGCCTATATTTCAGCTACCCGCTACCGTTTTAATGACTTTCAGTCAATGGCTTATAGAACGACTGATTATGGAAAAACCTGGGTTTCCATAAATCAGGGGATTGGTAAAGATGATTATTTAAGAGTAATCAGGGAAGATCTAAAAGTGCCTGGCTTACTTTATGGCGGAGCTGAAAGGGCTTTCTATATTTCTGCCGATGCTGGTGCTAACTGGAGCTTGTTTCAACTCAATATGCCAGTAGTTGGTATTACCGATTTAACTTTCAGGGATAACGATTTAGTTGCTTCTACAGCGGGTAGAGCTTTCTGGATTTTAGATGATCTTAGTGCCATTCAACAGTCAAAAGGCTTTCCTCAAGGTAAATTACAACTTTACACCCCAAAAGATACTTACCGGTTTGGTTCTTCAGGCTACGGGGGTGGTAGAGGTAATATTGGTGAAAATCCCGCAGAAGGAGTTGTTTTTGATTACTTTATTGGAGAAAAAGTAGATTCTTTAGGCTTGACCTTAGAAATATATACCGCAGAGGGGAAATGGTTGAGAACCCTATCTTCTATCAAACCAAAGAAATCGGACGCTTATCCGGGAGGACCTCCTCCGCCAGTTATTCTTCCCGCTCAAGAGGGAGTGAACCGTTTTGCCTGGGATATGAGAACGGAAACTTTACCCGGCATTCAAAATGTTTTTGTACAAGGTGATTTAAGAGGATATAAAGTGGGGCCGGGTATGTATAAAGCAAAGCTTACCGGCAATGGTCAAAGTTCTGAGGTTACTTTTAAGATAAAGGTAAATCCTGCTTCAACTACCACTAAGGAAGAATGGATGGCTCAACAACTCATTTTGGAAAAAATCGATGCTGATGTGAAAGAGGTACATCAAATGGTGAATAAAATGCGTTTGGTGAAAAAGCAAATTTTACTTCAGGATGAAATACTTCAGGATAATCCGGCAGCGAAAGATCTGTTGGAAAATGGAAAGTCGTTGTTGAAAAAATTGGAGGATTGGGAATCTCAGGTTATTGAAACCAGACAGAAGAATTTCCAGGACGTTATTAACTGGCCAAGTAAGATGAATGGTGAGTTGTTAGACTTGAAAAGTAGAATTGATACTAATGAGGCGAAACTTACCAACGGGGCAAAACAAAGACTTACCGATTTGAATGTTCGTTGGAAGCTGGATAGATCTGCTATCGATAAAGTGATAAACGAAGATTTACCGGAATATAGCAAAAAATTTCAAGACAAGGGTTTACCCCCTTTAATTTTAATTCAATAAAATGATGAAAATAGTAGGTTTTGCCTGTTAAGGCGCCTTTATCGACTTTTCGATATGGTGGAAGGAAAAACGGTAAAACCTTTAATATTGTTCAAGCTAAAGACCTGCTTGTGTTGCGTTCAGTGTCTCCACTCGATGCACTCAGGCAGGTCTTATCGGCTAAAGCGTCGATTTTTTTTGAAAATTTAACCCTGACATTTTCTTTTCCAGAGGTAAAAGTGAATGTTTTTAAGGTAAATGAACCATACCAACTCGATGCTTGTAGATTAGCTTTTAAGGAAGATCCAAATATAAAATTTGCGGGAAGAGTCTGGAAAGAGGAATTATCAGGCTCAACCCTCATTTATACTGAAAATTTATTTGTTAAGTTCAGAGCAAATATATCAACAAAGGCCATTTTAGCTCTTTTAAGTTCATACAAACTGTTGGTAAAGGAAAAATTTTCCTTTACCAGCAATGCCTATTTTGTAAAATCGGAGGGATTCACCGGCGTTACTATTTTTGATATTGCCAGATTATTGGGTGAAAATGCACAGGTACTTATCTGCTACCCGGAAATGGTGTTCCCTAAAAAAATACATCAGATTCACGAGAACCAATGGTTTCTGAAGGAAGTTTCAACCGATGGTCCTAATAGACCGCGTGGGGTAGAAATGAGAAAAGTCTGGCAATATTCGAAAGGGGAGAATGTGGCAATAGCTATTATTGATGATGGTGTTGATACCCATCATCCCGAGTTTAATCTCCTGGGTAAAGTGGTTTATCCCAGAGATACCATTTTAGATATTGATTCAGCGCTACCGCAGACGATGGACGAAAATCATGGTACTTGTTGTGCCGGCGTGGCTTTGGCGCAGGGTTCGGGTCTTGCCAGTGGCGTGGCACCTATGGCTCGATTAATTCCTATCAGGAGTGGAGGATTAGGTTCGTTCTCTGAAGCCAAAGCTTTTGCCTGGGCAGCTGACCATGGTGCCGATATAATTAGCTGTTCCTGGGGTCCTCCCGATGGCATTTGGTATGATCCCAATGATCCAACTCATCGAATTCCCTTTCCTCTTCCCGATAGTTCCCGTTTAGCCATTGATTATGCGTTAAAAAAGGGTAGAAATGGCTCGGGTTGCCTCCTTGTTTGGGCCGCAGGAAATGGAAATGAAGAAATTCAATATGATGGATATGCGTCTTTTCCCACTATTTTGGCCGTTGCCGCTTGCGATTTTAAAGAAAAAAGATCGCCATACAGTGATTTTGGTCAGAATATAGCTTGCTGCTTTCCCAGCAGTTCCGCTTCTTCAACTCCGTCAGGTATATCCGATGGGATTTGGACAACGGATCGATCTCATGCGTTGGGGTACAATCCAGAGGGAGATTATGTGGGTACTTTTGGGGGAACTTCCGCTTCTTGCCCAGGTGTGGCCGGCAGTCTGGCAATCATTCTAAGCCTTTTTCCAGGGCTTAAAAACAGACACATTCGTCCTATCTTAAATATGACTTCCGATAAAATTAGTGCAGATACCGGAAAATATAATAATGGACATAGTCATTTTTTGGGCTATGGAAGGATTAATCCGTACCTCGCCGTTCTTTTTATTAAACAAATATTAGTCATTGAAACTGAAATTAAACGGAATAATAATTCGCAGATAGTAGGAATGCGATGCGTTTTCCAGCAAAATATTTTTCAACTTAATCTTTTTTATTATCTTAAAAATAATAAACAACATTTTTTGACAGGTCAATGGTTGCCCTTTGAGGAGAATACATTTTCTGTCGATCAAATAGTGTTTGAGCTTAACGGACTGGACGCTCCGCTGTTTCTATTTAAAAGGTATGATCGGGAAGATGGACAGTTTGTTAAATTAAAACTTATTTGGAAGTAGATTCTTTTTGGTTGTATTTTTGTTAATAAACATTGAAAACTTTTAAAAAATGAAATTTTTCACAACGCTATTTTTATTGGGTATGTTTCACATTTCCCAAGCGCAAGGAACGGATAATAAACCATTTGATTGGCAAGGTCATAGAGGAGCGAGAGGCCTGGCGCCTGAAAACGCGTTGCCTGCTTTTTTAACGGCTTTGTCATTTCCAAAAATAACTACCCTCGAATTAGATGTCGTTATCTCAGCCGATGGAAAAGTAGTGGTTTCTCACGAGCCGTGGTTAAATGCTAAAATTTGCCTCGATGCTAAGGGCAACTCTCTCAATGGCAAGAAAAAAGAAGAAGTTAATCTATATAAAATGGATTATAAAGAGATCAAAAAGTGTGATTGTGGCAGTAGGGGAAACCCATCTTTTCCGGAACAAAAAGGCATTTTTGCCTATAAACCGTTGTTGAGTGACGTCGTAAATGAGGTTCAGCGTTATGCCAAAAAAGCTAATAAATCTATGCCTCAATTTAATATTGAGATAAAATCTGATCCTTCGTCAGATGGCATTTTCACTCCTGAAGTCAATGTTTTTGCTGAAATAGTAAGAAAAGAGATAAAAAAATTAAAAATACAAGACATTACTTCTGTGCAATCTTTCGATCCTCGTGCAATAAGGTATTTACATGAAAAGGAAAAAGAATGGGTTTTAGCTTATTTGGTTGAAAAAGTAGAGGATATAAAACAGCAAATAGATTTACTTGGATTTACACCAGCGATTTATAGTCCATATTTTGAAAAAGTAACCTTAGCTACCGTGGAACAATGTCATAAAATGGGTATGAAAATTATTCCATGGACAGTTAATGATACAGAGCAGATGAAGAAACTCATGCTACTTGGGGTTGACGGAATCATAACGGATTATCCTGACCGAATACCTGGTGACCAATAAAACTATCGGCATTTTACGTCGGCGAGAGATTATCTTGATATTTTTTTTAAGTGAGCTTGTAACAACCTTATCTGAAAATAGGAAAAGGCGCCATTCCATTTTTCAAATAAATCATTGATAGAAACCTCTTTACTGTGAACATCTGGTTCTGCAAGCATTAAATCAATTTCTTTTTTACTTATAAACTGTTGAATATCAGTTATTAAATCTTCAACATAAAGTTTGATGATATGACTTTGAATAGTGGAAGTAGCCAACTTTCTCATGCTTGCAATGTCTTCTACATCGTGACCTTCAAGCACTCTGTGATAGGTCAAAAGAAGGGTAACACCTGGATTATTATTAGTTTGGCCCTCCAAAAATTCTCTGATAGCGGACAAAAAACTTGCGCCATAATTTAAGGCCTTTGCTTCGCTCACACCGGTTACCTCCAATAAATCTTTATGGTCAATCGGTTTTTTTCTGGCCATTTCCATCAATGCAGTATCAGGAAAAATCTGATAAGGGGGAATGCCTGCGTTTCGGGAGAGATTAAAACGCACCTGAACCAGTATATTAAAGAGTGTTTCGTAATGCTGTGATTTTTTGGTAGCAACGAATTCTTTTGCAGCTTCTTTTTCTTTTCTTTGCGCAATGGTTAACATTTTAACTAATTGCACTTCCTTATTTTCAAAAAGTACCTCTTTACTGCCGCTTCCAAGGCGCAAAACATTTCCGGCATCGTAGGCAATTTCAATGAAACCCATATTAATCCATTGAGTAATATAGTAGTACCATTGTTCGGCAGGGTATTCACGCCCAACGCCAAAAGTTTTTATAAGGTGGAAACCATTTTCAGTAATTTCCTTTCTGTGTGAACCTCTCAGAACATCGATTAAAATGGAAAGGGTAGCTTTTTCATTTAGACGAGTGATAGCGGAAAGAGCCATTTGAGCGAGCCGGGTGGCGTAAAAATAATTTGGGGGATTGAGACATACATCACAGTTTCCACAATTATCGGGTAGGAATTCGCCAAAATAACCTAATAATATTTTTCTTCTACAAATAAGCGCTTCGGCATATTCCTTCATTCTGTTCAACTTGGCCAGTTGCAGTTCTGTTTTTTCCCCTTTAGAATCGTTTAGAATATCTCTTAGGATACCAATATCTGCAAATCCATAAAAGAGCAATGCTGTTGCTGCTGCGCCATCTCTTCCACCACGACCTATCTCTTGATAATAACTTTCAATATTTTTAGGTATATTATAATGTATGACCCATCGAATAGATGATTTATCTATACCCATACCAAATGCCAGGGTTGCACAAATGATTGGCGTCTTGTCAAAAGTGAATGCATCCTGAATATCACTGCGTTCTGAGGGAGAAAGTCCCGCATGATAGGGAGACGCCTTAATACCTTTGGCATTTAACTTCGCCGACAGCGTTTCTGTTGATTTTCTGCTAAGACAATAAATGATACCACTCTGGCCATTTTTACTTTTTATAAAAGACAATATTTGATTAAACCGGTCTAATGCAGGTCTTACTTCCAGATGAATATTGGGTCTGTCAAATGAACTTATATATGTTTCAGGTTGGTGAAGTTTTAATTGATCTACTATGTCGCGTCGGGTAATCTTGTCGGCCGTAGCCGTTAAGGCAATAATAGGTATGTCTGGAAACTGGTTTTTTATAAACCCGAGTTTAGCGTATTCCGGTCTGAAATCGTGTCCCCATGAGGAAATACAATGAGCCTCATCTATGGCAAAAAGATTGATATTCCCTTTTTGAAGTAAAGAGAAAAAAGAGGCGGATATTAGTTTTTCAGGAGATACATAGAGTAGTTTTAATTCGCCGTTTACAAAGTCATTTTCTACTTGTGAGATAACGGCTGAACTTAAACTGCTATTTATAAAAGCAGCTGGAATGCCGTTGGTGCGCAAACCTCCCACCTGATCTTTCATTAATGAAATTAATGGAGAAACAACGATGGCCGTTCCCTTCATTAATAGGGCGGGTAATTGGTAGCAAATCGATTTTCCACCTCCCGTGGGCATTAGGGCAAGCACATCTTTTCCGTCAATCAAAGCCTGAATGATACTTTCCTGATTTTCTCTGAAAGTATCAAATCCAAAATATTTTTTTAACGTTTCTGTTTTTTTTGTTATCATGTTTCCGTAGCAATATCGGAAAAGGGTGTTTGTTGGTTAGGTCGTAAAAGACGTAAAGTACGTTTTTTTTTTCTATTTAGAGAAATTTCGCTATTTTAGCAAAAAATAAAACCAACCCTTTCATGTTTAAGACTAAAATTGCCGGCATCGGTAGCTATCTACCTGATAATATCATAACCAATGATGATTTAGCTCAAAGAATGGATACCAATGATGCCTGGATTCAGGAAAGAACGGGCATTCAATCCAGACGATATGCGACAAATTTCAAAGAGACCACCACCACCATGGGGGCAAAAGCGGCATCTGTCGCCATTGAACGGGCGGGGATAAGTCCAGATGATATTGATTTTATCATTTTTGCTACCCTTTCTCCGGACTATTATTTTCCAGGTTGCGGCGTTTTGGTTCAAAGGGAACTGGGTATTACTAAAACAGAATGTGGTGCCCTGGATATTCGAAATCAATGTTCGGGCTTTATTTATGGCCTGTCTGTTGCCGATCAGTTTATTAAAACGGGAATGTATAAAAATATTCTATTGATTGGTTCCGAAATGCACTCTATGGGCTTAGATTATTCAAATGATGGTAGAAATGTTACCGTTATTTTTGGTGATGGCGCAGGTGCTGTTATTTTACAACCAGCAGTAAATGAAAAACAAGGCATTCTGTCCACACATTTGCATGCCAATGGTACTTATGCAGAAAAATTGGCTACACTTAGTCCCGGTTGTCATGGAGGGTACCATGCAAGTCGTGTTGAAACAGAAATTGATTACGGTTTTCCGGATACCCCTTATGGAGGTATTTTTGTGACGGAACACATGGTTAAAAATAATCAGGTGGCAGCCACTATGGACGGGCAGTTTGTTTTTAAAATGGCCGTTCAGAAATTTCCAGAGGTTATTGGTGAAGCGTTGAAGAAAAATGGTTTGGATAAATCTGATATTGATATGCTTATTCCTCATCAGGCCAATTTGAGAATTAGTCAGTTTGTTCAAAAACAGATGGGACTTACCGATGATAAAATTTGGAATAATATCCAAAAATATGGAAATACTACCGCCGCATCTATTCCCATAGCTCTTTGTGAAGCATGGGAAAATGGGAAAATAAAAGAGGGTGATTTAGTTTGTCTGGCTGCTTTCGGTAGTGGATTTACCTGGGGTGCAGCGCTTCTTCATTGGTAGTTATCTAAAGAAGAAGGCTTCATTTTATTCATTTGAAAAATACCGGGGATGGATTTCTGTTAAAAGATTTCTCAGAGATCCTCCTTTTTTGTTATGCATCACCGACATAATTTCTGCGGTGATACTCAATGCAATTTCAGCTGGCGTTTCCGCACCTAATTCTAAACCTACGGGGCCGTAGAGTATGTTTTTTTGTCTCTCATTCAGAAAAATGTTTTCTGCTTTCAGATCTGTAATCATATTATCCAGTTTCTTTTTGGGCCCTAATGCGCCAATGTATGTTACATTTTTGTCTAATAATGCTTTTAAAATGGAATAATCGTAATTGTAATTATGCGTCATGAGCACAAAAACTGTTTTTTCGTCAATGGGTATTTGTTGTAAAACTTTTTCTGGTTTACTCACTATAATCTGACAGGCGCTTGAAAACCGTTCTATCTTTGCATAAGTATGTCGTCCATCGACAATAGTAACCTCCCAGCCAAGCGTTTCTGCGATAGACTGGAGAGGAATAGCGTCATTTCCTGCGCCTACAATAACTAATGAGATTGGAGGAGAGATGAATGAAAGAAAAGCATTAGACGTATGATCATTAAGAATATAGCTTTTAAAAGAGCTTTTTTTGATCTTCAATGTTTCTTTGATATCCTGCATCAGCGTCTCGGGAACAAACTGAAAAGTTGAATTATTATGAAATTCGCCAGAATCCTCAAGCAACATAGACGTTCCGACGGTGTCACCTTTCTTAATTTGGGGAGCATATAAAGTGACTAAAACCGTATTTTGTCTTTTATGAATGGCTTTTTTGAGTAATTCAATAGGATTTAAAGGGTCGTTTTCATCGATAGGTTCAAAAAGTACCTGGATAATTCCTGAACATCCCAGTTGAATTCCTATGGTGGCATCCTCCTCGTCGCTGGTATCATAAATCACCAATTTGGGTATTTGCGTATGTATGCAAAATACTGCTTTCCTTAAGGCATCCCCTTCTAAACATCCTCCACTAATTGCGCCGGTAAGTTGTCCCTCCTCATCGACAATCATTCGGGCTCCCGGCCTTCTGTACGACGAACCATTTAAGTGGACCAAAGTAGCCAAAGCCAACCTTTTTTCATTTTTTCTGGCTTTATTGTAGGCATTTATGATTTCTCTTATTTCCTTCATAGTTAATTATTAACGCTAATTTCTTACTTTTACTTTAAATGCATCCTTTTTTATGACGAATAATGCGCTTGTTCAAAATATTTTAACCATTGAGAAGGAATTAAAATGGTTTGAAATGTATTTAAAGGCTCGTATAGCTAAATTTTTTAACAATGAATTAGAAGATCCGTTTCAACTTCATATTG
>Ga0247832_1006032_pt1 | contig 13576 bp, 10 predicted proteins | sample LaCruzMarch2015__10_FD_192407 | JGI IMG/M metagenome (GOLD analysis project Ga0247832, IMG submission 192407) | Freshwater microbial communities from meromictic Lake La Cruz, Castile-La Mancha, Spain - LaCruzMarch2015_4m | ecosystem: Environmental > Aquatic > Freshwater > Lake | place: Spain... | reverse complement strand
GTTTCTTGTAATTATATCTTAACGGTCAACCCGCCAAAAATATTTTCCCGCTAATTCGCCAAAAAACTGTTCTTGAAGAAAACAAAGAAAGGGGGAATGGCCCGTGACGTCACCAATAGAGGGGGGTCCGGGGGGGCATCCCCCCCGGCATTCACACGTACCACCGGCACCTCCAAAAGCCCGAGCGAAGCAGTTTTCATTAGCAAAAGATAGTGACAATGATACCTCAAGACAAGGAACAACTGGCTATTCGAAACAGGATAAAGCAATAAGCAAGAGGCCACCGCTTATCTGGCTATATAATGTAACCTTTATAAGCGACTTGTTTCCAACAAATTTGATGCACACAATTTAATGACTGCATGCTTCAGCACCTTGCCTGAAGAATTACGAGGCAATACCCCTTGTAGCACACGAAAGACTCTTCGTGGCTGCTTGAATGATGCTAGATGGCGTTTGGTGCAATATTGTCGGATCCTCTTTGTCAAATGAATATCTTCTTCAACCGATGGAGTTACGTCATTATTTACGCCAACTTCTGCGGACGTTGATAGTACAAGTGCAGCGCAGACAGTCTCTCCAAATCTTTCATCCGGAAGGGGGAACACGGAACATTCGACGATGATATAATCGTCTTCCTTAAAGCCAATGATGACACGCTCGACGTCTAAAGCCAAGACCGATTCTCCGCCGGTACGTATTACATCATCAGCTCGGCCACAAAAATATAGCTTCTTGCTGACTGGATCAATGCATCCAAGGTCATTCGTAAGCACCCAGCCATCATGATCGTCATCTACAGCAATGTTGTTGTCATCACTTCCATCAATAATACTGCGATTCCAATAGCCCGACATGACATGGGGACCACGTGAGCCGATAATGCCAGTTGTTCCATGCGACAGCAGAAGTTGTGGTGGTAGATGCAGTAGAGAGTACGATCCATGTGCTTTCGCCGCTTCTGCTGCTTTTTCGATATGAAAGATTCCAATTTGCACATGAGGGGGTGGATAACCCACGCATGTGCCAGGTCCTGAGTATACTGAAGTGTCATCTGACGGTGTAACTGTCCTGATCTTATCCAAACAACTATCGCTAGCAGAAGGAAGAGTGAAGTCACCACATCCAACCTCAGCTGTCAAATCCTCAAACGTAATGGACGATCCTGCCTCAGTACATGCATATGTTTGTACCACTCGCGCATTTGGGAATATTCGACGCATCCGATCATACAATCCATCTCCTCCGTACCCCACTATCGATTGCCCACCCACAAGGATGAGTCTCACATTAGGAAAGGATGAGTGTGCAGCACTCTGTACCATGGAATGAAGCATCGCAGGTACGACTACCAGGGTGTTTGCAACCATCGTCGACGATTCTAACGACGACGACGAAAAAGACGATGGCGGCGGCGGTAGTAATGTTTTCATTATCACTTCCGGTCGAAACTTCCTTTCTCCTCCTCCTCCATCTCCTTCTACTGAAATACCCACAGAGGAAGGGAATATCAACGTACCACCGGCCAACATGACAGCAATTGCCGAACTCATACCACCAACATGAAACCATGGCACAGTCGTTGCTACCATTCGTGTATTGGTATCATATGAGCATGGTGGATGCAGTTTGGCATGTGACTGAACAAATAGTGATCGATGGGATAATCGTACTCCCTTACCACCTCCGCTAGTTGTTCCTGATGTGAACAAGAGGAGAGCGTCTGCATCCGACACACCACCGTCGGCTAAATGATTGTCGCGTCTGCTTTTCTTTGTATAATCTATCTTCATTTTAGACTGAATCTCAATTTCATAATCGTTATTAGGATCATTGAAATAAGAGTAACGCCTCGTCGAGGTAAGCTTTGGGATAGACATAGCCACAGCCCAATGACAACAACAATGCGATTGATTCATTAGTCGAACTGCCTCTGTCGCTACATGTCGATATTCTGGACCATAGAGTATAATTGTCCCATGTCTTACATTGTGATTTTTTGTATTACTACCGTTATTGTGCAGTGCCTGTTCTATTTCCATCGGCGTCCAGCGACAGTGGATCATTGCTGGTAACAATATCATTTTTCGGTTCCCCGGTCGTAAAGCAGTATTGCTCATTGTCAGTGTAAGTTTGATGGATGCCAATACCGACAGGAGGATATCAGGCGAATTGTTCGATAGGTAGCCTATAATGATATCATCATCAATGATAGTATTCTTCTCATTGAGTCGATTCTCGTTGACGACATTCTCATGAGGCAAATGATGATGAATTGCATCGATGAGCCATCGTTCATGATTAGCGATTATATCGATACATTCTCCGTAGCTTATGTCAATTATTTCATCGTCATAATCGCCATCGGTCCGTGTGCCTCCTATAGGAGTAGGAGAAAAGCGCGTACGTCGACGATTGACACGAAGATTGGAAAAAAGGATCGGATTATCATCCTCATCGTCATCGTCATCTCTCTGCGACGTCGACCTCACCACAAATCCATCATTGTCAGCTCGTTCCTCTTCTGTGCATTGTCGGGCACGACGACGACGCTGACAATTACGATCACGGACAACTTCGACTATTCCTGTCAACGACGTCATAAGGCTCGTCGTCTGTCGTCTCATTTTCATACATATTCATATGTCGTTTCTCTCTCTCTCTTTTGTGTGGTCTTCTACGTAGAATTATGTACTACTTAGTAGTAACATTCAGAGTTACATACGCGGAGTCGTTTTAGACACACCGTCCGAAGGCCCGGACAGATTGTTTGTCCAAATAGTGACAGTGTTTGTCAAAAATAGTGACAAAATATACTTAACGATAGTGACGTTTAGATTTCTTTTACTATTTTTTGCTTATTACGAGAAGCGCGACTCATTTCTCCCTTCCGGTTCGTGGATTGTCCTCTTTTGGCTTCCCGCCGAGACGCTGAGTCTAAAACGACTCCGAGTCGCGCTACTCCTTAATAAGCAAAAAATAGTAAAAGAAATCTAAACGTCACTACCGTTAAGTATATTTTGTCACTCTATTGGGACAAACACTGTCACTATTGGGACAAACAAACTGTGTGGGTCGGTCTTCGGACGTTGTGTCCAAACGACTCCGCGCCTGCATACTGCATACAGAGATAAGCTGCATGCATGAAACAAAATGTACATAGACCAATCTACAATCTATGGTGCCATGATAATATTATTGACATTATCCAGAACTACATATCCTCCTCAAGAGATCTCACACGTCAATCCAGAATCAAATCATGCATCGTTCTCAATCATCTGGCCTCAAGAGTATCCTACGACCCCAAGTAATTGTCGACGATGATGCTTGCTATTCTCCCTCTTCCTCCTTGTTCCTCGTTGATCACTTGCAGTTCATGAAGAAGCAACAGTTAGACTGCGTCCAAGTCAACTACCTCTTCTCACCAGCAGCCACCATCACGCCCGATGATCGTCGTGCCTTGTGCTCCTGGTGTTACGGAAGCGTGGAATTATTTTCCAACATCAACAAAGCCACGGCCTGTATTGCTGTATCTTACCTCGATCGATTCATGTCTACAACATCTTCTCCAAGGATCGATGATGCACTCCAGTCTCGACTACAGTACCAGCTGGTCGCAGTGGCATGCATCGTCATTGCTCTCAAGTGTCATGCAGGAGTAAGGGTCAATTTCGACTTTGTTGTTGATACTATTTGCCAGGGTATGTACGAGAAAGATGAGATCAATGCATGTGAGATAGATATTCTACAAGCGTTGGAGTGGAAACTCAATGGCCCAAGCCCACACGACTTCATCGATGCTTTGGCGGGGCTACTCAACGAATTCACTATTGAATCAACATCCTCATTATGTACATGGGCAAAGAAGTATGCTGATGCTGCTCTACTCGATTATGAAATGGCACAAAATTCCTCGTTGACACTTGCATACTGCTCACTTCTTACAGCTCTTCAGCTAAAGGAGATGATATTCCGCCCAGGAGACCTGAAAGCTTGGATTACCAAGCTCAAATCAATATCAGGAGGGACAAAGATTGATCAAAGATTCATTCTGGAGCTGGAACGCATCGTTCATACGAATGCATCGCTTTCGTCATTTAACGACAGTGAGACGGAAACTATCGTCGTCGACAATAAGAATAAGCGACGTATTATATCAACTGCTGCGTGATTTTTGTGCCCCAGCACACATCATCGTTGGATTCGGGGTGAGATCTGTTTATAATAGCTTTACCTAGCTATCGACCAACGTTGTTTGATGTTTCAGTAGAGATCACAGCTTAGAGTTGAGACAAATAATAAAACATTGTAGTCCAGAATATACACTATGCTAAATTCTCCCTCTATCTACCCAATTCTTCATTTTTGCTTGTGTACTTATCAAAGCCACGAAGAGCTTCTTCTAATGTATGTACCACATCAAATATCGATGGACGTTTATCAGGATTATATGTCCAACAAGCACGTATGACACTCACAAGTGGATTAGTATCAAAATGTTTTGATATAGGTACGGTGTACCCATTAATAATACGTCGATGCATTTCAACAATATCTACACCTTCATTCTCCCATACCATCTTCCCTGTTAGTAGACTGTATAATACATTACCAAAACTATACACATCAATCTTTTCTGTTAGTCCAGCATCTATTGCCTCTTCTGGAGAACGGAATTGTCCATTTGTTGGTCGACCATTCGTCCACTCACAGTATACATCAATATCTGTGTCAAACAATAATGCCTCTGCACGATTGTAATCAATCATTTTAATATATCCATCCCGACCTCTAAAAAATTGGTCTGATTTTATATCCACATGAACTATTGGACCATCCTTATAGCCGTGTAAGACGGCTATACATTTTGCCATTTCTAATGCAATTTCTAACTTTTCTTTTGGTGATAGAATATGATCATTCAATGATAGTCTTTCTTCTTCTTGTACGCGTACTACATTATTATCATCAGACATTTGTCTTCCTCCACCTCGTTGCCGTACGTGAATGGACTTTGGGACGTAGCCAGTTGTTGGCATAATACTCTTATCTATATCAGTGGGCGCATATTCAGTCACAGCCGACATGGCACAATGACTGTATATATCAATTACTCTTGGTGATGAGGAAAGTAGCTCCATAACCATGGCATCCTTGCGCATATCTTCCATCTGGTGCATTGCACCATACTTATCATCATTGGACTCATCAATGTTCATGGTTTGCATTGTTTTGAAAACTACCTCATCATACAATAATGTTGTGGATGTCTCATCTCTAGTAGCAGGCTTTTTATTAGAGGAAGGGGGTGATGGTGGTGACAGCATCATTACATATGATCGACGGAATAAATATGCATCTCTATAGAATCCACGCGAGAGATATTTCGAGAGTAAACTTGTTAATGATTGCTGTTGTTGTGATTGTTTTTTCCTCCATCTTCTTGAATATATATCCTCACCAATTAACCAATGATATCCACTAACCGAAGAATGCAATTCATTACATGTCGGTTGATATTGACGGTAGTATTCGGGTGGCGTACATATACGTTCTTGTTGCTGTTGTTGTTTTTGTTGATTGCTGTGATCTGTATTACTTGTTTTCTTCCAATTTTTACTACTACTACTACTCTTCTTGTCAACAATAGTAAGATCATCCTTGTTAGTATCAAATCCCATACCATATGTCCCACGTTGTATATCATCATCGAAGGCATAATAATGATCAAATGCATCATCATCTGTGATAATTCCATTATTATTGCGTGACGATGATTTTCTAGTATCGTACACTATTATATTCTCATCTTCATCTACATAATAATATGCATATTCATGATCATCTTCATCATCGTCCCAGTATTCAAATGCGGAATGTGATTCATTAATGATGAATGGTGTAGTGGTAGTATACTTTACTTCTACTCCAACTAAATAATCGTCATTGACATTAGTGGTGGGTTGGTAGTGGCGGTTATTATTCACATTCACAGCACGCATATCATGAACGGATGTATCTAATGCCAATTGTGCATGTATTGCATTATCACGACCACTATATATAACATCATCCACAATTACATAACCATGAGCATTAAGCTGTTTTTTATGGCTATCAAAATGTTCATCTCGAAGGAACATACCATTGATTTTCATCACTTTACTCTTACTTGCTTTTGATAGCTGCTCGTTGTTATCATCATTGTAGAGATAATACGAGTATGATGCATCATCGTCATTCTCATTGCCTCGATTGTAGAGTAAGGGTGAATGGAATGTCATTGTATATCCCATCATCCAACGATGCACCCATTTTGGAAATAGTTGTGTAGTATTGATATTAATTTCGGTGGTAGTGATAGATGTTGTTGCTGTTGATAATGATGATGATGAATGAAATTGCAATGGACGATGGTTATTATTATTCGATGTCATTGGTTGTCGCTGATTGTATCGATAATACACAAAAGATAGAAGCTTGGTTGTCATACTAACGAGTAAGGCAATGTCTACTATACGCAATCTCCCAAGAACTTTAGAAAATAATCTGCCATCCTTTTTCATTCTTCGATTACTCTTTATAGCAGCTATTGAAGAAACCTGACTTGTAAGTCTGCTGATTGAACTATTCATCTTACGACGACGAGGACGACGATGAAGATTATCACCACCATCATCATCATCGCCTCTGTCATAATCATCTCCATCTCCTTCATCATCATTCTGTACTATTGATGATGTCGATGATGACGACGACGACGATGATGGTATTGTTGTCACTGGCCGTCGCCTAATTGTACCATTCATGTCGTTCGCCGTGAGACAGTCGGCGACCGGGCGGGAACTGCTTCCCCTCTCCCTGTCCCTCCTTTTTTACGGCTGTATGCGCACCCTTCCTTCCTCGACTCATTCACAGTCCTGCTATTTTACCCTCCTCATTGTCCTCTCTCCTCATTAACTTCATCCTAATATCTACACCGCGAAATGTCAGTTGCTTTCAATGCAATAGTATCTTCCGACTTCGAGCTAGGTCTTAGTAAGAAGCTAGATGACGACGGATGTGGAGTAACAACATCACCAGTCCACCAATTCTTCAGTGACATATATCAACAACAGCCAGTCATCTATCGCAGTAGTACCAGTCGTAGAAGCACTGATCATACAACAACAGAAGATTGCACACTGCGCCAAGCTGTTACTATGAATTGGAATGATGTTGCTACGCTACTACATCACTGTCGTCACGATCAAAAAATAATGACTCCTGGTACACCACCACCGCCGCCACCACCACCCTTGTTTTTCCAAAATGGCACGCCCATCACAGACCCACATACATTATATGCATCGAATCCACATGCCGCCTACCTCGATGGATGCTCGATCATTATTAATCATGCCGACTTACATCATCCCACAATAGCACACTTGTGTAATGATCTACAACGCACATTCCCACACGTGTATGCTAATGCATACTTGACCCCTCCTAATTCATATGCAGTTCCTGCCCATGCCGATGATCGTGATGTATTAGTGATACAAATACTTGGTAGTAAGAGATGGAAAATATACAAGCGGGTACCAGTGGAGTATCCATTCGATAAAGAACAGGTCGGAAAGAATGGGAATGTGATTGATATGTCAGTGCTTAATGGTGGACTATGCTTTCATGATGATAAAGAGGTGATATTATATCCTGGCGATGTTTTATACCTCCCACGTGGCTTTGTACACGAGGCATCGACAATGGATTCGGCAGCAGGATGCGAACCCAGCTTTCATATTACCGTTGCCATTGCTACACATGACTGGTGTCTTTCGGTATTACTCTCTGAGACTGTACGTCAAACACTAGATGATGTGACAGATTTTAGAAAGGCATTACCTATTGGACCATGTGAAGAGTATGAGACTGGTCCTACTGCTGCATGTCTTCTGAAAGAACAGCTGAACAAAGCCATGTCTATAATGCAAAGCAAAATCACGCCGTCGGTAATTGAACAAAACTTACGTAACAAGTATCAACATCACAATGTACGAGCCAATGAATATCGACAAAGACTAATAATGGGACAACAAGTAGTAGTAAAGAAGAGAAAGGCAGATGATGATGATTGCAATAAGAAAGAAGAATGTGTTGTTGGGCCAATTGCAGCCTCGTTTCTTACTCTAAATAGTATTATACGAGTGAGTACACCCGAAGAACGGAATAGTGTTACAATAGACGAGGGACGATTGCGTGGGTTAACAGTAAGAGCAGAAACAAAGGATATTATTATGTCCCTTCTTAGTAGGTTCAAAAATTCATCATTACCACCTGTGAAAGTTGCAGTCGAGGATCTACTCAGTATTATGAATGAATGGACCCATGATGGAACTGGGGTAGGTTTACAACAGTTATCCATGGTTTGCAACTTTACATTGCTCTCTTTTGCTCGGTGTTGTGTGGAGTTGGGTGCTTTAGCGATAGTGTTATGATTAAGAATAAATTTGTCAAACACCAGGGAAGTGCACTCTGAGGCGTAGACGACAGAAACTTTTATAATTATAATTATACCTTGAGTCTTGGTAACCCAATTACTTACACCAGCTTACTATCTATTATATATTGCCAGCTCACTTCCTGACAGAATTGCCCTTACTCAAACCAAGAGGTGCAAAATTGGCCAAACTACGTTGCTCAGTGTGCACGACCAGTGTTTCTCTTCATCTTTCTAAAATGTTGAGATTGATAATATTTTCAATGAAAGCCTCTCTTCACCCTCATCTCAACACAAGAATTATTTTAGGCTATCAAAATTGCATCCATTGCATCTGCTTTACAGCTTTCTGACTCTTACCCGATCTACACTCCATTAATCCAAAGTTTAATCTTGCCTCTTGCCTCTTCACATCTGACCACACTTAGCCTTCTGTAAATCTCTCACTCCAACATAAATGGTACCCAAGGACCGAGCTCCACTGCCTTTGTCAATAGTTCGTCCATTGCCTTTGCCCGATCCTGCTGCAGACCTCGTAATGCATGGTGACAATAAGCAGATATTTCACACATTGCAATGGCATCATTTGCCTCCACCCGCTTTATCAGTTCTTCATTTCGCTCTTTGTCTGTTTGACTCGTTCTCTCTGAATTGCGAACAGACACTTGTCAATATTTCCAGTCATACAGAAGGAGTAGAAGCATCCTCCACAAATGCTCTTTCCGCAGCATGAATAATATTGTTCGGTTTCAATTTTTGCCATCTTCTCATGTGCAATTGCATAATCTTAAATTGGTACAGACGTTATAGTCTTGGGTGAAATCGAGATACAAGAAATTATGCTTACTGGCATTGGTAGGAAGCAGATTGGACAGTCTTCGGCGGTGGGTCCTTGAACAGCAGAGCCTCGACATGTAGCACGGCAGCATGTCCTTTGCAGTCTGTTTTATGTTTCGACCAATGATTCCTCCGACACTTGGCATTGCAGTACTTTACAAGCATACACAACTTACACGTCTTGAGACTGACGCCCCCATCTTTACCAGTCATCCGCGTCAGATTCAAATAATGAGTCTACTGGAATCAACTCATTGTAGACTCCCCAACAGTAAAATACAAGGCTTGTCAAGTGAATCTTGAGTTCAACAATGAGGTTAATATCCCTTGGATCCAATGAGTCGATGAGTTCCGTGATGGCCTATCAATGGGGCAAGTTGACTGACATTCAATGACGGCTCGTTGGGCTAATGGGATGAGGAAGAAGATTGCTGTCCCATCATAGGTGTCTCCTAGACTAGCGGCTCCCGGTCGTTGAAGTCCTTGTAGGTCTTCCTTTGTAGTACACGCCGTGAATTTGTTTGTTGTAGGAGTGTCAAATTGGATGTTCAATAGCGCCTTAACGTAGTTGAGATGGCCAATAAATGCGGTATCGCCCAATCCGATATGGCCACATACTTTACTTGTCAGGTGAGATATGGTATTCATCAATCCATGGATGATTTTCACCTTCTTATCTGGTCCCCCAGCGAGGATGATCCCGTGGGCATTGTTGAAGGCCTTCACAGCATCACACAAATTCGATTCTGAGTCCATGGCCTCATTGAAGGCTCTTACATTCTCATCGCCCCCGACACCTGTGGTGAGAAGGGAGTAATACTCTTTGAATGTTGCGACACGTGGCATTGTTACTTTTTTCTTACTTCTACATATGCTACTAGTAGGGAGTCATCGGCACTGTCAAATGGCAAGATCAAACGTTCAACGATCTCACCCTCACACCAGTCCATCCATCACATCCTTATCTCGCTATACCTCACTTGTTGCGGTTGAATTTGATGTCTGTGACACTAACAACTGGATTAAATCTGGCCACGTGTAATCATCTTTGTAGGCATGTCCATTCTCCATATCACAGAAGAGCTGCATTGCAATCAAGTACATATCAACTTCAGCTTTTCTATTGGCAGTCGTTTCTTCATAATCACTTTTGAAGTCTATTGCCTCGCATCCATTACCATAATCTTTCAATATCTTCTGCTTGACTCCGCTATTCTTTTTATTGTGTTGAAGTTTTGCATCGACAAATGAATTCACCACCTCGGGTGAAATTACACTATTTGGGGATTGAACCAAATTACATTTAGTCATGAGCTCATCATTAATCCGTTGTAGCTCAACTTGTGGATCACCGTAAACGGCTTCATTTGATGTATATACACGACACAATCCCAGTGAATACTGAAGGGCTCGGACATTATATGTGACCCATAAAAGTAATCCTTTTTCCATTGGAATCTCATCAATGTTATGTACAGTTGTATTCTCTTTCCTCTCCACTTTCAGTCTATGATATTCCTCTCCTCTAGACTTTAGTGACATGGCCACCTCTAGCGGATGTCGGTATGTAAACACTATGGCTGGTTCTTCATCAACCAGTTTTAACCAAATTGGTAGAGTTATGCACAATCGAGGATCTTTTAGTAGGTAGGGGGGAAATTTGCACTTGTTGAGAAATCGCAGTGCTTGTTTGCCATCTCCAAACTTGAGTTTGCCTTTTGCTTTTTGTTCCAATGCTTCGTCAGGATTAAAACCAACGAGGTTCGAGCTCCAACTTGCTCCCTGCATTAATAGAAATTCATCATTTTGATTAATAACATTATTATTCTCGTAAAAGCCTTTCTCATTGTCAAAACTGGGTTTCAAGATGTCATCGCCCATATCATATCTGAAACCTTCCACAAGAAGTCCTGATAGCATTGACGTTCCAGATCTATGCATCCCGAGCACAAACACGCCAGGTGTTTTCCCCTCGTTTTCCTTTATCGTGATGACAAAGGTATATGCAGCATGGAGGAAACCGGCAAAGCTAGTCGCGCAAAAGAGAATGACGAGAATGACGGCAGTTGACATTCGTAGGTAACGAAGTAGGAAGAATGTAGATCTTTTGCGATTGCGGCGCTCAACTTCAACTGCATCTTCCTCCAATGTCACAGGTGACGCGCTATCGCTTCGTTTACGAGCCGTGGAGGGAAGCGTTTGTGGCGGTGATGGTTGGTCATCGGAATAATGTGTTGATGCCATATTGTTGCGGTGGAGTAGCATGTCGTCACTGCCGTCTAATCTTTGTGCCGTGGTATGAAAAATGTAAGTGATTTGCAATCAAATCTCTTCTCGTCGTCGTATGTTGTTAAAATGAGTAACTATGACGACAATTCAGGAGATCTAGCACGGAATTCTATGATAAGCCAATACAGTACGTTTGGGGTCAAGATCGGTTTTTAAAACTCGGGAATTTCGCTTCGACTACTTAACAAACAACATGATAGACGGGATCAGAAATAATTGAGTTTTTTATCTGGCATTTTCTTGCAAGTCAAATATTGGCAGAGATATGGAGTGTTAAAAATACTGTATAAAGAAGGCCCAATGATTTTCATTAAAACGATGTTAGTGTCGACGAGTATGAAAACGACGACAACGACGACGGAAGGATGGAGGCATTTGACACCGCCTTCGCACACTACGATGCGTCTCTATCGTCATCGACACGTCACGACGACTCGCTTGATTTCTTCGCGGATACAGCGCCAACAACACGCAACAACACAGATCGTAATGTCGACAATAATAATGAAACGAAGGCACGTAATGCGTGGATGGAAATTGATATAAAGGCATTGGACAAATGTTTACGTCAGAATGTACCATTACATGATCGATTACATGTCCCTCTTCACTCTTCATATTGCATCACATATAGAAGAAAGATATGGTGGTAATCAAAATCGGAAGAAGACGTTGGCGGAATTACGAGAAGAGTTGAAATGCATTGTCGTCCAACTGATGACGATGATGATGGTTGCGCTACCTAGTAGTAGTATTGGTGCTATATCAGAATGCAGAAGATTTCACTAATATTGTGCAAGTGGACGGCGGAATAAATGAGAAGGACGAAGCGGATAAAGATGACAATGACGACGACGACGATGATGATGATGAAGATTTGGAGGCATGGCTTGATGATGTTATTTCGTAGATAATAATGATAATAATAGATACACAAGAAATGAAAGAAACAATAATCAATACTACAATTCTCTCTAATTTTACTAATACATATAGATCATTATAGTAGGTAATTGTCGCCCACCCCTACCTACTTCATATCTCTCCTACTTCTCCCTTTGTCGGTCGTCAGTTGGTTGGTTGGTTGGTATGATGACGTTGAGAAGAAGGATGTTTGCGCACTTACTGAACGACATGTCATGTGGGCAAGGAAGCAAAATTTATATAACGGTACATTCAATACCGAAAGTCGAGCCGACGTATTATGGAGTTATCGCTCCTCTCATCAGACCTACAGCGCACGGTGGGACATGCCATGTGTATCGATTCACCAACCATTGATGACTGTCGCGAGGCATTATCTCGTGATCCCATCATCCGTTCTCTCCTTGGTCGATCCGACGACAGGCAGTTGTGATGTATCTCCCGTACCACTGTATCAATGGAGACAGATACGTGATCATACCCTCCGTATTGACGATGGTCGTGATGGCTTGCCTAATATGGTCTTGTCATTTGACAGCCAGAGGCCATCTCAGATCTTCGTGAGGAGGTAATGAATGATCATCTTGAGTACCTTATCCGAAGTGAGCGTGTCATCGCCGCTGGGCCATTACATGCGTCTGACATTATTTCGTCGCGATTCAACGGCGACACCAAACTACCATCTCCTAGCCTCTCTGTTTCTCTCCTCAGCGGCAGTGGTGATAGCATCATTGCCTTCACGCCTCACGCCTGCTGTACTTCATACAAGAAGGGCGGCGTCGATTCGCACACCGCAGAAAAAAAAGAAGCATAATGAAGAATGAAGCATAATAGCGTGTCCCAGATCGACCACTTGTAAATGTAAAATTGTAAATTTGTAAATGTAAATTTGTAAAAAATAATTTTTTTTACATTTACAAATTTACAAATTTACATCTACACTTGGGCGGGAGTGAGTGCTGTCCCACGATACTCGTATGTCGTTTGCCTACGTGATCGCCGCTCAACCCACTCATATTCAGCTGCTGCATCTTCGTC
>Ga0247832_1006014_pt1 | contig 13616 bp, 11 predicted proteins | sample LaCruzMarch2015__10_FD_192407 | JGI IMG/M metagenome (GOLD analysis project Ga0247832, IMG submission 192407) | Freshwater microbial communities from meromictic Lake La Cruz, Castile-La Mancha, Spain - LaCruzMarch2015_4m | ecosystem: Environmental > Aquatic > Freshwater > Lake | place: Spain... | reverse complement strand
ATGACGCACGTTTTGCCGCGCCGCAGGATGCCGCTGGGGATGAGGTGGAGGACGAATTTCCTCTTGCCGTGCACGATGGTATGGCCGGCGTTGTTGCCGCCTTGCGTGCGGACGACGGCATCGGCCCCGTCGGTGAGGTAATCGATGATCTTGCCTTTGCCTTCGTCGCCCCACTGGGCGCCGACAAGGATTGTGTTAGCCATAATGTTTGGTCGGGACGAAGGCTCCTGACCCGCGCCGCAAACGGATATCATTGTCACCAAGCAGCGGCGGGCGGCAAGAATAACCTCTCTGCTTCACCCGGTAACCCGCGGTGCGACGGTGCGGCGGATGCGGTTCAGCACTTCGGTGGCGCGGCGCCGCGAGACGGACAATTCGGTGCCGTCGTGCAGCATGAGGCGGAGCCCGCGTTGTCCGCTGCCGCTCCAGGCTTGCACCGCGGACGGGTGCACGGCCTGGTGGCGGTTGAGCCGGATCAACCAGTCGTTCGGCAACTCGGCGAGCAGACCCTCGAGGGTGCGGCGCACCAGGCCGCGGCCTTGCTCATGGACGACTTCAATGTAGTTGCCGTCGGCGTTGAGCAGACGGATGGAATCGACAGCCACGCGCACGTGGCGTCCGCGTTCCTCGATTTCCAGCGTGCCGTTTTGCCTATCGCCATGTTGCCGCCGGAGGATTTCCCGCGCCCGCTCGATGGCCCGCCGGCAACGGTCTCCCTCGACTGGCTTAAGCAGGTAGTCCACGGCACCCACTTCGAAAGCACGGATGGCAAATTGCGCATACGCGGTGGTGAAGATAACGCAGCTCTGCAGGGTATCGATTTCGTCCAAGACGGTGAATCCATCGGCTCCCGGCAATTGGATATCCAGGAAGACGAGGTCCGGACGGTGGCGCCGCGCGAGTTGTTGCGCGGCGACGGCATCGGAAGCTTGCGCCACGACGTTCACCTGGCCGATGGATGCGAGCACTTGGAGCAGGTCGCGGCGGGCGGCAGGTTCGTCGTCGACAACGAGGGCGGTGAGGGTTTCCATGGTCAGGGGGTTGTGCCCGGGGGAGGCTGCGCGGGCAGGTGCAGCGAGGCGGTGACTTCGCCGTCGGCTTCCGAGATGTTGATCGGGGCGGCGCTCCCGTAGACGGCCTGCAATCGTGCACGCGAGATGCCGAGGCCACCCGGACGGTTGGCCGGTTCGGGACCGAGTGTGCCCCGGTTGCGCACGGAGACATCGAGGCATCCCCCGTGGAGGCGCGCGGAGACGATGAGAGGGTGGAGTTGGTCGACCTGGCCGTGCTTGACCGCGTTTTCCACGAAGTTGAGCAGGATCATGGGGGGGACACGGGCATGGTAGGCCGCGCCTTCAATCTCGACGAGGCGCGGCAGCTCGCGCTCGAAGCGCATGGCTTGCAACGCGAGAAAATCCTCGCAGAGCTGCCATTCGTCGAGCAACGGGATGGTCTCGCGAGATTGCGCGGTGGTGCTGTCACGCAGGAAGCGCGCAAGGTGGTCGATGAAAGCGCGGGCGCGCTCGGGATCGGCGCGCACGATGCCGCGCACCGCGGCGAGGCAATTGAAAAGCAGGTGCGGAGCCAGGCTGGCCCGCAGGTTGCGCAGTTCGATTTCCGACTGCCACGCTTGGCGCCGCGCCCGTTCGAGGGAGAGGCGTTCGGAAAGGTCGAAAACGACGCCGTTCGCCGCACCGACTCGGCCGGAGGGGAGCCGTTGTGATACTTCCCAGAAAGACAGCACGAGCCGTCCCTCGATTTCCGTCTCGCGTGTGCCTCGGTCCTGATCCGCATCAAACAGCGTCCCCGGCGCGATCCCTGAGACCGGCTCCGCGGCAAGCGGGCATCCGTTGCCGATCCGGTCGAAACGCAAGCCCTCGGCGTGGTCCCATGCCCAAACGCACAGTCCGGCACTGGCCGTGCCGCGCGCGGCGAAATCGAGTCGGCGGCGGTAATGATCAATAATGGCGGCGATGCCCAGGGTGCAGACCGCGGTGAGGGCGAGGAAGAGGTACATGGATCCGTAAACCTCGGCCCCGTGGCCCAGGCCGGTGAAGGGGCCTCTGTTGTGGAGGACGGCGAATCCGATGAGAAGCGACTCCGCGGCAACGAGCGGTGCCGCTCCCTGCAGTCCGAGAACCACCGCGGCAGCGAGCAGCGGGAGAAAGAGAAGGTAAGGCGGCAGACCGAATGACGTGAAAAAGAGAAGCCAGCCCGTTCCCAGACAGAGCGGCCCGAGAACAAGCATGCGCCGCCACCAGGCAGAGTCCGGAGCCTGCGTCCAGACCGCGAAAGCGGGGGCGAGCAGCGCAATACCGCTGCCGTTGGCCAAAACAAAGGTCACCAATTCCTGTCCCAACTGCTGACCGAGGATGGTTTCGTCGGCGAAGAGCAAGCCGGCGCCGAGGAACCCGTTCAACGCGGCGGGCAACCATGGGATGGCGACAAGGAAGACGAGGCATCCGCGCAAGTCGGTCAGCCGCGGACGAGGTCCGAGAAAAAGGGACGCCAGCCAATAAGCCACCAAGGATTCCAAGGCGAGGCCGACCGGTCCCAGCCAGGTGAGCAAAGCAGGCAAGCCCCACATCGCGTTGTGCAAGACGAGGCCGGCGTAGACGCCGAGTGCCATCCATGGTCCGCCGAGCAGAATGCATCCCGCGGCCACTCCCGAGAGTGGCCAAAAAGGACTAAAAAAAATATCACTGCGCGTGAAGACAAGCCCGACAGAACCGGCCACCGTGCAGGTCAGGGCGGTCAAGACCAAATGGGCCCACATCCGCGGCCGCGGGAAAGTGCGGGGAAGAGACGCTTCCGCCAGGAGGGCTGCCGAGGACGATTGCACTTTGTGGTCAGACCAAAATCGCGTGGCTATGGTCAATAGCTAATGATAGTTGCTAGCTGCGTCCTACAAATCAGTAAACGTCTTAACATGATGCTATTTTAAAAGTACCACATTATTGCGACCGCTTGTCCCTTTTTCACTGCCATCCGTCCCATGGCCCACTCGTCCCGTGGATTGTTGTGACAAGCTGCCTAGGGTTAGGCGCAGGTCTGCCTCGTTCTTTGTTGGTCGTCGGGCGCAAGCCCGGCCAACGCCAATGTGGATCGGGCGCCCGCGGGTGCGAAGCGTCCGGTCTTCTAGCGTAGTGAGCGGCGCCACGGTGGGTTTACCTGCCGTGGCGCTTGTCATTTGCTTTCCCTACGCTTCCTCGACAAACAACTTTCCGGCCCGCCGCCGCAGGTGGTATCCGCGCGGCAGATTGAGTTTAGCCGGCGGGCCCCCGGAAAGCGCCAGCTGGCGTGCGGCCTCGATGGTTTCGAAATCCACGCTGGTCCCGGTGCGTGCCTCCAGCCAGGCGCGGAGCAACCGGCGTTGATGGGCCAGCGGTTTGCTCCGCAGGCTGGGAAGGTCGAGTTGCCTGAGCCTTGCTTCCTGCGCGACAAGGTTCCCGATCCATTCTTCTTCTGCCGCGAGGATTTCCGCGGTGCGGGCCAGTGCGGGTGCGGGGTCGAACCCCACGGCTTTGGCCAGGGCGGGCAACACATCCCGGCGCAGGCGATTGCGGGTGAATTTCCGCGAAGCGTTCGATGTGTCCTCGCGCCATGCGAGCTTGCGTGCGCGGGCGTATGCGGTGATTTCGGCCCGGGTGAACCCGAAGAGGGGGCGCACGATGGTGGCGCTGCTGTTCTCCAGCGGCGCCTCGCCCCGCAGGCTGCCCAGCCCGCGGCGTCCCGCCCCCCGCGCGAGGTGGAAGAGCAGGGTCTCCGCGGCATCGCCGGCGTGGTGCGCTAGGAAAATGGTAGTGGCGGCATGTTTGGCTGCCGCCCGGGCGAAGAATCGCCGCCGCAATTCGCGGGCGGCTTCCTCCAGCGATTCCTTGTTTTTCGCGGCGCGCGCCCGGGCACGGCCGCGGCCGCAGGCGAACCGGGCGCCGGCCGCAGTGGCCAGTTGCCGCACGAATTTCTCGTCACGATCCGCGGCCTTCCCGCGCAGACCGTGGTGGAAGTGGGCCACGACGAGTCGGGGGAAACCCGCCCGCTGCAGAAGATCGAGCAGCACGACCGAATCGATTCCTCCGGAAACACCGACCAACGCGCACTGCGCGGGGCAGACCCTTCCGGTCCGGCGGAGGAAGCGCGGCAGGAGTTCGGCCGCTTTTTTCACGGGTCAGGAAAGTTTCGCCGCTCCGAAATAGGGCTGGAGGATTTCCGGAAGGTGCACCGAACCGTCGGGCTGCTGACCGTTTTCAAGCAGTGCGACATAAAGCCGGGCCAGTGCGGTGCCGGAACCGTTGAGGGTGTGGCAGAAGTGATTTTTTCCGTCCGCCCCCCTGTAGCGCAGTCCCATGCGGCGTGCCTGATAGTCGCCGAAATTCGAGCAGCTGGAAACCTCGAGCCAGCCTTGGTGGCCCGGGGCCCAGACTTCAATGTCATAGGTGCGGAGCGCGCTGAAACCGAGGTCGCCGCCGCACAACTCGATCACGCGATAGGGCAGCCCGAGCAATTGCAGCACGCGTTCGGCATCGGCGGTGAGCGATTCGAGGCCGGCCGCGGAATGTTCCGGCATGGTGATGGTGACCAGTTCGACTTTGTCGAACTGGTGCATGCGGATGAGGCCGCGCGTTTCGCGGCCGGTCGAGCCGGCTTCGCGGCGGAAGCACGGGGTGTAGGCCGCGTATTTGAGGGGCAGCTTTTCCGCGGGGAGGATTTCCTCGCGGTGGAAATTCGTCACCGGGACTTCGGCCGTGGGAATGAGGAAGAGTTCGCTTTCGGCCACCCCGAAGAGATCGGCCTCGAATTTGGGCAATTGTCCCGTGCCGGTCATGGTCGCGCGATTGACCAGAAACGGTGGGCTCATTTCGGTGTAGCCGTGGTCGCGCGTGTGCAAGTCGAGCAGGAAAGAAATGAGCGCCCGTTCGAGCCGTGCACCCTGCCCGGTGTAGCAAATGAATCCGCTCCCGCTGATTTTCGCCGCGCGCTCGGCATCGAACAGCCCGAGCCGTGTGCCGATGGCCATGTGGTCCCGGGCACCGGGGAGTTCCGGCGGCTCGCCCCAAGTGCGGAGGACGGGGTTGGCCCCGGCGTCCTGGCCTTCCGGGATTTCATCGTGCGGCGTGTTGGGGATGGAGAGCAGCAGTTCGCGTTGTTTCTCCTCCGCCGCGGTCGAAGCGAGTTGCAGGGCTTCCATTTCCGCGCCCATCTTTTTCGATGCGGCTTCCAAGGCGGTGCTGTCCTCCTTTTTCGCCCGGAGGACGCCGATCTCCTTGCTCAGCTGTTTGCGCTCGGACTGCAGGTGCTGCCAGCGGGTCTCGTTGGTGCGGCGTTCGATATCGGTCGCGAGCACTTCGTCGACCATGGCTTCCAACCCCGGGCCGCGGCGGGCGAGGAGGGCTTTGACGGTTTCCGGGCTCTCCCGGAGGCGGCGGATATCAAGCATGGTCGGAACAGCGTAGCGCGGCCGCCGGCCCCCGCCAAGCGGCGGAATCTGTTCGCCGGGCGAGGGGGAGGGAACCTATAGTCTCGGGAAAATTTCCGCCTGTGGAATTCCGCGACTACTACAAGACCCTCGGCGTGGCCAAAACGGCCACGGCCGACGAAATCAAGAAGGCCTTCCGCAAGCTGGCCCGCCAGCACCATCCCGATCTGGCCAAGGACAAAAAAACGGCCGAGGAAAAATTCAAAGAGATCAACGAGGCCTACGAGGTCCTCAGCGATGCGGAGAAGCGGAAAAAATACGATGAGCTCGGTCCGAATTGGCAGCAGGCCGGCGGCGGGTTCCGTCCGCCTCCGGGTGGCGGCGGTTTTCCCGGCGGCTTCGGCGGCTATGGCCCCGGCGCGGGCGACGAAGAGTTCCAGTTTGGCGGCACGGGATTCAGCGATTTTTTCGAGGCATTTTTCGGACGCTCGGCGCGCGGCGGCCGCCGCGGCAGTGCCTTCCACGGCGAGGACGCCCCCCTGCGCGGGCAGGATGCCGAAGCCGACATCATGGTGACACTGGAGGAAGCGTTGCACGGATCGACGCGGCAGATTTCCTTCACCCGCGGACGCTCCGGCAAGGTCGAGACCTACACCGTGAAAATTCCCAAGGGCGTGGCCGAGGGACAGCGGATCCGCTTGGCCGGCATCGGTGGGGAGGGCAGCGGGGGCGGCCAGGCCGGCGACTTGTATCTGCGCGCGCGCTTCGAGCGTCATCCGGAATTCACGGTGGAAGGCACCGATATCGTCCACGAAGTCGAATTGCCCGTCACGCAGGCGGTCCTCGGAGGAGAAATCATGATTCCCACGTTGGACGGACGAGCCAAGCTGAAGGTTCCGCCCCTCACCCAGAACGGCCGTAAATTCCGCATCCCGGGCCGGGGCATGCCGCAACGTGGTGGTACCCGGGGAGATTTTTATGCCGTCGTCGACGTGGAATTGCCCGTGGCGCTGTCCGACGCGCAGCGTGCGGCCTGGGAAGCCCTGGCCAAAGCCTGAGTGCCAATGCCCGGCCTGACTGACATCGCCTCGCTCCGCGTCGCGGCCCGTGCCGGGCGTGCCGGGGCCGTTTTGCCGGTCCTGGTCGAGACGGTGACGGAAAAAGCGTCCAAGGACGGCAAGCCGTTCCTCGAAGTCCAATTGGTCGATGCGCGCGACCGTTTTGTCCTGCGTGTCTGGTCGGACAACGGGCAATACACCGCCGCGCAGGAACTGGCGACCGGCGCCTGCCTCAAACTCGAGGGCGAATTCACCGTGCACCCGCAATTCGGTCTCGAAGCCAAGCGCTGGAGCTTTGCCCCCCTGACCGGTGCGGAGAAAGACGAGTTCCTCGCCGGTCCGGCCGACCTGCGGGCCCGGCAGGATGAGGATTACAAATTCATCGAGTCCACGGTCGCGGCGCTGCAGGACCCGAGGCTGAGGGAATTGGGTCAAACCTTCCTCCAAAAATTCGGCCCGCGCTTCCGTCGCACGGCGGCCGCCCGTTTTTTTCATCACGCACGGCGCGGCGGACTGATCGAGCATGTGGCGCAAATGATGCGTTACGCGGCCGCCATTTGTGCCGCCAACACCTCCCTGCACCGCGACCTGCTGCAAGCAGGGGTTCTCTTTCACGACTGCGGCAAGCTTTGGGAAAACTGTATGGAGGAGGACGGTTTCGCCATGCCCTTCGACGAACGGGGCGAGTTGCTCGGTCACATCAATATCGGGATTGAACTGGTCAACACCCTCTGGAAAACCCTTCCGCTGGAAGATTGGCAAGACCTCCAACCGGAGAGCGAAGACGTGCGCCTGCATTTGCTGCACCTCATTGCCGCGCACCATGGCGAACTTCAATTCGGCTCGCCCGTCCAACCGAAGACACCCGAGGCCATCGCGTTGCATTACATCGACAACCTCGATGCCAAGCTCGAGATGCTGGCTCGCGGCTACGAGGGAGGGCCGACCGTGGCGGACCGAATTTATGACAAGGTCAAGCCCCTCAATGTCCGCCTTGTCGCGCCTTTGGGGCCTGCGGCCCAGGCATGAGATGCACCGCCCTGTTCTTCGCGCTGCTGGCCGGCCTCCTGCCGGTGCAGGCCGAACCGCCGGCCGCCGCCCGGATCAACATGGCGGCCGGAGTGCCTCTTTTTCCGGCGGAAGGCACGCTCTGGGACGAACAAGCCGATGTTGTGGCGGGGCGTCTTGGTCTGCCGGCAGAATCGCGCGCCCCCGGCGATGCGAGTTACCGGCTTTATCCCCCGGCGGAGGCGCGCCTTTTCGGTCGTCGTCCACACTCGGTGTCACTCTCTGCACGGGACGGCAAGCCCGTGGCCCTCAATATCATTTTTGCCAACAAAGGGGATTCGGTCGGCCAGTTTGTCCGCACCGGTCCGGGTGAACGTCCCCGTCCGGCCGCGCAGGTCCTCCGCGATTACGGCAAGGCCATCACGGCTGATAACGAAGCGCTCGATGCGGTGCTCGGCGACCTGCTTGGTCCGGCCACGGCGGAGAAAACCGGGGCAGGCGGAAAAATGCAGGAACGCAGTTACCGGCGCGACTGGAATGGCCATGCCCTGCAACTGGTTTCCGTGCGCAACGAATACGTCGCCCTGCGTGTTGTGCCGGTGGAAGAGGCGGGAGATCGCCCGCGTGCGGACCGTGTGACGGACCAAGAATTGCGGGCCCGTCTGGCCGAACGCGTCGACCGCCGCCCGAACGGAGATGTTGTTATACGCGATATTCCGATGGTCGACCAGGGACCGAAGGGCTTTTGTGTTCCGGCCACCATGGAACGGATGCTCCGTCATCTCGGCATTCCGTCGGATATGTATCTGCTCGCCATGGCGGCGAATACCGGGCCGGGCGGAGGAACATCGGTGGCCGACGCGGTGGCGGCCGTCCGCCAGACCGCGCAGCGGCACGGACGGCGCGTGGTCACGGTTTCCGGCCGGCCGGCCGGCCCCACGGTTGCCTCCTGGATCGAATCTGGCATTCCAGTTTTGTGGGCCATCGACACCTCCCCTTCGGTTGACGACTTGATCAACCGGCGCACGCGCGAGCGGGCCGAGGTCGACGATTGGGTGCAGTGGAAGGAATCGTTGCGGGGGGCGCGCCGCGCGGCCCGTCAACTGGCCCGCGGCGCGGGGGAAGGCCATGTCTGCCTGGTCACGGGTTTCAATGCGGAAACCGGAGAAATCGCACTCTCCGACTCGTGGGGCCCGGGTTACGAGGAACGTTGGATAACCGAAGAAGAAGCTGCCGCCATTTCGCAAGGGTCAATGGCTGTCGTCGCCTGGTGAAATTTTTTTTCCTCATAGTCTCTTTGCTGGCCGCCGCCGCGCCAATCCGCGGGGAGGAAGTGGTCCTGCCGCCGACGTTGCCGCCCATGAGTACGGTTTTTCTCGCCGAATACCCGCGGGTGATCCGGGGCGGAAAATTCGAGGCCTCAGCCGTGCGCAGCATGGTCGACAGCTTGGTGATGGCGGCCGCCGGCCGTGACAATATCGGCGACGCCTGGCGTGTTTTTGTGCGGCCGAAGGACCGCGTTGGACTCAAAGTGTCCGCTTCCGGCGCCCCGGTTTCTTCGACCCATCCGGCGGTGGTTGCCGCGGTGGCCGAGGGGTTGGTCGCGGCGGGAGTCGCGCCCTCGCGTATCATGATCTGGGACCGCGAGTGGGATGACATCAAACGCGCGGGCTATGGCACTCTGGGGCAACGGTTCACCGTTGTCGCGACCGACCGCGTGGGCGGTTACGACCCCAAGCAGACGGTCACGGCCGCGGTCATGGGCAAGCTGATCATCGGCGACCGCGATTTCGACCCGTCACCCTCCGCCAGTCAGACCGCGAGCAAGAGCCATCTTTCCGTGGTGCTCGGCACGGTCGATAAGGTTGTTCATTTGCCGGCCTTGACCGACCATTTGTCTTCCGGGGTGAACGGCGCGCTATCCGGAATGGTCTTGGACAATCTCGACAATTGGCGCCGCTTGGCCCGTCCTCCCCACTTCGGGGATCCATTCCTGCCCGAAATTTATGCCGATGAGCGGATCGGAGGAAAAGTCGTGCTGACTATCCTCGATGCCCTGCGCCCGCAGTACGGGGGCGGCCCTTTTCCAGGACCGCAATACACGGCGCAGTACGGCGGGATCTACGCGTCGCGCGATCCGGTGGCCCTTGATGCGCTGGGCCTCGAGTTGCTCGATCGTTTCCGGGGCAAAGGCGGATTGCCGCCGCTGGCCAAGGACATTCATTGGATAACCTCCGCCGAGGTGCTCGGCCTCGGCACGGCCGCCCGCGAACGGATCCGCTTGCTCCGCGTCGGTCCGCGCTTATGAACGAGAAGGAAATCCTCCGCCGCACTTCGCGCTCGTTCTACCTGACCATCCGTCTTCTGCCGCGGGCGGTGCGCGCTGACATTTCCCTGGCTTACCTCTTGGCCCGGGCGACCGACACCATTGCCGATACCGGCACGGCGCCTCTGGCTGCGCGGACCGAATGGTTGCAAGCCGCGCGCAGCTCCTGGCCAAGCGGTGTGTGCCGTGCAGTTCCTTGGAGCACTCCGCAACATGATCCCGCGCAACGGGAACTGCTCCGCGCCCTCCCGCGCTTGTCGTCCCTTTTATCCGGTCGCCCCGAACCGGTCCGTGTCCTTATTAGTCAGGTGATGGATCACATTCTCGAGGGACAAATTTTCGATTTGCAACGGTTCGGACCGGGTGCCCCGCCACTGAACGACGACGAGCTGATGCGCTACGTTTACCTGGTCGCCGGGAGTGTCGGCGAATTCTGGGACAGTCTCTGCCGGCTCAAATTGCCCGGATACTCCTCCGCCGCACCGGACCTCATGCGGGCGCGCGCGCGCCAGTACGGGCAGGCTTTGCAATTGGTCAACATCCTCCGCGACCGTCGCATGGATGAAATTCTCGGCCGCATTTATTTGCCTGCTGGTCTCGTGGCGCTGGCCGGGGTCCGCGCACGGAAGGGGCTCGACGAGGGCGCAGCCTATTGCGCGTCCCTGCGGTCGGGGCGATTGCGCTATGCCACGCTGCTTCCCGCTCTCCTTGGTTGGCGCACGCTGTCCCTTGTCGATACGCCACCCGACCTCTCGATCACCCCGGCCAAGGTGCCGCGGGCCGAAGTCCGTCGGTGGATGCGGCGTGCGTGGCCGGTCTGGTGGTCGGCTTCGGCCGTCGGACGGGTGGCCCGCGTAGCTTCAGAATAAGACCAAGGCCACCGCTCCGAGGATGAGCACGCATCCGACGGCCCGCAGGGCAAGCGTGCCACGGTCGAACACCGCATCCGCGATACCCAAACGCCGGGCAACTATGGCGAGGAGCAGCAAGCTCCACAACCCGCGCGATCCGTAGACGACATTGGCCGCCGTCGCATCGCCGAAGAGTCCGATGGCTGAGGCCATGCCTGTGGCCTGCAATCCGAGCAGAAGCACGCCGACGACCAACCAACGGCGCGCACCCGGTGCGACCGTGCGCTGCGGTGGGCTGAGAATGTGTGGCCACAATAAGGGTAGCGAAAGCAAGGCCACCGTGCCGAACATCACGGGCATGAAGAGCGTGAAGCCGGCCACCGGCGCGCCGACTTGCACTATGATGTCGGCTGCGGCGAAACTCAGCGCGGCAAACAGCGCCCAGGCCAACGTGATGAGGGGACGCGAGGTGCTTATCTTCGGCCCGCGGTGCAGCAGAATCACCCCGGCCATGGTCAGGATCACCGCCAGCCAAAGGTCGGGATCTGGCCGGTTGCCGGGAACAAGGAGACTGAGCAGCGCGACAAAGACCACCTTGGTCGCGAGGGCCGGCGTCGCCACGGAAACATCGCCGCTCTGCAGCGATCGGAAGGTCCCGACCTGCCCGAGAAAAAAGAGTACCCCCGAAGCGAGGGCCCAGACGGCAGCACCGGCATTCCATCCGGATGGACCGGCCAGAAGCAGAGGGGCAAAAAAGAGGCCAAGGACGAGGTTGCTGAAAAACAGGACCGACCAGGTGGTCACGCCACGCCCGAGGGCGATTTTCAGGCAGAGCGCGGCCGCGGCGTACAGCACGGCCGCGGCCAGGGGCAGGAGGAGGTAGGGATGCAAGTCATCGGCAATCTTAGACGATTCCACGCCGCGGGGCCAGCCGGGCCGCGTTGGCGCGTGCGCTTTCCGCTTGCCCGGGCGTTGGGCTCTCCTACGCTCGTTTTTATGAAAATCGGATTTATCGGTTGCGGAAAAATGGCCTCTGCTCTCATTCAAGGCGTTTTGGCGGCCAAAGTATGCGAGCCCCCGGAAGTCGTCGTGCACGACAAGCTCTCCGAGCCGGCTGAAGTTCTCGGCACGGAAAGCGGCATTCGCGTGGCCCGTAATAATCACGATGTTGCAGCGGCTTCCGATGTCGTCCTCTTGTGTGTCAAACCCGAGGATGCGCTGCCTGCCTTGGCCGCAGCCTCGGCGGATTTGGCCGGCAAGCTGCTTGTCTCCATCGTGGCCGGCGTCACCATTGATTCCTTGCAGGAGGCAGCGGGGCCGGGGTGCCGCGTGGTGCGCGTCATGCCCAACACTGCCGCCCTCGTGCAGAAGGGCGCCTCCGCTTATGCCACGGGCGCCGAGGTGACGGACCAAGATGTTGCCGCGGTGGAAGAAATTTTCACTTCGGTCGGCCGCGCCTTCCGGGTCAAGGAGCCCCTGCTCGATGCCGTCACCGGGTTGAGCGGGAGCGGACCGGCTTACGTTTATCTTTTTATCGAGGCCCTTTCCGACGGCGGTGTGCAGATGGGCTTGCCTCGCGATCTCGCCACCAATTTGGCCGTGCAAACCGTGGCCGGCGCCGCCGGCATGGCCGCGGAAACCATGATGCATCCGGCCCTCTTGCGCGAGATGGTGACCAGCCCCGGCGGGACCACCATCGCCGGTCTGGCCGAGTTGGAGCGAGGTGGTGTGCGTGCTGCGGTGATGGACGCGGTGTGCGCGGCCACCCTTCGTGCGCGGGAATTGGGCGGTGGCGATGCGGAAGACTGAATACGTCCTCGTTGCCGCGTTTGCGCTCTCGCTGGCCAACTTGTCCTCCGCCGGGGAGACCGCGGAGGCCGCCCGCCCGCCCGCTCGTGGGCCGGGTGGCGCAATGGTCACTGCATCGGCCCCCGCGCTCGTGCCGGTCACCATTCCCCGCGAGGCAAAACCTCCCGTGCAGACCACGATCGCGGAAAAAATTGGTGCCGAAGGCATCGAAGCGTTCCGCTCCGGTAATTTTGAGGGCGCGCGCGAGGCCTACCTTCGCGTGCTCAAAATCGAACCCGACAACCTGCCCGCCCTGGTCAATCTTGGTTCGACCGAATACCGGTTGGGCAACAGCAAGGAAGGGGAACGTCTGCTGCGCCGTTCGCTCCAGATCCAGCCTGATAACGCGACAGCCTGGCTCAATCTCGGCATCATCTATTTGGAGCGCGATGAGCCAATGCACTCTCTCGCGGCGATCGCGCAAGCCGTGGCGCAGGACCCCAATGACGCCGTGGCGCGCAACTACCTCGGGGTGGCCGCGGGCCGCAACCGCTGGTTCGATGCCGCGGAATCCGAATTGCGTCGCTCTGTCGAATTGCAACCGGACTACGCCGATGCGCATTTCAACCTTGCCGTTTTCTGTCTTGAGCGCGACCCGCCGGCCGTGGAACTGGCGCGCCGCCATTATCAGAAAGCCCTCGAACTGGGTGCCGCTCCGGATCGGCTCATCGAAAAAGCCCTGAAGTGAGCCTCGTCCTCCGCTCCGCGAAGGCCGCCGGTTGATTTGCCCGAGGAAAAGGGGCATGGTGTGCGGTCCCATGCGTCTCCTTCTTGCCTGTGCCATCGCCTGCCTTTGTGGCCAGACGATCCACGCCGCGGCCACCCCGCCAGCAGTGCATGGCAAAGCCTTCATCGTGGTTGATGTCCAGACCGGCCGCGTCCTCGGCCACCGCAATTCGCGCGAGCCCCGCGCCGTGGCCAGCACCCAAAAACTTCTCACCGCCTTGATCATCGCCGAGGAGGGCAACCTAGAGGACACGGTCACGATCAAGCCCGAGGATACCGCCGCCGCGCCGACCAAACTTTACCTGAAGGCCGGCCAGACTTATTCGCGCTACGAATTGCTCCAGGCCCTGTTGATCAAAAGCCCCAATGATGTCGCCCTCGCC
>Ga0247832_1006009_pt1 | contig 13627 bp, 12 predicted proteins | sample LaCruzMarch2015__10_FD_192407 | JGI IMG/M metagenome (GOLD analysis project Ga0247832, IMG submission 192407) | Freshwater microbial communities from meromictic Lake La Cruz, Castile-La Mancha, Spain - LaCruzMarch2015_4m | ecosystem: Environmental > Aquatic > Freshwater > Lake | place: Spain... | reverse complement strand
AGATACGCCTGCGTCGCGCAGCGTCTGCGCGGTTTCCTTCGTCGGGCGGTTTTCCTTGAAGGGCAGGTTGGCCAGCTTGTCGAATGAACTCGCCTGCGCGAAGGCGTTCGAGGCCGCGCCGCCCATGAACAGGGCACAGGCCGATGCTGCAACCACCATGCTTCGGGCGGGGTGCGTGTGTTTGTTCATGGAATCTCCTGCTGACAAAAGGTGGGGGCGGATCACTTGACCTTCACGACCTGCGGCGGCATCCAGCTGCCATCCAGGATGGGCTGCTCGGACCAGTAGGCGCGGATGTAGAGCGAGAAAGCGCCTTGCGGTGCTGGCACCCAGTTGCTTTCCTTGTCCTTGCCGGGCGACTTCGAACCGAAGTACATGGTGAGCGAGCCGTCCGGGTTGTATTTCAGGAACGACTTGCTCTTGGTGCCCAGCGAGTAGCGCTTCAAGGCATTGGCGTGGAACAGGTGGTGCTCGTTGTACAGCGTCATCGACCAGAAGCCCTTCACCGGCGGTTCCTGACCCTTGGCAAAGGTGACGCTGTAGCTGTTCTTGCCGTTGAGCGGCTGACCCTGGCTGTCGTCGTCGCGGTAGATGTACTTCGTCTCGGTGGGCTTGTTGTCGTACATGTTCGACTTGGCGGTGCCCGTGCGGTTGAGGTAGTCGCTGCCCCACTGGCCGTTGTTCACCGGCGAGTACCAGCCGTTGCCGGCCGGCCGACCGTTGTGCTTCCACTTGAACAGCGGCGCGACGAGCTCCTTGTCGGCCGCGACGAACGATTCGACCAGCGCTTTCTTGACGGCCGGATCCTTGGCCGCAGCATCGAGCACCGAAGTGATCCATGCGTACAGCAACTCTTCGCCCGGCAGCGGCGGCACCAGCTTCATCACGCCGGGCAACTGCTCAAGGTACTTCTCGGGCACCACCCACTTGGTCTCTCCGCCCGCACCGCCTGCCGGCGTGGGGAAGTGCGGCAACTTGCTCCAGTCGGTGGTCTTCACCTTGCCGTCGAACTGGCTCAAGGGATAGGCCATGATCTGGTTGATCACCGGCTTGACGGCGGCCGTGTCTTCGGCGCTGTCGTCCTTGAAGATGCGCGGGATCATGAACATGAGTTCGGTCGACGAGCGCACCACCGCCGCGATGCCTGCAGGTGTCTCGCCCTTCCAGTTGGGTCCGACCACCATGTAGAAGCCGGGCTTGGTGCCATAGGGCTTGCCGATCTCGGCGAACTCGTCAGTGCGAGCGTCGTACAGCGCGTAAACCCAGAACCGGTCGCCAAAGTCCGGCACCTGCAGCACCATGGGCTCCTTGTCCAGGGCGGCGAATGCCGCGCCATAGGCCACGTCCTGATTGGGGCAGGTGACGAAGGTCTGTTGCGGCTCGACGTAGTCGTTGAGCATCGCCAGATGACCCACCGGCGCCATCGGCACCACACCGCCATTCTTGCCAGCCACGTTGCCGTTCTGGCCGGTCACATACGCAAATGCGGCCCGGCGGTTGTGCGCGTTGACCATCGCATAGCCCCACATGTAGGCCATACGGCCGACCATGTGCACATAGTCCCGGGTCATCAGGGTCTGCGCATCGGGCGCGGGCACTTCGGCCGCCGTTTTCGGCAATGGCACTTGCTGCGATTGGGCCGTGGTCACCATCAGAGCGCCCATCAGGGCGGCGGTCAGCTTCAGGAAAGGTCTCGTCTCGAGTGCTCCAAAGTGTCGTCTTGGTGGGGGCGTTGTGCGGGAAACGGCAAGCCTTGAGAATTCGCGCGCTTGAAGCGGAATACTTGATTTACCTGTTTGCGACGCTGATGATTGTGCCTTCACCCACGCCTGAGCCTGCACCAGTGCAGCGGTGATCGAGATGCGGTGCTTGGTGGCGATCTCGATCTTCTCGCCGCACCGGCTTGATCTGCCTGGCCGGCGACTCAAGCTCTGGCAGCCCACTGCGCAAGGCCAAGCTGGAGCACCCCCGTACTCCTTGCGGCGTGAAAGCCTCGACCAGTGGCTGATCGACAATCTCTCCCGTCGCGGGCCGGTGGCTGCCGCGGCAGACTGCACAAGGAGCATCAGATGAAATGGTTGAGATTCCGCCGCAACGGCCAAGAGGGCTTCGGTCGGCTCGAGGGTGGCGAGGTTGTGGTCCACGATGGCCACCTGTTTGACCACCCCCGCCCGACCGGTGAGCGGCTGGATGCCAGCAGCGTCGAGTGGTTGATGCCATGCCAACCGCGAACGATGGTGGGCCTGTGGAACAACTTCCAAGCCCTGGCCGACAAGAACGGCTGGGCCCGGCCGGCCGAGCCGCTCTATTTCCTCAAGTCACCCGGCAGCTGGAACGCCCACGGAGCGCCCATCCCGGCGCCGCCGGCTGAGGTGGGGCGCATCGGCTACGAGGGCGAGCTGGCCATCGTCATCGGTCGCCACGCGCAACGGGTGGCGGTGGCAGATGCGGCCGCCCACATCTTTGGCTACAGCTGCGCCAACGACGTCACCGCGATCGAATTGCTGAACCGGGATCCGAGCTTCCCGCAATGGACGCGGGCCAAGGGTTTCGACGGCTTTGGCGTGGTCGGACCGGTGATCGAGACCGATTTCGACCTGTCCCAGGCCAGCCTGCGCACGCGGGTCGGCGGTCGAGAGCGGCAGAACTACCCGCTGGCCGACATGATCTTCAAGCCGGATGAGCTGGTGTCCATGATTTCCCAGGACCTCACGCTGGAGCCCGGCGACGTGATCCTGTGCGGCACTTCCGTCGGCGTGCTGCCGATGAAACCCGGCACCCTGGTCGAAGTCGAGATCGACGGCATCGGCCTGCTGGCCAACACCTTCGGCTGAGCGCCGACCGGGGCTGAGAGCTCAGCCCGCGGGCTGGACCTGCAGCAGTCCGCGGGCGTTGGCCAGGGTCTGGTTCAGCAAGCTGGCGGCGGCATAGACCGCGCTGATCGATGGGGTGGGGGTCTCGGTGATGCGGCCGAGCTCGACCACGCTGCCGACCAGGGCCTCGAGCTCGAGCGCGCGGCCATGCTCCACGTCTTGCAGCATCGAGGTCTTGTGGGCGCCCACCGCCTCGGCGCCCGCGATGCGCTGGTCCAGCGTGACCTTGAACTGAACGCCGAGCTTCTCGCCCACGGCCTGGGCCTCGCGCATCATCGTGGCCGCCAATTCGCGGGCCAAGGGATAGCGGCAGATGTCCTCGAGGGTGGCGTGGGTCAGCGCGCTGATCGGGTTGAAGCTGAGGTTGCCCCAGAGCTTGACCCAGATTTCACTGCGGATGTCCTTGCTCACCGGGCTCTTGAAACCCGCCCGCATCATGGCTTGCGACAACGCCTCGATGCGCGGGCTGCGGCTGCCATCGGGCTCGCCCAGCGTGAAGCGGTTGCCCTCGATCACCTTCACCACGCCGGGTGTCACCAGCTCGGCCGCCGGGTAGACCACGCTGCCGATGACCCGCTCGGGTTCGATGTGCTGGGCCAGCAGTCCGCCGGGGTCCACGCTCTCCAGTCGGCGGCCCTCGTAGGGTCCGGCGAGCTTGTGGAAGTACCACCAGGGCACGCCGTTGATCATGGTGACGACCATGGTCTCGGGGCCGAACAGCGACCGCAGCCCGGGCAGCAGATCGCGCACCTGGTGCGCCTTGACGGTCAGCAGCACGGCGTCCTGGGGACCCGCCTCAGCCATGTCCTGCACCGCCCGGGCGGTGGGCGCGTGCTGCTCGCTGCCGTCTTCCAGCAGCAACCTGAAGCCGCTGGCGTTGATCGCCGCGAGGTTGCGGTTGCGGGCGATGAAGGTGACGTCCTCTCCGGCGATCGCGAGGCGCGCGCCCAGGTAGCCGCCGATGGCGCCGGCGCCGACGATGGCAATCTTCATGGTGTTCCAGTCAAGGCAGATGGGATGGATGAATCCGCTGTACGGCGGCGGGGCGTTACCAGACTCGGCGCTCGCGCTCGCGCGCTTTGACCCATCTGCGAATCACGCCCCACAGCGGCCACAGCAGCATGATGATGGCCAGCCCGGCGATGCTGGCCACGAGCGGGTTCGCCCAGAAGATGGACAGGCTTCCCTGCGACAGCAGCATGGCCTGCCGGAAGCTGGACTCGGCCATGTCGCCCAGCACCAGCGCCAACACCATGGGCGCCAGCGGGTACTTGAGCTTCTTGAAAAGATACCCGACCACACCGAAGACCAGCATCAGCCAGACGTCGAACATTGAACTGTGCACGGTGTAGGCGCCGATCGCGCAGATGACGATGATCACCGGGGCGATCACCGAGAAGGGGATGCGCAGGATCGAGGCCCAGAAGGGCACGGTCGTGAGCACCACCAGCAGACCCACGATATTGCCCAGGTACATGGACGCGATCAGGCCCCAGACGAAGTCTTTCTGCTCAATGAAGAGCATCGGCCCCGGCTGCAGACCCCAGATCAGCAAGCCTCCCAGCAGCACCGCGGCCGTGGGCGAGCCGGGGATGCCGAGGGTCAACATGGGCAGCAGGGCAGAGGTGCCGGCCGCGTGGGCCGCGGTCTCGGGCGCGACCACGCCCTCGATCTGCCCCTTGCCGAAGCTCAGCGGATCCTTGGAGCTGCGCACGGCGAGCCCGTAGCTCATGAACGAGGCCGGGGTGGCGCCGCCGGGGGTGATGCCCATCCAGCAACCGACGGCGGTCGAACGCAGGAAGGTCATCCAGTAGCGCGGCAATTCGGCCCATGTCTGCAGCACGATCTTGGAGTTGATGCGCGCCGACTTGCCCTTGAAGGCCAGGCCCTCCTCCATGGTCAGGAGGATCTCGCCGATGCCAAATAGGCCGATGACTGCGATGAGGAAGTCAAAGCCCTTGAGCAGCTCGGGCACGCCATAGGTCATGCGCAGCGTGCCGGTCACGCTGTCCAGGCCGACCGCGGCGAGCGCGAAGCCGAGCATCATGGCGGCGAGCACTTTGGCCGGAGGCTCCTTGCTCATGCCCACGAAGCTGCAGAAGGTCAGCAGCTGCACCGCAAAGAATTCCGCCGGGCCGAACTTCAAGGCGAACTTCGCCAGCAGCGGCGCGAGGAAGGTGATCAGGACGACCGCGAACAGCGCCCCCACGAAGGAGGACGTGAAGGCCGCCGTCAGCGCCTGCGCGGCGCGACCTTGCTGCGCCATCGGGTAGCCATCAAAGGTGGTGGCCACCGACCAGGGTTCGCCGGGGATGTTGAAGAGGATGGAGGTGATCGCCCCGCCGAACAGCGCGCCCCAGTAGATGCACGACAGCATGATGATTGCCGAGGTCGGGTTCATGCTGAAGGTCAGCGGCAGCAAGATCGCGATGCCGTTGGCGCCGCCCAGACCCGGCAGCACGCCGATCAGCACGCCGAGCGTGATGCCGATGAACATGAAGCCCACGTTGGGCAGCGTCAGCGCCACGCTGAAGCCGTGCATCAAGTTGCCAATTTCTTCCATGTGTCGTCTTCCGGTGAAGGCTTCGCGGGAGGTCGGTCAGAAGCCGAGCAGGTTTTCGATCGGGCCCTTGGGCAGGGGCACGAGGAACCACCGCTCGAAGACGATGAAGAAGAACAGCGGCACGCCGACCGCCACCGAGCCGGTCAAGGGCCAGCCGTAGCGGCCATGGCGGCGCATGAAGTAGGCGATCAGCGCGAAAGACGCGAGGTAGATGCCGAGCAGCGCGATGAGGCCGACATACACGACCATCGGCACCAGCACCGCGATCACCAAAGCGATCTGGCTGCGCTCGGCGAATTCCGAGTCCTCGCCCCGCCACTTCAGCAGTTGCCCGATCAAGACACTGCCGCTCGACAGCAGCAGCAGCACGCCGATGTAGAAGGGAAAGTAGCCCGAGCGCGGCCCGTCCTCGGCCCAGCCGGTCCCGACGCGCAGGCTGTCGACGATCACCAGCACGGCCAGCAGCATCAGCACCGCAGCGACGATCAGCTCGGGCCAGCGTGTGCCCACGCTCTGGCCGGAGGCCTCGGGTTTTTCACTCATGAATTGACTCCAACGAGCCGGCGCGGGGCCGGCTCGCCTCAGGTGCGGATCAGCAACGCCATCGCGGCGTCAGGTTCAGTTGGCGAGGAAACCCGCTTCCTTCATCAGCACGCGGTGCATCTGCTCGTTCTTGCCGAGCCAATCGAAGAATTCCTGGCCGGTGAGCGCGGTCTGGTTGAAGGCGCCCTTGTCCATGAACTCCTTCCATTCCGGCAGCGCACGGACCTTCTTGAAGAGGTCCAGGTAGAACGCGACCTGATCGGGCGTCACGCCCGGGGCCATGAAGATGCCGCGCAGCATCAGGTAGTCCACCGGGATGCCGGCCGAGGTGCAGGTCGGGATGTCGGCCCAGGACTGGGTCTCAGTCACCTTGGTCTTGTAGGGCATGGCCTGCTTGTCCATCACGCACAGGGCCCGAAGCTTGCCGGCACGCCAGTGGGACTCGGCCTCGATCGGGTTGTTGACGGTGGAATTGACGTGGTTGCCCACCAACTGCACCGCCACATCACCACCGCCTTTGAAGGGGATGTAGGTGATCTTCTTGCCGGCTGCCTTTTGCATGAGCACGGTGATGATCTGGTCTTCCTGCTTGGAGCCGGTGCCGCCCATCTTGAAGGTGTTGTCCGGCTGGGCCTTGACCGCATCGATGTAGGCCTTGGCCGTCTTGTAAGGCGACTCCTCGTTGACCCACAGCACGAACTCGTCGAGGGCCAGCATCTGCACCGGAGTGAGGTCGCGCCAGTTGAAGGGCACGCCGGTGGCCAGCGGGGTCGTGAACAGGTTGGACAGCGTGATGATGATCTTGTGGGGGTTGCCGTTGTCGGACTTGACGTTCAGGAAACCCTCGGCGCCGGCGCCGCCGGCCTTGTTGACCACCACGATGGGCTGGGCCATCAGCTTGTTCTTGGCGACGACGCCCTGGATGAAGCGCGCCATCTGGTCGGCGCCACCGCCAGTGCCGGATGGCACCACGAATTCCACCGGCTTGCTCGGCTCCCAGGCTTGGGCGACGGGGCTCCACAGGGCGGCGGCCGTGGTCGCGGCGGCCGCCAGTAACTTCAGCGCGAATCGATGGGTGCTCATGGGGTGTTGAATCCTTGCGTTGTTCGCGGGTCGAGGCGCCCGCAGCCTGTTGTCAAATTACTCGCTTGTCGGTGGCGCCGCGCGCCCGAACCTGAACTGTCCCGCTCAACCCAGACCGAGTTTTTGCGCCAGTCCGATGCGCTGCAGCTTGCCGGTGGCGCCCTTGGGGATCTCGTCCATGAAGAGAATCTTTTTCGGCACCTTGTAATCGGCCACACGCTTGCCAACGAAGTCCTGCAGCTCGCGCTCGGTGGCCGCCACCCCTTCTTTCAGCACGACCACGGCAGCGACTTCTTCGCCCAGCTTGGGATGCGGCATGCCGAAGCACACCACCTGCGCCACCGCCGGGTGATCCATCAACACCTCGTCCACCTCGCGCGGACTGACCTTCTCGCCGCCGCGGTTGATGATCTCCTTCAGGCGGCCAGTGATGCTGAGATAGCCTTCTTCGTCCATCACGCCCTGGTCGCCGGTGCGGAACCAGCTGTCGAGGAAACCCTCCGCGTTGGCCTTGGGGTTGTTTTCGTAACCGGCGGTCACGTTGGCGCCGCGGATCACGATCTCGCCGGTCTCCCCGCGGGGCAACAGAACCCCCTCGAGCATGATCGCCACCTCCGGGCCGGCCGCCACGCCCACCGTGCCGGGCTTGCGGGCCCGCGGCGGCAAGGGGTTGGAGGCCATCTGGTGGGTCGCCTCGGTCATGCCGTAGGACTCGATCAGCGGGGCCTTGAAGATTTCCTCGAGTTCGCGGATCACCTGCGGCGGCATCGACGACGACGACGAGCGCAGGAAGCGCAGCGGGTTGCGCGCAATGACCTCGGCGTTGCCCTTCGCCCGCTGCACGATCGCCTGGTGCATGGTGGGCACGGCCGTGTACCAGGTCGGCTTGGCCTCGTCCATCCAGGTGAAGAACTTCAGGGCATTGAAGCCAGGGGTGCAAAACACCTGCGAGCCCGCCGAGAGCGGCGCCAACACCCCGGCAATCAGGCCGTGGATGTGGAACAGCGGCATGATGTTCAGGCCGATGTCGGTCGCTGTGAATTGCAGCGTCCCACGGATGTTCGAAGCCGATGAGTGCAAATTGCCGACAGACAGCGGCACGATCTTGGGGCGAGAGGTGGTGCCGGAGGTGTGCAGCACCATGCCGATGTCGCTGGGCTGGGCGTAGCCGCCCAGGGTCGACGGGGTGGACGCAGCACCGTCGCGTGCCTGCAGCGTGAAGCTGCCGGCAGGCGCTCCCGCCTCGACGATCAGATCCACCACCCGCACCCCGAGCTTCTTTGCCACCTCGACCGCGGGGCTGACGCTGTCGCGCTCGACGATCAAGAGCTTGGCACTCAGGTCCGACAGATAGAACTCGAACTCATCGGCGCGGTAAGCCGGGTTCAGCGGCGCGCTGGTGGTCCCGGCGGCACAGGCGATGAAGCAGGCGGCCATCTCCGGGCCGTTGTTCAGCACGATTGCCACCCGGTCGTTGCGCCCCGCGCCGAGCGCGTTCAGACTGGCGATCGTGGCAGCCACCTGGGCGCGCAGCGCGCTGTGACTCAGGGCCGGACGGCCGGGTGCGCGCAGGGCGATTGCAGCATCGTCGCCGCGGGCGAGCAGGTCCTGGAAGTTGTTCGTCATCGGAAAGGTCCGTTCCATGCGGCCCCGAAGGGCGTGGTCTGAAAAGACAGAGGCGGGGCGAGAGGTCGGACTGACAGGAAAGACCGCTGCGATTTATCCGAGTGAGGATATCTCGAAGGCTTATCGCGAGCACCTCATAGAACCCCGGGGGGCCTCGGGCGTCCCCCTCAGCGAATACCTGAATGGGATATTGCTGAATTGGGCGTATCAAGACGTAAAAAAAGCCCCTGAGAGGGGCTTTTGGTGGAAGCGGTGAGATTCGAACTCACGGTGGGGTTACCCCCACGGCAGTTTTCAAGACTGCAGCCTTAAACCACTCGGCCACGCTTCCTTTGCGTGAGGCGCATTGTATCGACGGGGTGCTGCTGGGCGGGAGCGTCGGCTGGCCTTTCTCAGTAGACCTTCTTCGACAGCGGCATGCGCTTTTCACCGGCGTAAAAGACGATCAGCACCACGGGCTGATCGCCGGTGTAGCCGCGGTGGCTGGAGTTGACCATCTCGGGCAGCACGTCGCCGCTGACGAGCTTGCGGGTCTGGCCGCCTTCGGCCTTTTCGACGGTGAGTTCGCCCGACTGCACGTAGGCCGCGTTGGGCATCGGGTGGGTGTGCCACGGCAGCGTGGTGTGCGGCGCGATGGTGATCTTGAGCACCGTCAGCTCGGTCTGGCCAGTGGGGTAGGCCGGGTAGACCGTGCCGTCCCACGAGGTGGTCGTTTGCAAGATGGTTTCGACCTGAATGCCTTCAGCCTCGGCCGCGTGTGCGGTGGCGGCCAACCAGGGCAGGGTGCACAGGGCCAGCAGGGCGAGGGTTCTTCGAGCGTTCATGGGCGGTGGGGGTTGACTGTGGTGGTCTTGGCCGATCTTGGCGGCGTTTGGGTGATGCTGACGGGACTCATGAATGCCCTGAGTGCTCCTGCACATACTGACGCAGCACGCCATCCATGCGCGCCTGCCAACCTTCGCCGGTTGATTTGAAATACGCGACCACCTCCGGGCTGTAGCGCACGGAAACAAGGAGCTTCTTGTTGTCGGACTTGGGTCGCCCTCGCACCGAACGCAACGGCACCATGGCCCTCAACTGCGCCGGCGTCAGCGGTTGTGCGTCGGGGTCTGATCTGGCTTCCGCGGTGATCTTGCGGTCTTCGACCACGCTGGGGATCTCAATCGGAATTTTCTTCAATGCTTTGGACATAGTGCTTCACCTCTCGTCTGTTGGCGCGCCGCAGGCTGATGATTCGACGCAGTGTGCCCCGATCAACGAAGGCGACGAAGTACACGATGCCCGTCTTCGGCGCTAGGGCGATCATGCGTATCTCGCCGTACTCTTGGCGGTCGTCGATCCATACCAAGGCAGACTCCCATTCAAGTTCCACGGCCAGCGCAAGCGACAGGCCATGCTTGTTCAGGTTGCCCGCGTCCTTGACGAGATCGAAGTCAATGCGCATGCTGCACTGTAGCTACAGTAATTCTGGCGTGTCAATCGCACGCTGCGACCTCACCCCGGCTTTTGCGCCTGTTCGCATTCGATCTGGATGATCTCGGCGCCGCCCGATGCGTCGATGCGTGCGGCGCTGAGGCGGCCGCCCCAGACGCAGCCGGTGTCGAGTGACAGCAAGTCGGGGCGCTTGATCAGCCCCAGCGTGGACCAGTGGCCAAAGGCGATCGGCACGCCGGCGGTCTGGCGCTTGCGGTGCTCGAACCATGGGATCAGCCCCGGTGGCTCGGCTTCGGCGGCGTCCTTGGTGTCGAAGTCGAGTCGGCCATCGGCGTCGACGAAGCGAATGCGGGTGAGTGCATTGATGCCAAAGCGCAGCCGATCGGCGCCTTTGAGCTTGGCACTCCAGCGGTTGGGCTGGTTGCCGAACATGTCCTTGAGAAAGCCGCGCAGGTCGGGCCCGCGCAGTTGCTGCTCGATCTCGCCGGCGACTTGCAGCGTGGTCTCGAGCGTCCAGGCGGGCGGCACGCCGGCGTGCACCAGCAGCCAGCCGTGTTCTTGGAGCGTCAGCGAACGGTGGCGCACCCAATCGATCCATTCATCGCGCTGCGGCGATTCAAGGATGGAGGCCAGCGTGTCGTTGCGGTGCGCCGGCCGAATGCCTTGGGACACCGCCAGGAAATGCAGGTCGTGGTTGCCCAGCAGACAGCTCACCGCGTTGTCCAGGCTGCGCAGCAGTTGCAGCGTGCCCAGGCTGTCTGGGCCGCGGTTGACCAAGTCGCCGAGCAACACCGCGCGGTCGCGCGATGGCGAGAAGTCCACCACTTTGAGCATGCGCTGCAGCGCGCCGCAGCAGCCTTGCAAGTCACCTATCAAATACATCATGGTTTGATTCTGCTACGCTGGTCAGGCCCCAACCCGCCTGCCCCGCATGGACGTAGCCCTGCTGTTTTTTCTGATCGTGCTCAATGCCTTGTTCGCCATGTCCGAGATGGCGCTCACGGCCAGCCGCAAGGCGCGGCTGCAGGTGATGGTGGAAACCGGCGATGCCGGCGCGCTGGCCGCGATGGAACTGCACGAGGACCCGACCAAGTTCCTCTCCACGGTGCAGGTCGGCATCACCTCGATTGGCGTGCTCAACGGCATCGTGGGCGAAGCCGCCTTTTCGGCGCCGTTTTCGCAGTGGCTGCAGCACACCGTGGGGCTGCCCGATCGTGCCGCCGAGGTCAGCGCGACGGCGATGGTGGTGGCCCTGATCACGGTGCTGACCATCATCTTTGGCGAGCTGGTGCCCAAGCGGCTGGGCCAGATGTATCCCGAGTCGGTGGCGCGTCTGGTCGCCCAGCCGATGAACTGGCTGTCGACGGCTACACGGCCGCTGGTGCGCATGCTTTCGTTTTGCACCGAGAGCACGCTGCACCTGATCGGCGTGCGTGGCGGGCCCAGCCGCAGCGTGACCGAGGAAGAAATCGCCGCCAGCCTTGAAGAAGGCCTCGACGCCGGTGTGATCGAAGCGCAGGAGCACCAGATGGTGCGCAACGTGTTTCGCCTCGATGACCGCAAGGTCAGCTCGATCATGATTCCGCGCGCCGAGATCGTCTGGCTCGATTCGGCGGCGCTGCCGGCCGACGTGCTCAAGGTGGTGTCTGCCGAAGAGCACTCGCGCTACCCGGTGTGCCGTGGCGGGCTCGATGACCTGGTGGGCTTGGTGTCGGCGCAAAGTTTGTTGCAGCAGGTGATGTCGGGTGCCGCGCTCGAAGTCACCGAGCGCTTGCAGCCGCCGGTGTTCGTGCCCGAGACGCTGTCTGGCATGGAGCTGCTCGATCAGTTTCGCGCCTCGAACGTGCAGGTGGTGTTCGTCGTCGATGAGTACGGCGTGGTGCAGGGCATGGTGACCGTGCGCGATGTGCTCGAGGCCATCGCCGGCGAGTTCACCACCCCGAGCGACGATGCATGGGCGGTGCGTCGCGAAGATGGCGCCTGGCTGTTTGACGGCCTGATCCCGGTGACCGAACTCAAAGACCGGCTCGATCTCAAGGACCTGCCCCAGGAAGACCGTGGCCGCTACAACACCTTGGCCGGGATGATCATGCTGTTGCTGGGTCGGCTGCCCGACGTCACCGACAGTGTCGAATGGGAAGGCTGGCGCTTCGAGGTGGTCGACCTTGACGGCAAGCGCATCGACAAGGTGCTCGCGAGCCTGTCGCCCACCGGCGATCACGATCGCTGAGCCGGCTGGATGTCCGAGCCGCTGCTCAACGAAGGCGTTCTCAAGCGCGAGGTGTTCGGCTGGGCGCTGTATGACTTTGCCAATTCGGGCTACACCACGGTCGTTCTGACGGCGGTGTTCAACGCGTATTTCGTGGCCGTGGTCGCCGAGGGCGCGGCCTGGGGCACGCTGGCGTGGACGCTGGCCATCGCGGCGTCCAGCCTGATCGCCATGCTCACGCTGCCCGCGCTCGGTGCCCATGCCGACCGTTGCGCCGCCAAGAAAAAGCTGCTCGCGTTCAGCACCGTTGCGTGCGTGCTGGCCACGCTGGCGCTGGCCGAAACCGGCCGCGGTGATCTGTGGCTGGCGGTGGCGGCAGTGATCGTGTCCAACGTGGCCTACACCTACGGCGAATCGCTGGTCGCCGCCTTTTTGCCCGAGCTGGCACGGCCCGCATCGCTGGGGCGCGTGTCGGGCTGGGGATGGAGCTTTGGTTACCTGGGCGGCATGCTGGCGCTCGGTCTGAGCCTGGCCTATGTGCTGGCGGCGCAAGCGCGCGGCGAGCCATCCACGTCGTTTGTGCCGGTGACCATGCTGATCACCGCAGGGCTTTACGCGCTGGCATCGCTGGGCACCTTTGTGCTGCTGCGCGAGCGTGCGGTGCCGCAGGCCGAGCGCGCTCAGGCGGGCGGCGCAGGCACCGGCAGCGCGGCCATCGCGTCCGTGGAGGGCGGCTCGTTGGCGGCCTTGCTGCAAAGCTGGCGCACGGCAAGCCGGTACCGAGACTTCGCGTGGCTGCTGGCGTGCGGTGCCTGTTATCAGGCGGGCATTTCGGTGGTGGTGGCGCTGGCTGCGGTGTACGCCGAGCAGGCGCTGGGCTTCAAGCAGGCCGACACCATGATGCTGATCTTCCTGGTCAACATCGCTGCTGCCGCTGGCGCCTTCAGCTTTGGCTACTGGCAGGACCGCATCGGCCACAAGCCCGCGCTGGCGGCCACGCTGGTGGGCTGGATCGTGATGACGGTGATGGCGGTGGCCGCCACCGGGCCTGGCTTGTTCTGGTTCGCCGCGGTGATCGCCGGGCTGTGCATGGGCTCGAGCCAATCGGCCGGCCGCGCCATGGCCGCGCAGTTCAGCCCGCTCGAGCGCCGCGCCGAATTCTTCGGTCTGTGGACCTTCGCGGCGCGCGCCTCGGCGGTGCTGGGCCTGCTCACCTACGGCGCGGTGGTCTGGCTCACCGACGGCAACCAGCGCATGGCCATGGCCGTCACCGGCTTGTTCTTCGTGGGCGGGCTG
>Ga0247832_1005992_pt1 | contig 13649 bp, 10 predicted proteins | sample LaCruzMarch2015__10_FD_192407 | JGI IMG/M metagenome (GOLD analysis project Ga0247832, IMG submission 192407) | Freshwater microbial communities from meromictic Lake La Cruz, Castile-La Mancha, Spain - LaCruzMarch2015_4m | ecosystem: Environmental > Aquatic > Freshwater > Lake | place: Spain... | reverse complement strand
CCATGGTCCCGCATCCGCTCGCCAATCCGAATGTGGTTGCCACCGCCACCGGTGATCTCCCGCGTGAGACTGTCGCGGACAACGTCGGTCGCCACCGGATGCCCGTTGACAAACAGCTTCAGGCCGGAGGCTCTACTGGACCCGTCATTCGAAACGGTCACGTGCACCCATTCACCGACAGGCAGCGGCTCGACGGCCCGCACTGAGATCGCATCTCCGGGCCAGAAATGGATCAGCGACCACTGCAGATGGCCGTCGAGAACCAGCAGCTCGTAGCCGCGGCTAGCAGCATCGGTCCAAGCCTGCGAGCGATGGAAGACCACTGCCCGCTCGTATCGAGTCGCCGGCTTGAGCCAGAGCGACACGGTGAAGGGCTCGCTCCGCCGGAAGTTGCCCACCGGCGTCTGCACGGGGTGGTCGCCCGTTAGTTTCAGGGAGTTGCCGGCGTGCCCCTCGACGAGCGTGTTTTCCTGTGGCGACGTGGCGGCCTTGTCGGCCGCGAGCAGGCTGGCGAACGTACCGTCTTTGGACCGCTCATCGAAGGAATATCTCGCGATCTCCCCCGGAATCGTGCCGGACGCGAGCGTTGCCGGAATCGCTGCCTTGCCTGCGATCCAATCGGCCACTTTTGTACGGGCCTCCGCCTCGCTCCGCTCAAGATCGGCGGCCGCCTCTGCCGCCGCCTCCTCGGCCTTCGCGAGGGCTGTCGCGGTCGCCTCATCAACCATCCGCAGTTTGGGCGTGGGCACGGCCTGCGTGAAATACGAATAGAGCCCCGCCTCGTCGACGTCGTCGAAGAAGGCGAAGAACTGATAAAACTCTTTTTGCGAGAGTGGATCAAACTTATGGTCGTGGCAGCGGCAGCATTCGAGCGTGAGCCCGAGAAACGCAGTGCCAAACGTGGTCACGCGGTCGTTGATCGAGTTGACGCGGTATTCCTCCTCGACGGAGCCGCCCTCACACTCCTGCTGGTGCAGTCGATTGAAGGCGGTGGCCAGGATCTGCTCGTCAGTGGCATGTGGCAGAAGATCACCCGCCAACTGCCAGGTCGCGAACTGATCCCACGGCAGATTCTTGTTGAAGGCTGAGATCACCCAGTCGCGCCACGGCCACATCGGTCGCTCGCGATCGACCTGAAAGCCGTAGCTGTCGGAATAGCGGGCCAGGTCCATCCAGTCAGCCGCCATTCGCTCGCCATACCGGGGGCTGGCCAGCAGGCGATCGAGGAGCTTTTCGTAGGCATCGGGAGACGTGTCGGCGACGAAGGCCGAGACCTCGGCAGGCGTCGGGGGCAGGCCGGTGATGTCGAACGTGGCCCTACGGATAAGCGTGGTCTTATCGGCCTCGGGCTGTGGCCTGATGCCGCGCTTCTCAAGCTTCGATCGCACGATCATGTCGATCGGATGCGATGGCTTTGGCTCGCTGGCTGGCCCGGCATACTCGGGAAGATCTGGCTTTGCGACCGGCACAAACGCCCAGTGCGGCTCGTAGGGAGCACCCTCGGCGATCCACCGCGTGAGCAGTTCCACCTGTTCGCCGGTGAGCCGGCCGATCTTGGCTTCCGGCGGCGGCATCACCGAATCGGAATCGGTCGAGATGATTCGTGCGACGAGTTCGCTCGCGGCGACATCCTCCGGCACGATCGCCCGCGCGCCACTGTCGAGTTCGCTGGTGGCCTGCTCGGCGACGTCGAGCCGCAGGCCGGCCTGCCGGTTGCCACTGTCGGGTCCGTGGCAGGCGAAGCAGTTGTCGGACAGAATGGGCCGGATGTCGCGGTTGAACGAGATACGGCCGCGGGGCTCTGCCCGGGCGGCCGGTTCAGCCCGGGGAGCCGGTTCAACTGGAGCCGCAAACACACCGACTGGCGCAGAAGCCATCGCCACGAGGATGACCGCAGCCATTCCACGGATGCACGAAGCAAGAGTCGAGTAACCCATGGAAACGTATTTCCTGTAAGGGTCACCCGCGTCGCCGATTCGGAACGATCGTCCGAATCGCGGACCGATGATGGTCGATCGGCGGGATGGCGGTCGAGGGTAAAACCGTGACCGCCTCTCTTATAATAGCTCGGCATGCCCCCCATGGCGAGCTTAAGTCTCCTTCGAACGCCCGCTGCCCGCGAATCAGCCGGCTCTAGCTGTTTTCGGACTGCGTCTCCTGAGCCACTTCAGCCGCCAGGTCCTCGGCAAGAAACGGCAACAGTTGCTGCGGATCAACCAGTTGCTGCGGATTGCGGACCGGCGGCTTGGGCCTACGCTTCGATCGCTCGGCACTGCCGCCGCCGTCCCCGAAGAGGGTGCGACGCACCGGATCCTGCTGCATCGCGCCGCGGCGATCCTTGCGACTGCCGTGACGGTGGGCGACGTCGCGGGCCTCGGCCCGCGACTCGGGGGCGTTCCGCACAATCGCGAGACGTCGCTTTGCCTCCCGCACCGCGGCCGCGTGATCGACGAGCGGCGCCGGGTAATCGCGGCCGATGATGCAGCCGGCCGTCTGCTGCACGTCCGCCGGCATCGTCCACGGCATGTGGACGTAGGCCGGCGGCAGACCCGCCAGTTCCGGCACCCAGCGACGGATGAATATCCCGCGCGGATCCTGATCGATCGCCTGCTTTGTGGGGTTATAGATCCTCAGTGTATTGATGCCCGTGGTGCCCGACTGCATCTGCAACTGCGACCAGTGGATTCCCGGTTCAAAGTCGAGGAAGTGACGGGCCAGATGCAGGCCGGTGGGCCGCCAGTGCAACCAGAGCGAGTAGCTCGCGAACGACACGAGCAGGGCCCGCATCCGAAACGTGAGCCAGCCCGTCGCCAGCAGGCTTCGCATGCAGGCATCGACGAGCGGGTAGCCGGTGTGGCCCGTCTGCCAGGCGGCCAGCCGCTCTGGCACAACCTCGCCCTCTCTCAGGCCGTCAGCCGCCCTGAGCATATTTTCAAACTCGATCGCCGGCTCGTCCTCCAGCTTCTGCATGAAGTGGCAGTGCCAGTGCAGCCGCGACTGCACGCCCTTGAGGCTCCGCTGCCAGGCCCTGCACTCTGCCTTCTCCCGCGGGCTCTCAGCCGTGGCGAGAGCGGCCTGCACGTCGAGCCGCCGAGCCTCGCTCGCCTGCCAGACCCGCCGCATCGAGAGCGCGCCAAACGCGAGAGCGGGGCTCAATCGGGAGCAGCTCGTCGCGGCCGACACCGGGCTGCTGATGCCGCCGGAATAATGGCGGCCACGCAGCGTGAGAAAATCCTCGAGCACCTCGCGTGCCGCCCGTTCGCCCCCCCGCTGCCGGTCTTTCGTGTCGGCCGGCAGGCCGAGCTCGCGGCACCCGAGAATGCCGACTGAGCCGAGCCGCTCGACGACATCGCCCCCGCCGCGTCCGGTGCTGCGCGGCACGCTGGCACATGCGGCCGTCATGCGTTCTTCCCAGAGACGGTTCCACCCGTTCCGCGTTGCGAGCCTCCGCACCACCCCGGTCTGAGGCACCTCGAGCATCTCGACGCCGGCCGTCCGAGCCCAGCGTCTGACACGCCTGTCACGGGCATAGGTCACGCCCGTGCCTGTCTCCTCGTGGGCCACGAGCAGCCCGAAGCCGGTCTCGCTCCGCAGATGTTCGAGGGTCGCCACCGCCTCGCCCCGCCGCGTGACAAGCCGGATGTTCTTCCGACGGAGGGAAGCCTCGAGGTCTGCAAGACATTCGGCCTGAAACGCCGTGTGGCTCGAATCCCACTCGGGCTGCGCGAGCACCTCCGGCTCGTACATAAACACGGCAAACACGGAGCCGCCCCGGGCCCGGGCCACCGCCTCCGCGAGCGCGGCGTGATCATCCACGCGGAGATCACGCTTGAGCCAGACGCAGACGGGAGGGCAGGAGTCGGGCATGACGATCACGTCCTATTCGCGGCCTTCATTGGCGTTAGGGCCCACAGCAGTATAGGGCCTCACCCGATCCGGCGATCTTCTTTGGGCGCGGGCCAGCAGCTCCCTCTCGACGCAGATCCCCCGGCTTACGCCGAGGGCTTTTATTGGGGAGGGATTCCCCGTGCCGCCAGGCTTTATACAAGCCCGGAGCGTAAGCGATGGGATTCCCCGTGCTGCCGACCCCACGGCTTACGCCGGAGGCTTGTATGGGAGCACAAGCGATTGTGTCTCCCCCACGTGGGATCCGGCCACCACATTCACTACACTTGACCGTCCACAACTCAGCATTTCTGGAGACGCTGTATGACGGTCCTATCCACTCCGAAGCGATCGAATCTGGCCTGGACTGTCTTTTCACGGGCTACAAATCTGGTCACCGCCCTGAGCCTCCTCGCGGCCTGCGGCACGAGCCTTCGGGCGGAGCCCGGCGTCACCTTCGAAAAGAAGGTGCTCACCAACACGTTTCACGCCGAGGCCGCAGGGATCGGCGACATCGACAAGGACGGCCATCCGGACGTTGTCTACGGCCCTGCCTGGTATGCCGGCCCCGGATTCACCGAGCGATACGAGATCTACCCGACCAAGGACTTCGATCCCAACCAGTATTCCAATAACTTCATGACCGCCGTGGCTGATGTCGATGGCGATGGCAGCCTCGACGTGCTCGTCAACGAGTGGCCCGGCAAGGCCGTCCACTGGTTCAAGAACCCCGGCGGCCGGGCCGATGGCTGGGCGAAACACCTCGTTCATCCCACCGTCGACAACGAGTCACCGAACTGGCTCGACCTGACAGGTGACGGCCAGCCGGAGCTTGTGTTTCACACCGGCGGCGTGCTCGGCTATGCAAAGCCCTCGGAGAAGACCGCCACCGAGCGGTGGACGTTCACCCCGTGCTCCCCACCTGAAAAATGGGGCCAGTACCAGCACGGTCTCGGCGTAGGCGATGTGAATGGCGACGGCCGGCCGGACCTGCTCATGAACAGTGGCTGGTGGATGCAACCGGCCGCCGCTGCAACCGGTCAGACGCCGCCGCTCTGGGAGAAGCAGGCGGCCGACTTCGGCCCGGGAGGCGCCCAGATGTATGCCCTCGACGTGGACGGCGACGCCGATGCCGATATCGTCACGAGCCTGGCTGGGCACGGCTACGGGCTTTCCTGGTTCGAACAGGTGCAGAAGGACGGAAAGATCGAGTTCATCGACCGACCGATCCTGCCGTCAAAGCCCGGCGAGACGCTCGACGGCGTGCAGTTTTCGCAGCCCCACGCCGTCGCGATGGTCGACATCGACGGCGACGGCCTCGAGGACATCGTCACCGGCAAGCGGTTCTGGGCCCACGGGCCGAAGGGCGACCCCGATCCAGCCGGCACGCCCTACCTCTACTGGTTCAAACGGCATGTGGCAGACGGCAAGGTCACCTGGACGCCCCACAGAATAGACGATGCCTCTGGCGTCGGCACGCAGCTCGCGATCGGAGACCTCAACGGCGACAAGCGGCCCGACATCGTCGTGGGCAACAAAAAGGGCTGCTTCGTCTTCATCCAGAAGCCCGCAGGCTAAAGCGCGAGGCTCCAGCTCATGGAGCCGCGCGTGAGCCAGTCGTCACTCGCGTGCCATCGGCAGCCGACTGTTTCGCGGCCTCGAGCACCGCGATCGCCCGCATGCCATCCTCGAAGTTCGGATGGATCGGACGATTCCCGATCACGGCCTGAATAAAATCAGCCACGGCATGCGTGAAGGTGTGCTCGTAGCCGATCACGTGCCCGGGCGGCCACCAGGCGGCGATGTAGGGATGCTCCGCCTCTGTGACGAGGATCGTCCGAAAGCCCTGTTCGCCAGCCGGCAGGGTGGCGTCGAAAAACTCGAGTTCGTTCATCCGCTCCAGATTGAACGCCACTGCCCCCTTGTCGCCATAGATCTCGAAGAGGTTAGAGTTCTTGCGGCCCGTCGCAAACCGCGTGCTCTCGAACGACCCCAGCGCTCCGTTCTCGAATGTCACCGCCATGATCGCGGCATCCTCGACGGTGACTTTGCCTCGCGGTGCCGCGGCCGACGTCCCGCCACCGGCCTTGAACGTGCCTGCCTCAGCCCCCGGCAGCGGCCGCTCCGCGATAAAGGTCGTCGTCAACGCCTGCACGGAGTCGATCTCGCCCACCAGGAAGCGGGCGAGATCGACGGAATGGCTGCCGAGATCCCACAGGGGTCCAGCCCCCGCATGCTCGGCCTGCAGGTGCCAGGTGAGCGGAAACTCCGGATCGATGATCCAACTCTGCAGATAGGCCCCCCGCCAATGAAAGATCCGACCCAGCCGGCCGGTGTCGATGAGGTGCTTCGCCAGCATGACGGCCGGCACACGGCGGTAGTTGTGGTTCACGTAGGCCGTCACGCCCGCCTCTCGGACGGCGTCAGCCATCCCGTGGGCCTGTGTCATATTCAACGCCAATGGCTTCTCACAGAAGATCTGCTTGCCGGCCCTGGCTGCGGCGAGTGCCATCTCGCAGTGCAGGGCGGTTGGGGTGGCGATGTCGACGATGTCGATGTCGTCCCGGGAGATCACCTGTTGCCAGTCGGTGGCGATCTCCTCCCATCCCCAGCGATCGGCGAACGACCGCAGCGAGGCCTCGTCGCGGCCGACCGCCACCTTCAGCACCGGCTCGGCCGGCAGATCGAAGAACTTCGCCGCTGAACTCCAGGCATGGCTGTGTGCCTTGCCCATGAACTTCGTGCCGATCAGGGCGACGTTGAGTTTCTTACCCGGCATTTTTCACTCCCTCACAGAAAAACGGTCACGCACAGAGGTCTTCCACCGCGAGCCCAAACACATTGCCGATCATCCGCAGGTCGGCCATGTGGTCACCCACCATCACAAGCGCGTGGTGCGATGGCAGCCGCTCCATCATGCGGCGTCCATCCCGCACGCGGATCACGCCGCCATTCAAACAATCACTACCCGGATAGCCGACATACCCGGTCAGCTCCGCGGCCGTCGCCACGAGCGAGTCGAACGTGGGCAGCAGCTTGGCCATCGTGATCGGCCCCTCGGGCAACCGGGCGTCGATCGCCGTGGCATTATCGTCGACGATTGCGAGCACCTTGGGCCTGAGCGTCCACGACGTGGCCATCGAGCGGGGGATCACGCCCATGTAGCCGCAGTGCGCGACGAGAATGTGGTTCTCTGGATCCGCGACGGTCGGAAACGCCGCAATCCGCTCGTGCTTGAGCGCCGCCTGCCCCATCAGAAACGGATAGAGGTTCGTCATGATCACCGGGGCCCCGGTCGATCGCCGCAGGATGTGCTTTGTCAGCATCGCGACCGTGTCGGCCTCGCAGCCCCAGATCAGCCCCCGTTCGTCATGCAGCAGGCTCCAGGCGAGGCAGGGGGTGGTATCCGAGAACATCGACTCATTGAGGCAGTTGATCCCCATGCCCCGGATCGCGGGATCGGCATCGAGGTCATCCCGCAGTGCGAGATACATCTTCATCGCGCTGGTCACCGACCGACCGGCGCAGCCGCTGACCGGCTGCTGCTTCTCCTTCCAGGCCCGCTCGGCATCGGGATCGGCGATCGCCTTGGCCCGAGCCCCTAATTCGCGAAAGCTCCGCTTCTCGATCGTGAGCCCAAATCGATCGCGGATCCGCTGCGAGCACTCGTCCTCCCACCAATAGAAGCGTTTAAAAATCGGCGCCTGCATTCCTTCGCCGGGATCGTCCTGATAGACGACGAATTTTCCAGCGGCCAGCTCCCGCCGCACCTGCAGGGCGGCGCAGACTCTGCGGGTCTGGGCGAGGTCGTAGGCCGCGATTGGCCGCACGCCCTCTGCCCGCAGCCAGGCAAGAATCTCCCAGTCCCACATGGAGAGCGTGCCAAACTCGCTCGTCACCACCAGGATCGGCACGGTAATCGCCTTGAAGGCATCGAGCTGACGGTAGGCGTCTCCCAGCACCTGCGGCAGGATGACGGCATCGCACTCAGGCAGCACGCCGCCGAGCACGGCCGGCGGCAGGAGTTCAATCCGGTCTCCCAGGAGCCGGCGGATCGCCTCGCACTGCATGCGAAATCCGTCGTCGGGTGTCGTGGAAAACGACAGCGGCACGACGCGGGCTTTCGCCAGCGATGGCGGCTCGAACTGATGAGTCGACTGGTTTGTCATTTCGTATGTCTCACATTGTGGCAGCCAGGATCGGCGTATTGGGCTCGAAGTTCATGCCTCGGCTGCGATCTTTTTGAGCGCGGCGACGCTCTGGGCGACGGCCTCGTCTTCGTCTGCATAGTCGGGATGGAGGAAGTCGGTCTCGACCGCCAGGAAACCTTTGTAGCCGGCCTCCTTCAGGAGCCGGGCCAATGCCAGATTATCGACGAACCCGTCCCCGACGGGCGTCGACGAAAAGAAGAACCAGTCATCCACGCTGGCCTGGGGATTCACCTTCAGATCCTTGATGTGCGTGGCGAGAACCCGCGGGGCGAGCTTCCGCATGCCCTTGACGGGATCGTCGAGGAGCCGAGCGAAGTTGGCCGTGTCGAAATTCACGCCGAGATGGTCCGAGTCGACCCGGTCGAGCAGCTGCACGATCTCGTCGCTGGTGAAATCGATATGGTTCTCGATCGCCAGCTTCACACCATGGTCGGCGGCGACGCGGACGGCCTCGCGAAACATCCCGGTGAGACGCTTGATCTGCTCCTGATGGTTTTCGAACCGGAACATCAGGCTCGAGCCCACCACCCGCATCACGTCGGCCCCGAGCCGCCGCGCGTGGGGGATCATCTCGACCATCTCCTTGTAGGCAGTCTTGCTCTTGCCTCCCTCGAGCCCGTCGGGATGGCCCCAGGCGAAGACCCGCATCAGACCGGCCGCATCGAGCTGCGACTTGAGACCGTCGAGATACGCCGGCTCGAACCCCGGGAAGAAGCAGCTCTCGAGCGACACGCCATCGACGCCGAGCTGCTTCGCGCGGTCCACGAACCACTCGATCGTGATCCGCCGGCCCGGATCCTTCTGCTGGGCATAGATCTCGCCGAAGAACCGGTGGTAGCAGTAGTTGTCGATGCCAACTTTCATGGGGCCGGCCGTCATGGTTGGGTTTCCGTGGGCAATGGAGGGGCGGTGAGTCGAAGCGATGTGTCGAGATCAGGAGTTACCACGCGGGGAGAGGTGCACTGACGCAGGAGCTCCAGATCGGCGGGGCTTGCGGTATTGAACGCGAACATGCCGAAATGGTGCGGAACGAGCAGCGGGATGCCGGCGGCGTTGCAGAGGTCGATCGCCTCGACCGCCGTCATGTTGCCGGGCACGCCCCGACTGGCACGGTAGGCATCCCGGCCGTTGACCGGCAGCAGGGCACAGTCGATCGCCTCGTCGGCGAGCGTGGCGGCCAGTCCGGGATAGACGATGGTGTCGCCCGAGTGATAGAGCGTCAGGCAACCTGTCTTAACCACGTAGCCGAGAAATCGATGACGGCCTGCTGCATCCTGCTGGAACGACTCGTGCGCAGCGGGGATCGCCTTCACCATGACGCCGTCGCCCAAGGGTAGCGTGTCACCGGCGTCGATCGGCAGCACCCGTTCCGCAGGCAGGCCGAGCGACAAGGCATGGTCCAGCTCAGCCGCCGGCACCACGAACCGGCAGCCGGGCTGCTGGCGTGTTACCGCGGCGAGCGTTTCGGGATCCATGTGGTCGGAATGCCTGTGCGTGCAGAGGATGAAGTCGAGCCGGCACATCTGTGCCCCGCCGATCTCGTCGAGGGCGATCGGCGGCGGCATAAGCCGCTCATGAACGAATTCCCGGCCGCGGTATTTCGTGGCCAGCGAATCAGAAAGATAGGGATCGATCAGGATCACTCGCCCCGCCGTCTGCACAAGGAAGCCAGCCTGCCCAAGCCAGCCAAGGTCGATCGCACGATCGAGGGGCCCGGCACCACGAACCAGCGCACGCGGGCCTCCCGCCAGACAGTCAATTCGAGCCTCGGAGGATGTCATCATGCCACGGGGCTCCCAGCCGCGATGGCCACGGCCGCACGGGTCCGCGCGGCGATCTCCGTGAACAACCCGGCCTGCAGGTCGGCTGGCTTCGCGAGCCATGTGCCCCCCACCGCCACCACGGCGTCGCAGGACAGATAGGCAGCAAGATTCGCCGGGCTCACACCGCCGGTGGGCACGAACCGCACGCCGGTGTGCCTGTAAGGCGCGTAGATGGCCTCGAGCATCGTGACGCCGCCGGCCGCCTCGGCGGGGAAGAATTTCAACGTGCGGCAGCCGAGCGACAGGGCCAATTCAACGTCCGATGGCGTCTGCACACCCGGCACGAACGGCAGTCCCAGAGCCTTCGCCCGATGAATCGTGGCGGGAAGACAGCCCGGCGCGAGGGCAAACCTCGCGCCCGCCTCGACCGCCGCCTCCATCGTGGCCGGATCGAGCACCGTGCCCGCGCCCACAAGCAGTTCCGGCCGTTCGCGGGCGAGCAGCCGAATCACATCAAGAGCCGCCTTCGTGCGAAACGTCACCTCGATAATCGGCAGTCCGCCGGCAATCAATGCGTCGGCCAGCGGCAGCGCCTGGTCGACCGATTCGATGGCGATCACCGGCACGACACGATGCCTGGCAATCAGTGCGAGGGGATCGCGGTCACTCATGGGCGGCTCCGGGTTGTTTTCATGTTTGTTTCCAACGCTGGTGTGAGGCGCCGCATGCCTGCGGTGGGCTGCAACGACAAGGCGTCAAGCAGGTTGGTCACTGCGACATCGACCGCCCGGTCGACGCTTTCGTCGGTGAAGCCGCCGATGTGCGGCGTGGCGAGGATCCGATCGCTGGCCAGATGCGACCGCCCGACCGGCGGCTCGGCATCGAACACGTCGAGGGCCGCCCCGGCCACGTGACCTCGCTCGATCGCGGCCACGAGTGCGGGAATATCGACGAGCTCGTGCCGGGCCGTGTTGACGATCACGACACCCGGCATCGTGAGCCCGAGCCGCCGCGCATCGACGAGCGGCCGGCCATCGGCCGGCGGCGGACAGTGCAGCGTGATCACATGGCTTATGGCAAAAAGCTCTTCCAGATATACCAACGGGAGATCAGACGCGGCTTGTCCTCCTATCGGGAGAGCAGACGCCGCTTGGAATTTTTCAGCGAACGGATCGTGACCGACGACGTGCATGCCGAGACCTCGCGCGAGCGCCGCCACAATCTGCCCGATCCTTCCGTAGCCCACGACACCGAGCGTCTTCCCTTCGAGTTCAAAACCCTTGCGGCGGGACCAGCCGCCGGCCTTGATCGCCGCGTCGGAGAAGGGGAGCGACCGGGCGAGGGACAGGATCATGCCGATCGCCAGTTCCGCCACGCCGCGGGCATTGGCTCCATCGGCGCGGCGAATCTCGATGCCACGCCGCCGGGCCGACTCCAGGTCGATCGCATCGACCCCCGTGCCGTTGCGGCTGATGACGCGGAGATCGCTCGCGGTGGAGAGCACGTCATCGGTGATCAGCTCGACGCCGGCGAGCCAGCCGACGCAGCCGGGCAGGAGCTGTTTCAAGTCGGACGCCGTCGGCATCTTCCCGGCTGGCGGCATCACGATCTCGAAGCCCGCGCGGGCGAGCCGCTCGAGAGCCGGATGGCCCTCGGACGTTACCGATCGTGGTGTGACGAGAATCCGCGGCATCTATTCGATGACCTCCCGGCCGTCGCGGATAAATACCCGCCGCGGAAAGCCTTCGACCGCGATGTCGCCGTAGTTATGGCCGGCCTCGGCCGGATAGACGCAGAAGCTCAGGAGCGGCTCGTTGCCGGTATTGATGGAGCGGTGGCCCCAGTGCGGTGGCACGTAGACCATCCGGCCGCGGCGCATCGGTTCGGCCCGCCACGAGCCGTCGGCGAGCTTGCACATCATGTGCCCGGTGCCGCCGAGACAGAGATAGGTTTCGGCGGTGCCGCTGACGGTGTGATAGTGCCCCTTTGTCATGAAACACTCATCGCCCACCCGGCCCGGATAGAGCTTCGAGATGCAGAAGAGGAGATGTCCGTAGGTCTCCGGGATCACCTTCTCAAACACCTCGTAGTGGACGGGATCGCCGGCGGCGATCAGCCGGTCGAGCGCTGTCGCGTCCTTGTAGTAGCCCTTCATATCGCTCGCCCGACGGACAAGCACGCGGTCGGGCTCCCGCATCGTGCCGGTAACGAGGTCGATGTCGACGCCAAAGGGGATGCCGGCATCGGTCGCGGGTGAGCGGGGATCAACGGTTGCATGTGCCATGCTGAATCAGAACTCCTTTCGGTTAGGGAAGCGTCGGTTGGGGCAGTCAGGTACGGGCGGTCGCGGCGATCTCTCCAAGCTTCTCAAACTCCGGGCCACGGACCGGGATGTCGATGTGAAACACCTCCGCGATGACGCGGGTCCAGCCGTGGAGGAAGTAGACCCAGCCATCCTCCACGTGGAGCTGGCGGGCGGCCGCCTGCCGGCGGGCCTGGGCGAGGAAGAGCAGGTCGCCCCGATAATTAAAGTCCCAGGCGAAGCCCTGCTCCGGGAAGACGGCGGCGTCGGTGAGCGGCGAACCGGGAGCGTCTTTGCCGAGGCCGGTGGCGTTGGCCACGAGCGAGCCGGCCGTCACGCGATCGAGCACGCGGTCGTTGTCTTCCGGGTGGGGCGTATGGATGTATTCCACTGGGATGCTCACACCGATCCTTCGGTGGATCGCCTCGATCTCGTGAAGACGGCCGGGGCTGCGGTTTGTGACGAACAGCCGCCGGGGCACGCTGTCGCCATGCTTCGGGTCGAGGAGCGCACAGGAAAGCGCGATCGATGAACCACCTGCCCCGAGAATGACCGCGTCGGCGTTGGATCTGGTCCAGTAGTTCTCGGGGAGAAACGACTCAAGCGACAGTCCGCTGGTGATCATGTCCTTGGCATGGCCGACGAGCAGGACATGGTTTCCTGGGACTCCCTCCACAGTCTGCTTCGAGATGCTGCTGATCTCACCGAGCAGTTCGGCGTGGGGGTCGAGCATGTCGAACAGGTCGCGGCAGGCCGTGAGCAGGTCGATCTTGTGCGTGGTCACGAGCGCCCCGAGCGACTGCGGATCGCTCTTGATGAACTGCACGACACGGCGGTACACGGCCGGGTCGTCGTGCCACTTGCAGTCGATGCCCCGCAGAGCGACACCGCCCGCGCCCTTACTTAAGCCGAGGTGCGAGGCCCACTTCGGAAAGACCGACATGATCGAGCTCTTGCCGGTGGTCACCCCGATAAAATACATCGTCGGCCGTGTGGCCGGCTCGAACACAATGTCGGCCGTGGCCTGCACGGCGGGCAGGATGATGGCTGTCGATGAAGGTGAGCCGTGGGCGGGCGACAGGGCAGGGCACATGTCAGGTCATCTCCGGTTCGCCGGCCACTCGGGCGGGCCTGGTGGCATGTGGATCGAGCGTGTGCAGGAGCGACTGGTAGCGGGCGAGCCGGCGATTCACGACGGCCGCTGCGGTACGACGGGGACGAACTGGCAAACCGGGTGAGACCCATCGCCGTGCCGCGGCCTCCGGTGACGGAAACACTCCCATGCCCCATCCGGCGATGATCGCCGCACCAGCGGCCGCCCCTTGGCTCTGTTGCACCGGCCGCACGGGTAGTTGCAGCACGTCCGCCTTCATGGCGTTCCAGATGCCGCTCGCGGCACCGCCACCGGTCACCCGCAGCTCACGGAGCGAAACCGACGGGGCAAGTTCGTTGATCGCCGCCGCATAGAGTGCGTATTCAAGCGGCACG
>Ga0247832_1005991_pt1 | contig 13650 bp, 16 predicted proteins | sample LaCruzMarch2015__10_FD_192407 | JGI IMG/M metagenome (GOLD analysis project Ga0247832, IMG submission 192407) | Freshwater microbial communities from meromictic Lake La Cruz, Castile-La Mancha, Spain - LaCruzMarch2015_4m | ecosystem: Environmental > Aquatic > Freshwater > Lake | place: Spain... | reverse complement strand
TCCTCAATCTTTGTTTCTTGCAAAAAAAAAAACAGAAAAATGACGGTTGAAGCCTGGTGTATTATGCTTCGCCAAGACAGAAAACTTCCCAAATAGTACTTCTACCTAGTCGAGGGCGTTGTGGACCGCGGCCGCGACAAGAATTATGGCAACGCTCGGACGCAAGGCCACCGAGGCCGTCGCTGCCGCGGCGCTACAAGTGACGAATATTTTTGGTAGTGTGAATACTAATAATAAAGGAGACAATGCTGCTAGTAATGTCAATTCTGGTGGTGGTGGCAAAAATAATAATAGGAAGCGTGGTAGTAAAAAGGGATCGACGACGAATGCCACTGCCAATTCCGCCGCTACCGCTAATGCTAGTACCGCTAATACCGCATATGGCGGTGGCGACAGTACGGTGAGTACGTCTGGAGCCACCACCACCACGCGGTGTGCCGAGGTCAAGTCCGCAACCTTTAGTTTCTTTGACAATATGTGTGGACCGATGTTGCGTACCTTCCACGGGGATGCCGTGCTTGGAGATGATGCCGAGGATTTAGTAGACAATGGTCGTGGCAATACCCGCGGTGGTGCGAATAATGGGGGTGGTGGCGGTCGGAATAGCAGCAGCAGTAGCAGTCGACGCACCGCCGGAGAACAACATCATCATGGTGGGGAGAATGGAAGGAGAGGAGGAGGAGGCAGTTCTCGACGACCCATTGGATCGTACGATTATGATGATGAAACGAATATCACCGATGTTACCGGGAGCTATGACGACGATGATGAAACATCATATGATGAATCCAACAAGAAGGGGTATTATCCGAGAGGACGGGATCGCAAACCCCGACCACAACAGACACTGGACTCACCCTCTGAGGTAACATCGGTGGGGGAGTATTCTGAATTCGATGATGATACCATGACAGATATGGATAGCAAAACGACCAAAACTACTATTACAACCAAGGCAACGAAATCTTCATTTGCATCCTCGTCGAAGAAAAGTAGTAACACCACTATTGAAGATGTAAGTACTGCTATCAATAGCAGTAGTAAGGACATGTCAGAAAAATTAATTACCCAACCATTAGCATCAGGATTTGCGAAACGATGTTACTTTACAAAAGCGGGGATTGGACGTACGACACAGCATTATGAGGGATTAACACTTACGGGTAATACGGTACTAATGCTTGCGGCCGCGATGAAACTGAAGGGCTGCCCGACAATATGTGATGAAGATTTACGTCGTGTCGAGAATACATATCCCAATCAATTTAGTCGTTTGCCAGATGAATTATTACTTAGTAGTGGATGGAGACGTATATCAAAGTATTGTCACTTTAGTCACAAGCCATTACCTGATGGGGTGCCATTCTTCCATTCACGGAAACGATGTCATCCCAATGGTGGATTTTATTTCTTACTGTGCAGTGCTGTGGGGATGACACGACTTATGGACGTGGAACCATTAAATCGTGACGCATTGGCAGTATTACAGACGGACTTTCCTATAACATGTGAAAAGGCGCCAACTTTTTTAATGGAGGAGCCAGCCGAGTGGACATTGGTAAACAAATTTTGTTTCTTCTCGGGTGGGCCGATCAATGTTGAGGAGGATGTATATTACCGTGTGGAATTGGGGGGGACTGAAATTTACATGTTGGCATTTTTAAGTCCAAGTCTAAGTCCGGAGGAATTATATAGATTGAATGAGTCAGGAGGTGGGATGACGGGGGATGGAAGTGAAGTGGGGCCACCGAGAACTGTTGCGGAAGTGGAGGAGGTTGAATCAGTCTACGACCTTACGGAACGTGACTTTGATGACTTGAAACTGTACCATCTAGGTCCATGTCGAGCACTACCGTTATACCTTCTCCATCCACACAGCTGGACGAAGGTTTTGCCTCCACACTTTCTATTGGCACGGGATGAGGCATTGCGGATAGCGCAAGATTTCGAAAGTCGATACCCATCCTCGATGGCGGGGAGTTCGATTGCAGCTCCTTTATCATCTATACAAGGCCGATCACCAGGCCGATCTGCGATGGGTGAAAGTGCTGGGTCTGGTTATGTCGAGCTAGGGAGGGGTCTCCCGTCGCCGTATCCCAGTGGTCCAGTCTATCCCCCACAAAATGGGGGAATTCATCAGGAACATCAGCAGATTGGTATGCACCCGAATACACAGTATTATCAGCAGCCAATGATGGGGGTTGATCCACGAGTTGGATATCCACCAACGCAGCAGCAACAGTACGGCGTATCTCCCCCCATTGACTGTGATATGAATTATTACTTTTCGCCTCAGCCACACGGGGTGCTGTCGCCTGGAATACCACCCGCTCATTATCAGCAACTGCATATGCCTCCAATAAATAGTCCGCACAGACCGCACATGAATGGTGGCTACCCATACGATGTTGGACAATATCGTCGTCAGGTTCAAGAGGAGGGGGCTTTTATCAGACTGGGAGGAGGGGATCAGCCGTAAGTGTTGAATGCTTTCGATACTTTCTTAGATTTCTTTGTTTGAGTGTAATATGTATGGTAATATTTTTTTGCTTTGTCTGTAACATAGAGACGATGAGGCAATTGCGACTATTGGAGGAGTATATGGAGTCATGCCCAATAGCGGTGGTGGTTGTGGTCCACAATTAGTTAATGGAATCATGAACAATCAAATGTTGGACCCTACTATGGAAGATCAGTATCAGAATCACCAAGCTGCTCAGTTAGTGAATTCGGTACCAGGCACTGGCAACAACGACACTACGACCATATCAACGAATGAGCAACGATATGATGGCGAGAAGTCTGTGATGAGTCAGACAAGCTCGCTGATAGGCGGGGCGCAGAACCGATTAAGGCAGAAGCGAATGAACAAGGGTATGGACAGTCCGCAGCGACCCGATCTCTCTACCAAGCTCGGGCGATCTCTAATAAAAAAGACAGATCCTCCTAGATTATTACCACCTAATGGCAGTTGGGAGGATGAAACGTCCATGGGAACATCGGCTGCAGGTTCCTCCATGTATACTGACATTTCGGATCCAACAACCGAGAGAAGTTCTCGAAGGGCGTTGATTTTACAAATGGCAAAGGCTCGGATGAAAAATGTCAAAAAAACATTAGCAGAGGAGGAGAAGGATGATCTCCAAGATGAAAGTAGAAGCGATGCCGTATCCTTGACGGTGGATGAGCATATGGAATTGGACTGAAGAAGTTTGGAATGATTGTCCTATTCCGGTCATACATGAAGTTTCACGGTATATAATTAGTACGCCGGTGACATGTGCTTTTATGTCGTCTTCATCCATCTACCTTACATGAGCCTCTAACGAGTCCAACATGCCAGTCTGTCATACCATTCATATATTATCGTCGTGAAGATTACCCTGTGTGAGACAAAAACTGTTGATGAAAGTTTAAACTATTAACAGTCTTTTAACTTTTGCCCGAGGAATTTCCACACAGCATGTTGTTATGCTTAAAACTAATCACCAGAGAGCGATATGTAATGTCACAACTCTACATCCCCATCTTAGGGCGAGTGAAGACGAACATACTTGTGTATGTCATTAGCCTTACTGCCATTTCCCATCCCGATATGGATTTGTGCAATCGTCTTCAATACCCCAATCACAGTCGCATGCTTATCACCGTATGTATTTCGGTATCCTGTCAGTGCCTTCGCACTCGCTTTTAAGGCTAACTCCAACTTTGATGTGGCTTGATGGACAGATGATATTAGGACCCAAAGTTCGGAAACTGATTGATGAAGCTCTCCAAGGAGAGCCTCACGCATGTAAACTGCCATACAGAAACAGTCGAGCGCCTCGTCATATCGCTCAAGTGAAAGACAAACCTTACCAAGAGCAACACGACACTCAATGGTCAGGTCATGACTGTCGCCTAACTTTGCCTGACAGATCATAAATGCCTCTTCGAATAGCTGAACAGCCAGCTCTTTTGACTTTGTGTCGGCGAAGGTCCGACCGAATTCAGCGCCCATGGAGATATACACTTCAGCCACAGGAACACTTTGCACGCCATTCTTCTTCGATGCAGAATCAACCATGCTCATGAAATGATCAAAGCGTGGCTTATCGATACCAAACATACTTGGTGTCGAGCTGTTAAAGCGTGATAGTGTGTAACCTTTCGAGACATTCGATTTGCATTCTTGGATGGCAGAAGTGTTAGTATTGAATGAGGTAGTAGAAAGTGTCATTTCAAGCTCTTCACCAAAAGCCTTCAACTTATCCTCAAGACAGCTGTCACTGCCCAGCTCCCGTGACGCCGGATACGTGCCGTTGTGATTGTCATCATCGCGGGAGTCTATCTCACGTAAGCCATTGTTACCACAAACATCTTGCATCGTCATTTGGACCTCACACCACGAGAACATGCCGTCACTACCACATGGTCCCGATGATCTCTTGCCAACATCCTCCGCAACGCTTGTTGGAGAGTGAGGGGCGCTCATAGTGTTCGTAAAGTGTAAGGAAATCAGTAATGATTACTTGTATGGCCTGCAATCAATGATGAACAAGCACTAGTAACTAACTCGACGAAACTGAGGATATAATTGGTCGATGTGGGGAACAGCAACATTTGAGATGGTGGTTAGAAAGACAATGCTGTGAGTGAAGAAAATATTACGACGTGGATAATTGAACAGTTGGAGGTGCGCGATGCGGAAGCATCTGTTCTTTCCTTGATTCCAACTCTAGATAGAGCCCAAACGTACGAGCGTGGGTCCCGCGAGCTCATGACTCGTGACTCAAGGAGTTTTCGCATATCAACCTCAGTCTGCCTTGGCTCGTCGTTGTCGTTAACGGTGACATGGATGGTTTGAATGCAGCAAAGACAAAAATGTTGGAAATATACGATATGTCATCGTGGTGAGATAGTAGGAGAATAAATGACAACAAGAGCGTCGATGCTTCTAACGACGACGATTTTGCCATGATGTTGAGGTGGAGATTTTGGACTTACTATGACTACTAAAATATAACATTACCTGTCCTACAGAGTGCTTCTTCTCAACAGGTTTGTATTCTTCTGACTTACGTGTTGCGAGGTAATTCATCCAATGTCATGGGTACATTCTCTGTCACGATGCTCAGTCTAGCAATCTTATTATAGACTTTTATTGGAGCATACGGCTGTAATTGCGCCACCTTGATATATTCTTGTAAATTCATTTTTGCTGTTTGTTTACTTCCAGATAAACCAAGCTCGACCAGCTTTTCCGCCATGTCCTTTTTCAACGTACAACTATAGCTGAAAGTAGTCAAACCTGTTACTTTGTCTACCATTTCAAGCATCAAATTGCTGCTGATACCAATCATAGCTATGTTCACCTGCAACCTCTTCTCCTCCTCCAGTCTCTTCGTCTCCACCTCCTCCAACCTCTTCCTCTTGGAATTCGCCTGCCTCTTCTCCACCTCCTGTCTCTTCCTCTCGTCAGCTGCCTTCTTTGCCTTCTCGGCTGCAATCTTCCTCTCGACAGCTGCCTTCTCGGCTGCAATCTTCCTCTCGACAGCTGTCTTCTTTGCGTATTGGAAAAGTGAGAACCCAAAGCAACGATCCTCAGCTTCTGCTCGGACATATTCCTGCTTGATATTTGATGCATGAGAACAAGGAAACCCTGCCTCAATTATATGAGCTATAATCTCTCCGATTGGACGTCCAGGGCAGTGGTCAAAATCACAAGCAGGTGCTGCTACCCCATTCTTCTTACTGTCAGGTTGTCTATATGGTTGTAAGTTATACTTGTTGTTCACATCGATAGCACCGCTATATCCAAGCATTTGTTCAACAGATGTATAACCTTGAACTTGCAAGAAATGTGTCAATTCCAACGACGTCATTGTCACACCAAATATCATAAATAGCGAATCTCCAAACAAAGCTTGAAGAATAGAATGTAGCGAGCGGGTTTTACTTGGATTTTCATTTTGATCTATTTGGATACGGATCTTGCCAGCTGTACATTTATTTTTGCAAATACATGGTGGATTAGGAAAGCTGATAATATCGGGATGGGGAGGTGATTGGCAGCTGAGTTCAACTGTACTGCGTTTCCCAACACCCCTAAATGCTCGCTCGGGAATCGGTGGATAGCAGTAATAGGGCATTCATATGAGGGCAATGGATTTATGAAGAAAATCCGCGGAACTAGGTTTTACTAAGGCTCATTGTCAATTGGGTAGTGAGTATCGCCAAAGGGGAGATTCGAAGAAAGCCAAGTTCCACACCGAGGCCGCGGCTATGGCTGGACACGAAGATGCAAGACACATTCTTGGAATGATGGAGCTTCAATCAGGAAATGTGGAACGTGCTGTGAAGCATTGGAAGATTGCTGCATCAGCTGGGGATTATGATGCCATGCATAGCTTGCTTTGGTTCAGTAGAAATGCAATCAACTCAACATTAACGGCTTACAATAATTCCTGTGCGGAGATGAGAAGCGAAGCAAGAGACGCATATATCCGCTAGTACATTAAAATGTATAACAATTAGTATCTTTTCTACACACTAGATTAAGAGATGTCGTTAAAATTAGTATATTCATAGCAATTATAACATGTTAATTGATCAACTCTCATATGTAAGCATCTCTTGCTTCACTTATCATCTAGGCACACGAATATTGTACACTGTCAAAGTTAACTCAATTGCATTTCTACTACCAATATCTAACTGAGATACTGCACGTCGAAGCACCTTTTTAGTAGTCCATGCTATTCGTCACCTGCTTGTCTGTCAGTGATCCTCATTGGCGGTGTCGCCGTCGTTGCTACCGATGAGGCAGGTACGGCATACCTCGAAGAGAAATCAAAATTGCCCCACGTAGTTACGCTCCCGAGTGGACTGCGCTACAAGGTGTTGGAGAAGGGACAAGGTGGTTTTCATCCGAAGGTTGGGCACGCCCTGTCTTTGTCACTATGCCGGTACCCTAATGGATGGTACTGGATTTGATTCGTCCTACTCGCGTGGTGAGCCCACGAACTTTGCGCCGAATCAAGTCATCAAAGCGTGGACAGAAGCTATGCAGATAATGGTTGAGGGAGAAAAGTGGGAGCTCTACATACCAAGTGATTTGGCCTATGGTGATCGTGGATCACCTCCTAAAATTCCAGGAGATTCTGCAATGGTTTTCACAATCGAAATGATTGAGATACAGGGTGAAAAGGTGATACGATCCCAAGACGTTGTACGGATGTGATGAGAAAATGAAAGAGTATATAAAAAAGGCTGCAACGAAATTTGGAGATGGTGACAAACTCACAAAAGAGATTGCAAGGCTGACGACGACTAAGGAAGGTTCGAAACAAGCTTCTGATAAAAAGGAATGGTTTGACACTCATATCTATTTGCTCAAGCAAATTCTCAACAGTGGCAATAAGGAGGAACTTTGATGCATGTTGGCGATCAACTACTGAGATGTTGGAGTATGCTGGATCATGATGATCTCACACTACTTCCTGTTCCTTCCTTAAGTTTGACGCTTAAACGAATAACGAATATAATAGCTAGTTTCGCTATCGTTAATTTGTTCATAACTCCTCTCTGTCTTATCAATATACGGACATACACACATAAAATTCGCCTCCCTCTCTAATATTTGCTGGATAAGAGCTAAACAAATACTTCCCATTGGTAAGAAACATCCTTTATCCCATCCAGCCAGGCTTACGGAAGCTGATACCGGGATATTTGGGTGCAGCAAGCTCGGCCTCAATACGAAGAAGTTGGTTATACTTCGCGGTACGTTCACCACGACAAGGAGCACCAGTTTTGATCTGTCCCGTCGTAAGACCAACAGCAAGATCGGCAATATAGCAGTCCTCGGTCTCACCACTCCTGTGACTAGTCATTACACCCCATCCATTTTGCTTCGAAAGCTTTACAGCATCAATGGACTCCGAGATCGATCCAATCTGGTTGACCTTAAGCAATAGGCAATTTGCTGAACCTAGTTTGATTGCCTCTTTGATCTTGATTGGGTTGGTAACAGTAAGATCATCACCAACAATCTGTACTTCCTTGCCGATATCTTTACAGAACTTGGTCCAATTATCCCAGTCGTCTTGGTCGAAGGGATCCTCGATAGTAAGGATGGGGTACTTGGAAATCATTTCCTTGTAGAATGCAATGAGCTCGTCACCCGTGAGCAGGAGATCAGAGTTCTTGTCTGATCCCTTCGTTTTAAAGTCAAGATCATACTCATTCTTGCCTTTCACCTTAAACTCCGAGGATGCAACATCAAGACCCACGCTCACTTTATCAAGGTATCCGGCCTTCTCGGTTGCCTCCATAATCATTTGCAATCCAGACTCGACATCGCATGGAGGTGCGAATCCACCCTCATCACCAATGAGCGTTGCATCACCCCCAAACTTCGCTTTGATTACAGACTTAAGGTTGTGGAATACCTCACAACCGATTTGCATACCCTCACTGAATGACACAGCGCCGGTGGGGATGACGAAAAATTCTTGGAATGCAAGCTTGTTCCCAGCATGCTCACCACCGTTGATTACGTTGAAGCATGGAACAGGTAGCACATCCGGAGTGGGGTTACCAGCGAGTTCTGCGTAGTGCTTCCAAAGAGGAATGCCCTTTGCTGCGGCTCCAGCTTTACTAGCAGCGAGAGATACTGTGGGCATTTACATATGCAAATTTGCAAATATTGAAGAACAATAACATAGTAATTATCAAGTGAGAATTTATATGCAGTAATAGACAAATGAGCATTGCAGGAATATCAATTAAAAATATTCCTTGACTTACCACCAAGGATGGCGTTAGCTCCAAGATTTCCCTTATTGGGTGTCCCATCTGCCTTTAACATGGCATCATCGACGGCACGCTGATCGGTAACATCAAGGCCCTTCACAACATCCGCGAGGATAGTATTCACATTCTTCACAGCCTTTGTTACACCCTTACCCATGTAACGTGATCCACCATCACGTAGCTCAACGGCCTCATAAATACCAGTCGAGGCACCGGATGGGACACTTGCTGTGAACGTTCCCTTGGCGGTGGTGATGTCTACTTCGACGGTGGGGTTACCACGAGAGTCGATAATTTCACGTCCCTTGATGCCGGTGATCGTAGACATATTTTCCGACGAGCCACCGAAGAAGGTCCTCTTGGCGACCATGGTCGGGGTCCGACGTAGTGCGGCAGCGGCGGCGGTGGATACGAGCATGTTGGAATGAGAGTCCTTGAGGGTGTATCGCGCTTCGATCTTTGAGATCTTTCCAGGCCCGCCAAAAATCCAAGGTGAGGGGATGTCATATGTAGGAACGTGCTTTCTCCAATTACGTAAGGGCAAACGATGAGAGTGCAGATTTTGTGTTCGTGCTTATCTCTACTTTTATCAACATCTGTCCACTGGGCTTGCACTTTAGACAACTAATTTGCAATATTTAGTCTTCGTTCGGATGTTATAGACTCTAGACGTACACAATCTTCATCGTGTTGGTAGCACCAGTCTTAGAAACAGTACCAAACACAATCACAATCGGTTCACCCGCGACGGCCTTCCCCGAAGTCCTCAGTTCCGACACGATGGAATCAACTGCCGAATCCTCCTGATCCATATGATCGATTACACTTGCCGAACATCCCTTTAATGTTCCAAAGCACTGTCGGGCGACCTGAAGTGAGGTAGTCACGACCTTCACGGGCATGCCAGGACGGAACTTGGCCACCTGACGTGCCGTGTTACCAGACTCGGACATGACAATGATTGCCTTAGCATTCACGTCGATGGCAGTCTTTACTGCAGAAGATGCAATCGATTCTGACGTGCTAAGGTGACCAAACTTACGTAGCGTGGAATTACGAACTGCCTGATATAGCGAGTCATGGTTGACTGCCGATTCAGCCTCGACAACAGTCCTGGCCATGATGGACACGGCCGCGAGAGGATGTTCCCCGTTGGCCGTCTCTCCCGAAAGCATGACACAGTCGGTCCCGTCCAACACTGCGTTAGCAACGTCCGAGCACTCGGCACGAGTGGGACGGGGGTTGGTAATCATGGATTCGAGCATCTGGGTTGCCGTAATGACAGGCTTGCCGGCAATATTCGCCTCCCTGATCATCATCTTCTGTGCGAGGAAGACTTTCTCTGGTGGGATCTCCATGCCAAGATCGCCACGAGCAACCATGATGCCGTCCGTCGCAGCGAGGATTTCTAGTTCAAGAGTAAGTATGCATAATACAATAAGTACGTGGGTATCATCTCGTATGCAAAAAAACACATCATAGATTTGCTCACTTACCAGTATAGTTCTCCATACCCTCTTGATTCTCGATTTTGCAATAAATCTTAATCTTGTTATCCATATCCCCCAAAATTTCACGAATACGATGAACATCGGCTGCCTTACGCACAAATGAAGCGGCTATGTAATCCACGTTGTGCTTAATGCCCCAATTCACAATATCATCCACATCCTTATCAGTCAATGTGGGGAGATTGACAATTACGCCTGGTAGGTTCATATTCTTACGTTCACCAATAGAACAATCATTCTCAATACGACATACGACCTCCCCCTCGGAGGGATGACAACTTAGTACTGTCAATACGAGACTACCGTCGGCAATAAGGACGCTTTGTCCAGTCTTAACACTTGTTGCAAGATCAGCATATGAACAGGCGAGTTTCTTACTACTGCCCTTGAAGTTATAGTCTGCCGTCAATGTAATATTCTCCCCCTTTTTTAATGTAATCTTCTTGGCATCATCGGCAAAGAATCCTGTACGTATTTCAGGTCCCTTCGTATCCAAGAGGATACCCACATGTTTCTTACAATTCGTCGCTGCCTCTCGTACACGATCGAGACATGCCTTATGACCCTCATGATCACCATGTGAGAAGTTAAATCGGGCCACGTTCATCCCAGCCTCGATTAATCCCTCGAGTGTGGGAACGTCCCAACACGCTGGGCCCATCGTACAAATTATCTTCGTTTTACGTGATGCGACATCACTTGGTTTAGTGATGGACGCAAGGGTGATGTTTGAGCCTCGTAACTCAGGTCCGCTAACAGTGATCGATTGCATCTTGTTATCGTTGTCGTTGTTGGATGAAAAATAAGGAAACTGAGAGGATTAACGCGACTACAAGAGAGGTGGAGGTGGTGGCCAGCTCGGTGTTGTCTCTGAAAAAAAATGACGAGCGAGGTGCGAGGGGTGTGGGGCGGGGAGGGGATCAAAAACCACTTTAGATGTATCATTTTCATAATCATTTCATAATCATTTCATTTGAATTTCATTGCTTGAGATTCATTAGTTCTGTGTAGTGTATGTATTCCGCCTGAATAGAGAGGAGCTTTCGGTAGACAGTGACGATGAATCTTGACTTTCATTACACTCAATCAACTCCGGCTATCTACCACGGCGCAAGACCTCTTCCATCATTGCCAGCAGAACAACATGATTAGTAACACTGGCGACATCCCTCTATTGGCTGGAGGTTACATTACTCTCGACACTGTCAAGGTGAGTCGTCGAGTTGACAAATGTTTTCATCATTGCATTACTTATTCTCAATTCGCCGCATTGCTAATACTTTGCATCTTTCGCACTCATTTTCCATAGAACACCGGCACCATTGGCAATCGACGGACCAAGATAATATGTACCTTGGGCCCGGCGTGTTGGTCCGTCTCGAACCTCGAACAAATGATCGAGGCAGGGATGAACGTGGCAAGGTTTAACTTTTCTCATGGTGATCACGAGGGACATCAGACATGTCTAGATCGACTCCGGCAGGCATCGAAGAATATGAATCAAAATGTTGCCGTCCTCTTGGATACGAAAGGACCAGAGATTCGTACCGGCTTCTTCGCTAATGCAGCTACGAAAATTACATTACAGAAGGGGGAATGTCTCACTCTTACATCAGATTACGATTACAGAGGTGATAGTAAGAAACTGGCATGTTCATACAAGAAACTAGCATCAAGTGTCACTCCTGGACAGTCGATATTAGTTGCCGATGGTAGTCTTGTATTGACTGTAATATCTTGCAACATAAACGCCGGAGAAGTTGTAACACGTATCGAAAATAATGCATCTATTGGCGAACGTAAGAATATGAATCTACCCGGTGTAGTCGTGGATCTGCCTACATTGACTGATAAGGATGTGGATGATATTGTCAATTGGGGGATTAAGAATCATATCGATTTAATCGCCGCCTCATTCGTAAGAAAGGCATCAGATGTTACGCATATACGTAAAATCTTGGCCGAGAATGGTGGTACGGGAATTAAGATTATTAGCAAAATTGAGAATCAGGAGGGACTTGAGAATTATCTGGGTGAGTGTGTCACAGCAGCAAATTAATAAACCTGGGTGTTTTTGTCTACAATGCGTAACTCATCCAGCACATGATTCATTAATTTAGACATCCTCCGTGTGACCGATGGAGTCATGGTGGCAAGGGGAGATCTTGGGATGGAAATTCCACCTGAAAAGGTGTTCCTGGCACAGAAGTATATGATTGTGAGTTAGTCAATTAGCTCACCAAGATTGCAATGAGTAATCATGTACATCACAAGAATCAACTTACTCATCTTGTTATATCGCCAACTTATCTCAGCGCGAGGCGAATATTGCCGGCAAGCCTGTCATCACAGCAACGCAGATGCTCGAATCCATGATCACCAACCCTCGTCCCACTCGTGCTGAGTGCTCGGACGTTGCCAACGCAGTATTGGATGGAACCGACTGTGTCATGCTTTCGGGAGAGACGGCCAATGGTGATTACTTTCGCCAAGCTGTTGAGATTATGGCACGTACATGTAGTGAGGCCGAGTCATCAATTAACTTCAACGAATTGTATCAGTCCGTTTGTAATTCTGTGAAGAAGCGCTACCAGTTGTCTGCATCAGAGTCGCTGGCATCATCTACCGTCAAGACTGCCGTCGACGTTGGAGCAAAGGCGATTATTGTTTATTCTGATTCAGGTGACACGGCACGTCGTGTTGCCAAGTTCCGTCCGGGTGTACCCATCGCTGTACTCACGCCGAGTGCTCAGGTAGCCCGGCAGTGCTTTGGTACATTGAAGGGATGCTATGCTTACGTCGTTGATTCACTCGAGGATACTGAAAAGCTAAATGTCGAGGTGATGAGGGAATGTCGCATCGCGGGAATTGCAAAGGTCGGAGACCCCGTCGTGATTCTTTGTGGAACCACCGGTTGGGGTAACACCTCTGAGATTAAAATCCTCTGTCTGGAGGATGACTCCAGGAAAAAGCTACCATATTTGGACAACAATAATGCCGAGTTCAATGGATGTACGATCAGCTAAATTAGATGATTATAAGATCTTGCGACAGGACAATGATGCAAGAAGAAGTTGTCGTATTGATAAGTCGGTAGAGCACTATCAGTTAAGCTATTAAATTGATAATATATTGATTTTGAGGAATCTCTACTGCTTCAACTGATAAGCTGCTAGACTGGAATCATGTGTAGAGATACCCGGTGCGTATTGAAACTGGTCCAATTTTCCCGTTCGCAATCGTTCGTCAAGTATCTTCATGACTGCATTAACACGGCCTTCGCCAGTCTTGATGTATTTGTGGAAGAAATCGTATACCAGCAAACGTCTTCTGCATATTTCTG
>Ga0247832_1005986_pt1 | contig 13661 bp, 16 predicted proteins | sample LaCruzMarch2015__10_FD_192407 | JGI IMG/M metagenome (GOLD analysis project Ga0247832, IMG submission 192407) | Freshwater microbial communities from meromictic Lake La Cruz, Castile-La Mancha, Spain - LaCruzMarch2015_4m | ecosystem: Environmental > Aquatic > Freshwater > Lake | place: Spain... | reverse complement strand
AGGTTTGGCACCTCGATGTCGGCTCATCGCATCCTGGGGCGGTAGTACGTCCCAAGGGTTGGGCTGTTCGCCCATTAAAGCGGTACGTGAGCTGGGTTCAGAACGTCGCGAGACAGTTCGGTCCATATCCGGCGTGGGCGTTAGAGTATTGAGAGTGACCTTTCTCTAGTACGAGAGGACCGAGAAAGACATACCGCTGGTGTACCAGTTATCGTTCCAACGGTACATGCTGGGTAGCTACGTATGGTTTGGATAACCGCTGAAGGCATCTAAGTGGGAAGCCGTCCTCAAGATGAGTACTCTTAGGTTACGGAAAGACGATCCGTTTGATAGGTATCCGGTGTACATATAGCAATATATTTAGCCTAGATATACTAATTAACCTTATTCTTAAGTTTATTTATTTATTTTTTAATTTCGGTATCTATAGCATAATGGTACAACGCCATCCCATTCCGAACATGGTTGTTAAACGTTATTGCGGTCAAAATACTTAGAGAGCAGTCTCTTGGGAAAATAGCACGATGCCGAAATTTTTTTTTTTTAGTTTTTCTTTTTTTTATTTAAAATTATATTATTCTTAGAATACTTTTCTTAGAACATTCTTGGACCTAAAGTAAAGATTTCACCTTTTATCCATTTTTTCCAATCAGAACAATAAAAAAAAAAACGTGCCTCATAAAATTTTAAGTATTTCTCTTCTATTAATCTTTTCTGATTAATTTCATCTACTAAAATAGGGTTTGGAAAATTATTTACTTCTGGATCAGACTCGAAATCTTTTTCTAAATCTTCTTTAAGAATTGAATAATACATTTCATTAACTGTTTCTTCAATAAAAAAAATACATTCTTCTGTATTAGGTACATATGAAGAAAATAGGGGAGCTATACGGTTACAGATTTTTTGAATAATTAAAGTTAAAATTTTTTCGATTAAATTTTTTTTTTCTTTTTTATTCATAGTTAAATTTTAGCTTTTTTATTTCTTTTAAATCATTCTAAATCATTTAGATTTTCTCCTTAAGTTGGACTTGAACCAACGACATACCGGTTAACAGCCGATCGCTCTACCGACTGAGCTATTAAGGAATTACACAAATATAACAAATGTTACTTCAAAAGGAATCTTACCAAAAATAAGAAAAATGTCAAAAACTAATATCTCAAAAAATTACAGTTTTATTTGAAGTAAAAAAAAAGTTGGGATAAAAAAAAAAAAGAACCATAATTAATAATAATTGGAAGAGGGGACGATTATGACAGCAACTTTAGAAAGATACGAAAGCCAAAATATCTGGGAACGTTTTTGTTCTTGGATTACAAGTTTAGATAACCGTTTATATATTGGATGGTTTGGTGTTGTAATGATTCCTACATTATTAACAGCAACAACATGCTTTATTATTGCATTTATCGCTGCTCCACCAGTTGACATTGATGGAATCCGTGAACCGGTAGCAGGATCTTTATTATATGGAAACAATATCATTACTGGTGCTATTATTCCAAGTTCAAACGCCATTGGTGTTCATTTTTATCCAATTTGGGAAGCTGCTTCAGTTGACGAATGGTTATATAACGGTGGTCCATACCAATTAGTTGTATTACATTTCTTAACAGGTGTTGCTTGCTATTTAGGACGTGAATGGGAATTAAGTTTCCGTCTTGGCATGCGTCCTTGGATTTTCGTTGCATTCTCTGCTCCTGTAGCAGCGGCAACTGCAGTATTTTTAATTTACCCAATTGGTCAAGGAAGCTTCTCTGATGGTATGCCTTTAGGTATTTCTGGAACATTTAACTTCATGTTAGTATTCCAAGCTGAACATAACATTTTAATGCACCCATTCCATATGGCTGGTGTAGCAGGTGTATTTGGTGGATCTTTATTCTCTGCAATGCACGGTTCTTTAGTAACTTCTTCTTTAATCCGTGAAACTTCTGAAATCGAATCTCCAAACTATGGTTATAAATTTGGTCAAGAAGAAGAAACGTACAACATCGTAGCTGCTCATGGTTACTTTGGACGTTTAATTTTCCAATACGCAAGTTTTAACAATTCTCGTGCATTACATTTCTTCTTAGCTGCTTGGCCAGTTGTTGGAATTTGGTTAACTGCTTTAGGAATCAGTACTATGGCATTCAACTTAAATGGTTTCAACTTCAACCAATCTATTGTTGACAGTCAAGGACGTGTAATTAACACTTGGGCTGATATCGTTAACCGTGCTAATTTAGGTATGGAAGTAATGCATGAACGTAACGCTCATAACTTCCCATTAGATTTAGCTGTTAATGCTCCAGTTATTGTTGGATAATTAATTCAAATATTCAGCAATATAAAACTAAAGACTCCTAAACAGAGTCTTTGGTTTTTTTAATTCTCTATTTCAATTGTAATTCCGAGTCAAAAATTTCAAGAACGTCACAAACAAAAAAGAAAACAAAAAAACAAAAAAAAAATATAGCTTCCAAATTATGCGGAAACTAGTTTTAATGAATTCGAAGTAAGCATTACCTCCATTCTCTTTAAGTCAACTATATCCAATTTCCTTAATTCTTTCTTCTTCTTATAGTCACCGTAAGATGTTACTAAAACACGATAAATTAATTCCGACAGACTTAATTCTCTATCTATTGCTTCTTTTGCCAGGTATCGTTTTAAGTTTTTTGATATTACTAAAGTGAATTTTATTTTTTCCTCGTCTTTTTCGTCTTTTTCTTCTTTTTTTTCCTCTTCTTCGTTTGTGGAATTCATTATTCTCCTATTATTATCCTAATACCTTCTTTATCTTAAGTGTACTCTTTTTATAATACCTTATCAATACGTATGCCAGTATGTACGCATTTAAAAACACTGGATAATAAAATTAAGTATAAATTTCGAGGTTTCTCGATTTCAAAAGAAGAATTACTCACAAAGAAAGAGCAAACCCAAATAAAAGACCTATTAGGAACATTCAAGCACATTTTATTAAATACAAAATCCAATTATTTCATCGTATAAATTAATACCATTTAAAATTACATGAAACATTCCTCCCAATCTTGTGGGGAGCCGGTGGGGAGACGGATCCCATATGGCCCCACAGTTTGTAATTATGTCCAACACTGTAATGGTTGATATCAACATTAGACCACGTATATGGACTAAAATAGCTATGAATGATTTAGTTAATCCTCTTGTCCAATTACGAAAACAATTAAAAGATTTAACAAAACAAGGGATTCAAAAAAACGAAAATGAAGGGAAACAAAAATTAATTACGAATACTCTTTATGGGGTTATTGCTTCTCAATATTTTGAAACGAATAATACGGTTATTGCTAATAACATTACTGCTCAAGTTCGAAATAATATTTGGAAAGCTTCCAGATGTTTACAAGGAATTCAATGTATTACAGATGGTTTTCAATATCAACCAGACAATGTATTAGCTTTTAAAAAAAATTATAATAACAAGCCTAGACTTGAAATATTATCTGATTATGAGGCATTAAAAAAACATCGTTCTATAATCAAAATTTCATTAGGAAATATTGATTGGAAACCATTATATGAAAAGAAAGATTTGTCTCAATTTCCAAATGTAGATGAATTGGCACAAATTCATATCAATGAATTTTGGAAACAATATGATGATCCAATTCCTTTTGTTGTGGAACATAAAATGGAAAATACTTCTAATGATTTATTTACCATTAAGAAAGCACATTACGCTTTCAAAACCCTCGAGAATAAAATTAAGTACAAATTTCGAGGATTAGCGATTCCAGAAGAAGATTTAAATTTCAAGAAATCTATTCATTATCAAAATGATGAATATTTGGATGAAGACGTCAATTTTCAAGATTATCCAGAAGAGTTTCAAACAGAAATAGAAAGAGAAACAGACTCGCACGAGGATTTACAAAAGGCAGTCTTTTCTAAAATTGCTCATTCGTTATTAACACGAACAAATCTTTTTTTAAGTACTTTAGAGGTAAAGGTAAAAAGTATAACGACTATCAATGATTATTTATTTAATCAGATGAAAATCGCTAGAGGAGAATTAATAAACCAGCTATTTCCGGGTGATCCTCAGTTTAAAATTCAAACATTTAAATTAACAAATGAAGATTTGCCCTGTAAAAACTGGAAAGAATATAAAAAATGGAAAGCAAATCCATTGAATTATGCATCAAAAATTCGTTTAGGAGTATTAATAACGCCAGAAGAATTAGAACAAATTTTGAATGAAAGAATTAGCGATCATCTAAAATAATTGACGCTAAACATCATTTTTTTTCTATTTTTTCTTATGTTGTGACCCCCCAAAATTGAAAAAAGTAGGGGGGTCACAACAACAAAAAAAAAAGTCTTAAGAATCCAATAATTCATTAAGATTAAAAGATGTGTAATTTTCAAAAAACACTCCATTTTTGTGCCATATAGGGGTACGAAAAAATAAATACAACAATGAATCCCATTTCCCTTTTATTTTCCACTTCATTTTCCTTAGTTGTGTGGAATCTTTGACACCATTCTCACTCATAATAATCTTACCTTTCTTCCTCTCCTCTCCTCTTCTTCTTCATCTTTTTTCTCTCCTCGGTCCTTCGTACCTCGTCCGGAAAAAAGATGAAGAAGAAGAAATAGAAGAATCCCCATATTCTTGTATGGATTATTTCTGTTTAAGAAATAAGGAATACGAGAATATGGGGATTCGATAACATATTTTCCGGATGTAATGACCTCTTGGTATTTTCTTTCTCGTCTGAAGAATAATTCTGAAGAGGAGAAAGGAAATACCAAGAGGTCATTATGTAAAGATAAAGATAATGATAGACACAAACGGGGAAGTTAAATGTGGAGTGTTAGGTGCCGGATCCCATAAGGGATCCGGTTCCGGTTCCGTTTCTTAATGTTTCATGTAATTTTTTCTTGTATTAATTTATTCTATGAAATACCTGACATGTGTTTTTTCTTGGATTTGTATTTGTATTTTCTAAATTGAAATTGAAATTGAATTCACTTCTTTTCTTTTAATTACTTTATTGAAATGAAATGAAATGATTTTATATGATATTGGGTGATATTTCTATTGTTCTTTGGTTTTTTCTTTTTTGTTGTAATTGTGAATTGTTTTCATACGCTTGTTTTATGTGTTTTAATTGTGTTTCGATTGTTGTTTTGGGTTCTAATGTATTCTATGTCGTTGTTCTCTTGTTTTTGTTTTTAAATTGAAGAATATGAATTTGAAATTGATTTGAATTATTTTATTTGATTATATTTGAATATCTAAATGTTTTGGAATTGTTTTAAATAGGCTGTTTGAAATTCTATTGCTGTTTTGTTATTTATATTTTAAATTGAATTCTAATTATATTTGTAATCATTTGAATTGAAATAAAATGAATTCGAATTCATTTCTTCATTTGATAATGAAATTGAAATTATAATTGAAATGAATTGTTTTGATTTTGAATTTTTTATATTAATTTAATTCCATTTCAATTCGTTTTTTTAAATGAAATTCAATTGTTTTTTTTTTATTTAAATTTGAAATTGAAATTTATATCCTATTGTTAATTATTTGAATTGGTTAAATTATATTCTTTTGTTTTATTCCTATTTGAATTTGAAATGAAATTGAATTCGAATTCTTTTCTTATTTTGATACTTAAATTGAATTTGGAATTGGAATGAATTGTTTTGAATTGAAATTGTTATCTTTGAAATTATTGACAATCCAATTAAATTAATTCTATTTCTATATTAATTTAAATTGAAATTGAAATTGAATTCGAATTCATTTCTTATATTTATACTGAAATTGAAAAGAATTATTTTAATTGTGAATTAGAAAATTGGTTTTATAACTAATTCAATTTGTTTTTCTTTTTATGGTTCTATTTAATTAAATTCAATTATTACTACAAAAGTAGTATTGCATCTTTGATTTGTTTTTGTCTTTTTCTTATTATTTTGATTTAGTTTATTGAATTGTAATTGTAATTTGGAATTGAAATGAATTGTTTTAAATTCAAATTGTTTGATATTGAATTTTGGTATTTGAAATTGAAAAGAATTGCTTCTATTTCAATTGATTTGTTATTTGTGGAGTGATTTGATTTTGATTAAAGTCCTTGTAAATAATTGTGATCAGCCATCGTTGTTGATATTGCGCTTCCTATTTCTTTCATTAATTCTATTATTTTATTTGTTTTCTTTGTTTCTTTTTCTTCTATGTGTTCTTGTTCTTGTTCTTCTTGATTTTGTTTGTTTAGTTTATTTAATTTGATTTTCATAATTTCTTTTGCTAATTCTTTTTTTTTTTTTTCTGTATTGAATGTATTGTTAATTTGTAAATTGAAAATACATTGTGAAATCAACTGAATTCAAATTCAATTGGTAATCAGTAGAATTGCTGAAATGAAATGAATTATTTTCTTTGATTTTTAATTAATAAATATGAATTTGAAATTGAATTAGTAATTTGAATATTCAATTATTTGATTTGGAATCATTTGTTTCTTTTCTGTTTTACTGTGAAATGGAATTGAATTTAACCAAATGAAATGTTTACATTTCAATTCAAATTAAAAATGAAACTGATTTGATATTTAGTAAAGTATTTCTGGTATTTGGTCTAATCTCTGTTTCTATTTTGTGTAATATTTCAGTATAAGGAGTTGTAATTATTGGTAGAAACCAAAAAACACCATTTTAATTAGGTGTTCTTTTTCTTTTTATTTTTTTTTTTTTTGTTTTTTTTTTTTTTTTTTTTTTTTTTTTTTTTTTTTTTTTTATTTGATGTATGAAATTAGTTACTAAGACTGAAGTCGCTATTAACAACATAATTTTCACTTAAGCGCACTAAATTTTCAAACTCAATTTCTAATTGAATTTTTCCTCTATTTGTAGAACCTCCTAACCAAAACCAATCATCCTGATTTTTTTCTACTAATTTTTTTTCATTTTGAGCTTTCAATACCCAAAGCTGTGTATAAGGTAAAAAACTCAATGAACTTGTAATCATTAAAAGTCCAAATCCGGAATATATTAAAGGAATACTAGGATCATATTTGACAAGTAAACCTGTGGAAGGAATAATATCAATGACACAAAATTCATTATTAATTATTTCGCCTATATTTTTAATTCCTAAAAAAATTCCTTGAGAATCATATAAAAGAAATGTATTTTTAAAATGATCAAAAACAAGTGCATACTGATTTGTAGAACTTCTTTTGTTTTTTAAAGTGGATACATTTGAGTTGATTTGATCAGATTTTTCATTCTCAGAAATAGCTTTCTCAGTGGAAAATTGTTCCATTTGGATCCATGTTATCCAAGATTTCGAATTTTTTTGAAAAGAAAAAAGAGGAATTTCATAAATTTTTTGATTTTGTAAATTTGTAGATAAATCAGGAGATAAACGAGAGATTCGAATTCCAACTAAATTCCAATCACTTTGATAGAAATCAATCTGTTTATAACGTAATGGATTATTGACTGAAATTGTTTGTTCTTTTAATTCATTTCCATAATTATCTAAAACCGATAAATTTGAATAAAATTGTCGAATTTTTGAACTTGCAGTTTTATTTTGATATTCGACCCAAAAATCATTAACTCGTAAATTCAAATTGGGTAAATCTGTTAACCATCCTGCAGAAATGGGATTTTGAATATGAAAAATTTCTCCTTTTGGAAGAATCTCTTGTGCTTTAAAGTTTTTTACAGCTCCAACTGAAGATCCAAATAAAATAAGAAGTAAACTAAAATGAACTAAAATGGGACTAATTCTTCCAATTAAACCTTTATATCCATAAATAAAATTTCCTTTTTGATAAATACAAAAATTCATGGTTTGAATTTTTAATAACAAATTTTCTCGAATATAAGATAAATTTTTTACTTTTCGAAAAAAAGGTAAAACCAGAAAAGATTTTTTTTCTTTTTTGAAAAAAATATCTTTCGATATTAAAAATAAAGGAAATTGACGTGTAATAGTACAAATTAATAAGCTGCTTGATAATAAGAAAAGCAAAGCATAAAACCACCATGTTTTATAAACATGATCTAATCCTAAAAAAGTAATCAAAGGCCAAGTAATAAATCCATAAATTGGCTTAGTTACAGAATAATTTTCTTGATAAAATTCAAGCGGTTCATCTTGTTCTAAAAAAGATCCAATGGAACTAGATAACGCAATTAAAATCAATAAAAATATTGCAAAGTATAAGTTTGAAATTATTTTCAAAACTGATTTGTATCCAAATCTGAAGAAAGAAGCTTTTATAAATTTCATTTTTTTTTCATTGATTTTCTCAAGTACGATTTTGATAACTAATAAATCAGAGAAAAGAGGTTTTATCAGTTATCAAAATTTCAAAATTTATAGACTAATTTGCCAACGTCCTTTTCTTCTTCTCTTTTTTAAAATCGTTTTTCCTGTTTTTGTTTTTCTTCTTGCTCGAAAGCCAGAGGTTTTAATGGCTTTTCTTTTTGTTCCATTTAAAGTATTTTTTGACATAATTTTTAGTGAATTTAAAGATAATTTTTTTTACTTTAGGAAATATAATCCCTCAAATCTAATACTGATTTTCTAAGAAAAATTTTACAAACTCAGTCTTATAAATGATTAATTGGACTATTTTGAAAATAGTATATCACAGATAAACGAATTTTTTCGTATAATAATTTAAATGATTCACATGATTGTACATTATATTCCGTCAATGGATTTTTTTGACCATATGATTTCCAATTGATTGTTTCGCGAATATAAGACATTTTTTCTAAATGTTCCGTCCATGCTTTATCAATAAATGCTAATAAATCATCGATTTGTTCTGGAACATGAAAATTTGATTGATATATATTTCCATGACTAAAATGATCATCATGTTTTATCCATAATAATTTATAAAATTCAAGATAAAGTTCTTTTTTATTTTTTATATTATCTAAATTATCTAAATTAAGATAGCTTAGACTATAAAAATCAAATAAATTACCTATTCTTACTAGTAAATCAATTTCTTTCGTTTGTTTAGTTCCTACTAAAGATAATTTTTTATCTAAATGAAATTCATGATAACTTAAAAATAATTTTTCTACTGAAGTTGAAAATAAAATTGCTCTACGAATTTTAAAAAGTTGATTTCGTTGCATATTTAGAACATCATCATATTGAAAAACATTTTTTCTTGTTTCATAATTTAATGCTTCTACTTTTGCTTGAGCATTTTCTAAACTTTTTGTTAAAAATTGAGATTCCATAGGAAGTGTAGGATCATCGATTAATTGTCCTAAAAAATTCCGAATATTTTGTCCACCAAAGATTTTAAATAAATTATCATCTAATGAAACAAAAAATTGAGCCATTCCAGGATCACCTTGTCTACCCGCGCGTCCTCTTAATTGATTATCAATTCTTCTAGTTTCATGGCGTTCTGTTCCTAAAACAAATAATCCTCCTAAATCTTTTACTATTTGATTTTCTTTTTCCCATTGAATCACTATTTTTTTCGATAAAAGATTATAAAAAGATATTAATTCCTTTTCGCATTTATCTAATGAATAGGGAAGATTATTTAAATCTTGAATTAATTTTTCATTATTTTCGTTATATTTTTGACGAATTTCAGATAATAATTCTAAAAATTGAATTTTTTCTGATTCACTAAATTGTTGATCATCTAAAATTTCTATTTTATTTTCCAAAATTAGGTCAATTAATTTTTTTTTTGTTTTAAAATTTGGATTTCCCCCTAAAATAATATCTGTTCCACGTCCAGCCATATTGGTAGCAATTGTAATGCGATATTTTTCACCTGCTTGAGCAATAATTTCACTTTCACGACCCACATTTTCAGGTTTTGCATTCAGTACATCATGGGGAATTTCCACAGAAGTTAACAAATCAGATAAAAATTCCGATTTTTCAACGGAAGCTGTTCCTATTAATAACGGTTGACCACTTTTATAACAATTTTTAGCAGTTTTTAAAACAGCATCCCATTTGTTTTTTTCTTTTTGATAAATTAAGTCCGGTAGATCCTTTCTTACCATGGGTTTTGATGTTGGAACAACAACAACTTTTAATCCATAAATATCAGAGAATTCTTTTTCGGCTGTTTTCCCTGTTCCAGTCATTCCAGATAATTTAGGATATAAAGAAAAAAAATTTTGGTACGTAATTGAACTTTTTGTTGCAGTTCCTCCACGAATTTCAACGTTTTCTTTCATTTCAATTGCTTCATGAATTCCCATACTCCAACGTCTATCCTCCATAATTCTTCCTGAAGAAGAATCTATAATAACAACTTTTTTATTTAGAACAATATAATCTTCATTTTTTTTAAAAAGGTAATTTGCTTTTAAAGCATTTAATATTTCTAAAATCCAAGGATCTTCGGGATTATAAAGATTAGTAATACCTAATTGTTTTTTGACTTCGATATAACCTTCTTCGGTTAAATTGACTTCTTTTCTTTGATCATTTATTTCAAAATGAATTTCTTTTTTTAATAAACTTGCAATTTTATTAGAAAGTAATAGTTTATTAAAATTATTCCTTTCTTCATATTCAGAAATAATTAAAGGAGTTCGTGCTTCATCAATTAAAATAGAATCAATTTCATCAATAATACAAAATGAAAAAGGACGTTGAACTATTTCATTAATTTCATAAGAAGAAGAATCTCTTAAATAATCAAAGACTACTTCTGAGTTTGTTACATAAGTTATGTCTGAGTTATAACTTAATTGTTTTTCTTTTAAAGAATTTGTACTTGTAACTAATCCTGAACTTAGTCCTAAACTTTTATAAATTTTTCCCATCCAGTTATGATCTCTTTCAGCTAAATAATCATTTACTGTTACTACATGAACACCTTTTTTAGTTAAAGCATTTAAAGAAATGGATAAAGTTGAGGATAAGGTTTTTCCTTCTCCAGTTTTCATTTCCACAATTTTTCCTTCATGAAGAAAAAGACCAGCTAATAATTGCGTTTCAAAATGTCGTAAACCTATTTTTCGAAATGAAATTTCTTGTACTAAAGCGTACCAATCAACTATAATGGAATTTAAGTTTTGTTCTATTCCACGTTTTTTTGTTTTTTCAATTATCAAATTGAGTTCATCATCTGTTTTTAGTCGAAATAATTCCGACTGTGATTTAATTGAAGATAAAATTTTTTTCATTTTTTTTTTTTAGATAATAAAGATATAATACTAATTATAGATTAATAATATCAATTTTTCGACATGAAAAAGAACTCTTCTTCTACTTCCTTTTCTTTTACTAGATTAATAAATTGGCTAAAACAATTACTTTTATTATTTAAAAAGCGCAATCGTCGACTTAGTAAAGTATTTCCTTTTTTATTACAAACAATTCAACTTACAATTATCTATTTCTTTGCAATGATGAATCTTTTTTATTCAGTTACTGCAATTTTATGTTATATTCCAGAGTTTTTTGAATTTGTAATGCCTCCGTTTATGACAGAATTAATAAAATCCCCTGTTATTCGACAAGCTTTATCTCCTGAACGAACGTATTTTATTTATATTTTTGTATTTGAATTTATTATTTTTCGTTCTACATTTAATTTTTCAAAACTTTTTAAATACAATTTGCTTGTTATTTTTATTCTTGAAATGATGCAAAATTTAGCTCTTGGATATTGGGACGTTATATTTAATCGTCAGTTTTTAAATGAAACACCCGGAGTTGATGTATTAGTTGCAATTTATATTATTACTTTTATTCATATTGTCCTTTTTGTTTCTTATATTTATTCTTATTGTTCTGCAATTTTAGGTAAATATACGAGTTTTCCTTATATGGATTGGTTAACCGATTCTATTTGTTTTTGGTTACATATCAAAACACCCCGAATGGGAAAAAAATGAAAAACTTTTTCATTTTTTTTTATTCGGAAATAATATTTACAAAACCTAAGCTTGTAAAATTAACAATTCCATCAGATAAGGCATAAAGTGTATGATCTCTTCCACATCCTACTTGATTTCCTGGTTTAAATTTAGTTCCTCGTTGTCTGACAATAATAGATCCACTTTTTACTTTTTGTAATCCAATACATTTTATTCCTAAACGTTTTGATTGAGAATCACGACTATTTTTCGTGCTTCCCGCTCCCATTTTATGAGCCATAGTATTTATTTATTTTCAGTAATTTTTTCTATTTGAATACGAGTATAAGATTGACGATGACCACGAGTACGAGTATATTTTTTTTTTGGTTTTGTTTTTAAAACCGTAATTTTAGGTCCTTTAACTTGTTGAATAATTTTAGCAACAATTTGACTTTTTGTTAAAAAAGGTTTGCCTATTTGTAATGATTCATCTTTTTTAAAAAGAAGAATTTTATTTAAATAAATTAAATCTCCTTCAATCCCTGTTTTAATATAATCCATATCATACCATTCTCCTGGTTTTAATAAGAATTGTTTTCCTGATGTTTGAGCAATTGCATATTTCATAATAATATATTATTTTCTTTTTGAAAAAAGATTATATATACGATTATAAGTTATTTTGTTTCAATTTATCAACCATAATTAAAATTTTATTCCTTTCAAAAAGATTTAAAAATATTTGCAGATAGAGAGACTTGAACTCTCACGAAATTTTTCACTAGATTCTAAATCTAGCGCGTCTACCAATTACGCCATATCTGCTTACTACACTAAAAAAATAATAAATAAAAACTAAAATGTATATCTAGTAGTATAAAAAATATTTCTTATATTTGTCAAATTTTTTATTGAATTTAAAATATATTTAGAATATAATAAACGTTAATAAAATTTTATATTTTTATTTTTTACTATGAGACTTTTTTTTACTTTTGCACCAATTTTATTAGCTGCATCATGGGCAATTTATAATATTTTCTTTTTAATTAAAAAAAGTATTCCTTCATCTTAATTTATTTTTATTAAAAAACCTATCTTTTTTTTTAAGATAAGTTTTTTTAATAAAAGTATTCTTTTAAACTTTAGATTTAAAATAAGAAATAATATTATTTTCAAACAATTTTTTATACCAATCTAAAGATAAATCATTTTCATTAAATTCTAATATTGATTGATTTAAAGTTGGTTCAATATTACCATATAATCCATCTAAAGGTTTTTCTAATTTTTCACCATTTTCCGTAAGAATATTTCCAAAATTTCCTATACGTAGTTTAATCCAATCAATAAATTTTTTATCTCTTGAAATTAATACAGCAGTTGCAGGAATTGAAAAATTTAATTGTTTATCTTTTTCACTAGATAAATATTTTTTAATTTGCTCAGTAAAAAAAGAAGAATTTAAAAATTTTGGATTAACTAAAATCCAGAAATCAATTTCTTTTTTATTTTCAAAATAATGACTTGTTTTTTCTCTTAATACTTCTTCAATAGGTTGATTTTGAAACAATTGATTTTGTTCCATAACAATGTAATAATATGCAATCGTCATTTTAATGTTAATTTTTTTATATTTGAAATTAATTTATTAATAAAAGTGAATAAAAAATGTCTTATATTCGCGAAACAATCAATTGGAAATCATATGGTCAAAAAAATCCATTGACGGAATATAATGTACAATCATGTGAATCATTTAAATTATTATACGAAAAAATTCGTTT
>Ga0247832_1005982_pt1 | contig 13664 bp, 12 predicted proteins | sample LaCruzMarch2015__10_FD_192407 | JGI IMG/M metagenome (GOLD analysis project Ga0247832, IMG submission 192407) | Freshwater microbial communities from meromictic Lake La Cruz, Castile-La Mancha, Spain - LaCruzMarch2015_4m | ecosystem: Environmental > Aquatic > Freshwater > Lake | place: Spain... | reverse complement strand
GCAACCACCACCGGCATTGCAGTCAATAGATTATATAGATCTTCTTGAGGGGAAGGCACGGTGGTTTCAACTGCTTGGGTTTTCTTTTTGCGTTGTGTTTTGGATTTATTCTCGTCATTCACTTCCGTTTTCTTTTCGGGGGTTTTCTTTGGTGGTTTGGTTTGTGCGATAATTTCCTTGGTCATATTTTTCTTGGCTTCTTTGAAGAATTCTTCTTCAAAACGGTCGTAAAGTTCGGTTTGTGCTTCAACAGATGAAAATAGTTCGACGGTGTTATAAAGTTCGTTCAACGTTTCTGTATTTAAATACCCCTTGCTTTTAACTTGATTTAGTAACCAAAACGAAAACACCTTATAACGCAAGTACTTGGGGGAAAGAGCGGGTGTTTTGCCATTGGTGGGGTCTTTCATACCTTCTTGAGGCTGGGTGGTGGTGATGGTGGTAACAGGCTGGTTGATTTCAATCGTTGCAGACATTGTTAAGCTTGGTTTGATTATTGTATATAATTCAATCGTGCTAGTAAAATAAAATGAAAAAAATCAAATCAATTTTCTCATTTTATAACAATTTATGATATACAACAACTTATGATATACAACAATTTATGATATACAACAACTTATGATATACAACAATTTATGATATACAACAACTTATAATAAACAATAATTATGATATATGATAACTTATGATATATGATAACTTATGATATATGATAACTTATGATATATGAGATAGACCTATTTATGATATGTGATAACAACAATTTATGATATATGATATACAACAATTATTGTAGGGAACCTACGGTTCGCCTACAGGTTGTAGTTCCATATGAATATTTTTTACTCGATTGTCTATTTCTTTCACCTTTTCTTTCATTAATTGAATATCTATTCTTTTATAGTCGATATTATTAAAAAAACCTTTTATAATATCATTTATTTGTAAAGGGGTTGGGGGTAGGGTTGACGGCGGGGGTGATGATGATGGTGAAAGTGTGGTTGAGGAGATGGTTGGTGACGGGGGCGGGGATATTCTATAATCCCATTCACATTGTTTCGTATGTCCCCGTAATCCAGAATATGAAAAATACGGTTTACAACATTTTGTACATTTATAAAAATTACCTACACTCGGTCGGGGTGTTCCATATTCATCTTTTTGGTATATTTCTATTACTTTTGTATGTTTCTTTGAATTTAAATGGCTTTTGAAACAAGAATGATAGGGTGTTTTATATACACATTGTTTACATTCAAACATTTTATTTCACTGAAAACGACCGTAAGAAGGTTGTGGTGGGTAGTTGTGGCGGGTGGGTGGGTGTCTTTGGTTATATATTGTTAAAATTTTATATAATTTTATAAATTTTTATAAACCATAACTAATGTAAAATATTTATATTGTAGGGGAACCTAGCCACCATCAAAGCTTCCATTTTTTAAATATCATCAAAAAACACATCCTCTACCTTTTCGTCTTCGTGCTGAATTTCGTCTGTGGCGGCTTTATGTATATGGGTCGACGACGACGACGAGGTAATACTATGATTGAGTTCCTCGATGGTTGAAAATAGGCCATCATTTGTGTCTTTTTCATTCGTATTTTCCAAAAGTGTTTTAAAAGGCGGTTGGCTTTGTAATATTACCACATCTTCTTTGTCGTAAATTTCCAACAAGTCACACGTTTTATATCCTGTTCCCGTTTCCCATTCCCGTAGTCCAACCAGGATATAGGTCCCGTTTGTTACCACATTTCCACGTTTGGAACGGCCTTTGAATTTATTCCGTATCACACAATGTATATCTAATCCGCTGTGGGTTTTTACTTGACATCTTCCATTTCCGTATATTTTTTTTACGAGTGCATACTGTTCCAATTCGTTGGTAGAAAAACGGGTGGATTCTTTTACAGTGGTGGAGGTTGTTAGTTTACGTGCTATTTTTTTGCTCTTTCCACCGCCGACTGTATTCTTTACCATTTTATATATGTATATTGGTTAAATATATTATTTTGGTGTTGTGCGTTTGTTGTGCTTTTGTTTGTGGCTAGGAAACTATATATATTATTTAATATAAACTTTATGTAGTTGTAGGTTCCCTACAACTTTTCATAAAATTGATTCCATTTTTTTGTATCTTTCAATATAGTATATCAACGATTGAATTAATAACAACCGCTATTACAAATGATTGCCAATACCAATACCAATACCAATACCAATACCAACGACAACGCCGGCATTGTGGTGGCTCAAGTGATGGAACACCTCATTTCCTCCGTATGTTTTGAAGAGTCGTCTACGGCGGTGGTGGTGGACGGGGATACTTGCCCTATTTGTTTCGACCCGATTACAAAGAATAAAAATGTTTGTTCGACTCCTTGTGGACACGTGTTTTGTTTCAAGTGTATTGTCAAGTGTTTAAATACCTCCAATACCTGCCCCTTTTGTCGTACAGAAATTAACGATAAACCCGTTCACGATAGTGATGAAGAATATGATAGCGAAGATGATGACGGCGAAGAAGACGACGATATCACTTATTGGGACGACGAGGATGACGACGATGAGGAGGACGAGGAGGATGAAGACCCCGCACGTGCTGCTGCCGCCGCTGCCGGTGAGGGGGGAGAAGCCAGTGCCACCGCCGCCACCGCCGCCGCCGCATCGGCCAGTACGGAGGAGGAGGACGAAGAAGATGATGAGTGTCCGATTGAATATATGGAAACTTATTTCAAAGAAAAAGGAATTACCTATTTGAATTTAATGTCTATGCTATTGGACCGTTATCCCCGTGGAATGTCTAGACGAATGCAAAGAAGAAATGAAAAAAATATATACACTACACAGGACTTTTTGGATGAAGAATTTTATAACCAAGCAAATGAGACGAGATTGATGAAGTTGTGTGATATTGGTGCATAGAATAGGTGTATATTAAACATATATGATGAATGCGGGGGGGGGTGATGGATGCGTTTGATATGTAATTTTAACTGTTGTTGTTGTTGTTGTTGTTGTTGTTGTTGTTGTTGTTGTTGTTGTTGTTGTGTTTAAACTTTAACTAAAAACCCTTTTTTTATTCATTTACTTGGAAATATATATATAAAACAAGAGAGGGGTCGTAGGGGAAAATACGGAAAACGACTGTAAGGAGCTTGTAGTAAATAAAAAAATATGTACAAGACAAGGCTAAAAATATTTACAAGACAAGGGAGGGGTCGTAGGGGAACCGTAGGTTCCCTACACGTAGGTTCACTACTATATTTACAAGACAAGGCTAAAAATATTTACAAACACAGTTGAAAACAAGGGATGGGTCGTAGGGAAAAATACGAAAAGCGACTGCAAGGAGCTTGTAGTATTTCTTTTATTTACCGGAAAGTGACCGTAGGGAGCTTGACGGTAAATGGGAACCGTCGGTTCCCTACTTTATTCGAAAAATTCTGGCAACTCAGATGGTCGTTTGCACTTGCATTGAATATTTTCAGGCATATAAATAGACGACAAATAGTTTCCGCATTTTAAACAGTTTTGAGCACAAATACAAAAGATGCCTTCATACGGGTGATTCAAAAATCCAAAAATCCAAGATTCGGGGTATTCATATTCTTCTTCTTCTTCTTCTTCTTCTTCTTCTTCTTCTTCTTCTTCTTCTTCGTCTTCTTCTTCTTCTTCGTCTTCGTCTTCTTCTTCATATTCTTCTTCTTCCATATTAATATCTCTCAACTCACGGTCGTCATCCCACCAATGGTAAAATACTGGTGTTGCCGGTGCTGCCGGTGCTGCCGGTGCTGCCGGTGCTGCCGGTGTTGCCGGTGCTGCCGGTGTTGCCGGTGCTGCCGGTGAGTCAAATAGTATATTTTCGTCATCCATTTCAAGATGTTCACGGGAAATAGTTCTTTTGTAATCACTATAACACGCTTCTTGCAATGTTTTTATAAATATGTTTTTGTAGACCTTTACCTTTTTAATTTCATTCGCCGTATAAATATCATAAAATGTAAATGACTTTATGATATCAATGACTTCCTTTGGAAGACACAAAGAATTCATTGTTGCTTCTTTGGTATGTTGTTGTTCAGGAGAAAAGGTGTTGGTGGACATTTCAACTCTGCCGTTCAAATACGAAAGAAACGATGCGGGTGGAGGGAAGGAAAGGGAGTATATATTCTGTAGAATTACTATTCCTTTGCTGTAGTTAATACAACTTGTTATACGTGTTTGTATAATATGTAGTTTTTAATTTATAAAATAATACAGTCAATTTTCCTACAACCTCTTACGGTCGCTTTCCTGAAAATTGATTAATAATATACAATTTATAGTTGGTGATATTACATTCAACTACTCAAGTTAAATATATACTTACTACCGACAAGCTTCTTGTACGACTCTATTCTTTTCAAAGAAGAAAAGAAATGAATTATATATACAAACTTAAAATCGACACATTCAACGACCAATATTTATTTCATTATGTTACCAATATATTATTGAAAAAAAAGTATTTTTTGAAAGACCCTATTCGTCCGTGTGATTTTATTTTCAATTACATTTTGAACAATGCACAGAAAAAATTATATATTGCCCTTATGTTACAACCCGAATGGAAAGAATGCCCGATTTGTTATGAAACGTTGAATGAATATAATACGGTTCAAGCAATGTGTGGGCATCATTATTGCAAAGACTGTTTTGTCCGTGTTTTGGAAAAAGGCATTCCAACGTGTGCCTGTTGCCGGGCTGAAATATGCTGTTATTACGAGCGATATATGGAAAGTGTGATTCACCTGTTTTATGTGATATTTAACCCGTGTCGTTACAACGACCCTTGTAATGATCACGATAGAAAGGCTTTTGTGTTTCGAAAGACCCGACGCAACATTCATTGCAAGACGACCCATATGTAAATTACTTAAAAAACCTGTAAAAAACCTGTATATAAATTGAAAAACCTTACCTTGCTATGGTTGCTACGCGTTGTCCGCATTTTTTTTCCGGGAAGCGACCATAGGAATCTTGTAGGAAAATTGATTTATTTCATACATTTTATAGTTGGTCTTATTCCACAGACGTTTATATATTACAATTTACTTACAAGCTTATTGCAAATCTTCTTACAAAGCTCCCTGCGGTCGCTTTCCTGTACTTTTTCAAAGAAACCCCGGACAAAAATGAAAATATCCTATCGTATCAAAATCGAAACCTTAAATGACGCTTGTTTATTTGATTACGTTTCCACCAAGTTGATGCAAAAGAGGTATTATTTCAACGCCCCTATTCGCCCCTGTGATTTTCTTTTCAATTATGTTTTGAATAATGCACAAAAAAAACTATATATTGCATTTTCATTGGAACCCTGTTTTACAGAGTGTCCTATTTGTTATGAAACGCTGAATGAATATAATACGGTTCTAACAAACTGTGGGCATTCTTATTGCAATAACTGTTTTGTTCGTGTGATTGATACGTGGAATATACAATATAATACGAATCCACCTTGTCCTTGTTGCCGTACTACCATCGATTACTATAATAAGCTGTTTGTAGATGGGGTGACTATCACTGTATGTATGTTGTTTAATCCGTATTTATATTGCCATATTTATAATATTATTACGAAAGATTTGTCGTTTGTTTTTCGCAACTTGCGACCCGCCACTTACAGACGGAGACACAAGGCGACCGTAGTTGGGGGGTGAGGTTGGTGGAGGAGAAGAGTTTGGTACAGGAGAAGAGGTTGGTACAGGAGAAGAGGTTGGTGGAGGAGAAGAGGTTGGTGGAGTTGTTATAAAATAACAAATATGTGTATATGAATACAAAAAGACCTAATATAAAAAATAATGAGGTAGGAAATTTGTATTTATTAAAAAACTATATTAGGGGATTCAATACTAATTTTAAATATATTTATATATTTGGCATTGTTGTTGTTGTCGTATGCGTATTTGTTGCTTTTTTTTATACATTTATCGAAGATTTTACGGTAGAAAGATTGAATAGTAAAAAATCCGTTTCTTTGGATGAGTTTAATAAAATATTTGATTCTTCAATGGTAACCTTGCCTAAAAATATATATGCTCTTGGTTATGACAATGACGCAATGATTAATTATAATATCAAAGAAGGCGTTGTAGACACTTTTATAGAATATTTTAATACTGAAATATTACCTAGTATTGAAAAACCGAAATTTTACTATTTATTATGTACGTATGACGGTTATTTGGAACGTAATCGTGTATCTAATACCCCCATTGTCCCCTATTATCCAACGAAAGACGAGTATTTGAATAAAGACGAAATAAAATTAAAGGACCCTTCCAAATACCCGGTTTTACATTCGAATGAATACGTATTTGCTTATTGTAGACGAGTAAATGACAAAAAGGTGATATTAGTGCCTGACACCCAATATATATCCAGTCATAGTCACAAAGATTTATTTAAAACGGTCGACGATAACCGTGTAAAATTTAATGAAAAGAAAAATATATGTGTTTGGCGTGGTCCTACACCGAATGGTTCGAATGAAAACTTTTTTGAACCGGAAGGAAAAAACGGGATGAATCAACGGGTGTATTTTGCGGATCTTTATAACAAAGGGAAATTTAATAAGGTGGACTATAGTGAAACATTTATGGAGCAAAAAGAACAGTTGAAGTATAAATATATATTAAGTATTGATGGTTGGACAAATCAATGGAATGGAATTGCTTGGAGGTTATATTCTGGTTCCGTGTTGTTGAAAACGAAAAGTGTTTGGGAACAATGGTTTTATAAAGATTTGAAGGAGTGGGTTCATTACGTTCCTGTGAAAAACGATTTTAGTGATTTGAATGAACAGATAGAATGGTGTATAAATAATGATGATAAATGCAAAGAAATTGCGGAAAACGCCCGTAAGTTTGCGATTCATACATATGATTGGAATAATGTTAAAAACTATACTATAAATATTTTTAATGATAGTTTGGCTCTTTACACCTAGTTGGTGGTTATATACTACTCTTTGGAGGGGTGGTATTGAAGGGGGTGGGGGGGTGTCGTCAAGGTTGATATACTACTATTTTGGTTGGTTGGTTTTCTTTCAAGGTTGATATATTAATATTTGATTTTCAAAGAAGAATGATATATTACTATTTTGGTTGGTTGGTTTTCTTTCAAGGTTGATATATTAATATTTGATTTTCAAAGAAGAATGATATACTACTATTTTAGTTGGTTGGTTTTCTTTCAAGGTTGATATATTAATATTTAGTTTTCAAAGAAGGATGATATATTACTATTTTACTTGGTTGGTTTTCTTTCAAGGTTGATATATTAATATTTAGTTTTCAAAGAAGGATGATATATTACTATTTTACTTGGTTGGTTTTCAAAGAAGGATGATATATTACTATTTTACTTGGTTGGTTTTCTTTCAAGGTTGATATACTACTCTTTGAGGAATGAAGGAAAGAATGATATATACTATTTTGGTTGGTTGGTTTTCTTTCAAGGTTGATATACTACTCTTTGAGGAATGAAGGAAAGAATGATATATACTATTTTGGTTGGTTGGTTTTCTTTCAATCTTGATATACTACTATTTTACTTGGTTGGTTTTCAAAGAAGGATGATATACTACTATTTTGATTGGTTGGTTTTCTTTCAAGATTGATATATTACTATTTTTACTATTTGATTTTCAAAGAAGAATGATATACTCCTCTTTGAGGAACGGGTTTGGAGGAAAGAATGATATATACTATTTTTACTATTTGATTTTCAAAGAAGAATGATATACTCCTCTTTGAGGAACGGGTTTGGAGGAAAGAATGGTATACTACTCTTTGATATACTACTCTTTGAGAGACTACTATTTGATATACTCTACCATTTGATATACTACTCTTTGAGACACTACTATTTGAGAAACTACTCTTTGAGAAACGCACTATATATTTGATATACTCTACTCTTTGAGAAACTACTATTTGATATACTCTACTCTTTGATATACTACTCTTTGATATACTACTCTTTGAGACACTCTACTCTTTGATATACTACTCTTTGATATACTACTCTTTGATATACTCTACTCTTTGAGAAACTACTCTTTGAGGGGGGGGGGCGGGTAAACTGTATAAACAATATTCGTTGAACTAATATTTATAATTATTTTTTGAAAGAAGTAATTATAGGGTAATAATAACGGGAAATGAGTCATTAATTGGAAATGAGTGAGTAACGGGAAATGAGTCATTCATTGGAAATGAGTGATTAAATAGGGTATATAAAAAGGTTCAATACAAGTCTTTAATATATCATTTTCAAAGAAAACAAAAACAAAAAAGTCTATAAAATCATAAAAAATACCCTAGACGGGGTAAGTTAAATTAGTTAGTTAAATTAGTTAGTTAAATTAACAAAACAGGCGCAAAAACACAATCAAATACTCAATATTCATTCAAATAATCAAAATGAGGGGTAAGGCAAATATCACCATTTTCTTTCATCGAAGTCAAGAAAATGGTAATCGGTTGATATTGTGACGAAATAGTGGCCATTTTCTGCCTGAACATTTTCATCTCACAGTGTTTCCAATCAGTCTGTGGAACGTCGGTTTTATTAATAATAATAGTAATCGGTGCGTTGTATTGGCGACATTTTGGCAGGTGATAAAGTGTAATATCTCGTATTGAAATACACGAGGTAATACTGGCCATTATGATGATGCGGGTAGGGTTGGCCACTTTTTTGTAAAGGGACGAATATTTCCATAGTCCCCCTAATTCGGCAATACTGACCCGGTGGTTAATTTTGTTAAATTGGATCGGGTCGGTGGCAACATACCGGGGTGAAAACCCGGACTTTTTAATACGGCGTATAAAATTGGTCTTTCCAACGCCTGGATTTCCTACTAGTAGCACTCGTTCATTCGGCTTGACCAAAAATTGGAAGGTATTTACTTGCAGCTCTCTTGGTAAGGTTGTGATAATGGTCGTCATTGTGAATGTTAAATTCAATACCGTATTTTAAAATGCAAAAAAAGTGTTTCAATTTTTTAAAGAATGCATTACGAGTGTGTTACAACAACAACAACAACCATAATTTTCATACAAGCTTTCTACGACCCCTTCTTTTTTAACCCGCTTTACAAAAGGGAGGGGGGTGTAGGTTCCCTACAATAATAAACAATATATAATACCAATATTACTATTGAATGGAAAATACTATATTGAAAGAAACGAAACAAGATAGCAAAATAGGGGTTTTGGATTTCACCCCGACACTTACCGACCATTATTTAATGACGTCCTTGTCGATTATATATGAACATTCTTTGAAAAACGTTGTCAAAGAAGAAGAAGACCCCCCGTATTCTTTGACGGCAATCTTTTTCGAAAGGTTTCCACTCCCATTTGAATTAAACGGGTCTATTCCTCATTCTCAACTGTTGGATTTTTTAGAAAAGTTAAAGACCCATAAATTTATATTAAATGATTTTGTCAAAGAAGATTATTATATACCTCCTCCCTGTAGGGAACCTACGGTTCCCCTACGACCCCTCCCTTTTGTAAAGAGGGAGGAAAAACCCGTAGGAGAAACCGTTGAAGAAACCGTTGAAAACCCCGTAGAAGAAACCGTTGAAAACCCCGTAGAAGAAACCGTTGAAAAAGGGAGGGGTCGTATGGGAACCGTGGTTCCCTACAATAAACTCATTCGTGACGGGCTTGTAACAAAGGATGCGAAACCGTTTATCAATCAAGTCGTTTCCTTTATTTCTTTGAAATTTGGAGAGGAATATGTCAAAGAAGGGGGAGTAAACGATACGACGACGCTGGCGGGGGGCATTTTCCCGTTAAATATATCCCGTTTTCCCACCCCGGAGGACGACCCATTATATAAACTTATTTGGGAAACGAGTATTCAGTCTTGTATGAAACCCGCCTATTTTCACCGGTATAATTTACGTATAAGTACTCACCTATCAAATATGGATTTTGTCTATTCTTTGGATATACCTATTTTCAAAGGGTGGACAAAGTTGTCTTTGATATTGAAAAAAACGGGGAAACGTAACGTGTTGGGATATCACTATTTGACGGAGAGCGATTCAAGCGGGTTGGCTAGTAAATTATTATATTTACAATGTAATCGTGGGAGACCCGTCTATTGTAAGCAAATCAAGGCGGCGGTGTGGGAGAATTTAAATAGAATGGGTTTGAAAACGGAAACGGAAACGGGGCTGGTGACGAAATTGAAAGAACGGGGGATAACATTGGATGAAATGAATAGGGCGGGGTTTTTCCAAATTCATACAAAACTGGGGTTGATGAAATATATTGATTATGGGGCTGTAACGGGGGCTGTGTCGGGGGCTGCCGACGAAGGATATATCCTTTCTTTCATTGATGGGGGTACAATACAATTATTCAAAGAAACGGAAATAAGTAAACCACAAAATAATATATTAATATTGCAACCATCGGGGATAGTTTGTGGAAAGCATTTTTACCATTTACCGGAAATCGGTCGTGTGTGGGGTGGGGGGCTAGCGGGAAAAGTGACGGCATCGATTTCCCCCGAATTGAATGATTATATAAATAAACTGATTGAAAACGAAGGACTTGGACAAACGAAATATTCTATAGGTAAATACAAGGAAACGGAATTAAAAATAGGATTGGATAAAGACGGCGGGTATTTGGAATGGGGGGAGGAGCCATATATTCAAAGAAAGACATTGGCGGCGTTAAATATTCCTATAGAATGTTTGGACGAAACACGTGCGATAGAGTTTATTGAAAAAGAAATGAAAATATTGGAAAATGTGGCGGATCACAAACGTATTTTTAGAGTATTAGACCCTTATACGAGTATTCGACACAGTAAATATGGAACCTATATTTATCATAAAACCGAAACTATGAAAAAGACGAAATTCATTTCTTTGAAGAAGTGCCCGTTTGATTATATGAAGGCTTCACCGGAGGAAATAATGAAATGGTGTAGGGAACCTCCGGTTCCCCTACGACCCCTCCCTTTTGTAAAGCGGATTGAAAAATTAATGAAATAGTTATATATAACCCTTCTTTGAAAGAACCCGATTAATAAAATAGTTATATATTACCTTTCTTTGAAAGAAACCCATTAATGAAATAGTTATATATAACCCTTCTTTCAAAGAAACCCATTAATAAAATAGTTATATTACCTTTCTTTCAAAGGAACCCATTAATGAAATAGTTATATATTACCTTTCTTTGAAATATCCATAAATGAAAATACTATATTACCCTTCTTTGAAAGAACCCCATTAATAAAATAGTTATATATTACCTTTCTTTGAAATATCCATAAATGAAAATACTATATTACCCTTCTTTGAAAGAACCTATAATTGAAATAGTTATATATTACACTTCTTTGAAAGAACCTATAATTGAAATAGTTATATATTACACTTCTTTGAAAGAACCTATAATTGAAATAGTTATATATTACACTTCTTTGAAAGAGCCTATAAATGAAAAATACTATATTACCTTTCTTTGAAATATCCATAAATGAAATAGTTATATAATACCCTTCTTTGAAAGAACCCGATTAATAAAATAGTTATATATTACCTTTCTTTGAAATATCAATAAATGAAATAGTTAATAACTATAATAAGGTAACTGGAAATGAGTCAGTAAACGGAAATGAGTGGGTAACTGGAAGGGAGGGGTCGTAGGTTCCCTACACCGGAGGAAGCTTGTAGGAAAATTGAATTGTTTTTTTACTAATAAAATATATGTATTGATTTCTACAATCATAATTGCGTTTATTCGCTTCGTTTCTTTGCTTCTCCGTTTCTTCGTAAATTTTGAAAGATGGTATGCTCATTCTGTCGTGTTAATGGCCACAACAAGACAAATTGCAATCACCCTGCGGTTATTACCGTTCAAAAGCAATATCTATATGCGATTAGTCGTATGATATGTTCCGCTTATGTAAGGAGGTTCACCCCCCTTGCCCTCAAACGGGAGTTGGAAGACTGGTTATTGGTGACGACCCCCTTGCAACATCAAAAATTCATAGTAGGGTATTTAAAGAGTATCACCAGACAACAAACCGTTGGAAATACAGAATCACGTATTGCCAATACTAACAATATTATAAATATCACGTTTAACGTTTGCGGGATAGACGTACACTCCGTTAATATTAGCGATAGGACGAATGTCTTTGCCTTTTCCCCGAGGTCGACGGAGGCAGATGGTATTCCCCGTTTATCCCCGATTGACAGCCCTGTTACACAATCATTATTTAAAGAGTTTTTGGATGCAACCGGGTTTAATACTGAAATTGATAATATACGTCAATGGGTTGAATATAGTTCGAATAGATGGGTGGTTGTTTCACGCAGTCCATACATTCGTGGAGCGAATGCCGACATCAGTCATCAAACAATTGATATTATACTACCACCGAGCACGGCTCCGCCACCGCCGGCAGGTGGATACCCACGTCCGCTGCCAACACCACAGGCTACCCCGTATGCCTATCGGCAGCAACTGACACCGATGCCGGCGGTTGCACCGAGGCCGGCGGTGATTGTTCCGGCTTATCGCCCGATCCAGGTGCCGAGACCGGCGGTGACAAGGGTCGATACTCAAGTAGTAGTTAAACTAGTTGAGTATCAGGTCTTGAAATTGGACGAGGAAGACTGCAAACACGGGGGTGAATGCCCGATTTGTTACGAAGATTTGACGAAGGAGACTTTTGTAAAACTCAACTGTTCCCATACATTTTGCAAGTCGTGTGTTAAACATTGTATTGAACGCAAAACGATGACTTGCTCGATGTGTAGAGGGGCTATTACCCATATTTATACCCCTACTCCGGTGGTGAATTACTCGTTATAGAGGGGGGTCTTTTGTCGCTTGTTTTGTTTGTCTAGTGTTTTTATAATTGATTAATTAATACTAATTTTATAAAGGGCTTTCCCTTTTTTATTTTTTTGTGCAATTTGTAGGGAACCTACGACACCTCCCTTTTGTAAAGCGGGTTGAAAAAGGGAGGGGTCGTAGGTTCCCTACAATAATAATATAGCCTTTTTCAAAGAAACCAATTAAATAAAATAGTTATATATCATTCTTCCTTCTTTGCAAAATCCATTCAACAAATAGTTATATATCATTCTTTCAAAGAACCCTTCAACAAAATATTTATATATCATTCTTTCAAAGAACCCTTCAACAAAATATTTATATATCATTCTTTCAAAGAAACAATAAATGAAAAAGTAATATTGTCCTTCTTAGGAAAATCCATAAATGAAAAAGTAGTATAGCCTTTTTTCAAGAACCCTTCAACAATTATTTATATATCATTCTTTCAAAGAACCCTTCAACAAAATATTTATATATCATTCTTTCAAAGAACCATTAAATAAAATAGTAATATCGTCCTTCTTAGGAAAATCCATAAATGAAAAAGTAATATTGTCCTTCTTAGGAAAATCCATAATTGAAAAAGTATTATAGCCTTTTTAAGAACCCTTCAACAAAATATTTATATATCATTCTTTCAAAGAACCATTAAATAAAATAGTAATATCGTCCTTCTTAGGAAAATCCATAAATGAAAAAGTAATATTGTCCTTCTTAGGAAAATCCAT
>Ga0247832_1005981_pt1 | contig 13668 bp, 14 predicted proteins | sample LaCruzMarch2015__10_FD_192407 | JGI IMG/M metagenome (GOLD analysis project Ga0247832, IMG submission 192407) | Freshwater microbial communities from meromictic Lake La Cruz, Castile-La Mancha, Spain - LaCruzMarch2015_4m | ecosystem: Environmental > Aquatic > Freshwater > Lake | place: Spain... | reverse complement strand
GCTCCCGAGATCGCCGTGGCGGTAGCGGCACCGTAGAGTGGCGTGCCCGCAGGCGCAGCGGATTGCCAGGAATCCAGCAGCATCCAGTCGCCTCGGTGATCCGGCTGGTCGGGCAAGGGTGCACTGGCAAACATGTGCTGCGGCGCGTGGATCTCCTTGGCGATGCTGGGAAAGGGGAAGCCCGGCGTGGCTGCATCCACAGGACCATGACCGATGAGGCGCAACGCCCGGATAGCCGAGAGGCCAGCCTTACAGGCCGAGAGCAGATCGGGCTGTGCGTCCGCCCCTCGACACAGCGAGTGAACGATGGACGCGGTGAAGCAAGACACAAAACCAAAGGCACCGCCAGCAGGAGCCGAGTGCGACCACTCGCCCTCCGCACGCTCCGGGTCGAAGACCAGCCTGCAGCGCGTGCCCGCCGGATCACGATCCATCCAGAAGACCGCGTCGGAACGGAAGGTCACGAGCAAGTGCCTGGCAACGCCCAGCGGAGCCAAGGCCGGATTTGCCGCCAGTTCGGCACGCAGGTCTTCCACCGTGGATTCCCAAGAAAAACCACGGCTGAGCCGCACTCCCTGCCGCCGCAGATCATCTGCCGAAACGATCACCACCAGCTTGTCGGCACAGCGCTCCAGCAGTAGCGACCAAAGATCGCCAAAGCCATGCGGCGCGCCATGCTTCACCACGACCCAGCGCGGATCAAACGCTGCGGGCACCGCGTCCGGATCCACCGGCCAGCGCGGGCTGGCCGTGCGGTGACGAAAGCCGATGGCCGCATCATCGAGCACCAGGATGTCCGGCGCGGACGGTGCTTCGGGATTGCGGATTCCCAGGCGGTTCGAATCGCTGGAGGACTCGGGCGTGCCATAGCCCAATGCATCGGCGGCGCGCCAGACCTGCCCCTTGCCCTCCGCCGCCGGAAAGGGTTTCCAGAGCGCGTAGGAATGGTATTGCGACGGCAGCCGGGCCGGATCACTGAAGGTGATGCCAAAATGCGCCGACCATTCCGCCTGCAACGAGGCATCAGGTGCGGCCTGTAGCACGGCGACGATGAGATCGTGCAGCAACTTCGCTCCGCCGAGCGTCGCTTCTTGGCGGAAACCACGGGTCTGGGGCGAGTCCGCCGTGCCTCGTTCTCCGGTGTAGGAAAAGTGATCGTAAACCGCGTCACCCGTGACAAGAATGGTCCTGCTCATGGTGGCAGACTACGGGAAACCTCGCATGGGTGTCAACGCGCGTTTAAATGCCTCGTTGGTCGACCGCAAGCCGCTTCAACGACCAGGGATTACTGGCAGCGCTCGCAGCCTTCCTCCATTGAGCAAGCATCTGTCTGGCGCTCGCCCAGCGGCACATCCATCAAGTCCAGGTCATCAACGACCGCGAGGGCGTCGCTGGCGGAAGTTGAGGATGCGACCTGAGCAGCGCTTTCATCGGTGGTGGACGAAGGGAAAGTAGGATCGGTGGAACTCATGCGTAGAGGCTAGCGAGAGTCTTTGGGGGAGTCAAAACACATGCTGGAAAATCTGTGCCAAGTAGCCGCCTGCGGGTGGTGAAGTCTTCCGCACCTGCGAAGTCGCGAAGCGAATCCCCTGTGCGGCTTCGTCGTCACGCAGACGCAGGGGCCAGAGTCGAAGGACCTGCCGTCGGCTTGGGCGGTGGGGTGAACTGAGGAGGATAGCCCTTCAGGTTGTCAGCGGCTCGGGGCTTTCGGCCTCGGTTTGAATTCCTGAAGGCCAGAGGACTCAGACCATCGACAGGCGTGGACGCCTATCCTCCCCACCGTTGACCACCGCCACACCTTCCCGTATTCTCCTGCCATGACCGCTACCCAGCTTATTCACGAGATTGACTGCCTGCCGCCCGCAGAGTTGGCGAAGGTCGTCCAACATACCAGGAAGCTTGAAGAAGTCCGCCAGCTCTCGCCCGACGAATTGGGCGTGCTGATTGATCAGTTCGTGGACTCCACCCACCCCGACGAAGTGGAGCGCCTGCGCGAGAACATCACTCAAGGCTTCTACGGTCGCAGGTAAGATGCCGAAGATTCGCCGCGCTCGTTTGCCCGATGCTCTGTTTCAGCATCTTCTTACCCGTGCCCGAGAACGTCAGGTTTCAAGGGAAGCCATTATTTCCTTCGCCGCATGGCTCGACACCAACCCCGAAGTCCCCGAAGGCGAATGGTTCAAATGCTTCCCTGGCTTGATCGCGTGCGGCGAAGGCGAGTTGGTGAAGACCTTCCTCGTTCCCGGTCAGGTGCCGCATGGCGAGGAAGTCGTCTGAACGGGTGCCCCGCTGCAGCTTCACGATGAGCGTGCCATAGGTGTTGATGCAGAGGGTGGACGACGAGTCCTGCAAACTGGAGAAAAACCACGGCAATCACATCCCCATCGCGCCCTTCACCGGCGCCCGCGACGACACCGAACTCCCCCTGCTGGCCCGCTACCTCCTGAGCGTGTCCACCCGCCCCCATCTGCGCGCCATCGAGAAACGCCGCTGGCGGAGCGACCCTGGCGTGGCGGCTTCCTGATGGCCAAGCGGGCGGAGTTCTTCGGGCAATGTCGCGTTGCTCATGTCGTGGAATGCAGCCGGCTCGCGGCACTGCCAACGCGGAAAATTCCGTATGGCGCGCGGCAGGAGCATAGAATGCTTGGCATCTTTACCTGACCCTGGGATAGAGGGCGTTCGGTTAGCGAATCAACCGCCAGACCAAGATTAGCAGAAGGAGCAATACTCCAAGCTGGAACAAGCAGCCGACATTGACCAAACGGCGGTATGAGAGGACCGCACGAGCCGGCGCGGTCTCCTTGTTCCTTTTACTCCATCTGTATAGTTCCGAGAGCAAAAGAGTGTTAGACTTAGCCAGGCGGACAACGATTGCTCGTGCATTCGAAGGATCGCGCTTCAATTCCTCTACGATTGGGCGTAGCTCCCAAGACTCTGCATAGTGATCTGGGATAAGGATATCCTTACCACCTTTTCGATATTGGACAGATCGTGTTTGTTCGGAAGTTGCCGCATTCGCATTAGGCACTGTTGTCCCAGACGTCGCAACCGAAACAGCCCCTTTTTGGAGTCGCACAAGAATGAGATTGTATCCGTATTCGATCGACCCAGCCCATGCCTTGCCTTCAGAATCACTGGCGACATTCGTCAGAGCGTCAGGATACCAAGCCTCGATTGGTCCATCAGGCGTGGTGCGGAAGCCGGTTTCGCCTCCGCACGCTCCAGCACAGCTTGGACACTCGGAGTTTCTGCCCGCAGTGGCACCGATGTCCGGAGTCCAATTCAAGGTCTCCAAGCAAACACCGCTTTCCGCATCCCAAACTAGCACAAATTGTTTGTCTTCCGATGCGCTAAGAACCCGTTTGCCATCAGATGAGAATGTGATTCTGCCGATTCTGCTAGAATGGCCGATCAGCCTCGCCCATTCGATTCCCTTCTTTCGAATGTCCCAGACCTGCACAGTCTTATCATACGAACCACTGACAATAAGTCCGCCAACAGACGAAAAAACCGCCGAGGTCACAGCACCTTCATGTCCAGGCAATAACAATAATTCGCGCCCGCTTTCCGCGTCCCATAGGCGGACGGTGCTGTCCATCGCTGCGCTTACGACGTATCGGCCATCACGCGAAAATTCTGCACTCAAGATGCAGCGATGACCGTGTCCACGCAGCACGATCTGTTCGCGACCCGTATCCACATCCCAAAGCCTAATGGTAGAGTCATTCAGTGCGCTAGCTACCCTTCGGCCATCAGGTGAGAAGGACGCATGGTGACACTCCAATCCGGCTATTGGAGAGTCGGGAAGCACTGATGGGCTGACCCAATGTTCAGTGCCTCGATGAACGAATAATTGCTGGTTGTTTTGAGCATCCCACATTCGAACCGTGGCGTCCAATGCCCCACTGAGGACAGATCGGCCATCGGGAGAAAACGCCACACTGCAGACCACTCCAGCGTGCCCTTTTAGCACAGCCAGTTCGCTACCACTTTGGGCGTCCCATATCCGGACTGTGCCGTCAAACGAGCCGCTGAGCAGCCTATGTCCATCAGGTGAAAAGGCAACGCTGCTGACCGCATCATCGTGTCCGGACAGAACGGCTAATTGCGCTCCACTCGGCACGTCCCAAAGTCGCAATGTTCTGTCTTTTGATCCGCTAAGAACCCGGCGCCCGTCGGGTGAGAATGTAACGCAGTGGATAGCATCCTCATGCCCGGAAAAAACGGCCAGTTGCTTTCCGCTGTCGGATTTCCAAAGTCTTATCGAATTGTCAAAAGATCCACTGACCACCCAGTTTCCGTCCGGCGAGAATGCCACGCTCCACACCATGTCACTGTGGCCACGGAGAATAGCCAATAGGTTCGTTCCCAGATGAATCAAGGGCGGGTGCAAAGCCCGAATCCAAACGAAGGAAGGATACGCTGTATCACGCAGACGACCCCACGTCTGAAGCAATGTGCTGAGCTTTGTGCCTTTGTCTGGATTTGTCCACGGACGAGCAGATTTCCAGCCCCCCTTGGGCATAGCGTAATGTGCCGCAGATTCCGGGCAGTCATACCACCATGCCGAATTCCACAGGCATTGAAATAGGCCCTGCGGATAGTCCTTCGCATGGCGAGCGATGAAGTGAATATCTCGGCGCAGTGCCTCGGCGAGCAGGCGTAGCCGTTCGCTGTTGGAATGCTCCTTGGGAATCGCCTCCAACGCGGCAGTGAAGTCGAGCACGAGATCGAAAGTCATGCCGTGGGTGACTTTGGTTTCGAGGAAGAAGAGGTTTTCGAGCGTGGCGACGAGGTCGGGCCAGGCTTCGGCGCGGGTCTGGTGGTGGGGCAGTTCGCTCAGGGCGTGTGGGGTGGCGTCGCGGCATTGGCCGTCGCGGTGCGGGTCGGCGAAGGATTGGAGGCAGGTGGCAACGGACTGGTGGGCGGCGCGCTGCTTTTCCGGGGTGTCGAGATGCGCGACCCCGGCGGCTTCGCGGAACTGGCCGTGGTAGAAGTCGAGCAGTTCGCCGCGGCGCATGAGGTAGGGGCGCAGGAGGCGGAGGAGCGCGGCGACATTGCCCAGCGGATCGCCGGGGTCGAGCAAGTCGGTGAGTTCCGCCGGGGAAAGGCCGTGGCGGCTGACGCCGAGGCAGGTGGCGAATTTCTCCACAAGCACTGCGCCGCAGGACCTCCCCTCGATGTCGCGGAAGCCGGGATCATTTGCGAGACGTTCGGTGAGAATCCAGCCGAAGAGCGCGAGGGCGTCGCCGGGCAGGGTGCGGATGCGGTTGGTGATCTCCTCATAGGTGCCGAGCGTGCGCAGTTCCTCCAGCGCGGTGAGGATATAGAGCGGGAGGTTGCTAGCCGGCTTCTCTTTCAGCGCGGTGATCTGCTCGGCACTGAGACGCTTGGAGTAGCGCTTCAAATAGCCTTCGATGATCGCGAGCGTGTCTGACTCGTGGAGCGGCTTCAACTGTTCGACTCGAGCGTCTTTGCGATTCCGCAAGATGGCGAGTGTCTGGTGTTCCTTTTCACCTTCAGCCGAAGCGATCACCGAAGCAATGATGCGCACGCCCCTCGGCAGTTCGCGCGGCAGCCAGTTCATCCAATGCGCTCCGTCCGTGGCGTCGAATTGATTGAGCGCGTCGAAGACGAGGATGATGCGTTGTTTGGCCGAGGCTTCGATGAGCAGCTTCTGGAAATGGGTGATGAGTTCCTTGATGTCGAGCGGGAGCGGCTCGCTGTCGTCGGCGGCGCGCGCGAGTTCGTGGCAAAGGCGGCGAAGCGTGCGGCGGAGATCGGTGGAGCCAGCGCTGGCACCGATGAAGTGGGGAATGACAATGTGGTCCGCACAGTCCCCTGTGCGGCTGGTTTGAGATGAAGAATTCCCTGACCGCACAGGGGACTGTGCGGGCCACATTTCTTGCACGAACTGTGCTAGGAGGGCGGACTTGCCCGAGCCGGGCTCGCCAGTGATGACGAGGATGTTTGGTCCCGCGACTGTGGGATCGGCGGTGGCGAAGGCGAGCATGTCGCGGAGCAGCGGTTCGCGGCTGCCGAGGATGTAGCGGTCAGTGCGCTCCTCGATGAATGCCTCCATCTGTTCCGCTTCCTCGACGAACTCATCGGGCAGCGCCGAGGCTGACTCCATGAATCGTGAGGCAAGCTCGGGATCGTCTTTCAGGCTCTGGAGCAGATCGGTATGGACTTGGTTCCCGAAGGTTTCGAGTCCGGTGAGCCGCTTCTGCACGGCGTCCCAATGCGCTGGGTAAACGAAGACCGGCAACTTGGCGTCGGTGATGGTTTTCTTCAGGGCCGATAGTTTCACCGCATGGGTGCTGCCATCCAGCTCGCGAAATTCGCCGGGCGTTTCCTCCACCATCCGCGCCGTCGCCTGATCCTCGCGGAAGTAGAAGAAGGCACGCCCTCGTTTCTCAGTATCACGCTGCAGCACAGCATAGCTCACTTCGTCTGCCGTGATGGACTCAATGCGATTGGGAGGCACCCAACCGTAGCGTCCACCGAGCATGCCCATAAAGCGCGGATGGCAGTCATCGATAACATCGCGGCAAACGCCAAGGGCATCCTGGTCGCTCGTCACACCCCAGCGCAGGTCCACATCGATGAAATGAATGCGGTGCCTGAGCAGTTCCTCGCGCAATTTCGGAAACACAAATCGCACCAGCCAGTCCCGCTCCGCCTGCATGTCGCGGAACGTGCTGCTGATGAAGACGCGGATGGTTTTCCAAGGGAGGCTCATGCCCCCTATCTTTGCCTAAATCCGAGCCACCCTGTCGAGTCAAAACGACGGTCGCGAACCCCAATCATGAGCTAGCCGCTCACCGCTTCACCGCCTTGAACTCGCGGGTCAGGTTGGTCAGCGAATCCTCCACGCCCATGCGCTCCAGGCTGCTGGCCCCGACGAAGCCATCGGCCGTGGTCTTGCTCAGGATGTATTCGACATCCTTCGGCGTGTTGATCGGACCGCCATGCGTGAGGGTGAAGACGTCTTTCCGCACACTGCGCGCCGCGTCGATGATGTCCTGCGACACCTTCACCGTGTAGTCCCAATCGACCACGGCATTCACCACACCGATGCTGCCCCCGACCGTGGTGCCGACATGCGCGATCACGGCGTCGGCCCCCTGCTTGGTCATCTCGATCGCCTCCTCCGGCGTCGCCACATAGACGATGCTGAACAAGTCCATGCGATGAGCGAGGCCGACCATCTCGAACTCCTTCTGCACACTCATGCCAGTCTCTTCCAAGACCTGACGGAAATGGCCATCAATGATGGTGTGTGTGGGGAAGTTGTTCACGCCGCTGAACCCCATGTCCTTCACCTTGCCGAGCCAGTGCCACATACGACGGCGCGGATCGGTGGCATGGACGCCCGCGATCACGGGAATTTCCTTCACCGTCGGCAGCACTTCGTATTCGCCGATCTCCATAGCCACAGCATTGGCGTCGCCATAGGCCATCAGACCACAAGTAGAGCCGTGCCCACTCATGCGGAATCGACCGCTATTGTAAATGATGATCAGGTCCGCGCCGCCCTTCTCAATAAACTTGGCACTGATACCCGTGCCTGCGCCCGCAGCAATGATGGGCTCGCCCTTCGCCAGCGTCGCCTTCAGGCGATCAACGACTTCAAGACGAGTGTAGGGATTTCCGATTCCGGTCCAGGGATTGGGCATACGCGAAGAGATTTATGGTTTACGGTTGTTGAGCTATGATTGGGCCATTCAGCGAAGCCAATCACAAGGCTGAACTCATAAATCGAGAATCAGCAATCATAAATCTCCCGTCGCGCTCCATGCACTATCTGAAACGCACATGAGCTATACTGCCACGCATCATAAATCTTCAAAAGGGCACCTCTGGAAACCCGTTTTCGACTGCCGTCGCAGTGTCCATGATAGGTAGGGCGCGTTGTCTCAACGCGCCGGATACACGACGGGATTTCGCGTCAGAGTGCCGCATCGCCACATCCCACGCTTCGGCGGCGGCGCTATGGGGACATAGCGCCCTACCAGCGCGGGGCGAAGTCAAGTCCTCTGCGAGAGGAGGTTTCCAGAGGTGCCCACTAGTGAAGCAGCGCTGCCTGACCAACCGTCACTACGAGAGCTTCGCCGATTTCCGCCGCGCCATCGACACCTACCTCCACAATCTGACCACCACAGCCGCAGATGATTTGCACTCCCTGCTACCCTCAATCTTCAGTTCCTCTCAAAATGAAAGTTTGTGATGCGTGTCAGTATGGTCGCGAAGAGCAATCTCAGCGGTCAGAGGCTGGAGCACCATAAGAGAAGGAGGCATGGCATTCCGCACCCAACAATCCAAAGGCAAGGAGAAGTCCGGACATCCCTTTGCCGACTTTTGCGCCACCTTGACGATGCTCGAAGGCGAGAGGCTGATACGCTCTTCAAGATTGAGACCATCCCGCACGGACTTACGAATCTTCCCCGGATCGGAAAACGTCCAAATCCAAGCATTGGTAGCGAGGAGGTATTTCATCGCAGGAGGAGATCAGCCTTCCTTACCCTGAGAGAACTCCTCCCACCCTTCCGGGGCGAAGGCAGGCTCATCGGGATCATAGCCGCGTGCGAACGTCACGGTGCCTGCACCACTGCCCATCCAATCCGCCAAAGTGCCTGCTGGGTCCTCGGGCGGCGGCGGACTGAGCACGGCGACCACCTTGCCGCCGCTGCTCAGGATCTCAATGACGGTATCGCCCTCCTGGACGGCTTTGATTTCGTCGAGGCAATGCGCCGCGAAGTTGCCAAGGGTCACTTGTCGAGAGCTCATGATGTGATGGTAACGGGTGGGTGAAAAACCGTCAATGCCCTGCAAAGGACTCGGACAGAATGATGGCGGGGGCCAGTTCGGCAGTGGAAAGTCCGGCACGACCCTAGGCGACACCGGGCTCAACACCCAACTGAGTCGCCCTCATGGGGTGCGCATCGCCCCCGATCGCCAGCTCGACATTGCCGACACCTACAACGACCGCGTGCTGCGCGGCGAGTATCGGTGGGGCACGAACGGGCCAAGATAGGAGCGCGGACACTCTTGTCCGCTTCATGGAACTCATCGCGGCTGCGCCGCCTGTTCTAGCATGGCGGGCAGGAGTGCCCGCGCTCCTTTGCCCAAGCATTCGCGGCTACCCAATCATGCAGCCACCAAAGATCACCCCAAATCTTGGGCGCATCACTCACGGAGGCACCCAGGGCTCCTATATGTGCGGCTTTTATGTTTTTGGGCGGCGCGGTCCGAAGCGGGACTTCAGCGTCATTGGTTTGGCCGGGGTGAAAAACGTCCCTTGGGCAGGGCCGAAATGCAGATCGTGAAGCTGGCTGATTTGTGGCCAGAGGGCGTTGAGATAACGGTCCTCATGCGTGACCTCGCCCGTCTCCGCGTGAACACGCGGCTCGTAGAAGCGCTGCACGGCCCAGAGGAATTAGTCGGTCGCTTGCAGGCAGACAGTTTCTTTCGGGTTGGTGATGGTGGTGTGCCAGGCATCCGCCGCGCCACCCCGGGAAAATCCGAAGCTCTCGGCGAAGTCAGCCTCTGCATGTTCGAGAGCAATGCGCAGGGCGGCATTGCGGTCCTTGTTGCCGCGCTTGGCGATTCAGAGTCGGTAGCCATCGGCAAACCGGCTGAACTTGCCGAGCAGCGAGCGCGCGAGTTCATCGTAGAGATGGTCGGGGTTATAGCGGTATCCTGGCGATTCTGCGCGCAGTTGTTTTTCGCGGGCACGGATAATGTCTTTGTCTCATACAACGGCGCAGAATCGCAGGGACGAGCCAAGCGAGCGCAGCAGGTCAAAGACCTTCACCCGCACTTCGGGCAGGTCGTCCTTGGCGTGGAGCAGCAGGGCGGTCTTCTTTCGCTCCGGCTTGAAGGACTCGACGGAGGCGAAGTAGGGATCGGTGAGCAGTTGCTCGCGCAGCGTCTTGAGCGCCTCGGTCAGTGAGCCGGATCATGCACCTCCAGCATTCCCAGGAAAAAGAAGCGGGAGCAACCCGGCTTGCCGATATTCATAAAGACCCTGCCGACCGGCTGATCGTGGCGACCGCCCGCATCTATGATCTGACCATCCTCACCTCGGATCACAAGATTTTGGACTATCCCCATGGTCGTTCCTTAGCTTCTCGATGACTACCTTCCTGACTCTGCGGCCTCTGCTCCAGATGCCATTCTCCCATGGCCGCTATGTCGCGATCCTCGAAGACATTCTTCCCGGCTTCTCCAGACACCACAACCCATCAGGGGCACGGCTAGGATTCACCCATCCGTCTCACCGTGCCGGTTAAACGTCACGCAATCGGCGTAGCGCACGCCGGTGCCGCCGAAGAGGTCGAGAGCGCTGCCGATGGTGACATCCATCTTCCCACCACTGGCTTGCTGCACCAGGACCAGATCGTCCAGACGGCGGGCACCGCCGGCGTAGGTGATGGGCTTCTGGCCCCAGGCGGACAGGTGGCCGACTAGGTCGGTGTCGATGCCCTCGCACTTGCCTTCGACATCCACGGCATGAATGAGGAACTCATCACAACTCTGCGCGAGATGGGCCAGCGTAGCGTGATCGACCTGGAGGTCGGTGAGCGTCTGCCAGCGGTTCATCGCCACGGTCCAGCCTGCGCCCACGCGCTTGCAGCTGAGGTCGAGCACGAGCCGCTCGACACCGGTCTCGCGCACCAGCGCGGCGAGCTTATCTTCCTGGAAACGACCGTCGGCACTGAAGACCGCACTCGTCACGATCACGTGGCTGGCCCCGGCTTCTAGCCAGCGGGCGGCATTCGCTGCCGTGATGCCGCCGCCGAGTTGCAAGCCGCCTGGCCAGGCCTTCAGCGCCTCGTTCGCGGCTGCTTCATTCCCCAGCCCTAGCATGATGATGTGGCCGCCGGTCAGGGCATCGCGACGATACAACTCGGCATAATACGCGGCCCCGTGAGGGCTGACGAAGTTCTCCCGAGGCCCCGCACCGGTGTCGGTAAGCGTGCTGCCGACGATCTGTTTCACACGGCCATCGTGCAGGTCGATACAGGGGCGAAAGCGGGTCTTCATGAGGCCGCCAGATACAGCCCGGACTGCTCGCGCTGTCCACTGGTCTTTGCTTGTTGCGCCACGGACCCAGGCTCAAAATATCCCCATCGGCGAGAAGAAAGAGGCTGCTTTTCCGTCAGCCGAGCGTAAGCCAGTCATCACCGCGTGGGGCAACCCGACTGCACCCCCAGGGCAGCGCCTAACACCCGCAGGCTCTCCCCCACGCGCTAAGGCCCTCGGCCCAGGTCGCAGGGGGTAGCCGCCATCCCGATCAGCCACACGCCTAGCCCTCCCTTCTGCTTCATGAACTTCTCTCAGTTCTTCATCACTCGGCCCATCTTCGCGGGCGTGCTCTCCATCTTGCTGCTCATCGTCGGCGGCCTGTCATTGACCAGTCTGCCGATCAGTGAATACCCAGAGGTCGCCCCACCAAACATCGTGGTGCGCGCCATCTATCCAGGGGCCAATCCGCAGGTCATTGCCGAGACCGTTTCCACGGTGCTGGAGAAGGAGATCAATGGCGTGGCGAACAGTCTCTACATGTATTCGCAGGCGACCGGTGACGGCGTGATGACGCTGACTGTGACTTTCAAGATCGGCACCGACTTGGACAAGGCGCAGGTCGCCGTGCAGAATCGTGTGAGCTTGGCCTTGCCGCGACTACCGGAAGAAGTGCGACGCCTGGGCGTGACCACGGTGAAGAGTTCGCCCGACCTCACGATGGTGGTCCACCTTTTCTCGCCCGATGGTCGCTACGACGACATCTACGTGCGGAACTACGCGACGATGAATGTGAAGGACCCCATCGCCCGTATCCCCGGCGTGGGTCAGGTGCAGGTCTTCGGCTCGGGCGACTATTCCATGCGCATCTGGCTGAACCCGGACAAGATCGCGTCGCTGAATATGACGCCGGGCGACATCGTGCGTGCCATCCAGTCGCAGAACGCACAGGTGGCGGCGGGCTCCATCGGCAATCAACCGGTGAGCAAGGAAGTGCCGGTGCAGTTGCAGATCACCACCAAGGGCCGTCTCGTGACCGAGGAAGAGTTCGCCAAGATCATCGTCAAGACGGGTCCGAATGGTGAGACCGTTGAGCTGCGCGACATTGCTCGCATCGAACTCGGCGCCAGCGAATACAGCCTGCGCTCCACGCTGAACAACAAAAGCGCGGTTGCCGTGCCCATCTTCCAGCAGCCGGGATCGAATGCGTTGCAGCTCTCCAAAGACGTGCGCGCCAAGATGGCGGAGCTGAAGGAAGCCTTTCCGCCAGGGATCGAGTTCGGCATCGCCTATGACCCGACGGTGTTCGTGAACAAGTCGATCGAAGCCGTGATTCACACCTTGCTCGAAGCGATCCTGCTCGTGGTCATCGTGGTGCTCGTGTTCTTGCAGACCTGGCGTGCTTCGATCATTCCTCTCGCGGCGGTGCCGGTGTCCTTGATCGGCACCTTCGCCGTCATGCATGCCATGGGCTTCTCCATCAATGCGCTGTCGCTCTTCGGCCTCGTGCTCGCCATCGGGATCGTGGTGGATGACGCCATCGTCGTCGTCGAGAACGTGGAGCGAAACATCGAGGAAGGGCTGAACCCACTCGATGCCACACGCAAGGCCATGAGCGAAGTGACCGGCCCCATCGTGGCCACCGCGCTGGTGCTCTGCGCGGTGTTCATTCCGACTGCGTTCATCAGCGGCCTGACCGGGCAGTTCTACAAGCAGTTCGCCCTCACCATCGCCATCAGCACGGTCATCTCGGCCTTCAATTCGCTGACGCTCTCCCCTGCCCTGAGCGCCTTGTTGCTCAAAGGACATCACTCCAAGCCGGACGCCCTCACGCGCCTCATCAAGTTCGCGTTTGGCTGGTTCTTCCGGCCCTTCAATTACTTCTTCGACAAGCTCGGCAGCACCTACCAATGGATCGTCGCGCGAGCCATCCGCTTCAGCGTGGTGTCGCTGCTGCTCTACTTCGGCCTCGCCTACCTTGGGTGGGATGTTTTCAACCGCGTGCCCACTGGTTTCGTGCCCACGCAGGACAAGCAATACCTTGTGGCCTTTGCGCAGTTGCCCGATGGCGCGTCCCTGGAGCGCACCGATGAAGTCATGAGCCGCATGAGCGACATGATGCTCGCCCACCCCGGTGTGCAGGATGCCATTGGCTTCCCTGGTCTCTCGATCAACGGCTTCACCAACGCGCCCAACGCCGGCATCGTCTTCGTCGGCTTGAAGGCCTTTGAGGAACGCACCACGCCCGAACTCAGCGGCGAAGCGATTGCAGGCGCACTGAACGGAGCCTTCTCACAGATTCAGGAAGCCTTCGTGCTCTGCGTCATGCCACCACCGGTGAATGGCATGGGGGCCATCGGCGGCTTCAAGATGCAGATCGAAGACCGTGCTGATCATGGTGTCGCAGCGCTCGCCGAAGCGACGAATGCCATCATCGCCAAAGCCTACCAGAACCCCGCACTCGCAGGTGTCTTCACCGGTTTCCGCCCCGCCACACCGCAGCTCGAAGCGGATGTCGATTGGGTGAAGGCCGAGAGCCTGGGCATCAGCAAGCAAGACGTGTCGCTCGCGCTGCAAGTCTATCTCGGCTCGCTCTACGTGAATGACTTCAACCGCTTTGGCCGCACCTGGCAGGTCGTC
>Ga0247832_1005977_pt1 | contig 13672 bp, 13 predicted proteins | sample LaCruzMarch2015__10_FD_192407 | JGI IMG/M metagenome (GOLD analysis project Ga0247832, IMG submission 192407) | Freshwater microbial communities from meromictic Lake La Cruz, Castile-La Mancha, Spain - LaCruzMarch2015_4m | ecosystem: Environmental > Aquatic > Freshwater > Lake | place: Spain... | reverse complement strand
CCTGCGCGGATGGGCGTTGGCGTGCATGGGCTTCGCGTCATTGGATCGCTGGCGGGATTGGCGCTGGTGCTCTTGGTGTGGCGCACCGCGGCGCGCGCGGCGGGGCCGGCAGTGGCGCTAGCGCTGACCTTGCCGCTGCTGATGTCGACCTATGTGCTCAGCGGTTCTGCGTGGCTGACGACCGATGTACTTTCGGTCCTGATTGGAACAACCATGGTTGCCATCGCCGCGTGGTGGATGCCAACCACGCGCACCTTTCTGACGCTTGCGGTGTTGTTTGTCGCCGCACTTTCCGTGCGACAAACCAACGTGTTCTTGGCTGCGCCGATCCTGGCAGCCGGCATTCTTGGCTCGCCACTTGGGCGTTCAGCGTCCGACGCAGAGCAGTGGAGTGGTGACGAACCGCGCTCATGGAGCCGCCTGGGTGCCGCATGCTTGGCGCTGATACCGGCGGCATTGCTGCTGCTCGCGCTGGTCAATCTGTGGGGCGGCTTGATGCCCGCCACGTTCCGTTCGATGCATGACAAGGGATTGAGTCCGGTTGCGCCGGCTTACGGATTAGCGCTGCTGGGTACATGGGCCGCGATCGCGCTACTGCCGATGGCGCCTGAAGTACTGCACACGGTTCGACGCCATGCTTTGGCCATCACCTTGGTGGCAAGCTTGGCGTTTCTGGGAGCGGTGGTAGCGGACAGCACCTGGTCCGTCGAACAGGGTCGTTGGGGCGGGGCGTATTGGATGATTGTGAAAGCGTTCCCAGCACTTGGTGGGCGATCAATTGTCATTGTTGCTGCGGCGGTCGTGGGCGCCGTGCTTGCCGCGGTGTTGTGGATTCGAGCCGCCGAGATCCGCCGCGGACGTCAAGCCACCATCGTCCTGGTGTCGCTCCTAGCGCTCATGGTGGTTCAAGCCGGCAATTCGCAGGTGTGGCAGCGCTACTTTGATCCAGCCATCTTGGTAGCGCTGGCGTGGCTCATTTCACTTGGGATCAACCGGACGCGACCGCACTCCGCCGGACGTGCGGTACTCGGCGCGCTCCTCCTTGCGGGGGTGCAGGCAACGATCTCAACGCTTGATTACTGGATCCCCGTCTTCCGCTGAGCGGAGCCCGGGAACGCTTACGGAATAATCAATTTGCTCGCGGGCTTCTGTGCTGCTGCGGCCGGTGCTGCCATGGCTGGTGCGCCTGCAACTACCGAGCCGGGCGCGGTGCGCATCTGCTCGGCCACCATGCGGGCGATGGCGCCGAATCGCATGCCGAGTTCGCGCAGCACTTCATCAAGTTCGCCTGCTTCTTCGGGAGTCAGATTGCCCTTGGTCTTGTCATGCAGCACCTGGAGCAGATCCATGGCGAACTTGGATCCCTCAAGATCCACTACCACGCGGCCTTGTGGGTCGGCCATGGTGCCAAGGCCCATCACTGCTTGCGATGCAAGCAATCCAACCAGGCTTCGGAATTCTGCTGGTGGCAGCTGCTCGTTGCCGGCTTCGGCAGCGCGTGCATCCATCGCAGCATCCTTCGCGGCAAGTCGGGTGCGCTCTGCCTCGGCTTGCGCCTTCCAGTCACTATCGACATGGATGCTGGGGGCGGGGGCGTCGGACGAGTGCTGGCTGTTCGGGTCGATCATGGTGGTCCTTGTAAGAAGGAGGGGAGTATAGGTCGGTCCCGGCGTACACTTCCCGCGCCCGATGCTTCACCCGATCCGCCAGCGCCCAATCGACACTCTCTGCCGAGTATTTGCGGCGATTGCTGTGCTTGGCACGATGGGAGTGCTTGGCTGCACGCCCTCTCCGGAAGTGGAACAGACCGTTCGGGACGTGGACATCAGCGCGTTTTCAGCGCCGCCCATGGGACCGCTGCCAGAGGTGGTGGCGACACCCATGCCACAAGTCGAGCCACCGGGTGTCACCGAAATTGAACACACCGTCACGCTGGCGGACGGCACCAAGGTGATTCGCAAAGAAGAAATAGTCACCGCAGCCGATCCCGCCACCGCAGAAGACGACAGCCTATTCATCGATCAAGGCAATCAGCGGACGCTGCGGGTTGGGCAGCGGTGGTTGGTGGAGAGTTTGATCGGACAGATCAACGGCCGGCCAATCTTTGCTGAAGAGATCTTCAAGCAGATTGAGGCAGCGGTGCTGTTGGCGTCGCAGGACCCCAATCCAGAATCAGCGCGCACGCAGGTTGATGCGTTGGTGCGCCGCGCCTTTCGGCAGCAGGTGGAATCCGAGTTGATTCTTGCGGAAGCAGAGAGCCGGCTTTCGCCGGAAATGAAGGTCGGCTTGCTCAGTTGGCTGCGTGACTTGCAGGAAACCACCATTGCCGAGCGTGGTGGCAACCGCGCCAGCGCTGAAGAGGCGCTCCGTGATGAGATGCAAATGTCCGTTGAGGAGTTTGTCACCTTCCGTAAGAACGCTGAATTGACCAGGGACATCCTGCGCCGCAAAGTAGAGCCGCGCGTGGTGGTGAGTTGGCGCGATGTGGAACGCTTGTATCGGCAACGGCACGCTGCATATCAGCCGGATCCGATTTACCGGCTTGGCCGCATTCGTCTTGCCAAGGAGCAGCAGGCGGACAAGATTGAAACAGTGAAGCGGATGATGGCAGAGAAGAAGACCTTCACTGAAATCGCTGATGCCGTCGGCATCCCTGAGCACGGCATGTGGCGCGCCGTCACCGTGACGGACGGCAAAATGATGATTGCCGATATGACCAATGATTTGCAGAAACTCATTGCACCGCTGCAGCCTGGAATGATTTCTGAGCCGCTTGACGCGCGTACTTCCATGACGTGGTTTGCCGTCATCAGCAAGGAAACGCCGGCACAAATGTCTATCTATGACACTGACTTGCAACTCTCCTTGCGCGGTGAATTGCAAGGAACGCAAGAGCGCATTGAACAGGCTCGCTACATTCAGTCGTTGCAGAAGCGATGGCTGGGAGCAAGTATTTCCAAGATGGAAATTCGGCTCGTGCAGATTGCTCGTGAGCGCTACTTGGATCCACTGCGGCCGATGAAGGGTGCGCAGCAGGGTCCGGCGCGCTGAGTTGGGCGCCTCACTGAGTTGGGCGCCGCACTGAGTTGAGCCTCTACCACGGCGTTCCGCCCGCATCGAACGCGTGTGGCCAGTGCAATACGGTGAAAGTGCCATCGGTCTCCACCGATACCGCCACAACGTCAAACTGAAACATACGGTCATGGAATTCCGGTCGCTCAAGCAGCGTGGCGGCAAGTCGCACCAGATTCCCTTGCTTCACCGCGTCGACGCGTTCCTCTGGGTTCCACGGTCCACGGCGCGTCTTGACTTCAACAATCGCCACCGCACCACCCGGTGCCATGGCAACAATGTCCGCTTCATCGTCGCCGATGCGGAGGTTCCGTTCCATGACCGTGTAGCCACGATCCGCCAAGTACTGGGCGGCGGCGCGTTCGCCAGCCGCTCCGATTTCAGCGCGCGACAACGAGTTGGTAGGTGGCTCCATCGCAGCGAGCGTATGAGCGCAATCCGCCTACCCATGACTTTGGGGCGGAAAGGCGGCGCACATTGGTGGCGATCAGTTAGTGATGCACCCAGCCCGGAGCAACCAAGCCGGTTTGCTGTCGACCAGCTGGAAAGAGCAGCAAATTGGCCAATTCAAAGACTCGCTTTGAGTTGCGTTCGGCAGCGGGGTAGTGCTCCGCGGTGGCTTGGCGCAGGTTGGACTTGGTGGTTCCAATCACGGCGAGTTCTGCATCGGTGGCTGCATCAATTTCGCCAAGGATGGTCTCGCGCGTCCACTCGGGGTGGTATTGAATTCCGTAACTCAGTGCGCCCACGCGGAACGCCTGCACCGGGCAGGCCTCGCCCTTCATGACCACGGTGGCGCCTTCTGGCAACTTTGAAACATGGTCGCCGTGGCTCTCAAAGACGTACTGCGTCCAACCGATGCCGGCGTGGAGCACGTCTTCAACGCCGATACCGGTAGCGCGAACAGGAACCCAGCCGAGTTCAGGCTTGGCCATGGTGGCCACTTCGCCACCAAGGGCTTTCGCAAGCATCTGTGCGCCGAGGCAGATTCCAAGAATCGGGATCTGTCGGGCGTGCGCCTCGCGCATGAGTTCTAACTCAGGTGCGTTCCAAGCATCGTTGCCGTTGGCAGACTGCGGGCCACCCAGCGAAATCAGACCGTGCACGTCATCAAGGTCGTTTGGCAACGGCTGGCCAAGATCAACGCGAACGATACGAACGCGTTGACCGTGCGAGCGGAGCGAAACTCCCAGGAGTCCCGGGTCGCTGATCTTGGAATGCTGGATGACAAGGATGGCCATCGTGGTTCTCGCGGTGGGGCTAGTGGATCAGACGGCGCTGGTTGAGCGCGTTGCTGCGCTGGTCGCGGTTGTTGGTGTTGAGCGACCTTCGATCACCGACCGAACAGTGCGGGCGATAGCTGCAGGATCCAGCCCGCAATCGACCAACTGCTCCTTGCGTTCGCCGTGGTGGATCCAGAAATCTGGAATCGCCAAGCGCGTGACCAGCCGTGTATCCAGGCCGTGATCGTTGCACGCCTCCAAGACGCACGCGCCGAAGCCGCCGCGGATGGAGTGATCTTCGATGGTGACCACCGGGATCCCGCGTCCGAGCAGGTCCTTGAGAAGCGCCACATCAATGGGCTTGGCAAAGCGAGCGTCGTACAGGTCGACGGTGTACTCACCGAGGAGGGCGATCGCTTCTGCTGATTCGTGCGCCATGGTTCCAAACGCAACGATGGCAACATCTGGTCGCGCATGGCGAATCAGCGCGCGCGACTTGCCGAGTTCAAACGGTGGGCAAGCGGTGTTGGTGAAGCGATCGAGCACTGCCTCGCGCGGATAGCGGAGGCTGGTGATGCCTGCTTCGTGGCTCGCCATGAATTCAAGCGCAGCCTTCATGCTTGGCTCATCAAGAGCTCCCATGATGACGGCGTTCGGTAGCACGGAAAGCATGGCGATGTCGCAGAAGCCGTGATGCACTGCGCCGTCGCCGCCAACCAGTCCGGCGCGATCGAGGCAGAGCCGCAGTGGCAGGCCTTGCAGTGCAGCTTCCTGGAAGCACTGATCAAACGCGCGCTGCAGGAACGTGCTGTACACGGCCATGAACGGCTTCCAGCCAGTCTTGGCAAGACCGCACATCATGTCGGCGGCGTGGCTCTCGCAGATGCCGGTGTCCCAGACGCGGTCGGGGAACTTGGCCTGCACCTTGGAGATGCCCGTGCCGTCTGGCATGGCAGCGGTGCACGCCACCACCTTTGGATCGCGCGCCATCAGGTTGGTCATCGCTTCACCGAACGCCGCGGTGAAGGATCGACCGCTCTTCTTCAGTTCAACGCGGCAGCCTTCGTTCTCCATGTCATCGAGCATGTTGAACGGGCTCGGTGAGTGGAAGGTGCAGCTGTCTTGCTCGGCAAATCCGAAGCCCTTGCCCTTCACGGTCTTCACGTGCAGCACCATGGGGCGATCGAATTCCTTGGCCTCATTGAGGACATCCACCAAGGCCTTGATGTCATGGCCGTCGACGGGTCCAACCGTGACCAAGTTGAAATGCTCAAACCAGCCGTTGGTGTGCACTTCATGCGCCAGATTCTTAGAGACTTCACCCAAGCGGTGGTAGATCTCCGCCAGCGTGCTGCCGCCGGGCATGTGCTTGGCAAATTCGCGGGCGGTCTTCTTGAATTCACTGTAACCCTGGCTCAGGCGCACATGATCAAAGTACGCAGCGACCGCGCCTTGTGGCTTAGCGATCGACATGCCGTTGTCATTGAGCACCACCAAGAACTGGCGGTGCAGGGTGCCGGCGTTGTTCAGACCTTCCATCGCCACACCGTTCACGATGCTGGCGTCGCCAATCACCACCGCAACGCGGCGACCATCAGCGTTGTCGGCGCTCCAGCCCTCACCACCGAGCGTATCGCCGCGCGCTACACCAACAGCAGTGGAGATACCGGTACCGGCATGACCAACAGAAAAGAGATCGAAGTTTGATTCGCGTGGCTCTGGGAAGCCCGACATGCCGCCGCGCTGACGCAGCTTGCCTAAGAGGTGCTGCCGTCCGGTGAGGAGCTTGTGCGTGTAGCACTGGTGACCAACATCCCACAGCAATCGATCATGACCGAAGTCAAAGACGTAATGCATGGCGATGGTCAGATCGACCACGCCGAGATTCGGCGCAAGGTGGCCGCCCGACTTTGCAACCTGGTCGCAAATGGCTTGGCGAACTTCCGCGGCCAGTTGCGGCAATTGTTCGATGGAGAGCTTCTTAAGGTCGGCGGGACCGGCGATCGATGGGAGGAGCTTCATGGGGGAGTCTTGGTTACCTGTCAGCGCACGGCCATTGGTGATCCGGGCGCTCCGCTGACGTCGCCACGGGGGCATTCGCAAGCGGTGGGAAAGTGTAGCGCAGTGGTGGTTATCTAGTCCGAGTTGCCAATGCGTGGGCGGTCAATCGGAGCGGTTCGGCAGCGTTTCCGAAGGGTTTGAGGGCGCTCAAGGCAGTTTCCAAGAGTTGCGCCACGTGGCGATGGCTTTCGTCAAGGCCAAAGACGCTTGGATATGTGAGCTTTCCTGCCTCCCGATCTTTGCCGGCAGCCTTGCCAAGGTGCTCGGTGGATTGGGTTTCGTCCAGGATGTCGTCCACCACTTGGAACATCAGACCCATGGAGTTGCCGTAGGTGGTGAGTGCCTGGAGGCGCGATTCGTCGGGCGTGCCGCACAGGGCGCCCATGCGGCACGCGCAGCGGATCAGCGCGCCGGTCTTGTTGTCGTGCACCAAGCGGAGGCGATCGGCCGCCGGAAAGTTGCCGGGGAATCCGGCCAGGGTGTCGTAGACCTGACCGGTGATCATGGCAGTGGTGGCGGAGGCCAATTCCCGGGTGATGTCCGCGGCGCGCACCGGTGAATCAAGGGCAATTTCCATCGCTACCGAAGTCAATGCATCGCCAGCCAGGATGGCAAGTGCTTCACCGTGGGCCTTGTGGGTGGTGGGGCGACCGCGGCGGAGGTCGTCATTATCGAGGGCCGGAAGGTCATCATGAACCAAACTAAAGCAGTGGATCATTTCCAGGGCGATCGCCGCAGGAATGGCGTCGGCACGGCGACCACCCACGGCCTCGCACGCGCGCAAGGTGAGTACCGGGCGTACACGCTTACCGCCTCCCAGCACCGCGTACTGCATCGCTTCGCGCAATCTGGGCGCCAAGAGATGATCGGCTAGCGCCTGATTGAGCGCAGTTTCGACCTCAATAATGAGTTGGGAATCCGTTGCGTGCGTGCCGAGCGCGGTCATTCCGCGGAGTGTACCGAACTCCGTATGATTCCCCACTCGCCGCGCGTCCCGCGGCCCCCACCCACCATGATCGATTCATTCTTAGCACTGATGCACCGCGGCGGACCAGTCATGTGGCCGCTCTTCATCCTGAGCGTCGTTTCCGTGGCCGTGTCCTTTGAGCGCGGGGTTTTTTGGTTCAAGCAGAACGGTCCGGGCGCCAAGCGTGGGTTTGTGATGCTCATGGAGTCGTTCCGACGCGGCGATCGTGCCCGCGTGGATGCGTTGGCTGGGACCAGTGACACCGTGTACTCGCGGGTAGCCACGGCGCTCCTCAACGACGGCGCCAGCGATGCGGTTGCGGTGGGTTCGGTGGAAGCCGAGCGCATTCGTATGGACCGCTGCATGGCCACGCTTTCCACCATCATTACCGCCGCACCGATGCTTGGGATTCTGGGAACCGTCACGGGAATCATCCGCAGCTTTGAGTTGCTTGGTGGCGGCGGGGCGATGGTTGATCCGCGCGCTATCTCCGGTGGTATCGGTGAGGCGTTGGTGGCAACCGCATCCGGACTGGTTGTTGCGTTGCTTTCGCTGTTCCCATTCATGGGCTACGGCGCGCAGCGTGAGAACACGCTGGGACGGCTAGAGACCATGATCGCCGTGGCGCAGCTCACCTTTGGTACCGCGCCGCCTCCGCGCAGTCATCACGAGCCGTCGACCGACCCGAATCACACGCATGAGCGTGCCCCCGCAGAGATCGGCGCTCCGCAGCACGTTTGAGTGACGTGCAGCCGCACCTGTAGGAACGGGTGGGCGATGTCGCTGCGCAATGCGGTTGATGACCGACCGCGAAGCCTTGAATTTCAGTTGTCCGCGTGCGAGAAGTCGGCGCGATCCGCGGCATCGATCCAAGCGCGCATGTCCATGAGTGCGCCGATACTGGCGCTTTCAGCGCTGCCGTCAGCTTTGACAGTGGCCACCAACAAGTTGTGGCGGCGCACCGGAACGCCCTGCACCGTATTCACCTGAAGCACGCCGGAATCAGTCATTCCTGATTGACGCATGAAGAGTGATGCGACACCGCCTTCAGACGCAGCCATGGTGATGCTCTGTTGCGAGCCCATGAACGGCTCCCAGACAGCCGTTGCCCCAAGCATCGGCGGAACGATCCATGAGTTACCGGGAATGCGATCCTCGGGGTTCACGCCGGGGCGATAGTTGCCCGGCGCACGCAGGGCGCTTGCAGCAAAGACAATCACTTCCGAGGTGCGCGAGATGTTTGCAAGTCGCGTGGATACCAAGCGCCCCGTCACGGCACTGCCGTCAGCGGTGCTCCATGCGGCGTCAGCGAATGCGGGTGACGAAACACCGTTGGAGGACTGGTACCAGCCACCCATGTAGTACGCGTTGTAGGCGAAGGCGGGCTGCAGGGCGAGGGTGCTGCCTGGCGCTCCGAATGCGGTGGACATCCAACTCGGATGCGTGGGTTCGCCGGTCCACTCACCGCACGTGTCGCTGTTGGCATCTGCGTTTTCAGACTCGATGTAACTCACCAGCGTTCCGTATGGATCATCCATGAAACGCGCGAGGCGCCACGGATAGGTCTGTGACAGCGATCGAGCAATCGTGGCGGACGAGGCGTTGGTGTAATTGACCTTCCAGTTCGCCTGTGTGGCTTCGTCAAGAAACCCGGGCAGCAACTGTTCTTCATAGGTATTGGCGTACTGGTACCACGCTGCGTACACGCCGCGCAGGCCGTTGAGCTCACGCGTCTTGCGCGCGCTTCCAATGGCTCCGCGAACGCCAGTGACCAAGATTCCCATGAGTAGCGCAATGATGCCCACTACCACCAAGAGTTCAACGATGGTGAACGCACGCAGGGTGGGGGTGCGGAGCGCGCGCGTGAAGTTCGGCGAAGTCGTTGGCGTGGTCATCGGCGTAAGCATGGATCCGTAGAAGATACGGCATTTACGGCAGCATCCCGTTGCTGAATTGCTCAAATTCTGTCTGAGCGGTCATTCAGTCGCAGAGAGGGCACTGGTCAGGAATCCGGTTACTCGCTCCTTGGCGTCCGAAGCCATCCGGCCAAATCCGGCATGTTCAAACGGCGCGCCCGTTGGCCCGTACACATGAAACTGCACCACTTCTGGGTGAGTTGCACGTGCCCGTACTGCTTCAATGAACTCACGTTGGCCGTCCACGGGTATCCATTCGTCCTCGGAATTATGCAGAGCCAAGAGCGGAATTTCCCGCCAATTCTGCAGATGGTCAATGGGATTCATGGCTGCCACTCGGGCTGCATCAAACATCGCGCGGTGTTGCTGCCAGCGCCAGCTGCCGGTGGTGCATTCCACCACGGCGGCATCAAAGGTGTGCGGTCGTGTCAGGCGAACCAGGGCCGCCATGCCGCCCGCGCTCATACCACCCAAAGCGCGCTTGCAACCCAGGTGTTCGCCGGAAGCGTCCAGGTCGGCAACAACGGCATCAAGTTCGCCAACCATCTGCTCGACCACTCCAAGCGTTTCCTCGGCCGCTTGTCGGGGCGCATCCAGGCGTTCGCCGTGCCCGGGCAGATCAACAGCACAGGTGGCGATGCCCGCGCGCGCAAGTCGGAGGTAACGGCCTGGGTCAAGTTCTTTGGTGACGGTTCGCCCGTGCATCCAAACCAGTACCGGGGCGGGGCGCAGCACTGTGCCGGTGTTGCGATCAAAGTATGGATGCACCAGCAGCGCGGGGACTTTGCCACCCCCAATCCGTACCGCCCGCGAGAGGGCAAGAACGCTCGATGGAAGTTGGTCGAAAGGCTGCGGCACGCGCGTGGAAATGTAGCAGGACGTATCCTCAACCCGTGCATTCACGCGTAACAATCATGGGCGGCGAGCATCGATCGCGGATTCTCCACACCCCCAGCGGCGAGGAAGTGACGCGCCCGATGACGGGTCGGGTCAAGGAAAGCATCTTTAACATCCTGCGTGGTTGGTTTGAGGATGCCGTGGTTCTTGACCTCTTTGCGGGCGTCGGCACCATGGGTCTTGAGGCGTTGAGCCGCGGCGCTCGGTTTGCAATCTTTGTCGAACGCGACCGCGGCGTCTATGACTGCATGCGCAAGAATATTGACATGCTTGGTCTCGGCGCGCGATCACGAGCCCTGCAAGCGGACGCGCTTGCGCCCGCGCTCCTGGCGGAAGTGAAGGAAGTAGTCGACATCATCTTTGTCGATCCGCCGTATCCGATCGCGGAACAGACCAGCGGCAAGCGCCGCATCTTGGATCAGTGTGCGCGCCTGCGTGGCGCGATGGGTGACCGCGGTTGGATGGTGTTGCGTTTGCCGTACGTCTTAGAAGGCGATGAGCGCACGATCGCTGGTTTCAACGGTCCAGAAGTTCGATCATTTGGGGACATGCACGTGCACTTGTATTCACCGCGCGCGGGGGCTGCAGCGGTGCAGGTGGATGAAACGCCAGAGGAGTCAACATGAAGAGCGCTGCGTTGAGGCGTATCGCCACCTTTACAAGCGTTGCCTGCGTTGCCGCACTCTGCGTGTTGCATGCGCGCGCGGTTGCTGGCGATTCGGAGCCCGTCACGGCCCGTGATGCGGCCGCCGCTGCGCCGCTCGGGCCACCGGTTCCACCCGATGCCGCCGCGATTGAGTCAGCGGTTCAGAAAGGAATTGCCTTCCTCCTTTCAGCGCAGGAAGGCACCCCAAAGGCACAGTGGCCGTACGAAGGCGTGTACCGCGTCGGCGGCGAGATTCCGGTTGGTTACCGCATCGGCGGAACTGGAATCGTCGGAGAATGCTTGGTACGCACGCCCGGATATTCATCGGATGCCGCACGGCAAGAAGCGGTTCGTAATGCGTGCATGTTCATCTGCGCCGGGATCCGCGAGCCGCTCATGAACCCGGTGTACGAGGCTGGCTACGACGTGCGTGGCTGGGGCTACTGCTACGGCGCGCGATTTCTCTTAGTGCTGCGTGCCGCCAAAGTGGTACCCGCCGGCATGGAGATGGAAACGGACGCAGCACTGCGCTGGTATTTGGATGCCATACAGAAGACTGAGATTCCAGAAGTCGGCGGCTGGAACTACGCGCGTCAGCCCGGTATTGAGACACCTTCACCCGCGTCGCCGTTCATGACGCCCCCGTGTTTGCAAGTGCTGTTTGAAGCAAAGGCACAGGGATTGCCAGTGGACGGGGCAGTGGTCACGCGCGCCCTTGATGCGTTGCAGCGCTGTCGTACTGAAGACGGAAACTTTGCATACAGCGCACAGCGGCAGACCCGTGAGCCGGCTCGTTCCATTCCTGGAGCGATCGGACGCATGGTGTGCAGCGAAAGCGTGCTCATGCGTGCGGGGCGCTCAGACGTTGCCAGTGTTCGCCGCGCGGTGGACGCGTTTCTTGATAACTGGCGGCAATTAGAAATCCGCCGTAAGAAATCAGGAACACACGTTGGTCCTTACGGTGTTGCGCCGTACTACTTCTTCTTCGGTTTCTATAACGCTTGCGACGCGGTTGAATTGCTCCCCGCCGCAGAACGCCCGGAATATCGCCGGCAATTCGAACAATTGCTGTTTGCCGTGCGTGACCAAGACGGAACGTGGGACGACCGTGTCTTTCCACGCACCCGAAACTTTGGTACTGCCATGACACTCATGGCGCTGCAATGCCCACAATTTCCTGCACCCGCGCAATGGAGTAGCAAATGAACGCATTCCGCGTGGCCGTGATCATTCCAGCAGCGGGGCGCAGTAGCCGATTTGGCGGCGTCGACAAGCTTGCGCAAGATGTGGGCGGGCGTCCGATGATCCTGCGCACTGTTGAACTCTTCACTCGGCGCGAAGACGTTGCAGTGATCATTGTTGCAGCACCGCCCGATGAAGTGGATGCGTTCCGCGATCGTTATGGCAATCAATTGGGTTTCCACGGTGCCAAGGTGGTGGCAGGCGGTACCGTCGAGCGTTGGGAAACCGTTCGTAATGCGCTTGCCGAAGTGCCAGCCGACTGCACGCACGTAGCTGTTCATGACGGTGCGCGTCCGGTGGCCAGTGAAGAGTTGATTGCCCGGGTCTTTGATGCAGCGCGCGTACATGATGCGGTGATTCCTGGCGATCCAGTGACTTCCACTTTGAAGAAGGTCTCTGAAGACGCAGTGGACGCCGAGGAAGCAGACGCCATTTCTGACATGATTCTTGGCGAAATCTCTGACTCCACCAAGGTTCGTGGCCGCAAAGTCGTGGGCACCATTTCGCGCGAACGACTGGTTGCGGTGCAGACTCCGCAGGTGTTCCGCGCTGAACTGTTGCGCCGCGCCTACGCGCAGTCGGGGCTTGATGGAGCCACTGACGACGCCATGCTGGTGGAGCGCCTGGGCGCAGAAGTCATCGTTGTTGATGGCGATCCGCGCAATATCAAGGTGACCACGCCGGCAGATCTGCTGATGGTGCGCGCGCTGTTGAAGAAGTAATTGGTTCTACGCAATCACCGGGAGTAGTTGCTACTACGCAATCACCGGGAGCAGCACCGCACGTGCACGTGCAGTGTCAACGGGTCTGGTCTTGCTCAGTATTACCAATAGTGAGCGCGGTCCGCTTCGCTCGGTTGGTCGGCGTTGGTCCGCAGCCCCCGCACGCAGCGCCTTTACGACTCGCCAAGAGTGGCTTGATGACGAACGCAAGAGCCAGCACCGCTCCGCCAGTTGCAACTAGAAATTGCCAGTCATTCCAAGGCATTTAGTGGACTCCTGTGGCCATGTGGACCACTGTGTATGCGATAAACGCCGCCCCGTACGCAACGATGGTCATCCAACCCAATTGCAACGCCGGCCACTTCCATGATCCTGTTTCTCGCCGGGTGACGGCAAGCGTCGGCAGGCACTGCATGGCCAATACAAAGAACACCAAGGCGGCAGCCGATGTTGCTGTATCAAAGACCGGCGTGCCGTCGGTACGAGCCATGGTGGCGACCTGTTCAATCACGCCTTGATCGCTGACATCCGCGCCGCTTCCTGCGCCGGCCAGCACGCCCATGGTGCTGACAAAGACTTCTCGCGCCATGAAACTGGTCATCACTCCGACGGTCAGTTGGCTATCGAACCCGAGTGGAGCAAAGACTGGCTGAAGCGCATCGCCAATCTGTCCAGCGAAGCTTTCCGCCTGTTGCTGGTGCGCATCGCCGTTCACGCGGGGGAATGCGCTCAGCCACCACATGACAATGGAGATCGCCAAGATGGTGGTGCCGGCATTGCGGATAAACACGTTGGCGCGGTCCCAGGTGACCAGCGCAGCATTGCGAATGCTTGGGCGTCGATAGGGCGGCAATTCCAGCACCAAAGCGCGCGCGGGACCGCGCAGAATGGTGCGCCGCGCAATCAGCGCGCTGAAGAGTCCGGCG
>Ga0247832_1005976_pt1 | contig 13674 bp, 10 predicted proteins | sample LaCruzMarch2015__10_FD_192407 | JGI IMG/M metagenome (GOLD analysis project Ga0247832, IMG submission 192407) | Freshwater microbial communities from meromictic Lake La Cruz, Castile-La Mancha, Spain - LaCruzMarch2015_4m | ecosystem: Environmental > Aquatic > Freshwater > Lake | place: Spain... | reverse complement strand
AAACGCATAAGGCTCAGTTTTATATTTTGTTCCCGGCGGAATTGGATCTGTTTCGTAAGATCTGAAGTAACCATCTTTGCTGTCACCGAAATTAATTCCACCAATATCTGTGTTAATGAAGAAATCTACACCACGTTTGATGTGTATTTTGACAGCGATATAGGCATTCAATGTATTTGTTTGAACTTCAGGCATATACATTGTATCTGCACCACCAGGATTTAATGCTGTCAAAGCCTGACTAGATGTAGTGTAAGATCGTTTTTTTGAGCTAAATACATTGGCTCTTAAGCCCATCCCGACACTAAAAGTTTGACGTTTGCGACCTATGCCATGCAAATAATGAATATTGGCGCCAGCGCCCCAATGTGCATTGCCATAGTAGCCTAAATTGCCGTAAACACAAGCCTCAGCAGTTCTTTTCTTGAGGACCTTACGCATGTTTTGAGCGTCTGATTGGAACGCTATTACACTACAAAGGGCTATAAATAAAATACGTTTTAGCATCATAATTGCTTTTTCTAAAGTCTAAAAATAAGATTACAAACATAGAAATGCAACTATTTTTTTAAACAAGCTCATTTTTTTATAAAATAGGCAAGTGTAAAACTACTTTAGTGCCCACTGCAATGCCATTTTGATCCACTAAATCAATAATTTCGAATGGCTCAGAAAGATCTAGTTTGGACAATCTTTTCAATCGTTCACGCGTAATATTGATTCCTTTTGAATGGTGTTTTTTAAGTTGACTTTTAATGGCTTCACTTTTTGCTCGACCTATTCCATTATCTATAATCTCACACAATATTTCGTCCTGATTAGATTCATTTTCTTTAAAATGAATTTTTAAAATACCGTCTAATGACTCTTTTGGCAACAATCCATGCCAAATAGCATTTTCTATAAAGGGCTGAATCACCATCGTTGGAATATTTAAATTCGAACTGTCTAGCCCTTCATCCAATATGATAGAATATGAAAACTTATTTGAAAATCGCATTCGTTCTAAGTCAAGATACAATTTAAGCATGTCTATTTCTTCATCAAGTGATATAAAACTTTGTTGGGATGCATCTAATATTTTTCGCATCAAGGATGCAAAATTGGCTAAATAATCGCTTGCTAGTTGAGGTTCGTTTTTAATAATATAGTTACGAATTGAATTTAGTGAATTGAATAAAAAATGAGGATTCATTTGAGAACGAAGCGATTTTACCTCCATTTCAGCAATTTGCTGATTGTACTCTGATAATTTCCGTTGCTCTTCAAGTTCCAAATTTTTCTTTTTGTGTTGAAACGATCTATAAAATAAAATCAAACTAATTAAAGCCAAAATGATAATAAATGCAGAAGCAATCAAAAGCAAATTTTGAACACTTAATTTTTTAGTTTGTGTTTTTTGTATTGACCTCAATTCAGCGTTTTCTTTGTCAATCAATTTGGTTTCATATTGTGTTTGTATAAAAGCCAAATGTGCAAAGTTTTTGTCACTTAAAATCGTATCGCTTAATTGCTTGTGCTTGCGGAGATAATAAATTCCAGAGTCCGACTTTCCGGTCTTCTCATATTGTAATGAAATCAAATTAAACAAATCACACTCTTCTGTTTTATTACCTAAATTTTTTGACAAATCAATGCCTTTATTCAAATATTGAATAGCAACAGAATGATTTTTTAATTTATCATAACCCATAGCAAATGCTTTACAGCAAAGGATTTGCGTAAGTAATTCAGATCTGGATTGAGCTATAGAATCTGCAATTTTAAGATTATTAAATCCTTGATTAAAATTCTCGACAGAAATATAATATTTCCCGAAATTGATATAATAGAGTGAAAGTAAACCTAAATCTTGTGCTGTCTGTGCCAGTTTAAATCCTTCATTCCATGAATCATAAGCTTGACTAAAATTTTTCTGTTCGTAATAAATATTGCCAAGCTGTTCGTAATTAATTGACTCCCCTCTTTGCTCTTTGATGGATCGATTTAAATCGCGGGCTTTAATAGTATATTCAATAGAGCGATCATATTGTTTAAGTTTAAGATAGTTTTCGCCAATGTTGTTGTACGAAATACTCATTCCACGTGTATAGTTGATTCGCTCAGATATGGCGATAGCCTTCATGTAATAATCAGCACTATTTTTAAGATTCCCTTCACCGGTCTCGAGGATTGCATAATTGATGTTTGCCAATGCAATCCCCTTTTCGAATCCTAATTCTTTGGCCAACAATTCGGATTCTTTGGCATATTGCCATGCTCTTTCTGTATTGATTTCAGACAAACGATAGGATAACCTGTGCGTTGTCATAACCCTGAGAGTATCTTTTTCAGGATGTTCATTAAGCCACGTCGTTAAGCTGTCTACAAATCTATTTTGCGCTTGCGCAGCAAAGAGATGCAGTACTAGAAAAACCAATAAAAGTGCTCTTTTTTTCATCAAAATAAGATTAAAAATACAATATTATTTGAGTTTTACTAATGAATCATCTTTTTTGAGTCCAATTTACGAATTTCTGTAAGCTATTAGGATGAGATTGTTTTTAGTTAATCTTAAAATACTTGGTTTATAGATAGGTAAAACGCCTAATTATAGTTCTAAAAAAAATCAGTTTAATTAAGAAAAATAATACATATTAGCAATCATTAAAAAAATTTACTTTTCTAGTAAATTGATAACAATAGAGAGTTAACCAAAAATTACAAATCATCAAACTCATACAAAGGATCTAAATGATCTTCGTGCGTCATAGTGCAAATTTCTTTGATTAAGCCATCTTCTAAACTATAAACCCAACCATGAATTTCAGGGCTTTTTTTATTTTTCCAAGATCTTTGTACAATACTTGTTTTGGCTAAGTTCATCACTTGCTCTTCGACATTCAGCTCAATTAATTTATTTAATCGATCTTCAGGTTTAGTTTGAAAGTCAATCATATCTCTGTGCATTCTATACACATCTTTAATGTTTCGAATCCACTTATTAATCAAGTCAAAATTATGCCTAGACATAGCAGCTTTTACACCACCACAGCCGTAATGTCCACAAACAATAATATGTTTAACATCAAGATGGTCTACTGCATATTCCAACACAGCTAGCAAATTCATATCCGTATGAACAACCATATTAGCAATATTCCTATGTACAAAAATTTCTCCAGGCTGTGTACCCGTAATTCTATCGGCAGGTACCCTGCTATCGCTACAACCTATCCATAGAAAATCAGGTTTTTGAAAACTAGATAATCGTGTAAAAAATTCTGGATCATCTTTAACTACTGATGCTGCCCATTCTTTATTGTTTTCAATTAATTTATCGTACTCTTTTGATTTTTTACTTTTCATATTTTATATTTTAATGTTTTTACATTTTATTAATGAGAGTGAACATGTTGTGCATCTGCCATTTTATATTCTTCCTTAAAATTAATTAATTGAACTTCAATTTTTTTATCTTTAGAACCAAAATTCACAAAATCTTTGATTAATTCCAGCACATCATAGTCGATATATACAGTATTTTTGGCATCTATTATAACCTTACAATTATTGGGCAAATGCGACAAGGTTTGTTTAATGGCCGCTTTGTTTAAAAAAGAAACTTCTTGAGCCAAATCTATAGTAATGGTTTCGCCTTCATGATGATCTTCTGTTTTAAAAAAATAAGCAAGTTTCATATTTCCTCTTAAAATAAAGAAAATACTTACGACCAAGCCAATACCAACACCTTTGAGCAAATCAATTGCTACTACAGCTATAGCAGTAACTATAAAAGGTATAAACTGGAATTTACCTGCATCCCACATATGTTTAAATACTTTTGGACTTGCTAATTTTAACCCAATCATAATTAAAATAGCAGCAAGACAAGCCATTGGTATTTTGTTTAACAATGATGGTATTAGAACCACCGCTAAAAGAAGAAAAACGCCATGTGCAATAGCCGAAAATTTAGTTCGGGCACCTGCATTTACATTTGCACTTGTTCGAACAATGACTGAAGTCATGGGAATTCCACCAATCAAACCTGCTATAATATTGCCTACTCCTTGTGCTTTCAATTCAGTATTGGCACTTGAAAAACGTTTGAGTGGATCCATTTTATCACCAGCTTCTAAGCACAACAGTGTTTCAATACTTGCTACCGCGGCTATCGTTGCTGCTGTGACCCATACAGCAGGGTTTGTAAATCCAGCAAAATTCGGGAAACTAAATTGCGTAAAAAACTCACTCAAGGAAGACGCTGTAGGTAAATTAACTAAATGTTCTTCAGAAATGAGTAAAGTTGAATTTGTAACACGAAATAATTCATTCATTAAAATACCAACAATTACCACGATAAGCGCACCAGGAATTGCTTTTATTTTCTTTAAAAAAACTACTTTATTAAATGCTATTAATATCGCCAATGATACCAAGGTTACTAATATAATACCATTGTGAGCATAATTAAATGAATGAATAATTTCTCCAAAAAAGCCTTGGTCTGCTTTATCTAAAAGTTCATATGAATAAAAATCTCCTTCATGACCTTTGTCGTAGCCAATGGCATGAGGTAATTCTTTCTTAATAATAATAATACCAATGGCTGTCAACATACCTTCTATAACACCTGAAGGGAAATAACTGGAAATACTACCTGCTTTGGCAAAACCAAGTATTAATTGGAATACACCAGCCAATACTACTGCTAATAAAAAAGTTTCATAACCCAAATTTGTTACAGCTGCTAAGATAATAGCGATAAGTCCTGCAGCTGGACCAGATACGCTCAAGTTAGAATTACTTAAAAAACCAACTACAATACCTCCAATAACGCCAGTAATAATACCAGCAAAAGGTGGCGCACCTGATGCCACAGCGATACCTAAACATAATGGTAATGCAACTAAGAAAACGACCAACCCCGAAAGGGTATCTGTTTTCATAAATGAAAACATTGAATTTTTTTTATTCATTATAATTTTTGAAATTTAAGAAAGGGTGTCCCTCATACACTTTAAGAAGCGAGAAAATCAGTTCAGCAAATGGCCTTAAGCATTTGGAGGTGGTGTAAATATTGGATTAGCATCTCTCGAATGCACAGATTCGTTTTGGGCAAAGTAATTCAAACCACTTGATTTAAAGAAAAAATTAACGGGTTCAAAGTCGTAACTAATTATATGCAAATATACATCAGAGCTAGGTTCCTCCTTAGAATCTGCATCATTGCTTTCTTCCTCCATAATGGAATTCAAGCACTTTTTAAGATTTGAGGCCATATCATTGTCACTTGCACTTTGACTCACATGACTAAGCAGTAGGATGACATTGTTTGTTCCAGAGACCAAAACAAATGCAATTAAAAAAAACGATATGAGTGAAATTAATTTCAATTTATGCAATGATAAGAAAAATTAAACGATTCTAAATACTTTATATGGTTAATTTTAAACGATGATTTTTGATGTACCTTTTATACAATAATTGCATAAATTAACATCTCATAACAATGTTGATAGCCAAAATATTCGATTGAATTTACTGTAAATTTATTTGTCCTACTTGGTCATCGACCAATAAAATTAATATTTTTTCTTAACCTTCGAACCAAAGAATTCAATATAATTATTTTGCAAATTTTAGTATTTGATTTTTTACCATTTCCAAATAAATTGAAAAGTTTAAAGGCTTTGATAAAATGGCTGTTGATAAAACTATAATTTCCCATTTTTAATTTCTTCAACTACATTCGGATCTAGTAAAGTAGAAACATCTCCCAAATTTTCGGTTTCCCCTTCGGCTATTTTGCGTAGGATTCGTCGCATAATTTTTCCACTTCGTGTTTTGGGTAAACCAGATACAAATTGAATTTTATCAGGCTTGGCAATAGCACCAATCAAACGTGCGACAGTTTGATTAATATCTTGTGTAATTAAGTGCTTATCGTCCATGACTCCACTAAAAATAACATAAGCATATATTCCTTGTCCTTTGATATCGTGAGGATAGCCTACAATAGCACTTTCCACCACTCCAGTGTGCATATTGATTGCGTTCTCTACTTCGGCTGTTCCGATACGATGCCCACTTACATTCAATACATCATCGACTCTGCCAGTAATTCTATAGTTGCCATCAATATCACGTAAACAACCATCACCAGTAAAATACATGTTTTCGTAGGTTGAGAAATAGGTTTGTTTGCAACGTTCATGATCGCCATAAGTTGTTCTAATAATAGATGGCCATGGTTGTTTGATACATAAGTTACCGCTTACAGTTTCTGTAGGCATTTCGGCCAATGATGCATCACCACCGGGTATCGGATGGCCATGTTCATCGACTAAAATTGGTTGTACGCCCGGAAGAGGCAAAGTAGCATGAGCAGCTTTATGTGGCGTAACTCCAGCTAAGTTTGAAATCATAATTCCACCTGTTTCGGTTTGCCACCATGTGTCCACAATTGGACATTTACCTTTTCCAATATTATCATGAAACCAATTCCATGCTTCTTCATTGATAGGCTCACCTACGCTTCCTATTACTTTTAACGAACTTAAATCTTTGTTTTTGACATAATCTAATCCAAAACTCATGAGGCTACGAATAGCAGTTGGTGCTGTATATAAAATGTTTACTTTATACTTATCTACAACATCCCAAAAGCGTCCAGCATCGGGCCAAGTAGGTACACCTTCAAACATCAGCGTGGTAGCACCAGCGCTCAATGGACCATATACAATGTAACTATGTCCAGTTATCCAACCAATATCTGCTGTGCAAAAATGTATATCACCAGGTTGATATTGGAATACATTCACAAACGTGTAATTGGTATACACCATATAGCCAGCACAAGAATGAACTACACCTTTTGGCTTACCTGTACTTCCGCTAGTATAGAGTATAAATAGTTCGTCTTCAGAATCCATAGCTTCTGCTTCGCAAAAGGGATTGCCTGCAGTTTCCACTTTTTTAATTTCATCTTCCCACCATACTTCTTTGCCTTTAAGCATACTTACTGGAGTTCGTGTGCGTGTGAGCACAATTACTTTTTGTACTGAACGACATTGTATCAACGCTTCATCCATGACTGATTTTAATGGAATTTCTTTATTGCCACGATAACCACCATCGGCAGTAACAACGATATTGCATTCGGCATCATTGATTCGATCTGCAATACTTTGAGCCGAGAATCCACCAAAAATAACTGAATGAATAGCTCCAATGCGAGCACATGCTAAAATCGCAATCGCTAACTCCGGTACCATGGGCATATAAATACAAATACGATCACCTTTACGAGCGCCATTGTTTTTTAATACATTGGCAAATTGATTGACTTTAAACAACAATTCTTTGTATGATATAGAACGATGATGCTCTTCAGGGTCATTGCTTTCCCATATAATAGCAGGTGTATGAGGTTGAGTCTCAGCCCAGCGATCCAAACAATTTTCTGTGATATTCATTTTACCGCCTTTAAACCACTCGACTCTAGGTTCGGTAAAATTCCAATCCAATACTTGATCAAAATGTTTTTTCCATCGAAAATGCATGGCTATATCGCCCCAAAATTTTTCAGGGTTTTCAATACTTTGTTTATACACTTCATGATATTGATCTAAAGATGTAATTTGATATGGATACGACATACGTGTTTGTTTTAGTTTGACGACATAAAAGTAAATCTAAAATTTTAGGGCAAAACAGATTTCTTGCTAAAATGGTATAGTCCTCTAAAGTAAAAACAGAACAGCCGTTAATATAAAAGATTGAGGCCAAAACTATTCTAAAAAAATTAGACTAATCTTGCTCAATGGCAAAGCCCCAAGCATTTAAAAGAGTGCCACGAAAAAGCACCTCATTATTTTTTATAACAAAAGTAACCGGCACACCATCCATGCCATATTCTTTAATAACATAATCCCAATTGGGAATAGTAAAAATGGGGAACTTAGTATAATTCATACTTGCAATTTCAAAAGGTGTTTTTCTATCTCCATTTTGCAATATGCATGCAGTATATAGTTTGATTTTACTTGACTGAAATGACAAGTTATTCAAGGAATCAATTTGAGGGAATTCTGCAATACAAGCACCACAAGATGTAGCCCAAATATTCAATACAATTAAATCAGCAGGTTTAAATAATTTATCATTTATGTTTACATTGTTTGAATCAAAATAAGGGACAGCATTAATTTTTATCATATGTGTATTTTTATTAAATAAATTACTATAAATCAAACTATCAATTATAATATCATGCTTAAAATATACAATAAATGATGATAAAAATGTGATCAATAAAATTATAAACTTACCTACTTTACCAACATAAATGAAAAGCAAACCTAATATCACACCTAAAATTTCACACATGAATTCTGGAAAAGATATTAGTTGACTTTTAAAATCAATAATTCTTTGTGGTACGTGTACTATAATAGTTCCAATAAGTATTATTATAAGCTTGACATGAAATTTTGATGTTTTTAAAGTAATGAACACATAATAGGTAAACAACATGTATGCGATAATCGCTATAATACAAGCCACATCTAAACCCAAATACCCTCTGATAAGACTTAGAACAAGTATGTTCAATAAGATTGAAACACATGCTAATAGTAGTTTTTTTTTCATATTAATGTATGTTAATTATTCTAGGAAGTGACAATCTCACTTCCTAGAATTTATTTTCCTAGTTGAAAATTACACTAAAGATTATTAAATATTTTTAACTGTGCGATATTTCTCTTCGTTCTTTTTACTGCAACATGTACATTACTTTTTCTATTCGTTGCAAGGTTGATTCTTTACCGATAGCTTCAGCAATTTGAGACACACCAGGACCGTATTTACCACCTACAAGCATTATTCTAAAAGGTAGTTGTAACTCTCCTACTTTTATGTTCATTTCAGTAGCCAATTGTTTGAATGCCTTTTCTATCTCCGCAGTTTGCCATTCAGACGTATTGTTGAATACAGTTTGAATCGAATTAAAAAACATAGCTTTCTCTTCTGACCATTTTGGTTTCAAGGCATCAAGGTCAATGACTTTTGGTGCTTCAAAAAAGTAGACACTTTGTGTGTTAAAATCACTGATCAAGATACAACGATCTTTAACCAAACTAATCACCTTAGCTAGGTAATCATCATTGACAACATCAACATTAGCTTCAGCTAAACATTGCTTCACATCTGGCATCAATAGTTCAACAGCTTGGTGTTTGATCCATTCATGATTAAACCATTTGGCCTTTTCAAAATCAAATTTTGCACCTCCTTTATGTACACGTTCCAAACTAAACAATTGTATTAATTCATCTTTGCTAAAGATTTCTTTTTCCTCACCACTACTCCAGCCCAACATAGCCAACATATTGATAAATGCTTCTGGTAAAAATCCGAGTTCTTTAAAACCTTTAGACAATTCATTGGTTTTGGGATCCAACCAATTCATCGCAAAAACAGGAAATCCTAATCTATCTCCATCGCGTTTGCTTAATTTACCATTGCCATCAGGCTTTAATATCAACGGTAAATGTGCCCAATGTGGCATATGAGATTTCCAACCCAAATACTCCCACAATTTGATATGTACAGGTGCTGAAGGCAACCACTCCTCACCACGAAATGCATGCGTAATTTTCATTAAGTAATCATCTACAACTACAGCTAAGTGATAGGTAGGCATACCATCGGCTTTTAATAATACTTTATCGTCTACTAAATTTGATTCATTGCTTATTTCACCACGAATAATATCCTGAAAGGTTATAGTTTCATGCGTTGGCATTTTAATACGAATCACATAAGGTGTATTATTTTGCAACAATGCTTCTACTTCTTCTGGTAAAAGTCTAAGCGAATTATTCAAGTGCATTCGAGTTGACGAATCATATTGAAACGTAGCATGTTCATTCCCCGCTTTGACAGCCTTACGCATTTCGTCTAATTCTTCAGCGGTATCAAAGGCATAATATGCATGTCCACTCTCAACAAGTTGCATGGCATATTGTCGATACATCTCTTTTCTTTCACTTTGTCTATATGGGGCAAACTCACCTGCTTGATGCGGACCTTCGTCTGGCAAAATGCCACACCATTGCAAACAATCCAAAATATATTGTTCTGCTCCTTCTACATAGCGACTTTGATCGGTATCTTCAATGCGTAACACAAATTGCCCCCCATGTTTTTTGGCAAATAAATAACTATATAAAGCAGTACGTACACCGCCTAAGTGTAAACCACCTGTAGGACTTGGTGCAAATCGTGTTCGAACGTGAGACATAAAAATGAGTATTTGGGAACGCAAATTTAGGTCAATTGTAGTATATCCATTATTTTTTTAATTAAATGCAAGTAATTGAAAATATATTTGCATACTTTTTCATGCGTTACGTATATCTTATCATATCGTTATTGTTTGTCATTCAACTACAAGGACAGTCCAACAAGGACAGCTTGCGTAAATATGTTGTGCGACTCAGTACACTTCCCGAAGCTCGAAATGCAAAAAATAAGGATGCTTTAAACCAAGTAGCAAACACAATTCATCAAAAATTTGGAGCATTTTCGAATCGAGTTTTTTTTCAAAAATTCGAATTAAACAAAACACAATATAAAAATGTCATCTGTTCTTTCGGTCCAGATACAGCTAGCCGTATCATTATTGGTGGTCATTATGATGTGTATGGCGAAGCACCAGGTGCAGACAATAATGCCAGCGGAATAGCAGGCTTAATGGAACTCGCACGAATGTTTAAACAAGCTGAAAAGAATTTAAAGTACAGGATTGATTTAATTGCATACTCCTTAGAAGAACCCCCTTTTGCCAATACTAAAAATATGGGCAGTGCTATCCATGCCAAGTCCTTAAAAGAAAATAATATACCTGTCATCGGTATGATTAATTTAAAAGGAATTGGATTTTTTTCGGATAAACCTAGTTCACAGCGATACCCATTTATAATTCAAAAATTGGGTTATTCCCACCGTGGCAATTTCATTTCTGTATTGCATGCGTATGGAAATGGAAAATTTGGATCAATACTGAAAAACCTTTGCAATCAATATGCCAACGGTTTGCCTATCAAACATTTCAAACCTGCTATTCCATTCCCAGTTTTAAACGAAGGCGATCATAAAAACTATATTGACCTTGGTATACCAGCTATCCTTATTAGCAATACTTTATCCTATAGAAACAAATATTACCATTACGATACAGATACATTTGAAACCTTAGATTATGTCAAAATGTCAAAAGTTATTGATATGCTCTTCCAAGCCATTATGCATTACAACTAAATGAGAAACTATCTTATCAAAACACCCCGACTACTCAAAGCATTGTATACACAATGTATTTGGCATATTAACGACCATGCCAACAGTGTCTATATTACATTTGACGACGGACCTCATCCGACAGTTACGCCTTTTGTCCTCGATCAGTTAGCAACATTTAATGCCAAAGCAACCTTTTTTTGTATAGGGAAAAATGTCATAGAAAACCCATCACTATTTCAACAAATCATATCACTCGGTCATGCCATAGGCAACCATACCCACAATCATTTAAATGGTTGGAAAACACCCAATACCCATTATTTTAGAAATATTAAAACCGCAGCCAAGCATATTCAATCCAATATATTTCGTCCACCTTATGGTCGCATTACCTACTCGCAAGCTATTGGGATAGAAAAAATGTATCCTGATATGAAAATCATCATGTGGGATGTTTTGAGTGGCGATTTCGATACCGATTTATCACCTGAGGATTGTTTAGAAAATGTCATCTCCACCGTCAAAGCAGGCTCTATTATTGTTTTTCACGATAGTCAAAAAGCATGGGAACGACTGGAATATGTATTGCCTCGTTTTTTACAATACTGCCAGGAAAAGGGTTGGAACATGAAGCGACTGAATATGTAAATCAAGTTGAAAAAATTAAAACCTATTAGAACCCAAATCCAATGTACATAGATACACATACTCATCTATACGATGAAAAATTTGATACCGATCGCGACCAAATCGTACAACAAGCTATAGAACATGGCATTACCAAAATGTACTTACCCAATTGCGATAGCACGACTATAGAAGGTATGCTTGCACTCGAAAAAAGTTTTCCTGAACATTGTTTTGCCATGATGGGTTTACATCCGTGTTATGTCAATGAGCATGTACAACAAGAATTAGACACTGTACGCCAATGGTTAGACCAACGTCCCTTTTGTGCCATAGGCGAAATCGGACTCGATTATTATTGGGATAAAACGTTTGTAACACAACAACAAGCAGCATTTCGTACACAAATAGAATGGGCACTCGAGTTCAACAGACCAATCGTGATACATACACGTGAAGCCACTTTAGACACCATTTCTATAGTAAAAGAATATGTACCTCGAGGCATCAGCGGCGTATTTCACTGCTTTAGTGGCAGTTATGAAACTGCATTGCAAATCATCGATATGGGGTTTTACCTCGGTATAGGTGGTGTGCTGACCTACCCCAAAGCAGGCCTGCAAGAAGTGGTACAACGCATAGACTTAAAGCATTTAGTACTCGAAACCGATGCGCCATACCTCACACCTGTTCCATTTCGGGGCAAGCGCAACGAAAGTGCATACATCCAACACATTGCCGAAAAACTAGCTACATTAAAAGGAATTTCTGTTGCTGAAGTAGCAGAAATAACAACCAAAAATGCGACACAGCTTTTTCAATGAAATTAATTACATTTGCAACTCCAAAAATCGCAAGGTCGGTATTGGAAATCTAAAAGGAGAGTTGTCCGAGTGGCCGAAGGAGCACGCCTGGAAAGTGTGTATATCTCAAAAGGGTATCGAGAGTTCGAATCTCTCACTCTCCGCTAAAACAAAAAACCATCTGATGTTCAGATGGTTTTTTAATTGGTAGAATGTTGAAGTAAATTCTATAGGCTTTGACAAATATAAACTACTATTTAGTTCGATATCGTTTAAATCAAGTGCATCAAATCTGTTCTACTTTTGGAATGCAAATCAATGCAATCAAATCGCTTGGTAGATGTATACGAACCCATATCTGTATCGCTGTTGATTAATATAGCTCCCATGAGTATCACATACTTACAATTGTAAGTTGTCAGGTTGACAAGCTCGTTGATTCGCTCATCAATAGCTTCATACATGACTTCCGTTGCTTCATATATGGGTGTTTCAGCCATGATGATTCGGTCTTTTTGCTTGAAGAACAATTGCTCTATCGTATTCATTTGATAATCCATTTCGGTCATATTGCCTTCTACGATTTCGTGGTTTAATAGTTTCTTCAATGCTCCCTTAGCAGCACCACAACAGCCACTATTTTTGCTTTGTCCCATTCGGTGTATCTCACCTATTACGCCGCCTTTGGTAATGCCTATATGTGGACCATAATAGATAAACACAGCCCCGCAATCGGGTACATGACTAGCAAAAGCACCCATACCTGTAAGGCCTGTGAATGGAAATCCATTGAGCCCTCCCATTTTAAATGGTCCTAAAAATTCCATCGCTCGTGCAGGATATTGTATACTGTTGACATCATCGCTACAGAGACTGTCAGCGAGCATGACTTGTGTAGGTTCCAACTCTAAATGTTCTTCTACGTAATCGATCAATTTATTGACACTATCTA
>Ga0247832_1005970_pt1 | contig 13692 bp, 13 predicted proteins | sample LaCruzMarch2015__10_FD_192407 | JGI IMG/M metagenome (GOLD analysis project Ga0247832, IMG submission 192407) | Freshwater microbial communities from meromictic Lake La Cruz, Castile-La Mancha, Spain - LaCruzMarch2015_4m | ecosystem: Environmental > Aquatic > Freshwater > Lake | place: Spain... | reverse complement strand
ACAAGGCGCAGCAGGTTTAGATGCTGATAGCCCCTTTCGCTTTATTGCAGAAAAAGGTTTGGAAGGCGCTAGCAAACACACGGGGCTTTTAGGTGCTGTTGATTTCAACACCTGGGTCACCATGAGCATCCAACGCGCGATGAACCATGTGCAAAGTCGTATGCAAGATGGCTTGGCCGTGTTAGCCACTGTCGGTTCCACAGCGCCCTTTGTAGGCCTCTTTGGAACCGTCTGGGGTATCTACAACGCGCTCGTCAAAATCGGCATGTCGGGCCAAGCCAGCATCGACAAAGTGGCGGGGCCTGTGGGCGAATCGCTGATCATGACAGCGATTGGTTTAGCGGTGGCTGTGCCAGCAGTTCTTGGCTACAACTGGCTAGTGCGTCGCAACAAAATAGCGATGGAAGAGGTGCAAGCCTTTGGGGCTGATTTGCACGCTGTGCTTTTAGGCAAAGGCACGGGCCCTGGTACTGGCGCTGACGCAGGCTTAAACAGCAAATAACTATGGCCATGCACTTTGGCCCCAGCGATGGGGATGACGAACTTTTAACCACCATCAACACCACTCCGTTGGTAGATGTGATGTTGGTGTTGCTGATCATTTTCTTGATCACGATTCCTGTGGTCACCACCTCTGTGAAAGTCGATTTGCCACGCGAGGTACAACAACCACGCGAAACCAAGCCTGACAACATCATTCTTTCAATCAACGCACGAGGTCAAGCGTTTTTGTTTGACACACCCTTGCGCAACCAAGCAGAGATGGTCAAGCAACTTCAAACTTTGGCAGATAAAAAACCGCAGCCCGAGGTGCAAATACGGGGCGATGCACAAACAGACTATGAAGCAGTCGGACGCGTTTTATTTGCGGCACAAAGCGTGGGGCTCACCAAGGTGCGCTTCGTCACCGACCCACAAACGAAATAAGCCATGTTGCCGCAAACGCCCTTGCTTCAAACCCTCGAAGATCCCGAGGTGATGATGGACATCAACACCACACCTTTGATTGATGTGATGTTGGTGTTGTTGATCATGCTCATTATCACCATCCCCATTCAACTGCATTCGATCAACCTAGACATGCCATCAGGCACACCGCCACCCGCCATCAAAAAACCCACCATCGTGCAAATCGAAATAGACGCACGCAATGTAGTGCGTTGGAACGATAAGGCACTGACAGACCGCACAGAGTTAGATGCGTTGTTTCAAACTGCTAGCCAGCAACAACCTCAACCTGAGGTGCATATCAAACCGCAGGGCAAAGCCAAATATGAAGCAGTCGCTGGCGTATTGGCTAGCGCACAGCGCAATGGGTTAACCAAACTCGGGATTGTGGGAAGTGAACAATTTGCCGGCTACTAGCTAGTGCAACGGTCTCGTGCTTCGGCTTGTTTTAAATTTAGGGCGATGGAGTGTTTGTTACGCGATTGGATTTGCCACCACACCGATGTGCCATCTTTGAGTAAGCGCCATTTACGTAAGGGATCTCCAGAATTAGGAGGTTCTATTTTGATGACGTCCGCACCAAAATCAGCCAAAGTTTTAGCAGCAAATGGGCCAGCGATCAGTTGCCCAAGTTCGATGACGCGAAGGTTACAAAGTGCTAATGGAGATTGCATAGGACTCAGTTTATCAATCCCCTCAGGTTGTAGCTCCTCGTAACCGTTTATGAGCCCCTAGAATCGACACAAATTTGTCACTGAATCACAGTACCATCAAAAAATATGAAGCAAGGCACTTTATTGGCAGCCATCGATTTAGGCTCCAATAGTTTTAGATTAGAAATCGGTCGTTACGAACACGGTCAAATTCAACGCATCGAATATCTCAAAGAGACAGTGCGCCAAGGCAGCGGCTTCGATGAAAACAGAAACCTCTCGCAAGAATCCATGGTGCGCGGTTGGGAATGTTTGGCGCGCTTTGCTGAACGTATTGCTGGCTTTCAAAAATCTCAGGTGCGTGTGGTCGCTACCCAAACACTGCGCGAAGCCAAAAACCGCGAAGCTTTTATCAAACGCGGACGTGACATATTAGGTTTTCCGATTGAAATTATTTCTGGCAGCGAAGAAGCGCGCTTGATCTACCAAGGGGTTTCTCACCTATTGCCTACAGACCACAAGCGTCGTTTGGTGATAGACATTGGCGGACGATCTACCGAGCTAGTAATTGGGCAAAACTTGCAAGCCCATGTCACTGGCTCATTCCGCGTAGGCAGCGTGGCTTGGTCAATGAAATATTTTTCGGATGGTGCATTAACCGAACAGGCCTTCTCCAAAGCCGAGATTGCGGCCAAAGCCGTTTTAGAAGAAGCGCTTGAAAAATACCCCCGCTCTCAATGGGACACCGCCTATGGTGCATCTGGAACGGTTGGTGCTGTTGCAGATGTTTTACAAGCCGAGGGCTGGCCAGCAGGAGAAGTCAGCATCGACGGCATGAACTGGCTCATCAAACAATTGGTGCGTGCTGGCCATGTGGACCATCTGCGGTTTCAAGGTTTAAAAGAGGACCGTCGCGCAGTGATTGGTGGCGGCGCCAGTGTATTGCGTGCTTTGATGCAGCTGCTAGATACTGAAACCCTCCAAGTTGCGCAAGGTGCTTTGCGTCAAGGCGTCTTGTTCGAAATGGTGGAGCGCGAAGACCAAGCCACCGATGTGCGTGATATTTCCATACAACGTTTGGCGCAAAAATTTACGGTTGACCACACACAAAGTCAGCGCGTGAGTCGAGTTGCCTTGCAATTGTTTAGCAAAGCCATTGCGAACTCAGCGCACGAAAACCATTTGGTGCAGCGGCTCAAACGTAAACTCAATTGGGCCGCAGCGATGCATGAGGTGGGTTTTACGATCTCTCATAGCGATTACCACAAACACGGCGCCTATATTTTGGAAAATGCAGACTTGCTGGGCTTTAGCATGCAAGAGTTGCAACGCTTGAGTCTGCTTGTTTTAGGGCATCGCGGTAAGTTAAGAAAATTAGAGGCAGATTTTGAAGAAGCTGAGTTCGTCAAAATGCTTATCGCATTGCGCCTATCGGTTATTTTGTGCCATGCCCGTAAAAATCCAGACCAAGCTGGCTTGGAATTTTCCTGCAATGACAAAACACAAACATTTACCTTAGAAGCAGATGCTGATTGGATAGAAAGTTATCCGCAGTCTGTGCATTTATTGCGACAAGAAGTTATTTCTTGGCAAAAGACGCCTTGGGCTTTTGCTTTCACGCAAGCTACCCGCATCAAACAAACTGCTTAGTTTTTAGATCCGCCATACAACGCCACAAGTTGTTGTTGGGCGCTTGTGTAAACCTTAGGCGTTGCGCTGCGTGATTTAGGTGGTGTGGCTTTGACATATTGTCCGGTGGCATTCATCGCCCAAGCATCTACACAGTCTTGTAGATAGGTTTGTAGACATTCGTTAAATATGCGTTGGCGTAGCTTGGGATCTTCCACCGGCCAAGCCAATTCCACACGGCGCAACATATTGCGATTCATCCAATCAGCGCTGGACAAATACAAAGACTCATGTTTGCCCGCTGAAAAATAAAATACGCGCGAATGCTCTAAAAACCGTCCAATCACAGAACGCACGCGTATGTTGTCAGTAACACCTGGTCTTTGCGCAGGCAACATACAAGCGCCACGAATAATCAGATCGACTTGCACACCAGCTTGCCCTGCATGCACCAAAGCTTCCATCAAGCTCTCGTCTGTCAAGGTATTCATCTTCAATATGATGCGGCACTTTTGGCCTTCGTGTGCCGCTTGTGCCGTCTGTTTGGTCAACTCAATCAGATTCTTTTGCAAATGGAATGGCGCAAGCATGAGCTTGTTGAGCCTAGGGATCTTGCTTTGATTTGCCAGCAAATTAAAAACAGTCTCTACATCTTGGGTGATCTTGGCGTCGCTGGTCAAGTGGCTTATGTCGGTATAGAGCTTGGCTGTTTTCGGGTTGTAGTTACCGGTCGAAAGATGCGCATAACGGCGGATCATTCGGCCTTCGCGGCGCGATACCAACAACATCTTGGCGTGTGTTTTTAATCCCACCACGCCATACACCACTTGTGCGCCTATGTATTCGAGTTTTTCTGCCCAATTGATGTTGGCTTCCTCGTCGAAACGCGCTTTCAACTCCACCACAACCGTGACTTCTTTGCCACCTTGCACCGCTTCGCGTAACAACTCCATCAACTCAGAGTCGGCGCCAGTGCGGTAGATGGTCTGCTTAATCGCCAGTACATGTTTGTCGCGCACGGCCTCACGCAGAAAGGCTAAGACGCCATCAAAGCTTTCATAGGGCTGGTGAATCAAAACATCGCCAGATTGCAGTTGTTCAAAAATTGACGTGTTGACTTTGAATTGCTTAGGAAAACTTGGGTGATAAGGCGGAAATAACCACTTTGGGCGGTCGATCAAATCAATCAATTGGTTCAATCGAACCAAGTTCACAGGGCCGTGCACGCGGTATAGCGCAGTCAGGGGCAATTCAAATTGATGCAATAAAAAATCTGACAAATATTGGGAGCAGCCTTCAGATACTTCTAGACGAATCGCCTGACCAAAATTGCGGTGGACTAAGCCATCGCGCAAAGCAGTACGCAGGTTTTTGACGTCTTCTTCGTCCACTGCCAAATCAGAATGGCGCGTCACTCTGAATTGCGAAAATTCGCCCACTACACGGCCAGGAAAAAGTTCCTCTAAATGTGCGCGAATAACGCTCGAGATGGATACAAACAACAAACGGCGGCCAGGAATTTTTTCAGGCAACTGGATGACCCGCGGCAGACTCCGTGGGACTTTGACAATCGCAATTTCGTTATCACGGCCAAAAGCGTCTTTGCCAGACAAGCGCACAATGAAATTCAAAGATTTATTGGCAATTTGTGGAAACGGATGCGCAGGGTCTAAACCCACAGGCAGAAGCAATGGCCGCGCCTCACGCTCGAAATAATTTTTAACCCAACGACGCTGGACGGCGTTGCGCTCGTTGTGCGACAAAATCCTTACCCCTGCTTTGGCAAATGCAGGCATGAGCGAATCGTTATACAAAGCATATTGCTCGTGCACCAGTTCATGCGCTGCCTGGCTTAAAGATGCCTGGGATTGCGCATCAACTTCACTTAAGGCAGCTTTGGGCTTCGCGAGACTTGTATAAAGGGCTGCACGTACTTCAAAAAACTCATCCAAGTTAGAAGACACGATACACAAATAGCGCAATCGTTCTAATAAAGGCACATCTGTTCGCTTAGCCCAGTCAAGCACGCGCGCATTGAATGCGAGCAGGCTTAAATCTCTGTCTAGCCAATGTGGAGAAGCGTGCGATTTATGCTTTTCGAGGACAGGGGGGTGTATAAGCATGCTTTAGATTTTCTCGTGTCATTTAGTTTTTTATGCTGATATGAGCGGCATATCATCATTTCATTAATCTGTCACATAACATTCATAAAAAAACTTTAGTAATGTTTTTTCAAGAAGCACAAATAGCACTGTTGCTCTCTAGAGGAGCACAATTAGCATTTATCAGGTTCATACTATGCGTTGCTACTGGAGCGTTCCTACCCACTGAATTTCTGGGTGTCTGGTTATTTTAATAGTGTTCATCATCTACTTGCGTCTTCTCTATGCTTTTATAAAAGCATTCTGGATTTTGTTTGTTCAATTTCCTCATTTAGACCGGACAGCGCAAAGTCGGGCCATTCAAAAATGGTCGGCTGATACCTTGCAACTATTGGGCGTTTCTGTGGAAGTCATTGGCTTTCTTGATACCAGCAAGCCTAACCCCTCTCGCTTGTTAGTAGCCAACCATATTTCGTGGTTAGACCCGTTGGTAATTCAAACTTTGCAGCACAGTATTTTTGTTGCCAAACAAGAAGTCAGCCAATGGCCTGTCGTTGGGCATATCGCCAAAGGTTGCGATGTTGTGTTTGTCAACCGAGGCTCACCCAGCTCTGCGCGCAAGATGGTGCAAAGCATGACGGCCGCTTTGGAAAAAAACATGTGCATCGCTGGATTCCCAGAGGGCACGAGCACAGAAGGTCGCCAAGTGGGTCTCTTCCATACCAATTTGTTTGAAGTGGCTGTCGCGAATGCATGCGAAGTTGTCGCACTGAGTTTGCGATACAAAGACCCAGAAACCCAAGCCATGCGTCTAGAACCCGCATTTGTCGGCGATATTGGATTTTTACAGTCTCTACACCGTGTGATTTGCGCACCACCGATGGTGGTGCAAGTCGTGGTGTCCGAACCTATTGCTTCGCAGGGTCATACACGGCGCACTTTAGCGCAATTGGCGCAATCTAAAGTCGAGTTACAACTCCAAACGCTTTAAAAGTCAGAGGAAGTCTGGGTTGATCACATTCAACAACAAGATTTCGGGATGCTCCTCACGCAAGCGGGAACGCAACCACCACACTGAGCCCTTACGAATGGCGCAGCTGTGTTCCTCCATACCCAACAGCCTTGACGCGATTTCACCTAGATAAGGCTGGTGCCCCACTATCAGAACAGGACCTTTGCCCCTCGGGCCTTTGTCTTGATCCCACTTGATCAATGCCAGCACTTCGTCTGCGCTGCTGTCTGGAACCAATTCGTCGCGTAACTTGTATTTGCGATTCAAGGCTTTGGCGGTTTGTTCTGTTCTTCTAGCAGGGCTAACCAAAATTCGCGCCCCTTCTGGCAGGTTACGGTCTAGCCAAGCCGCCATTCGCAACGCTTGCTTTTCGCCCTTAGCAGTGAGTTGGCGAGACAAATCATCCTCGCCTTCTGCAGCGAGTTCTGCATCTGCATGGCGCCATAAGATTAAATCCATGTTGACCCTTTTTGTGTGCTTTGGCGGAATTTATAAGTTAGACATATGACCCAGGTATTGGGGCAAGCCTAACGCAACAATTGGCAACCAGGAAATGATCAAAGTACCCACAAATATAGCCAATAAGGCTGGAAGCACGGATACAGCCACTTTTTTAATCGACTGCTTAAAAACTGCAGATGCAAAAAATATATTCATTCCAGCGGGGGGGCATAAAAATCCCATCTCCATATTGGCTAGAAAAATAATCCCGAAATGCACCGGATCAATACCGTAGCTTATGGCTAATGGCAAAAGCAAAGGCACCAGTACTACGATGGCAGCGTATATCTCCATCAAAGCGCCAGCAACAAATAAAAACACATTGAGCGCCAACAAAAAAACAAACTTGTTTTGCGTGATGCCTTGCACCCAGTCGATTGCCAAATCTGGAATGCCTGCGTCCACCAAATAATTGGTCAATCCCAAGGCCATACCCAAAATCAACATCACACCACCAATGATTTGTGCGCATTGCGATAAGCACTCACCCAGCAAACGCCAATTGAGTTCTTTATGGGCAACCGATTGTGTGAGCACCGCATAGATTGCCGTCAATGCAGCGCTTTCTGTAGGGGTTGCTAAACCACTCACCAAAGAGCCAATCGCTACAAAGGGCGCCAAGAGTTCCCATTTGGCTTGATCAAGCGCATTGCGTATAGAGATGGTGTGCGATGGGTTTGTCGCCTGTTGCTTACCTACGCGCAAATAACCACCAAACAGTAATAGACAAACCACCATCACCACAGCAGGTACCAAGCCGGCTAGGAACATGGTGTTGATAGGCACTCGCGCGATGATGGCGTACATGATCAACGGCACTGACGGCGCTAACAGAACACCTAAAGCACTGGCACTTGTCACCAAACTGATACCGCGTTGCTCTGGATAGCCGGCATTTCTTAGCAAGGGAAGTAGCAAACCGCCCAAAGCCAAAATAGTGACACCACTTCCTCCTGTAAATGCGGTGAAGAAGGAACACAAGACAGTAGCCGCGATCACCGTACCCAACACACCATGGCCAAAAAATGCCATGAACACAATGCCTAAGCGTTTTGCCGCTTCTGTTTTAGCAAACACCAGTCCGGCCAAAGTAAACAAAGGCAATGCTGGTAGCGATGGGTTCACAGTAATTTGGTAATGCGACAGCGCAATCGAAGCCAAGGGCAAGCTCTCGCTCGCAAACAAAGCCAAAGCAAGGCCACCCAAGACAACAAAGATGGGTGCGCCGCACAGCAGGGCAGCCACTAAAACAACAATGCAAGGCCACAAGACAATAGCTTCACCATCGAGCCAAGCTGCAAACGCTATCCCAACAAGCGGCCAAACCAATGCAAATGCAGCCTTGACCCAATTTTTATCTTGTCCTCTTGCAGCTAATTTGGCACCCAATATGGCAAATCCTAAAGGCATGGTGGCTTGCAACCACCAAACTGGAATGCCATAGGCCAATTCTTTAGGGGTAGCGATTTCACTCCATACAAATTGCCAACTCGCCCATGTCAGCACACCGCAAATAACGCTCGCTGCAATGTGCGCAAATTGCTCTCCTTGATTGAACAACCGACCTAAACTGGTCAAGTGTCCGTGGCGCTCTGCCGCAATAGCGCCCCACATCGCCAATACCAACCCCATGTGTTGCACAAAAAGTGGAGCGTTTTCGATACCTTTGCCCATAAAAGGGCGGACCAAAATTTCAATCAGTGGTATGACCGCCATCAACACCAATGCCATGGAGGCAATGGCTTCGTCAAAACGGCCTAGATAGCGCATTATTTTTTCCCGGCTCTATACGCTTTGATATGCTTGAAGACTTCATCAAAGGTCTCTGCAGGGACTAAATTTCCCCGAATACGGGGGTAGAGTTTTTCAGCCAAGTCATTCCACTCACGCAACTGTTCAGCGTTCGGTTTATTGACAGTCAACCCACGTTTCTTCATGGCGTCGACCGCTTCTTCGACTTCTTGCCGCGCTTTATTACGAATCTGGACACCTGCTTTTTCTCCAGCTGCTTTGAGCGCTTGTTGACCTGCAGGCGTCATATCGTCCCAAGCTTTTTGGGTCACTACAAAAGCACCCACAACAGGCGCCCAATTGATCTCCAACATATTGGGCGCTGTATTAAAAACTTGCGTTGCTAAAGCGAAGTAAGGCGTAGAAGGCACTACGTTGATCATGCCGGTTTGAATAGCAGGCAAGATATCCGCAGTTTCCAAGGGAACAGGTGTGTACCCAAGGCTTTTCATGATCTCTTGTTGCTCTCTTTCACCAGCGAAGGAAAAGAATTTCATTTTCTTAAAATCGTCTGGGCGAAAAACAGGTTCTTTTGAAAAAAACCGCACCCAACCTGCATCACCCCACGCCAACACAATAAAGCCTTTGTCGAGGAATTTCTTTTCCATGGCGGGTCGCATTTTCTCGCGCACGTAATCTACTTCTTCCCAACTCTTGAATAAAAGCGGCATAGATTGCAAGGCACTGATAGAGGGCTCTATCTCGTTCAAGCCCACAACGGACAACAACGCCCCTTGCAGTTGTCCAATCCGCATACGACGCGCTAACTCAGCCTCTCCACCTTGGCTGCCATCTGGAAACACCACATATTTGGCATTACCGCCTTGGGCTGCACGCCATGCTTCACCCACTTCAAGAAGTTGGCGGTGATAGAGCGAATTTTTGGGTGCTAGCGTTCCAACACGAAAGGGCTTGTCTGCCGCTAAAACGCTATTGCTTGCAAGCATGCACGCTAATACAAATGTCAAAGTACGAAACATACGTGTCAACATATCCAACCTTTAAAAAAGATCATCCGCCATTTCAAGTAACCAAGTTGCGCGTTCGCGCATCACTTCATTCTCTAAATTACGATGAGACTGCGCAATTTGAATTGCCTGATTCAACCATTGGGTAAAGATACTTTGGTCTTGTTTTTTAAGCGCAATGCTTTCCGCTTTGGCTACCCAAGGGCCTGCACTTTCGCCTTTGCTCTGCGCAATCGCTTGGTCGAAATATTTTTCTGCAAGCGCCATAGAGCCACCAGGACGCGATGCTTCAAAAGTTCCCATCAAACTGGTCAGACCACCGCGGTTGAAGTCTGGATCTTTCTTCCACGCCAACGCAGCTAGATTAACTGCCAAAGGCAAATCTGCCACTTTGTCGGGATCGTCCTTAGACAACGATATAAAACCACCCCATGAAGCGGCTGCCCAATACGCTAACCCGACTTGGTCTTGCCTCAATCGCGTCAATAGCTGTGGATCATTTCGAATTAATGCTTGCTTAAATCCAGGCATAGACTTTTCTAATGCACCCATGGCATGTTGGTTCGCTCTTAAATACAAGCGCGCAGCGCGCTCGCGTATGCGTTGCGCCGCTTTGGCGTCTTGAGACTCAAGCTTTTCTGCATCAAACGCTACAAAGGCATAAGCGTATTGGGTAAAGCCTGCTGCCACCGATTCGGCCAGTTTTAAATTACCAGGTGATTCTTTGAGCACGGACTCAGACAACTTCAAGTAAAAAGCACTGGCTTCACGCGCCAAAACAATATCGTCTTCGTCTGATTGCCCCTGTGTAGCCAAAGCATTGGCAGCTTTGTCCATCACGAAAGGCTTAACAGCGCAACCTGCAAGCGCTTGGATAGAAAGCAGCACCACACAGTAATAGGTAAAACGCTGAAATATAAGCATCGAATTATTGCGTGATAGTTATTTAGTATTCGACTTTACACATTTTTTATGAATGAATCGTGACAAACGTCATGAATTTGCCATGAAGAAAGCAGATGATTTACTCCAAAGGAAACACCATATGACTGACAAAGACCAATTCGACGCTGAACAATTACGCAAGATTCGCGAAGACATTTTGGACTCCATTGACGAAGAGCTCGAGATGGCGCTTGAGGATGGTGAAAACGAAAATGACCCACTAGCAACTCCTGAAGAAAAACACGCACGCGCGAGTTATTTTCGTGAATTGCTTCGTCTTCAAGGCGAATTAGTTAAGTTGCAAGATTGGGTAGTGGCCACTAAGCAAAAAGTGGTGATCTTGTTTGAAGGTCGCGATGCCGCGGGCAAAGGCGGTGTGATCAAACGCATTACCCAGCGACTCAACCCGCGCGTTTGTCGGGTCACTGCCTTGCCTGCTCCCAACGACCGCGAAAGAACGCAGTGGTACTTCCAACGCTACGTGACCCATTTGCCCGCTGCTGGTGAAATCGTTCTCTTTGACCGCAGTTGGTACAACCGAGCAGGTGTAGAACGCGTCATGGGGTTTTGTTCCGATGATGAATACGAAGAATTCTTTAGAAGCGTTCCAGAATTTGAAAAAATGTTGGGACGCAGTGGCATCACCTTGTTGAAGTATTGGTTCTCCATCACGGACGATGAACAGCACGCACGTTTCTTAGGTCGCATCCATGACCCTTTGAAGCAATGGAAGCTCAGCCCTATGGACCTTGAGAGTCGCCGCCGATGGGAAGACTACACCCGCGCGAAAGAGACCATGATTGAACGCACCCATATCCCTGAAGCGCCTTGGTGGGTCGTGCAAGCCGTTGATAAGAAACGTGCACGTCTTAATTGCATTGATCATTTACTCAGTCAGTTCAATTACCACGAGGTGGAACATGCAGAGATTGCTTTGCCTGCGCGCGTCAGAAATCCTGATTACATTCGCAATCCTGTGCCAGGCGAAATGATTGTTCCTGAAAAATACTAGCGCTCGTCTTCAAGTTATCAACTTCAGATATTCCCGTTCATAATTCCTAGCCTATATATTGCGTATGAACGATTGAAGACAAACCATGGATAACTCACCGCTTCTGCCTGGAGTAAAACGCAGTGAGGTATTCGCATGGGCGATGTTCGACTTTGCCAACTCTGGTTATACAACGGTAGTTCTCACGGCAGTATTTGCCACCTATTTTGTTGGCGTCGTGGCAGGTAATGCTGCGTGGGCTACCTTGTTATGGGTCGGTAGCCTCAGCGTGTCTTACCTCGTAAGCATGCTGCTCATGCCAGTTATTGGTGCTTGGTGCGATCGTCATGCAAAGAAGAAGCGTGCGCTGTTGCTCAGCACCGTGACATGCGTGATGGGAACTGCTGCACTCGGATGGTCTGGCCCTGGCGATATGGCTTGGGCTGTTTTTTGGATCATCATCTCCAACGTGTCTTTTAGCGTAGGCGAATCACTTATCGCTGCATTTTTGCCTGAGTTAGCAAAAACTGAATCGATGGGGAAAGTGAGTAGCTGGGGATGGGCTTGGGGGTATGTGGGCGGCATGCTGACACTTGCCATCTGTTTGTTTTGGATCATTAGCGGCCTGAAGGCTGGACTAACAACATCTGAAGCTGTCCCACCTACGATGTGGATCACTGCCGTTATTTTTTTATTAGCAAGCAGTTACACCTTTTGGCGATTGCCTGAAAGAGCAAAGCCCCAGATTCATTCAGACCCAGCCCAATTCTTAAGAAAAAGCTGGAATGATTTAGTTGAAGCACTGCAATGGGCCAAAGATAGGCCTTCATTTATGCAACTACTCAAATGCATCACGCTTTATCAAGCAGGCGTTTCTGTAGCCATCACCGTCGCTGCTATTTATGCTGAGGGTGAAATGGGCATGAGTAAGCAAGACACCATGGTGTTGATTTTCTTGCTCAATATTGCTGCACTAGTAGGCGCATGGGGGCTTGGATGGATGCAAGACCAGATCGGCCATATCAAAACATTACGTTTGACATTAGTAGGCTGGGTGTTGGCTTGTTTAGGAGCAGCCATTAGTCCAAGCGTGTTTTATTTTTGGTTTGCGGCTGCATTTGCTGGTTTGTGTATGGGCGCAAGCCAATCGGTGGGGCGCGCGATGGTGGGGCGACTGACACCTCAAGATCGAACAGCGCAGGTTTTTTCGCTTTGGTCTTTTGCTGTTCGCGTCGCCGCCATCTTAGGCCCGTTGTTGTATGGGCTAATCACTTTTTTAAGTGACGGCAAGCAACGATTAGCCATTGCCAGCACTGCATTGCTTTTTTTAGCGAGTCTTTGGGTCTTGTCAAAAATTCGATGGGAATTGGCTGAACAACAAGCAGCTATAGACCAAAATATTTATTAAGGGCGTAATCCAATGCATCACCCCCCCAACTACCCAATAGAAACTTCTAATTACTCTTCAATTTCTTCGATTTCATCAATTCCCTGAACTTCCATCACTGCAATCTCAGCAAATTGCACAGCATTGAGTTGATGACGGTAAGCGATGAAAGCATGCATATCAGTTGCATTTTGGTCTCCACTTTCATAGGCAGATGCAGCAAGTTCATGTTGAAGGTACGCCTGTTTAAAGTGGTAAGCGGCCATACGATGGCTCTCACTAGGACTCTCTAAGTCGTCAGTGAATTCTGTATCAATCTCAAGTACTTCATCATTTTTGTGTTCTGACATTACGATACTCCTGATGGTTGATAAATAGGGCTGAAAGGTCAAAAACTTCGTTTGTAAACGGTATTTGTGTCAGCACAATGACCTACAGAGATCTACAAAATATCTTATGGCGACACGAAAGGCACTTGAATTTAGTTGCGCTGTGACAATACAACGCGTTTGAAAGGCGCACAAGCTTTAAAAAAACAATAGACTATGAAACTTACATATTGCTAGCTTGCACCTAAATTTTCGTTGCCTAAGGTTTAATTCTGCCGACATAAAAATGTTGTAATATTTTTAATTCTTTAACAAAGGAGTTTTACATGGGACTGTTTGATGCATTTAAAAGTGAACCACCAAAACTATCGCCAAGACTAGCCCTTGCGGTTGGTTTGCTTTTCATGATGTCTGCTGATGGTGAAATTGAATCGGA
>Ga0247832_1005969_pt1 | contig 13695 bp, 12 predicted proteins | sample LaCruzMarch2015__10_FD_192407 | JGI IMG/M metagenome (GOLD analysis project Ga0247832, IMG submission 192407) | Freshwater microbial communities from meromictic Lake La Cruz, Castile-La Mancha, Spain - LaCruzMarch2015_4m | ecosystem: Environmental > Aquatic > Freshwater > Lake | place: Spain... | reverse complement strand
TGCCATTTAAGCACAGTTTTACAATTGTTTGGTTTATTATTTTCTAGTGGCGCCAGAGCGATATGACATGTATTTAGTAGTTGCCTATAAGCTGCGTAACTCTGAACTTCATACGCTTTAATATTCTCTCCAGATATTTTGCTCTGCAGATCTTTTTGGGCCACCATTACCAGTTCAATTGTTTTATCCCTATTTAGCCAATTTATAAGTTGATGCTCTATCAAAGCATTTTCTTTCTTCCTGTTTAAATTGCCTAGGAAAAGCCTCATTTTATTGTTTTCACTAAATTCTACAGCATGTTTCGTTATGTTTAAATTTCTTATTATTTCTACGCCGTTCTCGAGGGTTATAGATAGCGGATTGAATTCACTCAGATATTCAGCTAATTCCGCATTTGATGTTAAAATACAATGATTGTATTTAAGTGCTGCCATCTTTTGATTATCCATTTCTCTCAGCACTTGTTTTGGCAGAAGCTCTGGATGATCGTCCCAATCAATCAAAAGAATGCATCCCCGTTCTCTTAGCCACTCCAAGTGCTCTAGCATGCGCATTTCGCTACTTGGCAATGGGCGTTGCCATATAACCAAACTATTCGCACGGATACAATCTAGGAACCGAAACGGTCTTTCATGTATTCTACAATCTAATCCCATTCTTTGTATGGCTTCAAACGGTTGCCTAATCCTCACGCAGTCATGGGGGCCTGGACTATTTACTAATACCTCTATCTTGAGCTGCATATCCTTCGCTCTGTTAATCTCAGTTTTCTATAGCTTATCATGAGAAAAACTCTTGTTTCCTTATGTGTTGGCAATACTTATGTTAGTCAGTTAAATAAGGTTTTGCCTGGTTGGGAAAATTGGTGTTCTGCTCATAATTATGATTTTATACTCTTTGATGAGCCTCTAGATACATCTCCGTTATCAAATTCTCGTTCTTTTGCTTGGCAAAAGCTCTTGGCAATGTCTTCTCCAAAACTTAAGGGCTATGATCAGGCTCTTTGGTTGGATACTGATATTTTAATCAACCCATGTGCTCCAGATCCCCTAGTAAATAGTGATAATACAAAGGTTTTCATCTCTAGAGATATGGCCTCTCCCTTAAGTTTTGAACCCAGTTGGTTGAAATGTTTGTGGAGCGAGATTTTACATTATTCCTTATTGCGTTCTCAACCTAATAACTCATTTTTAATTAACTCAAGCTCGTTAAATCTCTTTAGTTACTATGATCTTTGGGGGTTTAATGCCAGAAAGCGCATTCTCTACAACACAGGCGTTATCGGTTTTTCTCCTCTTTATCATTCCTCTATTTTTGAGCAAATTTACTATCGCTGGTATGATGGGGGCTCTGGTGCACTCCACGAGATGATTCCCGTGAATCTGGAGCTTAGTCAAAGGGGTTTAATTTCTGAAATTGATTCTAAGTTCAATTATCTTGCTGGCGTAGTGCACGCTGCCTGGAACTCAGAGCCCTTATTACTACAGGAGTGGCTTAATTTGGGGCCTCAGCGCCTTTCAGTTAATAACTTTATTTTGCATCTTTTCAATGCCAGTTATTTTCTGCATTTTGCTGGTGCCCATAAATTGATGAACAATTTTCGTCCCCATGACATTTGAATTCCTTAATCGCTATGCAGGAGAATCCCTAGGCAGTTCTCCCCATATAGTAGTTTTAGGCTCCTATAAGGTTGGTAATTTTGTTGTTAGCACCCCTGTATTGCACGGTTTGAAGGCACGCTTCCCCGATTGTATTATTGGCTTTATTGGGAGTGATATCACCTCTGCCCTTGAAGAGGCTCACCCTTGTGTTGATTGGCGCCTTAGTTGGGACTCCTCTGATCTTAGCGCTGCCTCTAATTTACATGCAGCAATTATCAATTACAAGGCATCTTTTGGCACTGTTTCCCTTGCAATAAACCTTGATGGCTTTAATCCAGTTACTTGTGCTCTATCAGCCTGGATTAGACCCTTTTATGTTGCTGGTGGTTGCCTCTCTGCTAATCTTCGCCGTGCCCTACCCTGGGGTGAGCTTCCACAGCAATCCTTTCTAGCAGATTCGGATTGGGACAGTATCGCATTTCTAGAGCGTTATTCTAATATTTTTTCATCCAACTATATTGCAGAACTTTTTTGCGAACTTGCTTTTGTTCGTGATTATGTTGATCCCTATGCCATCAGCCTTCCTACGAAGCTTCCAGATTTCTTGGTTCCACATATATTAATTCACTGTACAACTGCCCGATCAGCTAAATTATGGCCATACCAATTTTGGCAAGAAGTTATTCAATTTGTTTCTAATCTTGGCTTTACTATTGGTTTAATTGGTAGTGCTCCAAAACTGCAGCATGATCTTTATAATTCTGGGTTGGGTGAAGATTTTTTGATTCAATCAACTCCCCTTATTGATCTTCGCGGTAAAACTAATCTACTTGAACTAGCTGGCGCATGTTCTGCTGCAATGGGGCTAGTAACCGTTGATGCCGGGCCAATGCATATTGCTGCAGCTGTTGGTACTCCTACCCTTGTTTTGCTCGGCAATGATTCCGATCAGGTTGGCCCCAGCCCCATGCGTTTATGGATGCCACGCTGTTCAAATGTTTCCTATACTGTTTCAACTTTCTCTTGTGATAGATGTGCAGTTAATTCTTTTCGCAATGATGAGTGCTTGCTTGAGGAACACTCTTGCATGAATAATGTGTTGCCTAGTCAGGTTATTAACTGGCTTTCAACTGTTCTCAAGCTATAATCGATAGCACCGTATTTAAGTTTTGATGCCACTTCTATCTATCGTAGTAAATTTCTTTAATATGCGCAGGGAGGCTGAACGTACCCTCTTTAGTTTGTGTTCTGAATATCAAGGTGTAAATGAAACTCACTATGAGATTATTGTAATCGATAATGGCTCCTCAGATCCCCTTTCTGAGGAGTTTGTGCATTCTTTTGGATCAAATTTTAGGTACATTTATTTTCCGTCTATTAATCCCTCGCCAGTTATGGCAATTAACTCGGCGGTTCAATTGTCCCATGCCAACTATATTGGTATTTTGATTGATGGTGCTCGCATATTATCTCCTGGTATTATCAAATACGCTCTCCTGGCATTTAAGGCTTTTGAATTTCCAGTAATTTCCACTTTGGGTTGTCATATTGGGCATATCCCACAACAGATTTCATCCTCTGAGGGATACTCGCAGGCCCTTGAAGATGCCTTGCTAGATTCAGTTGATTGGAAATCAAATGGCTACCAGCTATTTGATATTTCATGTTTAGCAGGATCTTCCCAATATGGAGCTTTTGCCCCTTTAGTTGAAAGCAATGCCCTTTTTCTTACCCGCTCTAGTTTTGATCAATTAAATGGACTTGATGAGGCTTTCATTAGCCCTGGTGGTGGCCTTGTTAATTTAGATTTTTATCAACGTGCTCAATTATTACCTAATGTTCAGTCAATTTCTCTTTTAGGAGAGGCTACATTTCATCAATACCACGGTGGTGTTACCACAAGATCAGGAGACACTTGGTCTCCATTAGCGGCCGAATACCTTTCCATCCGTAAAACAAGTTTTCAACCATACCCATTTAGTTATTCAAATACTATTTACTTTGGCACTTTACCTGCCTTTTTTGACCCTTGGCTTAAAAGTAGTGTTGATCTACGCATGGTTTTTAATCACCGAGACGAAATTACTCTCACCACCGGTTCTGCCTCTGGAAGTCAAGCTTTACTTGCCCCTTCACGTGTTATCGCTATTCTTGGCATGCACAGAAGCGGCACAAGTTTATTAGCAGGTACACTGCAGGAAGCAGGTTTAGATTTAGGGGAGGTTATAACAGAAGCCCCCCATAATAAAAAAGGTAATAGGGAATCTATTTTAATTAGAACCCTCCATGATAGTGTCTTAAGCACATCGGGTGGATCTTGGGATTCACCACCGAGTTCTGTTCAGTGGAATACAACTCAAGTTTCCATCCTTAGCTACATACTTAATAATTTCAGCTCCTCAACTGTATGGGGTTTCAAGGATCCCCGTTCTATTTTATGTTTGCAAGGTTGGTTTGATAAATATCCAAATTTGGAGTGTGTGGCGATCTTTCGGCATCCCTTTGAGGTTGCTTCCTCATTAGCCGCTAGGAATAGCTATAGCCTTGATTTCGGATTAGAGTTATGGTTTTCCTATAATTCTATTCTTTATGAACTTGTGGCATCTAAATCTTTACCCTTACTTTTTTTTGATTCTGATTTTAATAGATTTAAGCTTGAAGCCACAATTTTAATTAAGTACTTGGATTTGCCTATTAAGTCGTCTGCTTCCGATTTGGCTTTTTATGATCCGAGCTTGCGTCATCACAATATTCAAGCTACTGCGCTACCCGCTCATGTTGAAAAGCTTTATCTGAAATTATTAAGATATTATAAGCGCCAGTCGATTTTTCAATTTAGCAATTCTCAATTCAATATTTCCTCCTTTTCACTTCCCCTTATTGGAAAGTTTATGAAAAAGTAGTAGTTATATTTGTTTTAACGTTTTCGCTAAAATTTTGTATATTTTCAAAAGGATGCCTCTTCCATAATTCATCTATGTGTTTAACCATTAAGATTCTGTAATCTTCCGGAATTGGTTTCATTATTTTAAAGCTTTTAATTAGCATTCCACTTGCTGCCTGTTCTAGCGGACCGCAAAGTATTAGATCTGGCATCCAGTTTTTTTCTACCCAATATTGCCTTGCTATTATTGCCTGTTCTCTTGTAATAAAGTAACAACCTGAATGGGGGTTTGTTGCCCGATAAAACTTGTACTTTTGCTCATTCCATTTACATATAAGCAACTCTTTTGTATCCCAAAATAAATCATCCCTTCCACCATCTGGGTCCCCTGATAGTATTACTTCTCCATTATTAGGAATTTCCTCGCATCTATGCGGCAGGAAAACATATTCATTACCTTTATTTTCAACTAAATATTTCACCTTATCGAAAAATTCTCTATCCTCAATTGCTATATCATCCTCAATATACCCAACCATATCATAATTTTCTGCTTGTTCCAGTAATGCTCTTGATGCAAATACTGGAATTTCCTCTAAATTTTTAACATTTGGATAGAATATTTCAATTCTTTCATCTTTTGGCAATTTATTTGATAGATTTTTTGTTGGATGTGTATATATTTGAATTTTCAGTGAAATACCTTTGTCATTATATATTCTTCTTGTTATTACTGGCTTTCCTTTCCCCAGAGATGCATGGATCCAATGGTATTTTTCATGTCGATTTAAATTACCTATGGTAGCTTCTCGAAGACCCCTCTCTTTTATCTCTTTTTTGCTTTCATTTTCCGATGAATATAGTGAGTTTTTCTTTGGCGCAAATACATGCGGTATCACAATTAGTATTTTCATTCAATTGATAACCAGCTCGAGCAATCCCAGTTTAGCAGGCATTCAAGTTTTTTGATTTCATCTTCATACTTATTTTTTAGCCATATCTTGGCCTCTTTGCTTATCGATTCCCCGTATGATGATTTATGATCTATGATTACCTTATTGTTAGTAATTTGCTCCAGGTTAAGATGTTGGTATATTTTGCCTAGGGCATTTGTGTGGCTTTCTAGTAATTCCTCCTGTTTTAGTATTAGAACATTCTTTCTGTTTATATAGTTATATATGTGTTGGATCTGTTTGCTATAAAAACCTCTTTGCACATAGCTCCATTTCCTGTGATTTATGGTTTGCTCCTCATGATTGCCTAGCCTGTGCCCTTCACTGGTAATCGCTTCCATAAACCTCAGGTTTTCTCTACCTCTTTCCCTTTCCATGTTCCAATGAGAAAATGCTCTCGTTATTGGATTTCTTAGTAGGATTATAATCTTTAGTTCTTTGTGATATTTATTGATTCTAGCCCAGCTTGTTTTCCAGTACATATATACTGGTGTTGTTTCTCCTCTTGTTTTTTGCTCGTTCCAGTTAAAGGATTGATGATATAGTTTGTAATCGTTCCCTTGTTCCTCTTCCCAGTTAATGGTTTCCCTATCGAAGTAATGAATCTCTTTACTTGTTGGCATTTGAATGCTGGGATGTTTCCTCATATACTTATCAAGGGCAGAGGTGCCTGCTTTTTGCGCCCCACAAATTAAGAAGTCAATCCTTTTCATAAAAGTTTTTTATTTATCTTACCAAAAAGTTTTCAGTTTATGGCTTCCGTCCTCCCCCATACCCTTGAGTTATCACCCCTAGATCAACTAGTTAGGGAGTGTCCTCCAGGATTTGGTGGAATAGAACGAGTTGCTCATACTATTGCTTCTCAGCAAAATGGTGTTGTTTATTTTTGCCGCCCCTCCAACACAGCTTCCTCCTTTATATCCATCAATTATTCACGAAGCCTGCTGCCTTGTTTCTTTTGGGGTAAATTTTTGTTTCCTTTACCCTCACTCTCTTTTTTTAGATTACTTTTTAAAAACAGACCATTAATTGTTCACTTACCTTGCCCCTCTTTATTTCTATTTGCTTCTCTAGCCAAATTTCTTAATCCGCGTAGGCGTATTTATCTTTATTGGCATGCATTTCTTGTTCCTGATTTCAGTTTTTATGGTTTCTTGGTGTTTATTTATCAATTTATTTCCCTGCGACTGATTAGTATTTTTTCTGTTGTAACCACATCCCCTGTTCTTCGTGACTCGCTGATATCTGCTGGTTTGCGTGCATCGAGAATTTCAATTCTACCTTGTGTTCTTCCTTCAGAGTTTGAATCCCTTTCACTATCTATTCCACGTTGCAATTCCAGCCTTACCTCTGGCGTTATTATTTTTATTGGCAGACTTGATAGCTACAAGCGAATAGATTTGTTGATTGACCTTTTTATCCAATCTAAGTATGCATCGGTTCTCCATGTTGTTGGTTCTGGTCCAGATGAGAATGCCCTTCAAGAACTCTGTTCCAACCTAACCCTGCCAGCAAAGCGTATTATTTTACATGGTTGTTTAGAGGAATTGCAAAAATGTATTCTGATTTCATCTTCTGATTTATTGCTTCTGCCATCTGATAAGTGCAATGAAGCATTTGGCATTGTTCAATTGGAAGCTATGGCATGTGGTATTCCCTCCCTATCAAGGTGTATTGAAAATTCTGGGATGTTTTGGGTTTCTAATCTTCCTTGTTATAATTGGGATGGTAACTTTGATACTGTTTTAACTCTTATGGACCACTTGCTTTCTTCACCTTCCCTATATTCTCTCGCTTCCTCTCAAGCTTTTTCTCGCTATAATAGTATTTTTTCACGTAAAATTTGGCACAATAATTTCCTGAAATGTTTTTATTAAATGTCTATTCTTTCGCCTGTTTCATCTGTACTTGGTGATTCCACTATAGTATCATGTGTTTTGTATATCTGGCGTCGGGATGGTTTTGATTCAGCAAGGTCTTCTTTCAACCACCTAACACAAGATTTACCTATAAATCAGTCTTCCCCACTGCTTAATGAGTTAAAGTTGAGGTTATCTGGAGCGAGTGGTCCGAAAATATTAATCGATGGCCTATGGTTCTCTCGGCCAATTGGTGGTATTTCTAGGGTGTGGGAGCAGATTTTATCCACATGGCGCCTTCCCTCTCTCATCTACAACTGTGCACCAGTTTGCTTAATTGAGCGCGATAGTCATATTGCTTTATCATCATATTTTCCCTCTTTTCTTGGTTCTTCAGTAGATCCCCTAGATCCTTTAGCTGTTAAAGCACTAGCAAATGAAAATTTTGATTTTGCTAGAAATTGGCAAGCTAATGTTTTTATTTCAAGTTGGGTAAGTTTTTGTGGCTCACCTGGGGCTTATTGCCCAGAGTTAGCTTTGGTGCACGATTGCCTTCCAGAACGTTATTCCGTTCCGGAGCCATTGTCTTCACTTCGTTCCACTTGGTTAAAACGTGCATCTTCATTCTTAGCTGTTTCCGCTGATACGGCATCTGATATAGAAACCTTGCTTCGCCTTGATAAGGGTTCTGTTCCCTGGTGCCACTTGGCCCCTTTCATCAGTTCAACGTCCTATAACAACTATTCCAACTCCCTCCAATCTCCGGGCTTATTAATTTCAGATCTTGATTTACCTTTTCCCTACATTTTCCTACCCTCAATTAGCGCTATAGGTTCCTATAAGAACCCAGAAATTGTTGCTTCTGCTCTTACCTACCCTGGATTGGAAAGTATAAACTTACTTCTCTCTGGTATTTCTTCTGAGCAACGTCGCCTTGAATTACTAGAACTCTTCCCCCAATTGGCGGGTAGGTGTTTTTCTGCAGGCTTTAGTGATTTTGAGCTTCCTTTTGTATATCAACATTCTCTTGCTGTTGTTGTGCCTAGCCATATTGAAGGTTATGGGTTGCCTGTAGTTGAAGCGCTAGCTTCTGAAGCAGTTGTGCTTATTTCTGATTCCCGTGGCCTGAGGGAGGCTGGTGGTAATGCATGCCTTAGATTTAGTTCGCGAAATGTATCCCAACTTGTTGATCTTATTCGTTTATTCCTTTCCCCTGATTCCAATTGGATTAGAACTAAACTTGCTTTACGTGCTAAGCAACGCATCAGTTTTTTGAATCCTGATATGTTTGGACTTGCCCTATTATCTATTGCTCGCTTGATCTCCGCATGAATACCTTAATTAATATATTGCCTTGGCAGCCTGGCTATTCAGGTTTTAGTAGTTATGTAAGAAGAATTTTGCCTGGTATCCAGGGTTCTCGTCTTCAACTTGATCGTTGTTCTCAGGCCTTATGTTCCCTTAAGAGTTCGGCGCAGGCCTTACCCGATCAACTCCCATCACAGCGTTTACTCCGCCTGTTGCATCGCTATTCACTCAGCCAATATGGTGTGGATATCAAGGCTGCTTTAAATCAGGCAGCCTTCGAGCCCAGCCGTGTTTACAGCCCCTATTGCAATTGGCTGAGTGCCCTTGCTGGCCTGCCGCAGTTGATTACCTGCCATGATCTCACGCCTTTATTTGTTCCTAATAGCCGCCGTGCCTGGTTGCACTATCGCTTTTTGTTACCGGATCACTTGCAACGGGCTAGGGCTGTTGTTGCCATAAGTGAATTTGTTGCTAATCAATTGATTCAATTAGGAATTTCTGCCAGCAAAATTGAGGTGGTGCCCAACGGCATTGCCATTGAAAGGCCTGCAATCATCAAGCCAGCCTCTGCTGATCTTTTGATGATGGCACGCCATGATGGCAACAAAAATGTTGCCTACGCGCTTAAGGCCTTTTCAAATCTGCTGAGGCGATACCCCCAATGGCCCGGTTTGTTGCGGGTGGTGGGCAAGCCCGGCAGGCAAACCGCCCACTTACGCGAGCTGCATTCCGCCATGGCAGATCCCCAGCGGGTCCTTTTTATCCCAGAGGCATCAACTGAACAGCTGATCCATTGGTTGCGCAGCAGCCTTGCTCTGATATCTGCGAGCCTCATGGAAGGCTTCGATTACCCTGTGCTGGAAGCTAAAGCCGAGGGTTTACCCACTTTGATTAGTGCGATTCCCGTGCATCATGAATTGCACGATTCAAGCTCGTTATTTTTCTCGCTTAGTGATGCTGGCCTGGAACTAGAAAACCAGCTGATTTCTTTGTATACCGATCCTCAGCTTTGGAGCCAGCTTTCCCAGCAGGGATACGCCCGTGCGAAGCAGTTAAGCCTTGTGCATCAACAACAGCAAGTGCAGGCTTTAATACAGGCCCTGCGATGACTCCAATACCTGTTTTAGAGCTGCGGGATGTGTGGCTGAAAATACCAGTTTTTACTAATGAGGCTCGCTCCCTTAAAGGTGCCCTACTGCGTTCAGTAACCGGTGGATCCCTAAGTAAGTCTAAGGTTGGGGCGCAAATTGAGGCATTAAGAGGCATTAATTGCACCATATACAATGGCGAGCGCGTTGCATTGATCGGCCATAATGGTGCTGGTAAATCAACTTTTCTTAAATTAATATCAGGTATATATCAGCCCAGCAGTGGTTTTATGCATGCCACGGTACCTGTGTATCCCATGATTTCCAAAAGTTTTATCACCAGCCCAGAACTTAGCGGGCTGCAAGCGGCAAAGGCACACTATCTAATGGTTAGGGGTAATTTACGCGGCTTTGATACTTTTTTGGCTGAGGTTATAGAATTTTCTGGTTTAGGTGGTTTCATTCACCTGCCTGTAAAGAGCTACAGCAATGGCATGGCAGCGCGTTTGTTATTTGCTGTTCTAACTGGCTTTAAACACGATTGCCTTGCCCTTGATGAAGGATTTGGTGCTGGCGATAGTTCTTTCTTTGATCGGGCCCAGGCCCGTTTGCAGGAATTTGTGGAATCAGCTGGTACCCTTGTGCTCGCATCCCATGCTGATTCCTTGTTGAAACGTTTTTGCCAGCGTGGTTTGGTTTTTCAACAGGGCTGCATTGTTTTTGATGGTGCAATTAAACAAGCCCTTAGCTTTTATCATGGCGCTTAGCATTTTCAACTCCTGCAAATATGCTTGGGCCTCAAGGCGGGTGTGGTGGTTCACAGCTACTGCAAGAACTAAGGCTAGATTTTCACGCACATTTTTAGGTAGTTTCTGGCTTGGTTTATCTAATTTACTTTCCATAGCTATTCTCGCTATTGTTTATGGCACTGTATTTAAAGTTACTGATTTTAATGCGTATGTTTTGTATTTAGGCACAGGCTTGGTTCTTTGGAATTCATTATCGATGGCGATTGGCTCATCCCCAACATTATTTGAGGGGAATGCCCAGCATATTCACAACACAAATCTGCATCCAATTTTCTACTCCTTGGAGGAGTGGGCATTTCAAGTGCAAACATTTCTGCAATCATTATTTCTTGTTTTGCTAGCACTCAGTTATTATGAGCATCGCATATTTTTGCATCTAATTACTGCCTGTTGGCTGCCTCTCTTTAATTTTATAGTGTTTCTCTTTTGGTTGCCTTTGCTGGTGTGTTTGTTGGGTGCCCGTTTTCGCGATCTGTATCAATTAGTTCCTATTTTAATGCAATTAATGTTTTTACTTTCGCCAATTTTGTTTAAAAAACAAGCACTTGGTGCTCTTCAGTGGTCTGCTGATTTCAATCCAATATATCGGGTATTAAGTATATTTCGCCATTCTCTTTCCTCTGGCCAAGTGCTTTGGCAGCAAAGTTTCGTGATGCTAGCTATTAACCTAATTGGGCTTTGGGTTGCACTTGCTTGGTTGAACCGGGAAAGAGGGAAGTTACCTTTTCTGATTTAAACTTATCTGTATTGCATTCTAATTCTCTTGCAATTGTTTCTACAATTTTATCTTGAAATTCTTGATTAATCAGCTTTTGGTAGGTTTGGTATCTTTCAATTCGCCTTGTGCGCCTTGTTTGATTTTTGCTTAAATTAGATAGCCTTGACAGCTTTGCGCTATCTGTTTCAGCTTTTGATTTAGTGAGTTTTGGGCCAGCTTCCCTTTTGGCAGCAATATGCATAGCTTTAGATAATTCACTGCTGTTGTGATTGTCGCAAAGCCATACATACTTTTCAAAATCATAAAGGTTTTGAATTTCCCTGTGGGCCATCGATGGGCTTGTAAGGGCAACTAGTCCTAGGCAGGCTGCATCAAGTACAGGGATGCCAAATCCTTCTACAAGCGACGGACTAACAAGTAGCATTGCATTTAAAAATAGATCTTTTTTTAACGCATCATCAACATAATTAGTTAAAATAATGTTTTCATCATTAGCAGTTTGGTGTTCGATCTTGCGGCTGTATTCGTCTTGTTTTAGTGCGCCTGTTATGCAAAATTTAATTCCTTTCTCGGCCAACCTCGATTCATTATAAGCCTTAAGTGCGAATACTAGATTTTTCCTTGATTCAACTGATGAATTGAATAAAATGTATCTAAATGGAATTAGTTTTGATTTTGCTTTTTCTAAACCAGATGAAACGTAAAGGTTTATAAGGTCGCTTGATCGCTCTATATGTGCAGGATTGAATTTGATTGATGGTGGCTGCACAACTATGGTTTCTGTGTCGCATGATCCACTTTTTATAAATCTACTAAATTTATTTTGTGTTGACGTTGAAACAAAAATTCGTGCAGTGTTTGCAGAATGCTGCAATCTTTGAGCAAATATTGTTTGTCTATCTGAAGTTGGGTAATATTCAAGTGGGATTAGATCGTGAATACTTTGAATGCAAAACTTTAGGTTATTAGCTCTAATGTATAGTGGACATGTTGTTACGAATCCGTCATATCCATCTAAATCCAGGTGTATTGGCTTGCTGAGTAATTTGCCTGCCATTTTCATTGAATTTAGGTATATGTCCTCGGCGCACAGGATTCCATCTATCCATTTCAGGTAGCCTAATCGATCATGTTGTAAATATGGATTATCAACAAGACTGTGTAGGTGCAATTTTGATATTTCTTTTCTATTGTAACTTTGCCTTGGATTTAATCCTTTTATATTTTGCCTAATGTTGTCAATTTTATTTAGACTCCATTGACCGAAAGGTAGTTTTTGAATGAAGATTCTTTTGAGGGATGAGCGATCGAGTTCCATTCTGCCACTTACAAGGCATTCAAGAACCCTGCTTGCATAAATAAGTTCTTGCGTTTTTTTTGGTAAAAGTTTTAGTTTTGCCTCCATTAATTTTGGATCATATTCAGTTAGAAGCCACACTTCTGCACCAGCATTTTTAATGGCTTTTAATAAGCCTTTGCTATAAACAGCAATACCTCTATGCTCACTTTGCTCGAGATCGATTGCAGTTACTACAATCTTCATCCCGGCTAGCGGTTTTGCCCCAGGTTTGGAGGCGCCTTTCGAGTAGCTGATTTGATTTAACATCGGCTCACAATAATCCAAGTGTTGTTCATAGCCCCGATTGGCTTGACTACTGGGCCCCCCATGGGCCATGCTCAATGTCGCCGGCAACACCGGTGTGCGGATGTAGCTCAGTGGTAGAGCATCTCCTTGCCAAGGAGAGGGTCGAGAGTTCGAATCTCTTCATCCGCTTATAGATCCTTAATTATCCCTTTTCCCATAAGCGTTTGGCTTTTGATCTGTTCAAAGCCCAGCTGTTTGTAGAAGCCTGCTTGGTTCGTGGTCATCAGATACACCCGTTCAACCCCCGCCAGGGCTCGATGCCCTAACAGTGCCTCAAGCAGCAACTTGCCATTTCCTTGGCCTTGGTGCCCTTCATCAATCACCACATCCCAGAGCACAGCCCTGTAGATGCCGTCGCTGCTCGCCCTACCAAAGCCCACAAGCACCCCCTCTTCCCATAGGCTCACCACCGCCTGGCTGCCCAGCAGCATCTTTTTCAGCTCTTTTAGGCTGCGTTGCCGGGCCCAAAAGGTATTTTTGTTCAGCAGTATCTGCAATGCCTTGAGGGGCAAACGCCAGCAGAACCGGCTGTGTTGGATAAGTTTTGGCTCCAAATGGCCTTGTTTTTGTTTTCAGCCTAAAAGTAAGCCTTCACTGATTTCTACGCTTTGGCTTTGATATTTTGCGCTAAACCCTTGCCATGAAAGGGGTCTGTTAGGCATCTGCAATTTCTGCAGTGTTAAGCTGCCCCCTTCCCATGGTGCCTTTAATGCTCAAGCTGTTGCTGGGTGATCCAAATGCCCGCAAGCTGAAGCGCTACCAGCCCCTGGTGAGTGATATCAATCTTCTGGAGGAGGACATCGCCCCCCTTTCAGATGAGCAGCTGCGCT